>Ga0134092_1000195_pt1 | contig 64653 bp, 54 predicted proteins | sample 3_6taG_FD_94454 | JGI IMG/M metagenome (GOLD analysis project Ga0134092, IMG submission 94454) | Switchgrass degrading microbial communities from high solid loading bioreactors in New Hampshire, USA - 3_6_20_6_A3 metaG | ecosystem: Engineered > Bioreactor > Semi-continuous > Anaerobic >... | reverse complement strand
TAATTACAACAAAGAGATTGAGAAGGAGAATGAGCAGCTAAAGAAGTTACTTGGAGAGAAGGACCTTGAAATCGCCATACTTAAAGACCTTCTAAAAAAAACGAACCGACTATAAAAGACAGAGTACAGGTAGCCAAGCATTATATCAATGAAGGCTACAAGACTGTTACAGTGCTTAAATTTGCTGGTCTGAGTAAATCTACATATTACTATCATATCTCTATAGAGAATAAAGTTAAACAAAAGCCTGAAAATGTCGGAAGGCCTATTGTAGGCTACTCCTTGACTAATGATAGAAGCAAAGTCTGTGATGAACAGATTAAGGAATACATTATGGAAGCAATCCAGGATGATGCTTTCTATTATGGTTACCACAAGATTACCCATACTTTAAGGAGAGAGCATAATCTGATCATCAATCACAAAAAGGTATACAGATTATGTAAGGAACTTAAGATTCTTAAAAACCAGAGAGTGATAAAACCCCAGATCAAAAGTACAATATCGATCAATAGGATCATTAAAAAGTCAAATGAACTCTGGGAAGCAGATATCAAATATGGCTACATCACTGGTGAAAAAAAGTTTTTCTTTGTGTTATCAATGATAGATGTATTTGATAGATCTATTATCGATTATTATATGGGTTACAGTTGCACAGGTTCTGATGCTGCAAGTCTCTTAAGACGCTGCCTTATTAAAAGGAACTTATTTGATAGTGCAAACAAACCGGTTATCCGGACTGATAACGGTCCCCAGTTTATCAGTCATGTGTTTGAGGATGTCTGTGCAAGAATAAATGTTTACCATGAAAGGATACCTAACAGAACACCTAATAAGAATGCTCATATAGAAGCTTTCCACAGGATCTTCCAGGATGAATGCATAGGTGTATACGAGTTTAAGAGCTATAAAGATGCTTATGCTGAGGTATCCAAGTTCATGAAGCGTTATAACACCAATAGGATTCATTCAAGCCTTAAATACAAGACTCCAAATGAGTTTTATACTCAAAACCTTGATAAAGAAATTGAAAGCATGGCTATACATTTATAGTGCAAATTTAAAATTTAAATACTGAGGTATTCGTAGTTATTGGGCGATATTGTCCAAAATTAAGGGGTTAATCCGCTTTTCCGTCCTGGCAAGCAGCACGTGGTACGTGATTCTAAGGAATTCCTTTAGTGTTTTTCGTGTAGTTTTAGTGTCTTTTAGTGTTCTTAAATAAAAAGATCCTGCCGTGTTAGTCAGTGGCAGTGCCGTGTTAATCCGTGTTCTTTTTATGACCCCAGAGGAATACATAAATCTGAGTTCTGAGATCTGAGTTCTATTATCAGGAATCCCTAGGCACTGCATTTAAAATAAATTTGATGAAAGTCTCAAATAATAAACGTATAATTGAAATAAAAGATTAGGAGATGAATTGAATGGCTCAATATGATAACAAGTGTGCAAGCATTGGCTGCGATAAAAAGGATATTTGCTCAGGGAGCTGTGAAGCGGCTGCAGCGGAAGAAAATGATTTCAGTGTAAAAGCCCACGAGAAAAACTCAATCAAAAAAGTTATAGGAACTGTCAGCGGAAAGGGCGGAGTAGGCAAATCACTGGTCACATCAACACTGGCTGTTCTTACAAGAAGAAGGGGCTACAGCGTTGGAATTTTGGATGCAGACATAACAGGTCCATCAATTCCCAAAATGTTCGGCATAAGCAACAGGGCTCTTGCATCCAAAGAGGGTATTATTCCGGAGAAGACCGAAAATGATATAAAGATAATGTCCATCAATCTTGTGCTTGAAGAGGAAGATACACCGGTGATATGGAGAGGCCCTTTGGTTTCCAGTGTGGTGAAGCAATTCTGGAGCGATGTTGTGTGGGGAGATGTAGACTATTTGTTCATCGATATGCCTCCCGGAACCAGCGATGTAGTATTAACAGTATTTCAGTCCATACCTTTGGATGGAATAGTAGTTGTTACAACTCCCCAGGATCTGGTGCATATGATAGTCCGCAAGGCATACAACATGGCAAAATCCATGAGAGTGCCTGTTTTGGGAATAGTAGAAAACATGAGCTATGTAAAATGTCCTCATTGTGCTGAAGAAATAAAGGTATTTGGAGACAGCCATATAGAGGATATAGCTAAAAGCTTGGATATAGAAGTATTAGGTAAGATGCCCATAGATCCAGTGCTTGCAAAAGCCAGTGACAAAGGTGAGATAGAAAAGATTGAAAAGGAATACCTCTCCAGTGCTGTTGATTATATCGAGACGAATCTGAAGCTTTAAGAAAAAAATAATACCCTTTGGAGGGTATTATTTTTTTGCAAAGGTGTTGACCAATACCTTTATTATCTCGCTTATTATCTTTACATATTCTACGGCCTCTTGAGTCCCTGAACTAACAGCCACCACTGTCTCAGATATGGTATCTCCTACTGCATCCACAGTAGCTGCAGCCTTTTCTACTCCTTGCTTTACATTGACTGCTGCTTCATCAATATTGGCAGCAATAGAAGGAAGTCTGTCCATTGTCTTGTCAATATGGGACCCATGCTTGTCCAATAGCTCCCTGACCTTTTTTAAAATGGAAGTAAGATGATTGAGGGCTATAAAAAGGTATATGCTTAAGCCTACTGCTATTAAAAACAGTATTACAAGACCAAGATCTCTATAGGAAATCATACCTAAGCCTCCTCTTGGGAATCACAGCAACCGCCGCAGCATTCCTCCTGGTCATCACAGCATTTATCTCCACCTGCTGCAACCTCTTCATTAATCTCTTCCTTTTCCTTCTTTATGCTAGCGATTCTCTCTTTTCCTTCCTCAACTATCTTTGATATTTTCTCTCCCACTTCATTGGCGCTATCTTTAACGCTTTGAGCAGTTTTCTTTGCAGCATCTGCTATATCTTTTCTGGTCTCTTCTCCGGATTTAGGGGCAAAAAGAATACCTGCAACTGTGCCGATAGCAGCTCCTATACCTAAGCCAACTCCTACTTTCTTTGCTGTATCTATTGCCTGAGCTTTTTTCTTTTCCTTTTTTGATTTAGCCAAAACTTCCTTTAACGACATGAAGACCCCTCCTTATTCCATATTTTAATCACTTTTTTCCATTATACTGGAAAACTGTGTCAATTACAACACTAAGCGTATTTGAATATAATTGTGCAGAGCATAACTGGAAAGAGAGAATAAATGAGGATAGTTTTGAAGAAAATGAATGAATCAGGTACTATTGGCTATACTAAAAAAGGCTTTTACTGCAATGGTGATATAAACAAGCTCTCTTAAGAATAAACATGTTGTCCATTTGGAAGAAGAGGAAATTAAAGCGTAAATAAAGAAAAACAATGCAACTAAGCAATAATTTAAATTATTAGAAGAAAATGACCAAAAAACCCAAGAAAATGGGGAAATATAAATTTGCTAAGTATAAAACCTTTCATTATTATTATATTGTAATTAGCACTCATCTTAAGTGAGTGCTAATAATAAAGAATACATACATGTTTTGAATAATAAAAAACTTAAGGAGGGTTATAAATGAATATCAAACCACTTGGAGACAGAGTTGTTATTAAGGTATTGGAAAATGAAGAAACAACCAAGAGCGGCATAGTATTACCAGGTACTGCAAAGGAAAAACCAATGCAGGGTGAAGTATTAGCCGTTGGTTCTGGTGAATTAGTTGACGGTAAAAGAGTACCCCTTGAATTAAAAGTTGGCGACAGAGTGATATACTCCAAATATGCTGGCACAGAGGTTAAGATTGATGGGGAAGAATATTTAATCCTCAGACAAAACGATGTATTAGCAATAGTAGAGAAATAAAGGAGGGTAAATAAATGGCAAAACAGATCAAATTCGGTGAAGATGCAAGAAGAGCTCTGGAAAGAGGCGTAAATCAGCTGGCAAATACAGTTAAGATAACATTAGGACCCAAGGGAAGAAATGTTGTACTAGACAAGAAATTCGGTTCTCCCCTTATCACAAATGACGGTGTAACAATTGCTAAGGAGATAGAACTTGAAGATCCATTTGAAAACATGGGTGCTCAATTAGTTAAGGAAGTTGCAACAAAGACAAACGATGTAGCAGGTGACGGTACAACAACAGCTACATTGCTTGCACAGGCAATTATCAGAGAAGGTTTGAAGAATGTTGCTGCAGGCGCAAACCCAATGATACTTAAAAAAGGTATCAACAGAGCAGTAGAAGTTGCAGTAGAAGAAATCAAGAAGATTTCCAAACCAATTGAAAATAAATCAGCTATTGCACAGGTTGCATCCATATCTGCAGGAGAAGAATCCATCGGAGAAATCATTTCCGAAGCTATGGAAAAAGTAGGCAAGGACGGAGTTATTACTGTAGAAGAATCAAATACCTTCGGTACAACTTTGGATGTAGTAGAAGGTATGCAGTTTGACAGAGGTTATGTATCTCCTTACATGATTACAGATACAGAAAAAATGGAAGCTGTTCTTGATGAGCCCTATATACTTATCACTGACAAGAAGATATCCAATATCCAGGATCTCCTTCCTGTATTGGAGCAGATAGTTCAACAAGGTAAGAAGCTTTTGATAATCGCTGAAGACATTGAAGGCGAAGCTCTTGCTACATTGATAGTGAACAAATTAAGAGGAACATTTACATGCGTTGCTGTTAAAGCTCCTGGATTTGGAGACAGAAGAAAAGCAATGCTTGATGATATAGCTATACTTACTGGCGGACAGGTAATTTCCGAAGAATTAGGATTAGACCTTAAAGAGACAAAGCTTGAACAGCTTGGAAGAGCTAGACAGGTTAAAGTTCAGAAAGAAAACACTATCATCGTTGACGGTGCTGGAGATGCTAAGGCAATTAAAGACAGAGTAAAACAGATTAAGACTCAAATAGAAGAAACAACTTCTGATTTTGACAGAGAAAAACTACAGGAAAGACTTGCAAAATTGGCAGGCGGCGTAGCAGTTATCAAAGTTGGCGCTGCAACAGAAACAGAACTCAAGGAAAGAAAACTAAGAATTGAAGACGCTCTTGCTGCAACAAAGGCCGCAGTAGAAGAAGGTATAGTACCTGGCGGTGGAATTGCTCTGTTAAATGCTATTAAAGCTGTTGAAGAATTGTTAAAGGATGCCCATGGAGATGAAAAGACTGGTATCCAGATCATAAGAAGGGCTTTGGAAGAGCCAGTAAGACAGATTGCAGAAAATGCTGGACTTGAAGGTTCAGTAATAGTTGAGAAAGTTCTAAACAGCGAACCTGGAGTAGGATTCGATGCATTAAATGAAAGATATGTAAACATGATTGAAGCAGGTATTGTTGACCCGACAAAGGTTACAAGATCAGCATTAGAAAACGCTGCATCCGTTGCTTCAATGCTTCTGACAACTGAAAGTGTTGTAACAGATATACCTGAGAAAGAAAAAGCTAACGGTCCTGGAATGGGCGGAGACATGGGAATGTACTAAAATAGACATAGCTGCGTTAAAAAACGCAGCTATTTATTTTTGCCATTTGTATAGTATTATTGTTTCGAAGCTGTATAATATTAGGTAGAAGTATAAGTTTGGAGGTAAATGATGTGGAAAGATTAACACATATAAATGAAAAAGGTTATGCTAAAATGGTTGATGTATCGGAAAAGGATGAAAGCGTAAGAGAGGCAGTGGCAAGAGGTTCAATCTACATGAATAAGGAAACCATAAGAGCCGTTATTGAAGGGAAAATCAAAAAAGGAGATGTACTGTCTGTAGCCCAAGTTGGAGGGATAATGGGTGCGAAGAGCACTTCAAACATTATACCCATGTGTCACAATATCAACATATATGGAGCGGATTTGGATTTTAAAATAGACGAAGAAAATTGCAAGATTGATATAACTGCTGTAGTAAAGACATGCGGCGTAACGGGAGTGGAGATGGAGGCATTGACAGCAGTATCAGTAGCAGCCCTTACCATCTATGATATGTGCAAAGCCATAGATAAAGAGATGATAATTTCGGACATACATTTAGTAAAAAAGACAGGAGGCAAATCCGGAGATTTCTATTTCAGGAATCCACTCAAGAATACATGCAGTTAATTAGAATTCAGAACTCATATATTAGAACTCAGAACTCAGAAGATAAAGTTCAGGACTTACAGCTCAGTATACGGGGGTCAGAACTTAGAGTTGAGAACTAAGGAGGATACATATGGAACATGATTTTAAATTTACCTTTGGAGTAATAACTGTCAGTGACAAGGGTTCAAGGGGAGAAAGAGTTGATGAATCAGGACCTGTAGCAATAGAATTATTAGAGAGTATCGGTGGTGTAAATAAGAAATATATTATTGTTCCCGATGAAAAAGAAGAGATTAAAAAAGCGATTGTAGAAATGACAGATAATCTGAAAGTTGATTTTGTTGTTACAAGCGGCGGAACAGGATTTTCCCCTAGAGATGTTACTCCCGAAGCCACCTTGGAGGTTATAGAAAGAAATGTACCGGGAATACCAGAAGCCATGAGGGCAGAAAGCCTCAAAGTTACTCCAAAGGCAATGCTTTCAAGGGCAGCTGCTGGTATTAGAAATAAATCTTTGATCGTAAATCTTCCTGGAAGTCCTAAAGGGGTAAGAGAATGTCTGGGGATTATTATGCCTGTTTTTAAGCATGGTATTGAAATACTGCGGGGCGAAGCCTCAGAGTGTGCAGCAAAGTAGTTATAAAGTAGTTATATAGTATAAAAATGTACAATTGGAATTATTTTTTGAAAAGCAATCAAAGATATGTTATTATGATTAAGTAGTCAGATTTTCCGAGTTTAATTTTCTAAAGAGAAATCCATGAAAATTAAACCGTGGGTTTAGATAGAAATGTCTGAGCCTCCCGTATTTGGAAAGGAAAATTCATGCTCTACTTATGCAGCATTTATAGAGCAATCCTTTCGGATTGCTCTTTTTTTCTTAAGAGGTGTTATATCAAAAATACTTCACTTGGATTGTAATACGGGGAAAGGTGATTTTCATGACATATTTTTTAGATGCTTTCAAAGAAGCCTTAGGACTCCTTTTATCTTTTGATGAGGAACTATACGGTATTATTTTTCTCACATTAAAAGTGTCCCTCATATCTCTTGCGATAAGTAGTGCCCTAGGCATACCTTTGGCTGGGTTTCTCTTTATGAAGAAGTTCCCGGGAAGAAATATAATACATAATATCATCAATACTTTTATGGGACTTCCCCCAGTTGTCGTAGGTTTATTTGTCTATATAATGCTTTCAAACCAAATGGGATTATTTGGTGACCTGAAACTGCTTTTCACACCGGTAGCCATGATTATTGCCCAGACACTATTGGCACTGCCCATTGTGATAGGGCTCACACACGCAGCTCTTATATCTTTGGATGAACTGATAATAAAGACATCTATAACCATGGGGGCTTCTAACCTTCAGCTTTTCATCACCATACTGAAAGAAGCCAGATATGGTATTGCTACAGCGGTTATAACCGCATTTGGAAGGCTTATGGCTGAAGTTGGAGCAGTTATGATGGTAGGTGGAAATGTAAGGTATCAGACAAGGGTGATGACTACTGCAATAGCCCTCCATAAAGGTATGGGTGAGTTTCAGACAGCTCTGGCCTTGGGATTTATACTATTGATTCTCTCCTTCATCATCAATTATTTTCTGCAATTTTTGAAAGGAAGGAGGGTTTAGTATGCCAGAATATATAATCAAGGTTCAATGTTTGCAGAAAGAGTATTCAGGAAAAAGAGTTCTGGATATTGAAAACCTCCAAATAGAAAAAGGCCAGATCACTGCAGTGATTGGACCCAGCGGCGCCGGCAAAAGCACACTCCTGCATCTTTTAAATGGAATCGAAGCTCCATCATCAGGTGCCATATGGTTCGATAATAATGAGCTGGATAATAAAACATTATCTTTGGATTTAAGGCGTAGAATGGTGATGGTCTTTCAGAGACCCATTGTGTTTAATACCACGGTATATGAGAATCTGGCATATGGATTGAAGCTGCGGGGGATGAAAAAAGAAGAAATCAGAAAAAGAGTAGAAGAAATGCTGGAGATAACGGGGCTTAAAGGGAAGAGTCAGCAGAAAGCCGTTACTCTGTCAGGTGGTGAGGCTCAAAGAGTAGCCATAGGGAGAGCAATAATTATAAGGCCTGAAGTCCTTCTGTTGGACGAGCCTACCGCCAATCTGGATCCTGCCAACATATCCATGATAGAGCAACTCATCAAATATGCCAGGGATAACTATGAGCTTACTGTCATGATAATCACTCACAACATGTTCCAGGCCAAAAGATTGTCAGATAATACAATCTTCATGTTAAACGGCAAAGTTGTGGAATATAACACTACGGAAAATCTGTTTACAAAACCCGAAAATTATGAAACAAAAGCATTTATAGAAGGAAAAATGATTTATTAGGAGGAGAAAAAATGAAAAATTATTCCAGAAAACTTTCAACTATGATAGCCATGGTTTTGGTCATAATTATTATGGCCACTATGATAACTGCATGTACATCTTCCGGTAGCGTTGATAAAAAAGTTGAAGAATCGGTAAATGAAACTCCTAACGAAACTGTAAATTCGGAAACAAACGTAGACACTTCAAAGCTGGAAAAGGATATAGTACTAGCTACTACAACCAGCACCCAGGATACTGGATTATTGGATGTGCTCGTACCGGCATTTACTGAAAAATATGGTGTGAATGTCAAGGTTGTTGCTGTAGGCACAGGGGAAGCCATTGAAATGGGTAAAAGAGGAGATGCAGATGTAATACTTGTACATTCGAGAAAAGCAGAGGATGCTTTTGTAGAAGAGGGCTATGGAGTAAATAGAAAAGACGTTATGTATAATTTCTTCTTCCTGGTAGGACCAAAGGATGATCCTGCAAAAGTATCTGATACAAAGGATGTAGTATCAGCTATGAAAGCAATCGCAGAAAGCGGTGCAACCTTTGTTTCCAGAGGCGATGAATCCGGAACACATAAGAAAGAGAAGGAAGTATGGAACGTAGCAAACATAAATCCTCAAGGCAATAGTTGGTATAAGGAACTGGGACAAGGAATGGGAGCTACCTTGACTACAGCCAATGAAATGGGAGCTTATACATTGGTTGACAGCGGTACATGGTATGCTTATCAGGATAAAGTTGATATGAAGATAGTTCTTGAAGGAGATCCTGCATTGTTCAATCCCTATGGAGTAATAGCAGTAAACCCAGAGAAATATCCGAATATAGGTTATAACTCAGCAATGGCATTTATAGAATTTATAACATCTGATGAAGGACAGAAAATAATCGGAGAGTATAAGAAGAACGGATATCAATTGTTCGTGCCTGATGCCAAGTAGAAAAGCATTATTGCATTAATAATCAAATCAATAGTGATGTAGAAAATTCTACATTGTTATTATGATATAATATATTAAATTGCAGTTATCCCAAATGAAGAAATGAGGCGATGAAATGAAGTTATTAAAGGTAGATACTTCAGAAGAGGTTAGAAGAAAGATAGATCTTTCATTTCCCAATACTTGGGATAAATATGATCAGGTACGATTGGAGCAAGCTTTGGGGAGAATAGCCTATGAAGATGTGTATTCTCCCATAGAATTGCCGGAGTTTTCAAGGTCTGTAGTAGACGGATATGCTGTCATAGCATCAGATACATATGGCGCCGGAGAGAGCATGCCGGTTTTTTTGGAGGTATCAGGAAATGTGGAGATGGGTAAGAAGCCCTTGGGAAGAGTCACTAAAGGCATTGCAATGTATGTTCCTACAGGAGCCATGATTCCTGATGGCGCAGATGCAGTTGTCATGATCGAAGATGTAGATATTCTTGATGAGAATACTATTGCTGTTTATACATCTGTGGCTCCAGGACACGGCATTATAAAAAAAGGCGATGATATATCATTTGGACAGAAGGTTCTATCTAAAGGAAAGAAAATAATGTCTAGAGATATAGGCGTTTTAGCTGCTTTAGGCATTGAATATATAAAAGTATTTAAAAAAATCAGAGCAGCGGTAATATCTACTGGAGATGAGATAGTAGATTCATTTGGAGAAGTCAGAGACGGAGAAATAAGAGATATTAATACTCATCTTCTGTCTGCCATGGTGGAAGAATCAGGAGGACAGGTAAGTCTGAAAATGCTTGTAAAGGATGACTTTGATGAACTGAGAAATGCTATTTTGAAAGCTCTGGAGGAGTCTGAAATAGTGCTTCTGTCAGGGGGAAGCTCAGTAGGTGTTAAGGATATGACCAGAAAAGCCATTGAATCTGTAGATAATGGAGAGGTTTTTGTTCATGGTGTGGCAGTTAAACCTGGAAAACCAACTATCATTGGAAAAGCGGGAGACAAGGCAATATTCGGACTTCCGGGTCATCCATCCTCTGCTATGGTAATATATAAAGCATTTGTAGATTATTTAATAAGAAAATATTATTGTTTCAAAGAAGAAACCATTTATATAGAAGCCGTATGTGGAGAAAATATTCATTCTGCACCGGGCAAAGAAACCTATCAAACTGTGGACATTGAAGATAAAGACGGAGTATACTGGGCTATCCCAGTTTACGGTAAATCTGCAGCCATAACTACTGTGGCTAAATCAAGGGGTTATATAAAGATACCAGAGAACAAGGAAGGCATAAAAAAAGGGGAAAAAGTTAGAGTTGCTCTGTTTTGAAGTATTGCAAGGGGATGATAATATATGGATAGAAATTTATATCTGGATAATAAGGATGTAGATGAAGCTTTGGAGCTTTTTCTGAATAAAGCAGGAGAGAAAAAGCAAATTGAGGTTATTCCTGTCATATGCTCATTGGGAAGGATAACTGCAGAACCTGTTTTTGCAGTATATTCCTCTCCAAATTTCAATGCATCAGCCATGGATGGAATAGCTGTCAAGGCAAGCTATACATATGAAGCCTCTGAAGTGAATCCCGTTATATTAACGGAAGGAGAACACTTTAAATATGTAGATACGGGAGATCCTATAGAGGATCCATATGATGCTGTAATAATGATAGAAGATGTGGCAGAAGCAGGTGAAAAGAAGGTTAAGATAATAAGTCCAGCCTTTCCCTGGCATCATGTGAGACCTATAGGAGAAGACATTGTCGCCAACGAAATGATAATTCCCTCAAACCATGAAATCCGCCCTGTAGATATAGGAGCTTTACTGGCCGGAGGTATTACCAATGTAACTGTATATAAAAAGCCTCGTGTCGGCATCATTCCAACAGGAACAGAAATAGTTGAGCCAGGCAAAGAGCTCCAGGTGGGAGAAATAATAGAATCCAACTCCCGTATGTTTGAAGGTCTTGTTACAGAGTATGGAGGAGAGCCAAAGAGGTATCCTATTGTATCAGATGATTATGAAATGCTTAAGTCTGCAATTCAAACTGCAGCAGCGGAAAATGATATTGTCGTAGTAAATGCAGGGTCTTCTGCAGGGTCAGAGGATTTTACCGCAAAACTGGTGAGGGATATGGGAGAGCTTGTGGTTCATGGTATAGCAACAAAACCCGGAAAGCCTGCTATATTAGGATTCATCGACGGAAAGCCTGTTATTGGAGTGCCTGGATATCCGGTATCCGCATGGGTAGTGTTTGAAATGTTTATAAAGCCATTGATAATGTCATGGGCAGGGAAAAAGGCAAAGGAAAGAAAAACAGTAAACGCTGTGCTTTCCAGGAGATTGGTTTCTTCTCTTAAAAACAAGGAATATGTGAGAATAAAGCTTGGCAAGGTTAATGATAATCTGATAGCTACACCTCTGAACAGAGGAGCAGGAGTAACCATGTCCCTGGTGAGAGCTGACGGCATACTGGAAATACCTAAAAACAGTGAAGGCTTTGAAGCAGGAGAGCATGTGGAGATAAAGCTTTTGAAGGACATGGAGGATATTGAAAACACAATAGTATCCATTGGAAGCCATGACCTTATAATGGATATAGCAGCAAATATGATGCACAGGAAAAATTCTAAATACAACCTGTCTTCAGCTCATGTGGGAAGCATGGGAGGCATAATGGCCATCAGAAGAGGAGAAGCCCATATGGCGCCTGTCCATCTGTTGGATGAGAAGACGGGGGTATATAATATTGAGTATATAAATAGATATCTTAACAATATGGACGTAGCATTGATAAAAGGAGTAAAAAGAGTACAGGGCATAATGATAAAAAAGAATAATCCTAAGGATATCAAAAGCATCAGGGATCTTGTCAGAGAGGATATACAATTTGTCAATCGTCAGAAGGGAGCAGGAACCAGGATTTTGACGGACTACCTTTTGAAAAAGGAAGGTATAGATCCAGATAAGATTTCAGGCTATGGAAGAGAAATGACCACCCATATGGCTGTGGCAGCAGCTGTAGCATCAGGCACAGCAGACATGGGTGTTGGTGTCTATTCTGCAGCAAAAGCCATGGATCTTGATTTTATTCCTATCGGTGAAGAAGATTATGATTTTGTGATTCCCCGTAGTTTTTTGGAATTGGATATGATAAAACTATTCTTAGAGGTTATAACATCATCTGAGTTTAGGGATTACCTCAAAGAAATGGGCGGCTACGACACAAAAGAAACAGGTAAAATTGTTTTATAGGAGATATGCTATGAAAGATAAATTTGGAAGAAATATTGAATATTTAAGAGTTTCTGTAACAGATCGCTGCAATTTGCGATGCAAATACTGCATGCCTGAAGAAGGAATCAAGGACAAGAAAAAACATAGCGACATAATGACTCTTGAAGAAATATATGAAGTGGTTGAAGTATTTGCTCAATTAGGGGTAAGAAAAGTGCGAATTACAGGAGGAGAACCTTTAGTTCGCTATGGTATAACAAGACTTATAGAGAAAATAGCCAGACTGGAGCAAATAAATGAAGTTACCATGACTACAAATGGCGTTGAATTGAAGAAATATGCCAAAGAGCTGAAAAAAGCCGGACTTAATCGTGTAAATATCAGTCTTGATACTCTGAAGGCTGACAAGTACAAAGAAATCACCCGCTTTGGTTCAATAAATGATGTTTTGGAGGGCATAGAAGAAGCTAAAGAGGTTGGCTTGCTGCCCATAAAGATTAATACGGTTTTGATAGGTGGCTTCAATGATGATGAGATAGAAGACTTTGTGGAGCTTACAAGAAAAGAAGATATACAAGTAAGATTTATTGAGCTCATGCCAATAGGTCAGGTTGCTGGATGGGCTCGAGAAAACTTTGTTTCCAATGATATAGTTTTAAAAAGAATTCCGGAACTTATGCCAGTTGGTATAGAGGATAAGTCAAGCCCTGCAAAGTACTATAAGCTCCCTGACGGCAAAGGGAAAGTGGGTCTTATAAATCCTATAAGTCATAATTTCTGCAGCAATTGCAATAGAATCAGGCTTACTGCAGATGGGAAGCTGAAACCGTGCTTGCATTCCAATAAAGAAGTGGATATTCTTCAAAGTATGAGAAAAGGTGAAAACATAATGGAATTGATTCAAAGCACTATTCTGGAAAAACCATCAAGTCACAATCTGGATAAAGGTGAGTCAATAGAAAGAAATATGGTGCAAATCGGAGGATAAGGCGGACATGCCATTTTTAAAGATATTAAGGGAGATGAGAATCAATGGAAGGTAGAGTCATTGCAGTTAATAGAAGCGAAAAGAAGGGTGTAATAAAGACACCTATAAGCGAAGGATATTTTAAAGTAGATCACGGCCTGGTAGGAGATGCTCACGCAGGAAACTGGCACAGACAGGTGAGCCTTCTTGGCATTGAAAGTATAAATAAGATGAAGGCTTTAGGAATTGAAGGCTTATGCACAGGAAAATTTGCTGAGAATATTACTACTGAGGGCATAGTATTGCATGAACTTCCTGTTGGTACAAAGCTTCAAATCGGTGAAACCATTCAGGAGGTTACCCAGATAGGAAAGGAATGTCACAGAGGCTGTGCAATATTTGAACAGGTTGGAAACTGCATAATGCCAATAGAGGGCATATTTACCAAAGTGCTGAAAGAAGGCATAGTAAGACCTGGAGACATAATAAAGGTTTTAGATTAGTTTATTGCGAGGTACAATCTTTCTTACTAATTATTTGACAAAACATGAAAGGTATAGTAAAATAATTTAAGATAATGTGATAAATTTAACAAAATACATAAATGTAATGCTGAATGATAATTAATTGAATAACTCCGAATCTGCAAACCCAAGGAATTATCTATGGTTTGTAGGCTGATGGGTGCGAATAGAAATGTTTATGCTTCCCATATTAAGAAAGGAGTAGTATGAGCTGTATACTTTATGAATGGTATATAGTAACGTTAAATTTGTGAAAAGACTCCTTTTACAAGGAGTTTTATTTTCTACTTTATTATAAGGGGGATTAACATAATGGATATGGTAAACCTGACAATTGATGGTATCAAGACTCAAGTTCCCAAGGGTACAACCGTCTTGGAGGCAGCAAGAGGTTTAAACATTAATATTCCTACACTTTGCTTTTTAAAAGATATAAATGAAGTTGGAGCTTGCAGAATGTGCCTTGTTGAGGTCAAAGGAGCAAGATCTTTGCAAGCAGCTTGTGTACTTCCTGTTTCAGAAGGTATGGAAGTGAAGACAAATTCAAAGGCTGTCAGAGAAGCAAGAAATACAGTGCTTAAGCTAATACTGGCCAGACATGAAAGAGAATGCTTAACATGCTCCAGAAGCCTTAACTGTGAGCTGCAGAAGTTAGCTGAAGAAGCAGGTGTAGATGCTGTAGAGTACGAAGGGGAGAAGATCCGATATAACGTTGATATGGCGTCACCTTCAATAGTCAGGGATCAAAATAAGTGCATACTCTGCGGAAGGTGTATAAACGTATGTAAAAATATTCAAGGTACAGGTGTTATTAACTTTGCAAAAAGAGGTATAAGAACTACAGTAACAACTGCTTATGAAAAGAGCCTGTCTGAAGTTGCCTGCATTAACTGTGGACAATGCATTAAGGCATGTCCTGTAGGTGCTCTAAGAGAAAAAGATGATAGGGACAGGGTATGGGAAGCGTTGGATAACGATGAGTTATATGTAATTGCTCAAACAGCTCCTGCTGTAAGAGTGGCTTTGGGCGAAGAGTTCGGAATGCCTATAGGCACAAATGTAGAAGGAAAAATGGTTTCTGCTTTAAAAAGATTAGGTTTCGATAAAGTTTTCGATACTGATTTTGCAGCAGACTTGACCATTATAGAAGAAGGAACAGAACTCATCAATAGGATAAAGAACGGTGGAAAACTTCCAATGATTACATCCTGTTCTCCAGGATGGATAAAGTATTGTGAACATTATCACAATGATTTTGTTGACAATTTGTCAACATGTAAGTCACCTCACCAGATGCTGGGAGCTTTGGCTAAATCCTATTTTGCAGAAAAGATGAATATTGATCCTAAGAAAATATTTGTGGTATCAATAATGCCATGTACAGCTAAAAAGTTTGAATGCAAGAGAGAAGAATTATCTGTAGACGGTTTGCAGGATGTAGATGCAGTATTGACTACAAGAGAATTGGCTAAGATGATAAAAGAAGCTGGCATAGACTTTACAGCCTTAGAAGATGATAGATTTGACAGAATTATGGGTGAGTCTACAGGTGCAGCTGTTATATTCGGAACAACAGGCGGCGTTATGGAAGCTGCTTTAAGAACAGTGGCAGATGTATTGACAGGACAGGATTTAGAGAATATAGATTATACTCCAGTTAGAGGTTTGGAAGGAATAAAGGAAGCAACTGTAAAGATTGGAGATATGGAAGTTAAGGTTGCTGTTGCACATGGAACCGGCAATGCAGGAAAACTATTGGATAGGGTAAGAGATGGAGAGGCAAACTATCATTTCATAGAAGTAATGGCTTGCCCTGGAGGCTGCATAAATGGCGGCGGACAGCCGATAATAATGGATAAGAACAAGACAGAAGAAGTATGCAGGCTGAGAGCTCAAGGGTTATATGATATCGATAAAGGTATGGTATTGAGAAAATCTCATAAGAACCCTGAAATTAAAGCTTTGTATGACGAATATCTAGGAGAAGCAAATGGACATAAAGCTCATCATCTGCTTCATACCCATTATGTAAAGAGGGAAAGGGTATAATATAAATGGATAAAAAAACAAGGACTTTGACAAGGGCAGCCATATTACTGGCCATAGCTTTAGTGTTTCAGTTTGTTAAAATGGGCCAGTTGATAACAGGCTCAGGCATCAATGGCGTTTTGATAGTAGCGGCAGAAGTTTGCGGCTGGCTATGGTCTGCGGCTATAGGAGCAATAACTCCCTTCATGGCATTAGCATTGGGAGTTCAACCTCCTGCTATAGTTCCTGTTATACCTTTTATTATGGCAGGTAATATATTGTATGGAGGCGTTTATTCAATATTTAAGAAGCGCAACAGGATCATTGCTGTAGGTTTTGCAGCCTTATTGAAATTTGGTTTGCTCTATGCTGCAGTTAACTATTTTGTATCTGTAAAACCACCTATACAGGCAGCTTTAAGCTTTCCTCAGTTAATGACAGCTTTGATAGGTGGAGGAATAGCCTTAATAATTATTGAGGTTCTGAATAGAACAAATAAAGAAAACGAATAATTATATTAAGTTATGTGTAAAAAAGACTAATTCTGCATAAATTTATGCAGAATTAGTCTTTTTTTTGACTATTATTTACGGGATATTCACAATAAGCTATTATTTAAATACTAAATCTATTTACTGAATTTTTTTGATTTTTAATATTGTACACATATTAATTCTAGGGGGAGCTCAAATGGAAATGATTAATTTGACTATTGACGGCATCTCTGTAAAAGTTAAGAAGGGTAGCACCGTAATGGAAGCTGCCAGAAATATAGGTATAGATATTCCTGCTTTATGTTATTTGAAAGGTGTCAACGAAGTAGGAGCTTGCCGTATCTGCGTTGTTGAGGTAGAAAAAGCCAGAACTTTACAAGCTTCATGTGTTCTTCCAGTTGCTGAAGGAATGGTAGTATATACTGAAAGCCCAGCTGTTGTGGAAGCAAGAAAGGAGATACTTAGACTCATACTGGATAATCATCCCAACGATTGTTTAACTTGTGACAAAGCCGGAGAATGCAAGCTGCAGGAGTATGCCTATAGATATGATGTAAAATTCAGAGATCATGATGGTGCAAGAAGGATAGCCGCTATAGATACTTCAAATCCATATATATTAAGAGATAACCGCAAGTGCATATTATGCGGAAGGTGTGTCAGCACATGCAGTCAGATAAAGGAAAGAAGCGTTTTATCCTTTGCTGAAAGAGGTTTTAATACTCGTATAATTGCTGACAATGACAGAATTCTAGGCCAATCATCCTGTGTATCTTGTGCAAGATGCATAAGTGTATGTCCTGTAGGAGCTCTTTTAGACAACAGAATTGCAGGAAAAGCCAGAGCATGGGAAACAAAGAAGGAAGAAGTGAGATGCACTCAATGTGACTATGGCTGTCTTTTCGAGCTCCTGAAGAAAAATGGTACAGTAATTGGAGTTCGCGCGAAGGAACCAGGTGAGGGGAGACCTCTATGTCTCAAAGGTAGATTATCCGTAGATTTAGCATATAATGATAATCCTGCTGCTCCGCTGATGAAGAAGGAAGAAGGTTATGTGGAAGTAAGCTGGGAAGAGGCTTTAGGATTAGAGAAGATAATGAAGAAGTTATAACTATGGTATTTATCAGATGTAAGGGAGGTTAGGCTATTGGTTAACTTAATAATAAATGGAGTGCAGTGTCAGGTTGAACTTGGCTCTACCATACTGCAAGCAGCCCAGAAAATAGGTATAAATATACCTACTTTATGCTATGATGAAAGATTGGCAGCACATGGAGCCTGCCGTATATGTGTAGTAGAAGTAAAAGGTGCTAGAGCTCTTATGGCTTCATGTTCTACTCCTGTAGCAGAGGGTATGGTAATCGAAACAAACAGCCCTTCTGTAATGGAAGCACGCAAGGAAATATTAAGACTGATGATTGAAAATCACCCACTGGATTGCCTCACTTGCGAAAAATCAGGCAACTGTATTTTACAGGACCTATGCTATGAGTATGACGTAAAAGAAGGGGGCTTTTACGGAGAGAAGAAAAGTTACCCAATAGACGACAGCAATCCTTTCTTTATATATGATCCAAACAAATGCATACTGTGCGGAAAATGCGTAAGAGTTGATAATGAACTTCAATGTACAGGAGCCATAAACCTTATTGATAGAGGTTTCAAAACCCATGTAGGTGTTGCAGGAGATAGGACATTTGAGGACTCCAACTGCGTATCCTGCGGAAACTGTGTTTCAGTATGCCCCGTTGGCGCTCTGATGTCTAAGAAGCCGGAAAAATTCAGACAATGGGAAGTAAAGAAGGTCAGAACTACCTGTTCATACTGCGGCGTAGGATGTCAGATGGAGCTTTTGGTGAAGGACAACAAGGTAGTAGGTATAGAACCTGTCAATGTGGAGCCTAATGACGGACTTCTCTGTGTAAAAGGAAAATTCGGCTACAGATTTCTCAATCATCACGACAGGCTTAAGACTCCACTTATAAGAAAAGATGGGGAGCTTAAGGAAGCCAGCTGGGATGAAGCGATGGACCTCATAGTGTCAAAGGTAAAGGAAATTAAAAGGGAATATGGACCGGGGGCTTTTGGAGCTTTATCCTCCGCCAGATGTACCAATGAGGAAAATTATCTCATGCAAAAATTATTCAGGGCGGTGATTGGCACAAATAATGTAGATCATTGTGCCCGCCTCTGACATTCCGCTACAGTTGCAGGTCTTGCAGCTACATTTGGAAGCGGAGCTATGACTAACAGTATAAATGAGCTATTAGGTGCTGATGTAATATTTGTAATGGGATCCAATACTACAGAAAACCACCCTGTCATTGGTTCAAAGATAAGACAGGCGGTGCGTAAGGGTACAAAGCTTATAGTTGCCGATCCCAGGAGGATTGATTTATCCAATGATGCAGACATATTTCTTCAGATTAAGCCAGGGACTAACATTGCTCTGGTCAATGGAATGATGAATGCAATTTTGGCTGATGGATTGGAAAATAAAGAATTTATAGTGAAAAGAACAGAAAACTTTGATAAGCTGAAAGAAGCCGTCAAGGACTTTACTCCTGAAAAGGCTGCTGAAATCTGCGGAGTAGATGCAGAAGACATTAGAAAAGCAGCAAGAATTTATGCAAAAGGCAGAAACAGCAGTATAGTATACTGTATGGGCATTACGCAGCATATATCAGGAACCGACAATGTAATGACCATGGCAAATCTGGCCATGCTGTGCGGGCAGATAGGTCGTGAATCAACAGGAGTCAATCCGTTAAGAGGTCAGAACAATGTTCAGGGTGCTTGCGATATGGGAGCACTTCCTAATGTATATACTGGCTACCAGGCTGTGAGCAATCCTGATATAGCAGCAAAGTTTGAAAAGGCATGGGGTGTGGAAGGACTTTCACAAAAGCCTGGGCTCACTGTGCCTGAAATGCTGAATGCAGCAGCCAGAGGAGATATAAAGATGCTTTATATAATGGGTGAGAATCCAATGGTATCGGACCCTGATATCAACCATGTCAAACATGCATTGGAGAATACAGAATTCTTAGTGGTTCAGGATATATTCCTTACTGAGACTGCTGAACTGGCAGATGTGGTACTTCCTGCTGCAGCTTTTGCAGAAAAGGATGGTACATTCTCAAATACTGAAAGAAGGGTACAAAGGGTAAGAAAAGCTATAAATGCTCCTGGGCAGGCAAAGCCTGACTGGGTGATACTTATGGATCTTATGAATAGGCTTGGTTATGTCAAGATTTATAATCATCCTTCTGAGATATTTGATGAAATAGCATCCGTTACTCCTTCTTATGCCGGCATAGACTATGAAAGGATAGAAGATAAGGGAATACAATGGCCTTGTCCTACTAAGGATCATCCTGGCACTCCCTATCTCCACGAGGGTAAATTTTCAAGAGGCCTGGGGCTATTTACGGGAATTGAATATAAAGAGCCTGCAGAAATGCCTGATGATGAATATCCTTTAACCTTGACCACCGGAAGAGTATTGTATCATTACCATACCAGAACAATGACAGGAAAGGTTGAAGGACTGAACAAGAAAGTACCGGAAAGTTATGTAGAGATAAATCCTGAAACTGCAGCTAAGTTTGGTATCGGTGACGGAGATAAAGTGAAGGTGACTTCCAGAAGAGGAAGCATACTGGTAAGAGCAAAAGTTAGTGAAATAGTGGAAAAATCAGTTGTTTTCATACCATTCCATTTTGCTGAGGGAGCAGCTAATGCAATGACCAATGCAGCTTTAGATCCAAAATGCAAGATACCAGAATTCAAGGTATGTGCAGTAAATGTGGAAAAAGCAGTGTAATATAAATTATAAAAAAGTGCTCGTAAGAGCGCCTTTTTTTTCTATTGATTATAATCTTATTAGATGTTATGATTTTTTAAAAGTATGGTATAATTTATTAAAAATCCTTATTGCATGAGGAGTTGAAGCAAATGGATAAAAACATTGACTTGTCAAGTCCTATATATCAGCAGATTGCTTTGGATATTTCTTCAAAGATTATAAGCGGGCATTATGAAGTAGGAGATAAGCTTTATACTCGTTCAGCTTTAGCAAGCCAATATGGTGTTTCTTCAGAAACTGCCAGGAGGGCTGTAAGTATTCTGTCAGATATGGGAATAGTAGAAGTCACCAAGGGGAGCGGAGTAATAATCAAATCCTGCGAAAAAGCATTGAAATATGTAAGACAGTATACAGATATTAAAACTATGAAGGACTTGAAAAGAGATATAATTGGCTCTCTAGAACGTCAGAACAAGGAGAATGAGAATCTAAGGGAAATGATCGGGATACTTATGGATAAGACAGAACGTTTCAAAGCTAGCAATCCCTTTATACCATATGAAATATATATCGATGAAAAATGTAAATTTTTAGGCAAAACCATAAGCGATATAAACTTTTGGCATCATACCTCAGCAACCATAGTAGCCATTAAAAGAAACAATGAATTGATAATGTCACCTGGTCCCTATGCTGTATTTATAGAAGGAGATTCCATATATTTTGTTGGAGATGAGAATTCTCCTGAGAGGGTACAAAGGTATCTGTTTTGTTAAGAAGCATTATAAATATAATAATTCACATAATATGATACTCTTTGATATGATACTTCCAAAGTGGACAGTCTAGTTAATTAAGAATTAGATTATCTACTTGGAGGTATTTTATTATGTAGACCAGCTAATTTGACTAAAGTAACAACTTGTGATAACATAAAGGTTGTTATTTAAAATTGTGAAGGGGGATGTTATTGATGAAAAGAGGTATTGCATTATTGCTAATGCTAGCAATTAGTATAGCTGCAGTACTGGGAGGCTGTAGCAGTAATGAACAATCTGAAATAAAGACTATAATAGTAACAAACAATGGTTGGGACAGCCAGATGTTACATAACGAGATAGCTAAGTTTATTGTGTTAAATGGATACGATAACTATGATTTTCAAGTATCCACAGGATCTTCCACAATGAACTGGCAGGCTATTATAGCCGGAGATGTGGATTTAGACATTGAAAGTTGGACAGATAATGTAGCTACATATCCTGAGGATGTAGCCAATGGGGATATTGTGGATGTAGGTGTTTTGGTACCGGATAGCGCTCAAGGCTTATATGTGCCAAGATATGTTATAGAAGGGGATCCTGAACGAGGGATAGAGCCTATGGCACCTGATCTTAAAACTGTAGAAGACTTGAAGAAATATGCTCACATATTTCCTGACGATGAAGAGCCCGAAAGAGGAAGAATATTTGGCGCGATTCCAGGATGGATGGCAGATGAGATATTGTACAAAAAGTATGAGTATTATGGACTGGATGAATCATATAACTATGTGAGATTAGGCAGCGAAGCCGCATTATTTGCTTCATTGGCTTCAGCATATAATCTGGGGGAACCGTGGGTAGGTTATTGTTATGAACCAACATGGATAACTGGAAAGCTGGATTTGGTTCTTTTGGAGGATGCACCCTACGACCCGGATCTATATTTAGAAGGCAAGTGTGAGTTCCCTAAACAAGAACTAAAGATTGTCAGCAGCAATAAATTTGCTGAAAAAGCTCCGGATCTTCTGGAATTCTTCCAGAAATATAAAACAGGCAGTCAATTGATAAGTGAAGCTTTGGCATATTTAGATGAGACAGGAGCTACCCATGAAGAAACAGCGAAGTGGTTTTTAAAGAAAAATGACTACTTATTGGATGAATGGCTACCTGCAGAAAGAGCAGAAAAAGTTAGAAAAGCTCTTAACTGATACACTCTAAAAAGGGGGACGAGCATTTGAAGGATTATCTATTACATTTTCCTAAGGAGTGGCAGTTTGATGTAGGTGATACCATTGACCTTTGGATAAAATCTTTTAGCCGAGAGCAAAGAGAGATTCTTACAGCAATCAGGAATTTTGTAATCACATCAATAAAGGGGATAAATTGTCTTCTTGCCATTATCCCCTGGTGGCTCCTTATAATAATTGTCATGATACTTGGTTGGAGAATAAGCGGAAAAAAAAGAGTAGGGCTATTATATGGAGCAATGCTGATATTTGTCGGTTCTTGCGGACTTTGGGATCATATGTTGGAAACATTGAGCATTGTAATTGCGTCAGTAATCCTTTCTGTCATATTAGGATTCCCTTTAGGGGTGCTTGTTGCAATGAACAAAAGAGCAGAAAGTATCATAAGACCAATTCTGGATTTAATGCAGACCATGCCTACTTTCGTATATTTGGTTCCTGCGGTAATGTTATTTAGTACGGGAAAGACACCTGCTCTTATGGCAACAACTATATATGCTGTTGTGCCAATGATTAGAATGACAAGTCACGGTATTATCCATGTGAACGAAGAAGTAGTAGAAGCGGCAAAAGCTTTCGGCTCTACTAATCTTCAAACCTTGGTGAAAGTGCAAATACCCCAAGCCATGCCTACTATCATGACCGGACTGAACCAAACCATTATGATGGCTATGTCTATGGTTGTAACCTGTGCATTGATAGGTGCTAACGGGCTGGGAATGGAGATACTTTTAGCCACTAATCGGACAGAAATGGGCAAGGCACTTATGCCAGGCATATGCATCGTAATTGTAGCCATCATTTTAGACCGCCTCACTCAAGGATTGGTGAAAAGGAAGGAGGCGGAGCAGCAATGAAAGGTGAAGCCATAATAAAAGTAGAAAATGCTACGAAGCTTTATGGAATAAATAAATCTGAAGCTATAAAGCTTATGAAGGAAGGCGCTGACAAGGATACAGTTTATAAAAAAACCGGGGTCACAGTGGCTCTTTGGGATGTGTCCTTTGAAATAAAAAAAGGAGAAGTATTTGTGATAATAGGGCTTTCCGGTTCGGGAAAGTCAACTATTATTCGCTGTTTAAATAAGCTCAATAAGCTTACTTCGGGGAAAATATATTTTCAGAATAACGATATAGATCAGTTTAGTAAGAAAGAATTATTAGATTTAAGGCGCAACAAAATATCTATGGTTTTTCAAAACTTTGGACTTATGAATCATAGAACAGTTATAGAAAATGTAGCCTATGGTCTTGAAGTAAAGAAAGTTCCTAAAGAAGAAAGGGAAAAAAAGGCTTTAGAGATGATATCCTTAGTAGGGCTGGAAGGATGGGAGCATCAACCTATAAGCAGATTGTCGGGGGGGATGAAACAAAGAGTTGGATTGGCAAGGGCTCTTGCCAATGATCCGGAGGTTCTGCTTATGGATGAACCTTTTTCTGCTTTGGATCCACTGGTAAAAAGGGATATGCAATTTGAATTGCTTTCTATACAAAGAAAACTTCAAAAAACTGTGGTTTTCATTACTCATGATATCAATGAAGCATTTAAATTAGGTGATACTGTAGCAATTATGCGGGATGGAAGGATTATTCAGATAGACACGCCGCAGAACATGTCACTTAATCCTGCGGACGAGTATGTGTCAAAGTTCATTGACAGTGCAGATAAATCAAAGGTTCTCAGTGCTAAACATGTCATGATTACACCGAGATGTATGGTCAGAGAAAAGGATGCACCGGTTCATATCATTGAAGAATTAAGCCGTAACGATGTATCTACTGCTTACGTGGTAGATGATTCTATGAAGCTGTTAGGCGTTATTTCTATAGATAATGCTATACGGGCTGGAAAAGAAAACATTCCTATTTCTGATCTTATTGATAGAGAAATCTATACAATTTTTAGGGATACTTTGATAGTTGATATATTGCAGTTAACAGCTAAATCTAAATATCCAATTGCGGTAGTAGATGAGTATCAAAGGTTAGAGGGGATAGTCAGCAAGTCAGCAGTGCTGTCTTCTCTTAGATAGAAAAAATAGGGCAAGAGTAGAGTAAACACTCTTGCCCTATTTTTGTTTATTTGACTTATTCCATTGTAATAAGGGTTTTCCTATTGTACAATATGAACAAATGTGAATTTTCAGAATCGGGTGATAATATGTATTCAATAGATACTGCTATAGTTCTCGCCGGGGGAAACAGTAAGCGCATGGGTATTGACAAACAGTTCATAAGCATGGGTTCTAAAAATATAACTGAATATATAATCGATGAATTGAAAGAATTATTTTCCAATGTAGTGATTGTTACAAATAAGGCTCATGCGTATAAAAGGACTGATATTGATATAACAGAAGATATATATAAAGGCATTGGTCCCTTGGGAGGAATACATGCCGGTCTTATGAAGTCTAAGAGCAGGTATAGCTATGTAGTTGCCTGTGACATGCCATGTATAAACAAAGACTATATAAGATATATGGTTAAAAAACTGGAGAAATCAAAATATAGTGTAGAAGCCGTAATTACAAAATACGGTGATTGGATTGAACCTTTTAATGCAATATACAGCAAAGATTTGCTTCCCAGGATTGAAGCAGGAATATTTGCAGAGAAGAAAAAAATATCCGGTTTGTTGAAATTGGCAAAGGTATTGTATATAGAAGAAGAGGATGCAAGAAGATTCAGTCCTGACTGGAGAATGTTCATGAACCTTAATACTGAAAAGGATTTGATGGTATATAGAGCCATTAAACAGGAGGATATGTATGGAGCTTACCAGACAGATAGTATTAACGAGGTTTGATAATGGAAACATAGAAGAAAAGGAAGATGATGTTGTAATTGAATATCCTTTGACTATATATTTAAATGATGAAGAACTGGTCACATTGTTATGTTCACCGGCCAGCTTGGAATTTTTAGTAACAGGTTTCCTTTTATCAGAAAGCATAATAAAAGCAAAAGATGAAATAAAAACCATAAAAATAGACCGGTCAAAAGGCATAGCATATGTGAAGACAAATACTCCGAAAGACATGGCTAAATATTTCATGGGCAAAAGAATGATAACAACAGGGTGTGGAAGAGGTACCATTTTTTATAATATTTACGATTCGATGAATTGTGGTATAATCAATAGCGATTTAAAGATAAGCTATAGCAAAATTATTCTTTTAATGAAAGAATTTGCTTCCAGATCCCAAACATTTCAAAATACTGGAGGCGTTCACAGTGCTGCCTTAAGTCAGGGAGAAGAAATATTGTTTTTTCAGGAGGATGTAGGAAGGCACAATGCGCTGGATAAGGTACTGGGAGAAGCGTTTATGAAGGATGCGGATTTTACCAGGCTGCTTCTTCTGACCAGCGGACGAATTTCATCGGAAATGCTTTTAAAAGCAGGTAAAAGAAGGATACCCATTGTAGTATCGCGGTCTGCGCCTATGGATCTGGCATTGAAGATGGGAACTGAAATGAATATGACTATAATAGGATTTGCTAGAGGACAGAGGATGAATGTATATACAGGTAGAGATAGGATAATATTTTAGAAATAACCTGAGCCAGTGGCTAGATAGTATGCCATTGGCTTAGTTTAATTTGATAAATATTAAACGAAATAATGACAAAAAATCCGCAATTTGGCGTCTATGGTAAACATTATTTTGAATCAAGATATGAAAGTTGTATTACTCAAAAAAGCAGAATCATATAAGTCTATCAGCAGGCATGAGCAAATGGCGTGATTGTATTTATCTGTATGATAAGTTCGGAAGATGGATGGCCGTGGAAACAGCGCTGATGGACTTTTGATGTATCCGAATTTTTTAATTGCAGATTGTCATTTAGCAAAGATTGTTAATAATATGATTATTGATATGGACGCATTGTGAAATACATGTTAAAATCAAATTGAAAGGCGTAATTATAGTTTTGAAAGGAGTCTAATAATGGAAAAAAGATTGCTTACACCAAAGGAGATTGCTCAAGCTACAATTGATGCAGGTGTAACAAAGACAAAGCTTTCTATGATGCAGATGATCATACTTGGGATTTTTGCAGGAGTTTTTATAGGCTTTGGTGGTCAAGGTGCAATCATAATAGGACAAACCTATGCGAATATTGATGTTGGAATATCAAAGTTTCTTTTTGCAGCGGTTTTCCCGGTAGGTTTAATGCTTGTTGTTATCTGTGGTGCTGAACTTTTTACAGGAAACAGCCTGATGATTTTAGGTTTGTTGAATGGCAATTATAAAATGAAAGATGTATTAAGAAACTGGGTAGTAGTTTATATTTCTAACTTTGCTGGTTCTGCAGCACTTGCATTATTGGTTGCTAATTCCGGCCTTATGACTGGTGCCGCTGCGGAAAAAGCAATAGCAATTGCAAATGCAAAGGTTGTTATACCTTTTGGAGCTGCAGTAATAAGAGGCGTACTATGCAACATGCTGGTTGTATTGGCTGTTTGGATGGCTACTGCTGGAAGGGATATTATCAGTAAAATATTTGCTTGCTGGTTCCCCATCATGCTATTTGTTCTCATAGGATTTGAGCACTGTATAGCAAACATGTTTTTTGCACCTTTAGGAATGTACTTGGGTGCACAAATAACTTGGGGACAGATTTGGATGAACAACTTAATTCCAGTAACAATAGGCAATATAATCGGCGGTGCTATCATAGTGCCATTTGCATATTACAATGTATATATAAAAACTCCAAAAACACCAAAATCTCCAGCAATGGTAGAAAAAAGCACGAAAATAGCTTGATATTTGTGAACATTTACCAGGCAGCCCTTATGGGCTGCCTGTATTGTTTATGAAAGAAATTAGCTTAGACCCGCCCAAGTTGAATATGTTGAGTGTTTGAACTCTGCTTAATGGCTTAAATTACCATTGCTTAAAGTTACATAATTATGTAAACTATAAGAAGCCGTACTGTTTAGCTGAATCTCATTTTTGAGAGCGGAGGATAAAATTGGGGTGAATTGGGACAAACCCATAGGGTACTCTCTGCCCGAACCCGACAACTAACTTCGTAAGCGTAGGAGAGGAGAGTAGTATGAGGAAGAGCAGGACATTACTATTTTTTGTGGTATTGGCTTTGTTTATGGTTACTCCTGTTTTTGGAGACGTACTGAAGGTTGGAAGTACAGGTAACTCCGTGAAGGAGCTTCAAACAAAGCTAATATCCTTAGGTTACCTTAATACGAATGCAACAGGTTATTATGGTAATCAGACGAAGAACGCTGTTTTAAAGTTCCAGGCAAAAAATGGGCTGAAGCAAGACGGTATAGCAGGCAAACAAACTCTTGAAGCTTTGGCAAAGGTTGGGACAAGCAGTGCAACAAGTGCAAGCAGAGGAAGCACAACTACTTATTCAATCAAAGATGCACAATCTGTACTAAAGAACTTGGGTCTCTATGACGGTAAAATAGACGGCATAGCAGGTTCTAAGACTAAAGCCGCATTGAAAAAGTTCCAGAAGAACAATGGGTTAGTTGCAGATGGCATTTTGGGTCCTAAGACAGCAGCAAAGCTTTTTGCTCCAAAGCAGGAAGCGAGTACAGACAGAGGGGACATAGATCGTAAAGTAGATACATACGAATCTACAGGAGACAGCGTATACGGAGAATTGCTAGATTGGTGGGAAGAGGCTTCGAAGATATTCTACAGGGGAGCAGAAGCACAGGTTATCGATTTATGGACAGGCAAAAGCTTTAACGTAATGAGAACCTATGGAAGCAATCATGCTGACTGTGAAACTCTGACAGCAGAAGATACCAAAATAATGAAAGAGATATACGGTGGAAGCTGGAGTTGGAACAGAAGACCTGTAGTTGTTGTTACAGGTGGGAGAAGAATAGCTGCATCTATGGCAGGCATGCCTCATGCAGGACTGGATTCAAAACCTAAGAATGTTACGGTAAGTGGTAGAAGTGGTGGTTACGGAAAAGGCACCAATTTAGATACAGTTAAAGGAAACAACATGGACGGCCATTTCGATATTCATTTTCTCAATAGCCGCACCCATGGAACAAATAAGGTTGACGCGAATCATCAAAAAGCAGTAAAACAAGCAGCAGGTTTATAATAAAGAATGCAGTACGGTAAGCTCAGACTTTTGTCTGAGCTTAAACTTTTTCCATAGATTTTCGTATAATGTTATAAATAATCTATAGGGGGAAGCGGTTGTGAGTGGAGTATATTTTATAGTGAGTACAGCGTTGATAATAATTGGGGTATTGGGCATATTTATACCCGGATTGCCTGGAACAGGGCTGGTGTTTATTGGTACATTGGTATATGCCTGGGGAACAGGCTTCCAGGTTATAGGCTGGGGAACCCTTATAATATTTTTGCTTCTCACACTTTTAGCCATGGGTGTGGATTATCTGGCGGGAATTTTGACAGCCCAGAAATTTGGAGCCTCAAAGCAGGGCATAATAGGCAGTGTTATTGGAGGCATAGTTGGCTTAGTGGCATTTAATATACCCGGGCTAATATTGGGACAGTTGGCAGGAGTAATAATAGGAGAGCTTATGTTCGGGAGAAAAATGAATGAATCCATAAAATCCGGATTAGGAATATTCATTGGATATTTGCTGGGAAGTATTGCAAAGGTTGTTTTAACTACCCTGATTATAATTGTTTTCTATGCTAAAATTATATTTTGATTTTCAATGATATCATAATTGAATAAATTAGTGCAATAATATACAGAGTATTAAACTTCATGTTGTAGTTAATTTTAGAATTGAAGTGAATATTCTGTATTTTTTTCATTCCTTTGACAAACATATATACTTTAAATATAATTAATAAAACAACAAAAACGGCATTTTTTTGATAAGTAAGGAGTGAAACAATGGAAAAGTTTTTAAAGGAAGGCTTAACTTTTGATGATGTACTTCTAATACCTGCAAAATCAGAAATTCTTCCAAAAGAAACAGATGTATCAACTATGCTGACCAAAAAAATTAAGCTTAACATTCCTATAATGTCTGCCGGCATGGATACAGTTACTGAGGCAAGACTTGCCATTGCAATAGCAAGAGAAGGCGGAATAGGTATTATCCATAAGAATATGTCCATAGAAGCACAGGCTATGGAAGTGGATAAGGTAAAAAGATCAGAGCACGGAGTTATTGTAGATCCATTCCATCTTTCACCGGACCATGTTATATCTGATGCTATGGAGCTGATGGAAAGATACAGGATTTCCGGCGTGCCTATAGTTGATGAAAGAGGCAAATTAGTAGGTATTCTTACAAACAGAGATTTAAGGTTTGAAACAGATATGTCAAGACCTATACATGAGGTAATGACAAAGGAAAATCTGATTACTGCACCAGTAGGCACTGATTTGGAAGAGGCAGAAAACATTCTTAAGAGGCATAAAATTGAGAAGCTGCCTTTGGTAGATGACAACGGCTATCTGAAAGGGCTCATCACAATAAAAGATATAGAAAAGGCTATACAGTTTCCCAATTCTGCAAAGGACAGGAGCGGAAGACTTTTAGTTGGTGCGGCAGTAGGCGTTACTCATGATATGATGGATAGAGTCAAAGCTCTGGTAGATGCCAAAGTAGATGTGATAGTTGTGGATACGGCTCATGGCCATTCAAAAGGCGTTATAGAAGCCGTAAAGAAGATAAAGATAAACTATCCGGATATACAGGTTATTGCAGGAAATGTAGCTACTGCAGATGCAACAAGAGAGCTTATTGAAGCCGGTGCAGATGCTATAAAAGTAGGAATAGGACCAGGCTCCATATGTACTACAAGAGTAGTAACAGGAGTAGGTGTTCCGCAAATAACTGCAATATATGACTGTGCTCAGGAAGCTGACAAACATGGAATACCCGTTATAGCAGACGGCGGCATAAAATATAGCGGAGATATTACAAAAGCCATTGCGGCAGGAGCCAGGGTGGTCATGATTGGAAGTCTGTTTGCAGGTACGGAAGAGAGCCCAGGAGAAAAGGAAATATATCAGGGTAGAAGCTTCAAAGTATACAGAGGTATGGGCTCATTGGCAGCCATGGCCAGCGGCAGCAAGGACAGATACTTCCAGGAAGATGCCAAGAAGCTTGTGCCTGAAGGAGTAGAAGGAAGAGTGCCATATAAAGGACCTTTGGCTGATACTATATTCCAATTGGTTGGAGGCTTGCGCTCAGGAATGGGCTATTGCGGAACACCCACAATAGAGGATTTGAGGAAAAATGGACAGTTTATAAAGGTAACAGCAGCAGGTTTGAGGGAAAGCCATCCACACGATGTTCAGATAACAAAGGAAGCGCCTAACTATAGCTTATAATCGGGGGATCGCGGCATGGAAAGAGAATTGGTTTTGATATTGGATTTCGGCGGGCAATATAACCAGCTTATTGCAAGACGAGTGAGAGAGCACAATGTCTACTGTGAAGTAGTGCCCTATGATATACCCGTAGAAGAGGTAAAAAATAAAAATCCCCAGGGTATTATATTTACCGGCGGACCTGCCAGCGTATATGAAGAGGGTTCACCAAAATGCGATCCGGAAATTTTGGAACTTGGAGTACCTGTATTGGGCATATGCTATGGCATGCAGCTTATGGCTCACTTGTTAGGCGGCAGAGTAGGCAGGGCAGAAAAGAGGGAATACGGCAAGACCTTGGTCAACCTTAAAGAGAGCAGGCTTTTTAATGGATTATCCGGTGAAAATATATGCTGGATGAGCCATACATGCTATGTTGATATACTGCCTCCCGGTTTTAAGGTAGCTGCTGATACCAATACATGTCCTGCAGCAGCTATGTATAATGAGGATAAAAAGCTCTACGGTGTCCAGTTCCACCCAGAAGTTGAGCATACCCAGTACGGCAAGGAGATGCTAAGGAATTTCCTTTTTGACATATGCAAGCTCAAAGGTACCTGGACTACGGGCAGCTTTATAGATGAAGTAGTAGCTGAAATAAAAGAGAAAGTTGGCAACAAAAAGGCTATATGTGCCCTGAGCGGAGGCGTTGATTCCTCAGTGGCAGCCGTACTGGTGCATAAAGCCATAGGAAATAATCTTACATGCATATTTGTTGACCACGGGCTTTTGAGAAAAGACGAAGGTGACCAGGTAGAGAAAGTTTTCAGAGAGCAGTTTGATATGAATCTGATAAGAGTCAATGCTCAAAGCAGATTCTTAGGCAAATTGGCCGGAGTTACAGATCCTGAAAGAAAAAGAAAGATCATAGGTGAGGAATTTATAAGAGTATTTGAGGAAGAAGCTAAAAAGCTTGGCAAAATAGATTTCCTTGTTCAGGGAACTATTTATCCGGATGTCATAGAAAGTGGAACCAAAACAGCAGCGGTCATAAAATCCCATCACAATGTGGGAGGCCTTCCTGAGGATATGGAATTTGAGCTTATAGAGCCATTGAGACAGCTCTTTAAAGATGAAGTAAGGCTTGTAGGTCTGGAGCTTGGAATGCCTGAAGATCTGATTTGGAGGCAGCCTTTCCCAGGTCCCGGCTTAGGTATAAGAGTTCTGGGTGAGGTAACTGAAGAAAAGCTTCATATAGTAAGAGAATCAGATGCAATTTTGAGAGAAGAGATTAAAAATGCTAATCTGCATAGGAGCATATGGCAGTATTTCACCTGCTTGCCGGACATAAGAAGCGTAGGAGTAATGGGAGACGAGAGAACATACAGCCATACTGTGGTAATAAGGGCTGTGACAAGCAACGATGCAATGACTGCAGACTGGGCTAGAATACCCTATGATGTATTAGAGAAAATATCCTCAAGAATCGTAAACGAAGTAGAGCATGTAAATCGCGTAGTATACGACATAACAAGCAAACCACCGGCAACAATCGAATGGGAGTAAAAAGCAAAAATCCCCAATGTCTGAAACATTGGGGATTTTAATTTATACTATGAATCTTGCATAAGAGCAGACCCGATAACAAGCTCTACAAACTTCTGTGCCGCTCTGGTCAAAGGTATATCTTTATGAGTCAAAAGTCCCAGTTGTCTACGATTAATTTTTTCTTCCAAATTAATTTCAAACAAACTGTCTTCATTGATGGCTGAAACAGCAGCATCCTTTATCACATAGGATATTCCCAGCCCTATTTTAGCCATGTCTATCAGCAAGTCTATGCTGGACAATTCTATTTCCGGTTTGACTTCCAGATTATGTTCACGGAAGAGTTGTTCAAAAGATACTCTTGTATTGGTGTTTTTCTCAAGCACCAGTAAAGGGTATTGGGAAAGCTCTGCAAGGGATACCTTCTTGTCTTTAATAAAATCAAACTTCTTTCCTGCTACAAATATATCTTCAATTTCTTTCAATGTGTTGACATTAAAGCTTTTGTAATCATAGTTTTCATTTATGTTCACCACAGCCAGATCCACTTCGCCCTTTTCTAAAAGCTGGGTGCATACCGGAGAGGTTCTGCTGATTATCTGTATCTTTATATTAGGATATAGATTATTGTATTCTTCAATATAGGGCAGCAGAAAATGTCTGCATATGGTATCACTTGCTCCTATTCTTACTTCTCCTTCTTCCAGCTCCTTCATTTCATCAATGAGCCTTTCACCTTTGGAAAAGAGATTCACTGCCTGTTCTACATATGCAAATAATTTTTCGCCTTCAGTTGTCAGCCTTATGTTTTTTGTACTTCTTACAAAAAGCTTTATTCCAAGCTTAGATTCTAAAGATTTTATGGATTGGCTTACTGCGGATTGGGAAATATAAAGTTTAGCAGCAGCCTCAGAAAAGCTGTTGAATTTGGCTACATAATAAAATACTTTGTATAATTCATAATTCACATCCATTGATAAGAACTCCTTATGAATATAATAAGAAATATTAATTGTTATAATAAATAATACTATGTTAAACTTGCATTGTAAAGAGATATTAAAGCACGAAAACACATTGATGATGGCAAATTATCAGCGACATGCAATTAGATAATAAATACATGGGAGTGTTTATAGTGAGCAAGGTGAGAAGAATATTTGTTGAGAAGAAACCGGATTTTGCAGTAGAGGCAAAAGCTCTTCTGACGGATTTGAGGGAAAACCTGGGCATAAAGGGACTTGAGTCTATAAGGATAATCAAAAGATATGATGTGGAAGGCATTAGCCAAGAGGTTTATGAAAAAGCAAAATATACGATATTTTCTGAACCTCCTGTAGACTATGTATACGAGGAAGAACTGGAACTGGATGAAAAAGATAAGGTTTTTGCGGCAGAATATTTGCCCGGCCAATACGATCAGAGAGCGGATTCAGCAGCTCAATGCCTTCAGATTGTGGGAATGGGCGATAAGCCGGAGGTCAGAACAGCCAATGTGATTGTCCTCAAGGGAAATGTATCTGAAGAAGAACTGGCTAAGGTCAAGGATTATTATATAAACCCTGTGGAGATGAGGGAAGCAGAGCTTAGAAAATATGACAGCTTGACGATGAAAGTGGATACTCCCGATAGTGTAGCTACACTTGATGGATTTATAGATATGGATGAAAAAGACCTTCAGGACTTCAAAAAAGAGTTGGGTCTTGCCATGAGCTTTGAAGATATGGCCTTCTGTCAAAGCTATTTCAGAGATACGGAAAAAAGAAATCCTACAATAACGGAGATAAGGGTTATAGATACCTATTGGTCCGACCACTGCAGACACACCACATTCAATACCATAATAGAAGATGTTCATATAGAAGATGGCAAATACAAGGAAATCATTGAAAAAGCCTTTGATATGTATAAGAAAGGCAGAAGCTATGTTTATATAGATAAAGAAAAGCCTATCTGCCTGATGGATCTTGCTCAGATGGCAATGAAAGAGATGAGAAAAAAGGGACAGCTTGATGATTTGGAAGTTTCCGATGAGATTAATGCCTCCAGCATAGAGGTGGAAGCCGAGGTGGACGGCAGAAAAGAAAAGTGGCTGGTCATGTTCAAAAACGAGACCCACAACCATCCCACAGAGATAGAGCCTTTTGGTGGAGCAGCTACCTGCCTTGGCGGTGCCATAAGAGACCCATTGTCCGGCAGATCCTATGTCTATGGCGCCATGAGGCTTACAGGAAGCGGAGATCCAAGAACTCCTGTATCACAGACATTGCCGGGCAAATTACCTCAGAGGAAGATAACTACCGGTGCTGCAAATGGATATAGTTCCTATGGAAATCAAATAGGTCTGGCAGCAGGACAGATAGCGGAAGTTTATCATGAAGGTTTTGTGGCAAAGAGAATGGAGATAGGTGCTGTCATAGGAGCCGCACCAAAGTCAAATGTGGTGAGAAAAGCTCCTGTTCCCGGAGACATTGTAATCTTACTGGGTGGAAGAACCGGAAGAGATGGCTGCGGCGGTGCCACAGGATCATCCAAGGAGCATGATGAGAAATCCTTGGTTACCGGCGGTCCCGAGGTGCAGAAGGGAAACGCTCCTACTGAGAGAAAGATTCAAAGGCTGTTTAGAAACCCGGAAGTCAGCAGGATGATTAAAAAATGCAACGACTTTGGTGCAGGTGGAGTATCTGTTGCCATAGGCGAGCTGGCAAAGGGGTTGTATATCGATCTGGATGCTGTGCCTAAGAAGTATGAAGGCTTGGATGGCACTGAGCTGGCCATATCCGAATCCCAGGAGAGAATGGCGGTGCTAATTGCTCCTGAGGATGAGGAAAAGTTTATCAAGGCAGCGCATGAAGAAAATCTTGAGGCTGTTGCTGTAGCCAAAGTTACAGACCATAACAGGCTGACAATGGTTTGGAAAGGAAAAGCCATAGTTGATATATGCAGAGAGTTTTTGGATACCAACGGTATCAGGCAAAGAATCAATGTTAAAGTTGGTATGCCAGAAGATAAGTGCAATTTCTATAAAAATTATGAGAGGAAAGATGAAAACATAGATATAAAAAAGGCTTGGATGAAAAATCTGGAAGATTTGAATGTATGCAGCCAGAAGGGCCTTGTAGAGAAATTTGATGCAACCATAGGTTCTAGCACAGTACTGATGCCCTTCGGAGGAAAATACCAGGCAACACCAAGCGAAGGACTATTGATGAAGCTGCCTGTATTAACCGGAAATACAACTACAGGTACAGTGATGACATACGGATATAATCCTTATTTATCAAGCTGGAGTCCATTCCACGGAGCGTTGTATGCGGTAGTCCATGCTGTATCAAAGGTTGTGGTTATGGGTGGAGATTACAGAAAAATCAGGCTCACTCTCCAGGAGTATTTCGAAAAACTGGGCAAGGATGAGAAAAAATGGGGAAAACCATTCTCTGCGCTGTTGGGTGCATATTTGGTTCAAAGCCAGCTGGGCATACCTGCCATAGGAGGCAAGGACAGCATGTCCGGTACCTTCCTGGATCTCAATGTGCCTCCAACTGTGGCAGCCTTTGCTTTGGCTCCTATGGATGTGACCAAGGCAGTATCCCAGGAATTTAAGGCTGCAGGCAGTCAGATTATACTATTGCCTGTCAACAGAGATGAATATGACCTCCCGGACTTTGAAGCTTTGAAAAAAACATATGAAAGACTTCATCAGCTGATTGCAGCAGGCAATGTTCTGGCTTCTTCCACAGTTAAGGAAGGAGGCATAGCTGCCGCCGTTACAAAAATGTGTTTCGGAAACAGAATAGGAATGAAAATCACTGGAGACTATGATTATAACAGGCTCTTTTCTCCTGATTTTGGCTCAATAATCATAGAAATGGAAGGCAATGCAGAAGTGGATGAGCTTTTATCAGGAATATCCTATAGGAAGCTGGGAGAGACCTGGGAAAAAGAAACTATTGATATCAATGGAGTCGAAATAGATCTGGCACAAGCCTATGATGCCTGGACCAAAACTTTGGAACCCATATTCCCCACAAAAGCAGAGAAGGCAGACAAAGTTTTTGAAGTGGATTACAGAGGAAGAAATACCAATAAGCCCAGCATAAAGCACCCCGTACCAAGGGTATTGATACCTGTCTTCCCAGGTACAAACTGCGAATATGATACTGCAAGAGCCTTTGAAGATGCCAAGGGCAAAGCGGATATAATGGTGATAAAGAATCTAACTCCCCAGGATATTGAAGAATCCTTAAAGGAATTGGTGAGAAGAATAAACAATTCTCAGATATTGGCTCTACCCGGAGGCTTCAGCGGAGGAGATGAGCCGGATGGTTCAGGTAAATTTATAGCTGCCGTCTTTAGAAATGACTATGTAAAGGAAGCGGTGATGAACCTTTTATATAAGAGAGATGGATTGATCATAGGAATTTGCAATGGCTTCCAGGCATTGATTAAGCTTGGTTTGGTACCTTACGGTGAAATACGTGATATAGATGAGAACAGTCCTACACTTACCTATAACAAAATCGGCCGACATGTATCTCAGCTTGTGAGAACAAAGGTGGTTTCTACCTTGTCCCCCTGGTTTGCCTACTCAGAAGTGGGAGATATTCATACAATACCTGTTTCTCACGGAGAAGGCAGATTTGTAGCAAGCGATGAAATGCTGAGACAGTTGGCAGAAAAGGGCCAGATAGCTACCCAATATGTAGATGTGGATGGAAATGCATCAGATGAGGTACCTCATAATCCAAACGGCTCCATATGTGCCATAGAAGCAATAACAAGCCCTGATGGAAGAGTTTTGGGCAAGATGGGTCATTCGGAGAGAGTGGGAAAACATTTATACAAAAATGTGCCTGGTGAAAAAGAGCAAAGCATATTCAGAGCCGGAGTAGATTACTTTGCCAAATAATACGAATTATATTTAATAAAATTATTTAAATAATTCGTTTATATCTGTACCAAAATCAGTTAACGTAAAAAATAGTTCGAAAATTATCTTGACGGCCAGTTCCTATGTATGATAATATTATTCCAACAAGACACTTATATGTTTTTACGCTCATATAATCTCAGGAATATGGCCTGAAAGTTTCTACCAAACAACCGTAAATTGTTTGACTATGAGTGAAATTTGCTGTTCAAATTTTTTGGACGGGTTTCACTACCCGTCCATTTTTTCCATCAAAAATGGTTAAAGGCCGCTAGTTTGGCAGGTATTAAGAATTCTGCAATCCGGTTAAGGCTAGACTTTAATCGGATTTTTTCAAAATATACTGGTTAAGGAAGGAGATAATATGAATAAGAACCCTAAAGTTGCAGTCATAATGGGTAGTGATTCGGATTTGCCCATTGTATCAAAGGCAATAAAAGTACTTAAGGAATTTAATGTAGATTTTGAGGCTAGGGTAATATCTGCTCACAGGACGCCTGACAGAGCTTCTCAATTTGCAAAAGAAGCAGAAGCAGCAGGATTTGATGTGATAATAGCTGCGGCAGGCAAGGCAGCTCATTTGCCTGGAGTATTGGCAGCTTATACAACATTGCCTGTGATAGGCATACCAATTAAATCATCAGCTTTGGACGGTATGGATGCTTTATTATCAATAGTACAGATGCCTTCAGGAATTCCAGTGGCTACAGTAGGCATTGACGGAGCAGAAAATGCAGGGCTTCTGGCAGTGGAAATGTTGTCTATAAAGTATGAACATTTAAGGAAAGCATTGAAGTTCCGCAGAGAGAAAATGGCTCAGGAAGTAATAAGAAAAGATGAGAAATTGAGTGTAGAAGAATTTTAAATTATTAGTTAGGGGATATAAAGATGTGTGGAATTGTTGGAATATATGATAAAGGAAATATTAACGCAGCAAATGCAGCATATTACGCTTTAGTGGCAATGCAACACAGAGGACAGGAAAGTGCAGGTATTGCAATTAATAATGATGGTATAATCACCTGCTACAAGGATATGGGATTTGTAAACGAAGTCTTTGATGACAGGATACTCAGCTTATTAAAAGGAGATATGGCTATAGGCCATGTCAGGTATTCAACTGCAGGAGCCAGCTTTGCAGCCAATGCGCAGCCTATTGTTATTAAGTATAAGAATGGAAATTTGGCTTTGGCTCACAATGGCAGCCTGGTAAACGCAGATTACCTCAGAGGGCAATTAGAGGATCAGGGAATGATATTCAGTACTACTACAGATACTGAAGTCATTGCTGCTTTGATAGCCAAAAACTACAAAGAAGATATAATTGAGGCAATAAAGAGCATGATGGACATAATAAAAGGTTCCTATGCTTTAACCATATTGACAGATAACAAGCTGATAGGAGTAAGAGACGGGTTTGGAATAAGACCCTTGGTGTTAGGAAAACTGGAGAACGGATATGTGCTTGCTTCAGAAAGCTGTGCTCTGGATACAGTAGGCGCTCAGTTTGTAAGAGATGTAAGACCAGGGGAAATAGTAGTTATAGATAAGGATGAAATGAAAAGCATAGATCATATTACCAACCTGCCTAAGAAACTCTGCTTATTTGAACATATATATTTTGCCAGACCTGACAGCATCATAGATGGCGTCAGCATGTACAAGGCAAGAGAAAATGCCGGCAGAATATTGGCCAAAGAACAGCCGGCTATCGCGGATACAGTGCTGTCTGTGCCTGATTCAGGTACTCCTGCTGCCATAGGTTATGCCAATGAGTCGGGAATACCATATTCTATTGGCTTGATTAAAAACAGGTATGTAGGAAGAACTTTCATTCAGCCTACCCAGTCCATGAGAGAGCTTGGAGTAAAACTGAAGCTCAATCCATTAAAGGAAAACATAAATGGAAAAAGAGTTGTAATTGTGGATGACAGCATAGTAAGAGGAACTACAAGCAAAAAGATAGTACAGGCTTTGAGAGATGCAGGAGCAACGGAGGTTCATGTAAGAGTCAGCTCACCACCTGTTATTGGTCCCTGCCATTACGGAATAGATACACCTACTGTAGAGGAGCTTATTGGAGGCACTAAAACTATTGAAAGCATAAGGAAATACATCGGAGCGGACAGTTTGGGCTATTTGAGCCTGGAGGGACTTTTGGCTGCAGTAGGCAGCAAGGGTGAAGGATTCTGCACTGCCTGCCTCAACGGAGATTATCCGATTTAGTCACTTGTCACCAGTCGCTAGTTACTAGCCTCTGGTACTTTAGGGTATTCCTTATAGAGTTGGCACGCGGCACGGGGCACGCGGTGCGTGGTGGGCTCGGGTATTCCTCTTGGTTCGCGAAGAGGACACGGATTTACACGGCACAAACCACGGATTAACACTGCGGGGTCTTTTTGAGAACACTAAAGGGTTTTATCTTAAGTATATATTCTTTATATTAGCTATTAATAGGTCATCATAAATTTCATATTGAAGAAAAATTGGTTAGTAATAACGCCAATATAAAGTTATTAATAATAATATTTAGTGTTTTTTCGTGGGATTTAGTGTCTTTTAGTGGTTAATTAAATAAAGAGGGTGAAAAAGATGGATGATAAATTGACATACAAGAATGCCGGAGTAGATGTGGAAGCAGGATATGAAGCTGTAAAGCTGATGAAGGAACATGTGAAAAAGACCCATATACCCGGTGTGATGGGAGAATTGGGAAGCTTCGGAGGTTTCTTCATGCCCAATTTGACCGGAATGAAAGAACCGGTTCTGGTATCAGGTACCGATGGTGTAGGTACTAAGCTTCAGATAGCATTCATGATGGATAAGCATGATACCATAGGCATAGATTGTGTTGCCATGTGTGTAAACGATATCGCCTGCCATGGAGCCAAGCCTTTATTTTTCCTGGACTATATAGGTACAGGCAAGCTTAATCCCAAAAAGGCAGAGGCTATAGTAAAGGGAGTATGCAACGGTTGTATCGAGGCTGGTTGTGCTTTGATAGGTGGCGAAACAGCCGAGATGCCGGGATTTTATAAAGATGAGGAGTACGATCTGGCAGGTTTTGCAGTAGGTGTGGTAGATAAAGAAAAGGTTATAAACGGTGAAAAGGTGAAAGAGGGAGATGTGCTGATAGGTCTTCAATCCAGCGGAATACATAGCAATGGATATTCCCTCGTAAGAAAGCTTTTCTTTGGAATCAATGATTATAAGGTTGATTACAAATTCCCAGAATTGGATTGCATACTTGGCGAAGAATTATTAAAGCCTACAAGGATTTATGTAAAGACAATACTCAATCTTGCGGAAAAGTATGATATCAAAGGAATTGCCCACATAACCGGCGGAGGATTCTTAGAAAATATACCCAGGACCATACCTAAAGGGTTAAAAGCCAGAGTAGAGCTGGGAAGCTGGGATGTGCTGCCCATTTTCAGGCTTATGAAGGATCTGGGCAGGATAGAGGATGAAGTATTATACAACACCTTCAATATGGGAATAGGTCTTGTGATAATAGCTGATAAGGCAGAAGCAGAAAGCATCATGGGAGATTTGAAAAAATTGGGCGAGAAAGCATATATCATAGGAGACGTTGCAGCCGGAGAGGGAGGAATAGAGCTTTGCAAAAAGTAAGGATTGGGGTTCTCATATCCGGCGGCGGCACCAACTTGCAGGCTTTGATAGACAATATTGAAAAGGGCTTTATAAATGGTGAGATTGTTGTAGTAATATCAGACAAAAAAGGTGCCTATGGAATCGAAAGAGCAAAAAAGCACGGTATCAGAGCCATTGAAATAGATAAAAGAGAATTTGATGTTAAAGATGCTTTTATGAAAGCAATTATTAATGAACTGGAAAATAATGATGTGGAATTGGTTGTACTTGCAGGGTTCTTAAGCATTTTATCTCAGGATTTCATAGATAGATACAGAAACAGAATAATGAATATTCACCCATCTTTGATACCCGCTTTTTGCGGCAAAGGCTACTATGGGCAAAGAGTCCATAAGGCTGTGCTGGAATATGGAGCAAAGGTTTCCGGTGCAACGGTGCATTTTGTGGATGAGGGCGCAGATACCGGCCCTATAATACTTCAGGAAGCTGTCAAGGTGGAAGATGATGATACGCCAGAATCTCTGGCAGCCAGGGTTTTAAATGTAGAACATAAGCTTTTGCCTCAAGCAGTTAAGCTATACTGCGAAGGCAAACTAATTGTAGAAGGTAGAAAAGTAAGAATTAGAGCTTAGAACTAAGATCTCAGAACTCAGGACTCGTAACCCGTGACTCGCAACGCGTAACCAATATATATTGAGGTGATGAAATTGATTAAAAGAGCAATAATAAGTGTTTCGGACAAGACAGGAATAGTAGGGTTTGCAAAAAAACTATATGAAATGGGAATAGAGATAATATCAACAGGGGGAACTGCAAAGGCTTTATCTGATGCAGGCATCAAGGTAATATCCATAACTGATGTAACAGGATTTCCCGAATGCCTGGACGGCAGGGTTAAGACTCTCCATCCAAATATCTTTGCCGGTTTATTAGCAATGAGAGACAGGCAGGAGCATATGGAAACTCTGAAAAAGCTTAATATAGATACAATAGACATGGTAGTTGTAAATCTTTATCCCTTTAAGAAAACCATCGAAAAAGAAGGAGTTCTTCTGGAAGAAGCTATAGAAAATATTGATATAGGCGGGCCATCCATGCTTAGAGCGGCAGCAAAGAATTACAAGGATGTAGCGGTTATCACTGATCCGGCAGATTATGATATGGTTATAGCAGAAATCAAAGAATTCGGAACTGTAACAGAGAAAACAAAATTCAAGCTTGCAGCCAAGGTATTCAGCCATACTGCACATTATGACGCTTTGATAGCTAATTATCTGTGGAAAAAAGCTGAAATGGAAAAGTATCCTCAATTCCTAACCCTTACCTTTGAAAAGGTTCAAGATCTGAGATATGGTGAAAATCCGCATCAGGATGCAGCATATTATAGAGATCCTCTCAAAACCATTGGTATGCTTCATAATGCAGAGCAATTAAACGGCAAGGAGCTATCATATAACAATATAAACGATGCCAATGCTGCTCTTGAGCTGTTAAAAGAGTTTAATGAACCTGCATGTGTCGCAATTAAACATGCCAATCCATGCGGTGTAGGCGTTGGAGCAGATGTTTATGAAGCATATATGAAAGCCTACGAAGGAGATCCTGTTTCTATATTCGGAGGCATAGTAGCTGTAAATGAAGAGGTTGACGCCAGAACTGCTGAAGAATTGGCTAAAATATTCCTTGAGATTATTATTGCACCTTCATATAGTGATGAAGCATTGGAAATATTAAAACAAAAGAAAAATCTCAGAGTGTTGAAGCTTGATAATATTAAATGCAGACCGGAAGAAGCTTATGAGCTTAAGAGAGTATCTGGCGGCTTGCTTATTCAGGATTTGGATTATAAGGATTTTTCAATTGATGATATAAATTATGTTACTGAGAAAAAGCCTACAGAAGAGCAGATGAAAGATTTGCTGTTTGCCTGGAAGGTAGTTAAGCATGTAAAGTCCAATGCAATCGTTATCGCAAAGGATGGCATGACTTTGGGAATAGGACCTGGTCAAACCAATAGGATCTGGTCTGCACAAATGAGCATTGACAGGGCTGGAGAAAAAGTTAAAGGCGCAGTTATGGCCTCTGATGCATTCTTCCCCTTTGCAGATGTTGCAGAAGCTGCTGCCGATGCAGGTATATCTGCTATCATCCAGCCCGGTGGCTCAATAAGAGATAATGACTCCATAGAGGCATGCAATAAGGCAGGTATAGCCATGATATTTACAGGAATGAGGCATTTTAAACATTAAGGGAGGTGCCAAGGTGAAAGTATTGGTAGTTGGAAGCGGCGGCAGGGAGCATGCTCTCGTTTGGAAGCTGCTTCAAAGCCCAAAAGTCAGTTATATCTACTGCGCTCCTGGCAACGGGGGTATAAGGCAGATGGCTGAATGCGTTGATATAAAAGCTGATGATATAGAGGGATTATGCAAGTTTGCAAAAAAGAATAGAATAGATCTTACTGTAGTAGGTCCAGAGCTTCCCCTGAACCTTGGAATAGTAGATGCTTTTGAGAAAGAGGGCCTAAGAATATTTGGACCCAGAAAGAACGCAGCCATATTGGAAAGCAGCAAAGCTTTTGCAAAGGATTTTATGCAGAAATACGGCATACCTACTGCAAAATACAAGATATATGATGATGCATCCAAGGCCAAAGAAGAATTACACAGCTTTGGATTGCCTGTGGTCGTAAAAGCAGATGGGTTGGCTGCTGGTAAAGGAGTTATAATTGCCAACACCAGAGAAGAAGCATTGAATGCTATAGATACCATAATGATGGATAAGCACTTTGGAGAAGCAGGTAACAAAGTGGTTATAGAAGAGTTTCTGGAAGGCAGGGAAGCATCCATACTCGCCTTTGTAGATGGCAAAACTGCTGTGCCTATGGTAAGCGCCCAGGATTACAAGAGAGTATTTGATGGTGATAAGGGGCTTAACACTGGAGGCATGGGAGCCATCTCTCCTGCACCCCATTATGATGAAAAGGTTGCAGCTGACGTTATGGAGAAGATTATAAAGCCTACAGTAGAAGCCATGAACAAGGAGAATCGACCTTACAAGGGTGTGCTCTACTTTGGATTGATGATCACAAAAGACGGGCCTAAGGTAATTGAATACAACTGCCGCTTTGGAGACCCGGAGACAGAAGCGGTGCTCCTAAGACTAGAAAGTGATTTGGTAGATATAATGGAAGCTGTAATTGATGAAAGGCTTCACGAGCTGGATATTGAGTGGAGCGATTATGCTGCCATGTGTGTTGTCATGGCTTCAGGAGGATATCCGGAAAGCTTTGAGAAAGGTTATGAGATAAAGGGTATTGAAAATGCTGAGGAAGGAATCATATTCCATGCCGGAACCAAATACATAGACGGAAAGATTGTCACCAACGGCGGAAGAGTATTGGTTTTCGCAGCATTGGGAAGAACATTGGAGGATGCCAGAACTATTGCCTATGGAGATATGGAAAAAGTAAGCTTCAAGGATTGCCACTTCAGACGTGATATCGGGTTAATTAAGTAGCTGCGTAGCCTATGGTATTCCTTTTCCGTCCTGACTTGTGGCACGCGGCACATGGGACTTGGGTATTCCTCTTGGGTAATTTATGAAGAACATGGATTTACACGGAGGGTATCATTTTCGGAACCACTAAAGGATACAAAAATCCACTAAAGATACAAAACAATTCAGCCCCCTTAAAAGCTTGGGCAGCATTCATGCTGCCCATTCAATTTTCTTTAGGGTCTTTATTGACAATCTAAGAAAGTTACTATGCATAGAGAATAAGCAAATGTGCAGTTCACAATCTAACGCTTCCCAAAGGGCGTCCATGCCCTGGAAGGCTTGGACAGCATCCGTGCTGTCCATACGATTTTTCTAAAGATATTTCGCTAAGAGCTACAGGCAAAATCAATAAATATGTTCACTTGCACATATGCTTATTCTCTAGTTAGTGTAGCGTTCTAAAATTGTGAAATTGTTATTCATGAGTTTTACATAAGTATATCGAAAGCCTTGTCATGGAACTTCTCTGGGCATTTGATTCAAACTGCTGTGTGCAATAAAAGTTGAAATGTCCTTTAGTGTTTTTTTGTGAAGTTTTAGTGTCTTTTAGTGTTCTCACCAAAAAAACCTCCGTGTAAATCCGTGTTCTTCATTATGACCCAAAAGGAATACCCAAACCCACCACGCGCCCCGTGCCTCGTGCCAACCTTATAAGGAATACCCTGAAGTACCAGAGGCCAGCGACCAGTGGCTAGAGACTAATCGGCATGATATAATAATCCTAAAGCTACCAGAAAGAATGGTGAATAAACATGAGCCAACAACCTAAAGGTCATATAAATTCATATGCTGCACTGATTCTATCGGTGCTTTCTGTTTCCACATCATCTATATTCGTGAGGTTTTCTGATGCTCCGGCCATGATAATATCTGCCTACAGGATGCTTTTTACCTTATTGCTCATGACTCCCGTGGTGCTGTTTAAGCATAAGAAGGAACTGGCTCAGATTACAAGGAGAGATATCCTATACGCCATTGGAAGTGGATTTTTCCTTGCATTGCATTTTGCCACATGGATAACATCTCTGAAACTTACAACAGTAGCTGCATCCACAGTTTTGGTGCAGATGTCTCCCATATTTGTTATAGCAGGCTCCTATATATTTTTCAAAGAGAAAATAAATAAAATTGCTTTAATTGGTGTTATTACTGCTATAGCTGGAAGCGTTTTAGTAGGCGTACTGGATTTCAGAGTAGGAGGTACTGCACTGGCAGGAGATTTTCTGGCGCTGGCGGGTGTTCTATTTGTGGCAGGTTATTTGCTCATTGGAAGAGAACTGAGAAAGAGGATAAACCTTCTGCCTTATACATTTATAGTTTATGGAAGCTGTACAGCTTTTTTAATTCTGGGATGCATGCTTATGGGAGTGCCTTTATATCCTTACTCTCCAAAAAATTATGCAATATTTTTTGCATTGGCTTTCTTTTGTACCATATTGGGCCATACAGTATTCAACTGGGCATTAAAATATCTCCCTGCATATGCAGTATCAATATGCAGTCTCTTTGAACCGGTAGGTGCCACATTTTTGGCGTTTTTGATTTTGGGTGAAATCCCAGGGCTGATGCAGTTATGTGGTCAGCTTTTTGTGTTAATAGGTTTATACATATTCATTGCAAAAGGTGATTAAAATCGATTGGTATATTTTTGCATTTATAAAAAGTGAAATCGAACCAAGATAATTTATATAAATAAAATTGAAAAAAACTTAACAAACAGACGGTGTATAAAGAGAACTGATGCCGTAAATTCGGCGTTAGTTCTCTTTGCTTTTTCATTTCATCAATATATTTTTAAATATTGCAATTCAATGATAAGCACATATTCATAGAATATAGATTCAGTAATACTGGGGATGTAGATTAAAAGGCATAGGAGAAAAATTAAAAATCATATTACAAAAAAACCTATAGTTTGGCATAAAATTTGCTAAAAATTTAACAATAGATGTTCTATTTTTCGTTATTATATACAACACTCAATTTGTTAGGAGGGTATAAATATGGATTTTAATCTGACTAAAGAACAGGAAATGGTCAGAAAGCTCATGAGGGAATTTGCAGAAAAAGAGGTTAAACCTATTGCAGCAGAAGTTGATGAAGAAGGAAGATTCCCCAGAGAAACAGTGGAGAAAATGGCCAGATACTCAATGATGGGAATACCATTTCCAAAAGAACTTGGAGGAGCTGGTGGGGACACCTTATCCTATATAATTGCTGTTGAAGAGTTGTCCAGAGTATGTGCAACAACAGGAGTTATACTTTCTGCTCATACTTCTCTAGGAGCACATCCCATATATCAATTCGGAACAGATGAGCAAAAAGAGAAATATCTTAAGCCCCTTGCAGAAGGAAAATATTTAGGTGCCTTCGGACTTACAGAGCCCAATGCAGGTACAGATGCAGCCAGCCAGCAGACAACGGCTGTATTAAAGGGAGACCATTATGTTTTAAATGGCAGCAAGGTTTTCATAACAAATGGTGGAGAAGCTGATATATATATTATTTTTGCAATGACAGATAAGTCGAAAGGCACAAAAGGTATAAGTGCTTTTATTGTAGAGAAAGATTATCCAGGTTTTTCTATTGGAAAAATTGAAGATAAAATGGGCATAAGAGGTTCCAGCACCGCAGAGCTTATTTTTGAAGACTGCCTGGTGCCAAAAGAAAACCTTTTAGGACAGGAAGGCAAGGGCTTTGCAATTGCCATGCAGACATTGGATGGAGGCAGAATAGGTATTGCTGCTCAAGCTCTAGGTATAGCTCAAGGTGCATTAGATGAATGCACTAAATATATGAAGGAAAGAAAACAATTCGGCAAGCCTTTGGCAGCTTTCCAGGGATTGCAATGGATGTATGCAGATATGGCAACTAAGGTAGAGGCTGCAAGACTTCTGGTATATAAAGCAGCCATGAAGAAGGATGAGAAGAAACCATTCTCAGTGGATGCTGCAATGGCAAAGCTTTACGCAGCAGAGACAGCTATGGAGGTAACCACAAAGGCAGTCCAGATTCATGGCGGATATGGATACATTAAGGATTATCCAGTTGAGAGAATGATGAGAGATGCTAAGATAACTGAAATATATGAAGGTACTTCACAGGTGCAGAAGATGGTTATATCTGCAAATCTGCTTAAGTAGATGGAGGTGCGATGAAATGAAGATAATTGTTTGTATAAAACAAGTTCCGGATACCAATGAGGTAAGAATAGATCCAAAAACCGGCACCCTGATAAGAGAAGGAGTTCCAAGCATTATCAATCACGATGACAAAAACGCTTTGGAAGAAGCATTGAAGCTTAAAGATAAATATAAAGATGTGCATATAACAGTATTGACCATGGGACCACCTCAGGCAGATGTGGCATTGAGAGAAGCCTTAGCAATGGGGGCTGACAGAGCTATATTATTGTCAGACAGAGCTTTCGCTGGTTCTGACACATGGGCTACTGCCAAGACCCTTACAGCAGCAGTTAAGAAAATAGGTGACTATGACATTATTTTCTGTGGAAGACAAGCTATAGACGGCGACACTGCTCAGGTTGGACCTCAGCTGGCTGAGGATTTGGGAATTCCGCAAATCACATATGTTACTCATCTGGAGGTAAATGGCAGAGAAGTAAAAGCTCACAGAGCTTTGGAGGATGGTTATGAAGTTCTCAGCACCAAAATGCCATGCCTTCTGACAGCTATTAAAGAATTGAATGAACCCAGATATGCCAGCGTCAGAGGTATATTTGAAGCCTATAGAGAAAAGCAAGTTGAAATATGGAGTGCAAAGGATATTGATATAAATCTTAATGAAACTGGGCTTAACAGCTCACCTACCAATGTAAGACAAACCTTTACACCAAGTCCAAAGGGACAGGGAATGATTTTGGAAGGAAACGGCAGAGACACTGTTCAGGAGTTGCTTTTCAAGCTCGGTGAAAAGCATTTAATATAGAGGAGGCGAATAGGATGAGCGTTACAATATTAATAGAAAAATGCAGAGGCTGCAGATTATGCTTAAAAGCTTGCCCCTTTGATGCTATAAAGATGGAAGACGGCAAAGCCGTTATAAATTATGATAAGTGTACTAACTGCGGAGCTTGCGAAGCTTCCTGCAGATTTGAAGCTATACATGTTGAAAGAGAAGAGAGAGAAGAAGTAAAGGATTTATCTGAATACAAAGGTGTATGGGTTTATGCAGAGCAAAGACAGGGCAAACTTATGTTTACTTCCCTGGAATTGCTGGGAGAAGGAAGAAAACTTGCTGACAAGCTGGGAGTAGAGTTATCAGCGCTCCTTCTTGGACATGAAGTTGAGGATATATGCCAGGAGCTTATACATTATGGTGCTGACAAAGTAATATATGCAAATCATAAACTATTGCAAAATTATACTACTGACGGTTATACTAAAGTTATAACAGATCTTATCAATGAGAAAAAACCTGAAATAGTAATAATAGGAGCTACTAACATAGGAAGAGATTTGGCCCCCAGAATTGCAGCAAGGCTTAATACGGGTTTGACTGCTGACTGCACAAAACTGGACATTGATGAAGAGCAGAAAATTCTCCTTCAAACAAGACCTGCCTTTGGAGGAAACATTATGGCAACTATTGTTACTCCAAAGCATAGGCCTCAGATGGCTACTGTAAGACCTGGCGTTATGAAGAAAATGGAAAAGGATGAAAGCAGAAAAGGCGTTGTAGAAAAGGTTGATGTAAATCTTCATGATGAAGATATAAGGGTTAAGGTAGAGGAAATAGTCAAGTCTGCAAAGCAGGTTGTAAATCTTGTAGAGGCTCAATATATAGTTTCCGGAGGCAGAGGATTGGGAGGACCGGAAGGCTTCAAGCTATTGAAGGAATTGGCTGATGCTTTAGGCGGTGTGGTAGGTTCTTCTCGTGCTGCAGTTGATTCGGGATGGATTTCCCATGATCATCAGGTTGGCCAGACAGGCAAGACTGTAAGACCTAAGGTATATATAGCCTGCGGCATTTCAGGAGCAATACAGCACTTGGCTGGAATGCAGAACAGCGATTGCATAATAGCAATCAACAAGAATCCTGATGCCCCCATTTTCTCTGTGGCAGATTACGGTATAGTGGGAGATCTATATAAAGTAGTTCCTATGCTCATTGAAGAGGTGAAGAAGCTCAAAGAACAAAAATAAAGGAGGGCCATCTATGGAGTATAAGCATCTGATATTGTCTCTAGACGGTAATGTGGGAATCCTAACCATTAGCAGGCCAAAGGCCTTAAATGCTCTCAACACAGAAGTTCTGCAGGAACTTGAAACTGCATTGGACGAATTGGCTAATGATGAAAATGTCTATGTCATAGTTTTGACGGGAGAAGGTAAAGCCTTTGTAGCAGGCGCCGATGTTGCTGAAATGAAGGATATGACGCCGGAAGAAGCGAAGGAATTTGCAGAAAAGGGCTGCAGGGTTTTCAGAAAGCTGGAAACCATCGATAAGCCTGTTATTGCTGCTGTCAACGGATATGCTTTTGGCGGAGGCTGTGAGTTAGCAATGGCATGTGACATCATAATTGCAGGAGAGCAGGCAAAATTCGGCCTTCCCGAAGTGGGTTTAGGTATAACACCGGGTTTTGGTGGTACACAAAGATTGCCTAGAATTGTGGGTACCAAAATAGCCAAAGAGATAATTTTTACTGGTGGAACCATAGGAGCCCAGGAAGCACAAAGAATAGGACTGGTAAATAAAGTAGTACCTCCTAATACTTCTTTGCAGACTGCAATAGAAATAGGCAAAATAATAGCCTCCAAGGGACAAGTTGCAGTAAGAAATGCAAAGGTTGCTATTGACCGGGGTATTGAAACTGATATTGAAAAAGGTATAGAAATAGAAAACCAGTTGTTTGCTAAGTGCTTTGAAAGTGATGATCAAAAAGAAGGCATGACAGCATTTTTAGAAAAAAGAAAACCGAATTTTAAAAATTAGTGGAGGTATATCAGATGAAAGTATTTGTAGTAGGATCAGGTACCATGGGTACAGGGATTGTGCAGACCTTTGCCCAGGCAGGCATTGAAGTTACAATGAGAGAAAGAACTCCTGGAAAAGGCATGAATGTTATCATTAAATCATTGGATAAATTAGTGCAAAAAGGCAAGATGGCTGAAGAAGAAAAAAATCGTATCCTTGGAAATATTACAGCAGTTCAGGATCTTGAAGCAGCCAAGGATGCTGACTTGGTGATAGAGGCTGCTGTAGAAGAACTCCATCTCAAAAAGGAACTATTTGCTGAATTGGATAAGATATGTAAACCTGAAGCTATCATAGCCACAAATACTTCATCATTATCCATAACTGAGATAGCAAGTGCTACAAACAGGCCTGACAAGGTAATAGGCATGCACTTTTTCAACCCAGTTCCGTTGATGAAGCTTGTAGAAGTTATAAAAGGAATAGCAACTTCTCAGGAGACAAGAGATAAAATATTTGAGATATCTGAAAAGGTGGGCAAAAAACCTGTTGAGGTAAATGAAGCTCCTGGCTTTGTTGTAAACAGAATACTTATTCCTATGATAAATGAAGCTGTAGGAATACTGGCTGAAGGCGTGGCTAAAGCTGAAGATATAGATGAGGCTATGAAGCTTGGTGCAAACCATCCTATGGGACCATTGGCTTTAGCAGATCTAATTGGAAATGATGTTTGTCTCGCTATTATGGAAGTATTGTATACTGAATTTGGCGATTCCAAATACAGACCACACCCCCTCCTCAGAAAGATGGTAAGAGGAAATCTACTGGGAAGAAAGACTGGCAAGGGATTCTACGATTACAGCAAGTAGAAGGTTAAAATGAGTGAGCCACGGGGGACGGTTCTCTCTGGCTCACCTTTCTTAGGTGAGCCAGAGAGAACCGTCCCCCGTGTTTTTTTCAAAGGGAGGCGCATAGATGAATATTGCATTGATTGGCTGTGGGGGAGTAGGCAAATCATTTATAAAGTTGCTGCAGGAAAAAGAGCAGTATTTGATAAACCAGGGGGTTGATATATCACTTAAGTATGTTATAGGAAGCAAAGGCGGTGTATATAATCCCCAGGAAATAGATAAAAAAGATTTACTTGATTTTATGGCATCAGAAAAAGACATAACCAAATACTCCAAAGGAGGAGTTAATAAGCTATCCATAGATGATATTATCGACAATAAAGACGTGGATATGCTTATAGAGCTTACCCCCACTAACAAAGAGACAGGTGAGCCTGGCATGACTCATATTACCAAGGCCTTGGATAATGGTATCAGTGTAGTTACAGGAAATAAAGGTCCTATAATGCTGGCTTATAAAAGACTAAAAGCTATTGCAAAAGCTAATAGCGCCCAATTAGCTATAGGCTGCACAACCGGAGGAGCATTGCCTTCCATCAACGCAGGCATCATGGATTTGGCAGGTTCCAGAATACTTTCAATAGAAGGCGTATTGAACGGCACCACCAATTTTATTATTCAGGAAATGGAGACAAAAGGTATAGATTATAAGGAAGCATTAAGAACAGCTCAAAGCCTGGGCATAGCTGAGGCAGACCCGTCCCTGGATGTGGAAGGATGGGATACAGCTATGAAGATGCTCATACTTGTAAATGTGCTGATGGAGGAAGATAAAACTCTGAAAGATGTCAAGGTATCAGGGATAACAGGGATTACTCAGCAGGATATTAGGAAAGCAGCTGCAGATGGTAAAAAGTTAAAGCTTATAGGAAAAGCAGTTAAAAATGAAGAAGGATTGGACATGCATGTTTTACTGGAAGAGATCTCTCCGGATCATCCGCTCTATGGAGTAGATGGTAAGAATAAAGGTGTCAGATATATATCTGATGATCTAGGAGAACTGACTATAACAGGAGGTGCTTCGGGTACAAGAGCTGCAGCAGCTTCAATACTCCGGGACGTTATAAATATATATAAAGGGTATAGGTTTGTCTAGAATTGTGACTATTTTATATTGCCAAACTCATAAAAGGCTGATACAATGTTTACTATATATATACATTTGTATTTTATAAACAAACAAAATGCTGTATATATACATATACAGTGGATAAATATGGAGGCGGAATATGTATGAGTAAAGAAGTAAAAATAGCCATAATGGGTTTTGGCACAGTTGGTACAGGAACTTATAAAATATTGAAAGAGAATGCAGAACTAATAAGTTGTCAAGCAGGTGGAGAAATAAAGGTTGAAAAAGTTCTTGTAAGAGACAGAAACAAGAAAAGGTCTGTTGAAGTTTGTGATGATTTGATTACTACTGATGCGGATGAAATACTGGAAGACCCTTCAATAGGTATTGTTGTAGAGCTTATGGGAGGGCTGGAACCGGCCTATACTTATATAATGAAGGCTTTGGATAAAGGAAAGCATGTAGTGACAGCCAATAAGGAGCTTATAGCCAAAAAGGGAAGAGAAATATTGGCTAAAGCAGACAGCAAGGGTCTCAGTTTTTGCTTTGAAGCAAGTGTTTGCGGAGGTATTCCCATAATCAGAGCTTTTAAGACTTCTCTGGCAGGAGACAGGATTAAAAGGATTATGGGAATAGTAAACGGGACCACTAATTATATTTTGACAAAGATGGCCCAGCAAGGCAGCGAATATGAAGAAGCTTTGAAACAAGCCCAGGACAAGGGATATGCAGAAGCCGATCCTACTGCAGATGTGGAAGGGTTTGATGCAGCATATAAGATGGCTATTCTTTCTTCTATAGGATTTCATTCAAAAGTAGATATAGATAAGGTAAAAAGAGAAGGCATATCAAAAATAAGCAAGACAGATATAGAATACGGAAAAGAACTTGGATGGACTATAAAGCTTCTGGGAATCGCTAAGGATGTGGACGGCAGGCTGGAGGTTAGTGTGAGTCCGGTTATGCTTCCAAAGGAACATCCATTGGCTTTGGTAAACGGAGTAAACAATGCTGTGTTTGTGAATTCTGAAGCTGTGGGAGAGCTTATGTTCTATGGCCCCGGAGCCGGTCAGATGGCAACAGGAAATTCGGTGGCAGCAGATATAATAGATATAGCCAGGGATATTCTTTTGGGAAATGGTATGAAGACCAACTGCAGCTGCTTTGAAGACAAGGATTTTTCTGAAGAATCGAAGATAAGCTATTATACAAGGATTAATGTGGTAAATAAGCCTGGGGTATTGGCTCAGATAGCAGCTGTATTTGGAAATTACGGGGTAAGTATAGAATCTGTACTTCAAAAGAAGACAGAAGGAGATAGAGCAGAAATAGTCTGGATTACTTCCAAGGTAGAGGAAAGCAGTTTTAGAAAAGCTATAATGACAGTAGAATCTTTAGAAGTGGTTAAGAAGGTTTCCAGCATAATCAGAGTTGAAGCTAATGATTTTGCTAATTAGCATTATTATGATATAATTATTGAGGATTTGCTTAAATTAGATACAAACTTATTTTTATGAGGAGATAAGATATGACGGAGATAGAGTCTGATGCTTTAGAGTTGAAAAGATTTAGAGCTTATGCAGAGCTATTGTTTGCATCTTTTACTTGGGCCTTGGCTACAATAATAATTAAAAAGTATATAGGAACTATTCCATTCTTTCACCTTTTAATGGGGAGATTTGTTATAGGAACTATTTTTATTTTTGCTTTGCAGCCCAATAATGTTGTGAGAATAAAAAAGAAGGACTTAAGAATCGGTGTGCCTTTAGGGTTACTTGTATTCGGAACTTATGCTTTCGGGGTTATATGTCTTAAGTATACCAGTGCTTCCAAGTCTGGATTTCTGGTATCATTATCTGTATTATTCATACCATTGTTTGAAACCATAAGGCGAAAAGTTGCACCTTCCAAGTGGATTGTCATTAGCGTTGCTATGTCACTGGTAGGAATGATTTTGATTTCAGGAATCAACGGTGGAGGTTTCAACTATGGAGATATGCTGGCAATAGCCTCATCTTTAGTCTATACAGCCTATATATTATCTTTGGACAAATATGGAAAGGATATAGAAGAAACATTGCTTACCCTGATTCAACTGGCAGTGGTGGCAATATCCTGTATACTATCAGTAATTATATTCGAGGGCTTTAGCATACAACATATTAAAGAAGGCTTCATTCCAATACTTGTTATTGGAGTACTTTGTACAGGTATGACTACCTTGCTGCAGACCAGGGCTCAGAAGATAGCAAGCCCAGAAAGCGCCGGGATACTTTTTCTGGGCGAACCTTTATTTACACTGATAATGTCCTATTTTATACTTAATGAAACCATTCTGTTCAGTGGATTGGTTGGAGCAATTCTTATACTATCTTCTTTGGTTATAGCAGTATTAAAAAAGATTTAGGAGGGACAAGAAACCTCCTATTTTGTTTTTATATCCCTCCAGACCTTTACACTGCAATGCTCCTTGAAGCAATCTTCTATAGCTTTGCCTTGGTCATCCATATTGTCAGGATTATAGTTTTCAGGGAAATAATAAGCATTGTATTCTCTTTCAATAATGGGGTAATCAGCCCCATTGTATGTTTCGTCAATTATATTATGCTCTATGGTGTTTGATGCATTAGTAAATTTATCTTTCTTCATTAATTCACCTCCTGGATTTTAATCATATTTTTAGCTAAATATATTTCATTATGCCATAGAGAGAGTTGGCATTTTTTCCATGCAGCACAAAGGCTGTATATTAATGAACTGCAATAAAAGGACGAGTTGTATTTGCTTGTGCAATTACTTCAGTTGTTATAAAATAAAAGAATGAAATATACAGGATACAGTTTTGGAGGTAAAGATGAACAATCTTTTAGATAATTTAAATAAACAGCAAAGAGAAGCAGTGGAGCATACGGAAGGCCCTTTGCTCATATTGGCTGGAGCCGGCTCAGGAAAGACAAGGGTGCTTACCCATAGGATTGCATATCTCATTAATGAGAAAAATGTACATCCTTCCAATATTCTTGCTATAACTTTTACCAATAAAGCCGCAAGAGAGATGAAAGAGAGGGTGCAGAAACTGCTGGAAGGTTCTTATGACATGTGGGTTTCTACATTCCACTCTGCCTGTGCCAGAATCTTGCGAATGGAGATAGAGAGGCTTCCCGGTTATAAGAAGAATTTTATTATATTTGATGCAGATGACCAGGCAAAACTCATAAAAGAATGCCTGAAAGAGCTTAATTATAATGAAAAGAATTTTCCGCCCAAGGAAATGTTAGCTGCCATATCAAAAGCAAAGGATCAGTTGATGACTCCTGGCAAGTTTATGGACAGATATGGCAGAGATATAAGATTAAGAAAGATAGCAGACATTTATTCCCTCTATCAGAAAAAATTAATGCAGAATAACGCACTGGATTTTGATGATATATTGTTTAAGACTGTGGAGTTGTTTCAAAACAATCCAGATGTGCTGCAGAGATATCAGCAGAAGTTTAAATATATTATGGTGGATGAGTATCAGGACACCAACTATTGTCAGTATATGCTGGTGAATCTGCTGGCTAAGAGCCACAGAAACCTCTGTGTTGTAGGAGATGATGACCAGAGCATTTACAGCTGGAGAGGTGCCGATATAGGCAACATATTGAACTTTGAAAAAGATTTTCCTGATGCAAAGGTCATCAAGCTGGAGCAGAATTATCGTTCTACCCAAACCATACTTGATGCAGCTAATGAAGTTATAAGCAACAATTTCGGCAGAAAGAAGAAAAGACTGTGGACAGCTAATGGAGAAGGAAAGGCTATTGTTTATTATAAAGCTATGGATGAAAGAGATGAAGCCGACTTTGTTATAGGAGAAATAGACAGATTGGCCTTCCAGGAGCAAAGAAGCCTCAACAGCTTTGCCATACTCTACAGAACCAATGCCCAGTCCCGTGTACTTGAAGAAATGTGCATGGCAAGAGGCATACCCTACAAGATCGTAGGGGGTTTTCGCTTCTACGATAGAATGGAAGTCAAGGATATAATAGCCTATCTACGAGTTATACAGGATCCGGAAGGCGATTTAAGCCTGAAAAGAATAATAAACGTTCCAAAAAGAGGCATAGGCAAGTCAACACTGGATATATTGGAGAACTATGCAAGGCAAAATGGAATTTCTCTATATGAGGCTCTTCTTTTCGTAGACGGCATCGAAGGTATCGGGAAAAAAGCTCAAAAAAGCATTAAGGAGTTTGTAAGGCTCATTGCAGAGCTTATGGATATAGCAGAGAAGGAAAGCGCTTCCGAGGTAATAAGTCAGGTTATATTGAAAAGTGGATATTTAGAGGAATTGGAAAAAGGTGATGATGAAGATCTGGAAAGAGGGAAGAATATAAAGGAATTGATTTCTGCAGCTCTTGAGTATGAGGAGAAAAATGAAGATAACTCCCTCACCGGGTTTTTGGAGAATATGGCGCTGATGTCGGATATAGATGGACTGGATGAAGAAAGAGAAGGCATTACCATGATGACTCTCCACAGCGCAAAAGGCCTGGAATTCCCTGTGGTGTTCATATGCGGTATGGAAGAAGGACTTTTCCCAACACAGAGAGCATTCTTCGAAGAACACCAGCTGGAGGAGGAGAGAAGACTCATGTATGTGGGAGTCACAAGGGCTAAGGAGAGGCTTTATCTTACATCCGCCCTTGAGAGAACCCTTTATGGAAATACTTCCTATACCATTGAATCAAGATTCCTGCGAGAGATACCAAAGGATTTATTAATGAGAATATGATGGCAAGCCTACGGGAATTCTAATAGGTCTTGATCCGGGACTCGTGACTCGTGAAAATAGGGTGCGCTTCGAAGTCTTATTCATATTTACTTATCATGAGTCAAGACCTGTAAAAACTTAACAAGGTTGCGCAACTTGAGTCAAGTTTCATAAGGAATACCCTAAGTAGAGGAAATGAGTCACGGGTCACGAACCCAGAGTTTCACGAGTCACGCATCACGAATCACGGGTCAAAACCCATAAGGAATGCCATAGACTAGAGACTGGAGACCAGTGACTAGTGACTGGCGACCAGCAACTGACCTAAAAGGAATACCTTAGGCTTGAGATAAAGGAGGAAACATATGGAGGATTTCAAAAAAAGAATAGACGAGCTTATAGATATAATAAACCATCATAATTATAGATATTATGTTCTTGACAGCCCGGAAATAAGCGATTATGAATACGACCTCCTCATGAGAGAGCTTATGGAGCTGGAGAAGCAGCATCCTGAGTACCTGAGGCCTGATTCACCTACCCAGAAAGTTGGAGGAGAGGTTCTTAAGGGCTTCGACGAGGTTATTCACAGCACCCGGAAGCTTAGTTTAGGCAATGTATTTGATGAAGGCGATATAAGAGATTTTGATAATAGGGTGAAAAGGGGTCTGGGCGTAGAGGAAGTAGAATATGTTCTTGAGATGAAGATAGACGGTCTCACAGTGGTTTTAAATTATGAGAACGGAGTATTTGTACGGGGAGCCACAAGAGGCGATGGCATCAGAGGCGAAGATGTTACAGCCAACCTGAGAACAATAAAATCCATACCATTGAAGCTTAAGGAACCTGTAGACCTTGAAGTGAGAGGAGAAGTATTCATTTCCAAAGACAATTTCCAAAAGCTTAATGCTTTGCGAGAAGAGATGGAAGAACCACTCTTCGCAAACCCCAGAAATGCGGCAGCAGGTTCTCTCAGGCAGTTGGATACCTCGATAACAGCCAAGAGACCTTTGGATATTTTCATATTTAATCTTGAATCCATATCAGGCAGGGAATTTAAAACACATGTGGAAGCGTTGGAATACCTGAAAGAGATTGGGTTCAAGACAAGTCCCCACCTTATCATCTGCAAAGGGTGGCAGGATATATATAAACAGTGCGTTGAATGGGCCGATAAGAGAGGCAGTCTGGACTTTGAAATAGATGGTCTGGTAATCAAGGTAAACAATCTGGAGTATAGAGATATACTGGGCAGTATCACCAAGACTCCAAGATGGGCTGCGGCATATAAGTTCCCTCCGGAGAAGAAAAAAACCAGACTTAAAGATATAATAGTACAGGTAGGCCGCACAGGAGCCATAACTCCTACTGCAATACTGGAGCCTGTGAGGATAGCAGGATCAACTGTAGGAAGAGCTACATTACATAATGAGGATTTTATTAAAGAAAGAGACATAATGATAGGAGATATGGTCATCCTTCAGAAAGCAGGAGATGTAATACCTGAGATAGTTGAAGTGGTTAAGTCAGATAGAGATGGAACCCAGAGACCCTTTGAGATGCCTAAAACATGTCCTGCATGTGGTTCCGAAGCAGTAAGGATAGAAGGGGAAGCTGTCAGAAGATGTACTAATGCTTCATGCCCGGCTCAGCTGAAGCGTTCATTGATCCATTTTGTATCAAGGGATGCCATGAATATAGATGGTTTAGGTCCTCAGATAATAACCATGCTTATGGACAGAGGCTTTATAAAGGATGCCGGAGATTTGTATCTTCTCAAAGATAAAAGGGAAGAATTGATACAGGTGGAAAGAATGGGCGAAAAGTCCGTAGATAATATGCTGAATGCCATAGAAAAGTCCAAGAAGAACAATCTCGACAGGCTGTTATTTGCTCTTGGCATAAGAATGATTGGACAGAGAGCATCAAAGCTTCTGGCAGAGGCCTTCGGGAATATTGACAGGATAAAAGAAGCAACTTATGAAGAGCTCATATCTGTTGAAGAAATCGGAGATAAGATGGCTGAGAGCATATTGGCATTTTTCAGAGTAGAGCAGAATCTGGCACTGATAGAAAAATTAAAGAGCCTTGGACTTAATATGGAAGCTGAGAAAAAAGTGATTATTGAGAATGAGAATTTCAAGGGCAAAACCTTTGTTCTCACAGGTACTTTGACTGATTTTACAAGGGATAAGGCCAAAGAGATAATTGAGAGCTATGGAGGCAAGGTTTCAGGAAGCGTCAGCAAGAAGACAGATTATGTGTTAGCTGGTGAGGAAGCAGGATCAAAGCTCCAAAAAGCCATTGACCTGGGAATACCGGTTATTGATGAAGAAACCTTCAAGAAATGGATTGAAAGGCGGGAATGATATGATAGAAAAAAAGGATTTGCATTATGTAGCAGCTCTTGCCAGGCTCAAACTCAGGGAAGAGGATGAGGAAAAGGTAAGGGAAAAGTTCAGCATGGTTCTGGATTATGTAGGAATGCTGAATCAACTGGACATAGAAGATGTGGAGCCTTTAATAAGCATTAATGATGTAACCAATGTGATGAGAGAAGATGAAATAAAAGAATCCATGGACAGAGAAACCCTGTTGGCCAATGCACCGGATAAGATGTATGGCTGCATTAAGGTAAGCAAGGTAATTGAATAGGATACGAAAGAGGTGAAAGTATTGGATTTGTATAATCTGACTCTTCATGAAATAAGAGATAAGATCAGATCTGGCGAAATAAGCGCAAAAGAAGTATTGGATAGTGTATATAAGCGAATTGAAGCTGTAGATGGGAAAATAGATGCATATCTTACCCTTTCTAAAGAAAATGCTTATGAAGCTGCAGAAGCCATTGATAAAAGAATTGCACAGGGTGAAAAACTAGGAGATTTGGCTGGAATTCCTATGGCTGTTAAGGATAATATTTCAACAAAAGGTGTTAAAACCACATGCGCTTCTAAAATACTGGAAAATTACATACCTCCATTTGATGCTCATGTATATGAGAAGCTTAAAGAAGCAGGAGCAATCCTAATAGGCAAGACCAACCTGGATGAATTTGCCATGGGAAGCTCCACAGAAAATTCAGCTTTCAAAATAACAAGAAATCCATGGGATCTGGAGAGGGTTCCCGGCGGATCCAGCGGTGGTTCTGCTGCAGCAGTGGCTGCAGATGAAGCATTCTTCTCCCTGGGTTCTGATACCGGCGGATCCATAAGGCAGCCTGCTTCATTATGCGGAGTAGTAGGATTCAAACCCACCTATGGAGCTGTTTCCAGATATGGTCTGGTTGCTTTTGGTTCTTCCTTTGACCAGATAGGGCCTTTTACAAAGGATGTGGAAGATTGCGCAATTGTATTGAACTATTTATATGGTCATGATGAAAGAGATTCCACATCACTTCAAGTTGAACATGGTGATTTTACACAGGCTTTGAATAAAGACATAAAGGGTATGAAAATTGGTCTGCCTAAGGAATATTTTGAGGAAGGCATTGATCCGGAAGTAAAAAGGCTTGTACTGGATGGTGTTAAGATCTTGGAGGGGCTTGGCGCTCATGTAGAGGAAATAAGCCTTCCATATTCAAAATACGCTCTTCCGGTATACTATATAGCTGCATCTGCAGAAGCGTCATCAAATTTAGCAAGATTTGACGGTGTAAGATATGGATACCGGGCAAAGGAATATAGCAACCTGGAGGATTTGTATATAAACAGCAGAAGCGAAGGCTTCGGCGATGAGGTAAAGCTGAGGATAATGCTTGGTACATATACTCTGAGCTCTGGTTATTATGATGCCTATTACAACAAGGCATTGAAGGTGAGAAGGCTCATAAAACAGGAGTTTGATAAAGCCTTTGAAAAGTATGACATACTTATTTCTCCTACATCTCCTACAACAGCCTTCAAAATAGGAGAGAGATTAGATGATCAGCTGGCAATGTATATGTCGGATATATGTACTGTACCTATAAATATAGCGGGCATACCTGCCATATCAATACCCTGCGGTTTATCTAATGGTTTGCCTGTAGGTATGCAGATTATGAGCAGAGCTTTGGGAGAGGCTTCCATAATAAAGGCTGCTCATGCCTTTGAAAGAAATACTGATTTCTCAAAAAATAAACCGACTCTGTAAGGTGGTGAAAGTCATGAATTACGAAACGATTATAGGTCTTGAAGTACACGCAGAGCTAAGCACCAAAACCAAGGCATTCTGCAGCTGTAAAAATGAGTTTGGCGGGGAGGTAAACACAAATTGCTGTCCTGTATGTATGGGATATCCTGGTGCGCTTCCCGTACTTAACAAAAAAGTTGTTGAATATGCGGTAAAAGCAGGCTTAGCATTGAACTGCCAGATTTCATTATATAGCAAGACAGACAGAAAAAACTACTTTTATCCTGATTTGCCCAAGGCTTATCAGATTTCTCAATATGATCAGCCATTATGCAAGAATGGTAAGATAAAAATTGAAGTTGACGGACAGGAAAAATATATTGGAATCACAAGAATTCATATAGAAGAAGATGCAGGCAAACTGATACATGGAACTGAATCAGAAGATTATTCATTAGTAGATTTCAATCGATCCGGAGTGCCTTTGATTGAGATAGTATCAGAACCTGATATTAGAAGCCCATTGGAGGCCAGACTATACTTGGAGAAGTTGAAGGGCATACTGGAGTATCTGGAAATATCCGATTGCAAAATGCAGGAGGGTTCCTTAAGATGTGATGCCAACATTTCTGTAAGGCCTGTAGGACAGAAGGAATTTGGCGTGAAAACGGAAATAAAGAATATGAACTCAATGAAATCCCTGCAAAGGGCTTTGGAATATGAGGAAGAAAGGCACAAAAAAATACTGTCTGAAGGCGGCACCATAGTCCAGGAAACCCGTAGATGGGACGAAACCAAGGGAATTACAGTATCCATGAGAACCAAGGAACAAGCTCATGATTACAGATATTTCCCTGAACCGGACTTAGTACCCATAGTTCTGGATGAGACTTGGATTGAAGAGCTGAGGAAGGCTTTGCCTGAGCTTCCTGATGACAAGAAGAAAAGATTTGTAGAGGAGTACGGCATCCCTGACTACGATGCTTCAGTTCTCACATTGACAAAAGGCTTATCCAGCTTTTTCGAAGCTTGTGCCAAGGGTCATAAGAATCCAAAGGCCATAAGCAACTGGGTCATGGGTGAGGTGCTGAGAATTCTTAAGGAGAAGGAGCTTGAAATCAAGGATCTTAACATCAAGCCTGAAGGCTTGAGAAAACTTGTAGATTTAGTAGATGGCGGAGTATTGAGCAGCACCGGAGCAAAGCAGGTTTTCGAAGAGATGTTCAAAACAGGCAAGGATCCTGAAACACTTGTTGATGAGCTGGGCTTGAAACAGATAAGCGACGAAGGAGCAATTGTTGAACTGGTAAAACAAGTGCTAAGTGAGAATCAAAAATCTGTAGAAGACTATAAGAAAGGAAAAACAAATGCATTGGGATATTTGGTTGGACAATGCATGAAAGCATCAAAAGGCAAGGGAAATCCGCAAATAATCAACAAAATACTAAGGGATATGTTGAATTAAAACATATAAGAAAAAAATATGAATATACTATATAATTTCTATATAAGCTATATAATAAAAAATAAAAGGGGACATAGAGCAAACTGTATGTCCCCCAAATCTTATCTATATAAGTATGGTATAGTAAAAAAATAATTTCATATATATCTTATATGAATATTATAATAGTTTCATTAAAAAAATTAAATTTTTTGTCATGTTTAAATATTGATTTTCCTTAGTTGCATTATTCGCAATTTTTTAATTATCCTGTTATATATATTTCATGAAGATAAAATATATTGAAAAAATTCTTTTATTCGTGTAATATAAAAATAATAAAGCAATTATAAAATTTTAACTAAATTGCTGTAGTACAGCTAATGCTGTTTCTACATAATTTTATTAAAATTTTATTAAAATTTAGGGCGTAACCGCGCCTAAGTAAAAAAAAGGGGGATGAATTGATGAAAAGATCACTTACATTAGTGCTCGCATTGCTGCTTGTACTTAGTATGGTGCTAACAGCATGCGGACCCAAGGCTCCTGCTGAGGAACCAACTCCTGGTGAAGAGCCTGCGGCACAAGAACCAAAGGTATTGAGATTCGCAATTGGAGCTGAGCCTCCAGCACTTGACCAGCAGATAGCTACAGATACTTATGCTATTATGCTTGGTAACCATCTCTATGAAGGTTTAGTAAGAGTTGCAGACAACGGTAGAGTAACTCCTGGTATGGCTGAATCTTGGGATATTTCCGAAGATGGTCTTACTTACACTTTCCACCTAAGAGATGCTGTTTGGAGCGATGGAAAACCAGTTACAGCTCATGATTTCGAGTATGGTATTAAGAGATTGTTAGACCCTGCTACAGCTTCCGAGTATGCATTCCAGGGCTACTACATTAAAAACGGTGAAGCTTACAACACTGGCAAGATCACAGATCCTTCCCAGATTGGTATTAAAGCATTAGATGATAAGACTCTTGAGATTCAATTGGAAGTTCCAACAGGCTATTTCTTAGCTTTAACTAACTTCATATCCTTATTCCCTGTAAGACAGGACTTCATCGAAGCACAAGGCACAGCTTATGCTTCTGAAGCTGACAAGATCCTTTACAATGGTCCATATGTAATGACTGAATGGAAACATGAAGAAGGTCTTGTACTTGAAAAGAATCCTAACTACTGGAATAAAGATGCTATAAAGATTGACAGAGTAGAAATTGCTATAGTTACTGACAGCAATACTGCAATGAGCATGTATGAAGCTGGAGATCTTGACTTTGTAGGAATTCCTGCAGCAAGAGTACAGGAATTTGTAGACAAAGGCGAAGCTAAATTCTACTATGACGGTGCAGAATTCTACTTCCAGTTCAATGTTAAAGGAAGAAATGCTGAAGTTGGTAAGTTCACTGGCAATGCTAACTTCAGAAAAGCATTCGCATATGCTATAGACAGACAGAACTTCGTAGATGCAGTTCTTAAGAACGGTTCTGACCCAGCTACAAGATACGTATTACCACTATTGTCTGGTGTAAACGATTTATTTGCTAAAGAATATCCATTGGAATTCTATCCAAAGAATGCTGATCCTGCTAAGGCAAAAGAATATCTTGATAAAGCATTGGCAGAAATAGGCACAACAATCGATAAGGTTCCTGCTATTGAATACTTGACTGACGATTCAGACAGCGCAAGAACATCAGCAGAAGCTATCCAGGATATGATAGCTAAGAATCTTGGAATAAAGATAGAAATCAAACAGGTTCCATTCAAGCAGAGACTTGAACTTATGAACAAAGGCGAATATGACCTTGTATTCGCAGGTTGGGGCCCAGACTACGATGACCCAATGACTTATCTTGATTTGTGGGTAATCGGTGGCGGACACAACAATACTGGTTGGGAAGACCAGACTTACACTGATATGATCAACTTCTGCAAGACTACTGCAGATGTAAAAGCAAGAGCTGACAAGATGTTTGAAGCAGAAAAATACTTGCT
>Ga0134092_1000193_pt1 | contig 64755 bp, 86 predicted proteins | sample 3_6taG_FD_94454 | JGI IMG/M metagenome (GOLD analysis project Ga0134092, IMG submission 94454) | Switchgrass degrading microbial communities from high solid loading bioreactors in New Hampshire, USA - 3_6_20_6_A3 metaG | ecosystem: Engineered > Bioreactor > Semi-continuous > Anaerobic >... | reverse complement strand
ATATGCATTACGTAACTTAAATTCATCTTCAGTTAACTTACCACCATTCTGTTTCTCAAAATGATAGTTCAACGCTTCAATGATCTGTGCGCGCTTGATAATAGTGAAAGGAAGAATCCCGAATAAAAACACAACCTGATCTTCAACCTTGCATACCCAATCCCACGCTTCTTTATTATATTTACTCTCCTTACGCGAGAGATGAATATACCCATCAAAATGTTCCTGTAACCATTCGAGAACAGAATAATCAGTAGATGTTATTTTAATGCGTAATCTATAATTTGATTCACTATCCCTGGTAAGTGTAATACAACCCTCTCCATCCATAAGACCGGCACAATACGCAAGGTCAGATAAACTATTACTCATCATATATTTTACGTATTTAAATTATCTCTATTAAATTATTCCATTTGTATAACGGATACGTAACGTAACTTATTTATGGTGTAAGGTGTAATAAAGTAAATAACGTGTCAGTGGTGGAGCGGCAACACGGAGGACTTAAGATCCTTTGCCGAAGGGTATCGCAGGTTCGAATCCTGCCTGACACATCACTCCCGTAGGGTAGAGGTCAAGCCTACTGGACTTTGATAGAGTGTGGAACAAAACTCACAATTTAATCTAGAGGGGCGGTAACTCCTGACACACTCTGAAGAAATCCAGTGACGCAGGTTCAAATCCTGCCGGGAGAATTATGTTATTCCATATATCCAAACCCACCCATATTACTGATAGTAATGGTAAAGATCATACAACACATAAAATTCTCATTGTTGATGCTAATGAAGAACAGTTACGTGAGATCAAGACAACCCTGGAACTTATGGTAAACAAACATGAAATGGCAAGACGCAGTTATTAGTATCGTAGGATTCTCATTCTCAATTACTCTTCTTCCTCAACTGCATGATTGTATCTTCAACATTGGTTCCGTGAATATCTTTACTGCACTCTTTACTTCACTTGGACTGTTCACACTCGCAATCACCTTCGCTACCATGAATATGAAACTAAGTGCTGCAAGTGAAGCACTATCAGGATTCATCTGGTTCCTCATTGCACTCTTCTCATGGTAGTTTTGGGATAAGCCCAAATTGAAGAGAAAAACATGCAAAATTTGACCCCTATGTTTTGGAGGTATACAATTATACCTATTTTGAAAGATAGGATCAAAATTAGCACGTTTCTATATAAAGAAGGGGGTGAATTTTTTGATTCTAGAGAGTGGTGTAATCCCACAATTTAGACTGAAATTTATCGAGCGATTTTCCATCTTGAACTTCGACCCTCTTTACCTTATACTCATACCCGTAAATCATCTCATGCTTCTTAACTGCTTCAAGTAGATCAGCGCAATACAGGTAGTGATACTCGACAGTCCCATCCTTAACGCATGTAAAGACATACTGACACATTTCTGACATACGTAATACTTTGATTACTAATTATTTATTCGTTACCATTACAACCTTCATTTCCAGTGCGGCACGTATGGGAAATGTATGGGAAAATAGGTAAAACACATTACCATTATTACTGATAGTAATATATATTTATAAATGATATATCTTTTTAGATATACATCCACCTCAAAAATACCAACATGGACCGAAACATTTATATACTATGAGTTGCATAAATTAGGGGTAAGGGGTCCTTCGTGGGCACGTTGCCCCACAAACGCATTTTCTTTTTTCCGGTTTTTCTTTTTTCTTTGTCAAGTGCAGTTACGCTCGCGCTACGCTCGCTACTGCTATCGCGCTTACGCGCTCCTTTCTAGTTGATATTCTTAATGATTATAGTACTAATCATATATTTGTACATATACTTGTACATCTATTTGTACATCAGTTATGGATTAGAAATTCATGTACTATATTGTACTTCTAGTAAGAATAGTGTAATGATAATAGTGTAATGATAATAGTGTAATGATAATATTATTAGTGTAATTACCTATTATAGTTATATATAGATTATATATTCTTACATGTAATCTACTTCTAATAAGAATAGAGTAATGATATTATAATTCTATTATATTTATTATTGTACTTATTGTAAGGAATATATAATGTACATATAGTATATAGTGTAATACCAATCTAATACTATATTTTACTTGTAATTCTATTCTAAATAAGAATACAGTAATAAACATAATACTATCCTTACACTTTATTTTATCCCAAATCTAATAGTGTAATCAACATAATATATTATATATATCCTTACAAATACCCCAATTTACACTAAATACCACTAAAATTAAGTGTAACCAATCATCAACTCCAATATCAAAATCCTATCCCAAAACTATTTTCATATCCACTTTTACAGCCCATTTTCACATGACTTTTGGGATGAGGTGTTGTATCCCACTTTCTCATCTACTGTTTCCTACGAAAAGTGTAGGACAAAATATAATATTATATCCCCCTACATATATCACCCATTATCTCTCCCTACCCGTTTATCCCTACGAGTGCATTACACAACACATAAATAGTAAAGCGTAGACATAATATCCGGTGCAAGAAAAACATGACACCTGAAGTTAGTAATGAAGTAAAGGAAGGATATGACATCCTTGAGGGAATTGGAATCGTTGAGCGCACAGAAGAGGGACAGTATTACCCTACAGATGTGGGTGCGGCAATCATCTATGCGGTGCTGTGTAAGCAGATGCTTGGTGCGGGTGCGGATGATTTCAGGAGCGAGGAGTTACAGAAGGTTATGATGAATCGCCTGGAGGAGATGGATCTGGTGGAGCAGGTTGATGATTCGTTTATCATTACGTTTGAAGGGTTTACCACGTTCTTTACCAACCTTGCCTACGATTGTCCTTACAGGGAAGAGTTCTTGGATTGGCTTGCATTAGCAACAGCTGAACTTGCAGAGGAGATGGAGAAACTCTAATTTTTAGGATATGGTTTACATGATTAAGAATATTGTCCTTGAAGGTGTTGTTTCTTACGATGACGAATATGATCTGTGGTGCGTTGATGAAGATTCTATTGAGAATATCATATCAGACTTCGAAGATAAGAAGGTTGTAGTGACCATCACTGTAATTTAAATACTAATTTTTAGGATGTGGATTACATGGTTAAGAATATTATCCTTGTCATTAGTATTTCATTACTAATATTCATTACCTTTTTCCTCTTTTGCGTTTCTTTTTCGTAACCTTTTTATCCTTACACGTGAACTGTATACAGTAAGGTGTAAATGAATGAAGATGTATCGTTACATTGGTAACATGGAAGATGTTACACCGTGTGGAAGCATGAATGAAGAATGTATTGCGGTAGGTTGTAAAGGTAAAGTATGGGGTCAATGTCATTTTGATCCCAAATTGAATCTATTATCTTCAGGTAGTGAATGCTATGAGGAAGTGCGCGATACTGTATTCCGTGTAGAGAAGGATAATTTATTCTCAAGTGGTGGTTTAAATCCTCACTTTGATAACAAGGGTAAGATTTGGATGAAAGCAAGTCACCTAAAGAATCATTTTAAACAAATCATAGGTTACAACCACGAAACAAAGCAGAGTATTCCTCTTTACAAAGAGTATCCTTACGATGCTGAAGTGGTGGAATATGCGCTTGTAGAAGTGAAGAGAACACCTGTAAGGAAGTTTGTAGAAGGTGGTGAGTGATGAAATTTACTCTTACTTTCAATGAAAATCAGGCACAAGTTCTAATGAACGCACTTGAGTTTTACTCACGTGTGCGCATGGGACAGTTCCATGTAATCTCCGACGAATTTAGGTTCGAGCACGAGTTCAACCAGGACAATGCGCGTTTTTATCTTGATCGCTTACGTGAAATGATTTTCCCTGAACTTGAGTCAAATGAGTATTATGGTATTTACAATGACATTGTAGGGCCGGGACAAGAGGCATGGGATATTTATCAAGTAATTCGACATGCGTATGCTTGGAAACGTTACCCGGAAGGTGGTTGGACTGTAGACTTCAATGAACCGATGAAAACAGGACATGAACCCTTACCTGAAATTACAATCGAGGATGATTAATATGCGTAAAACGATTGAATGCGCGTGTAAAATTTATGACATGGTGTTTGCATGAGTTTGTTTGTAATTACTGATGGTTACAAGGTAGATGGTATTATCCAGGTGGATACTTCTTACGAAAGGATTCATGAATTGTGGAATGATTTCATGATTTACGACACAGGGTGTAAGTATGATCCATCTGTAACCAATATGTTTATTGAATATTTACAGATGCATGAGATTAAAAAGGTTGAGAAGATTGATAGTTATCAACTGCAAGTATTTTAAGCCCAATTTGACGAGAAAAACATCACTTTTTTCATACTACTTTTTTTACCCATGTAAAACTATGTCCCGCGTAAGATAGGTGCCGGAAACATACAGTTTTGATATGTTTAGCACCATATTTTTTGATTCTAGTGTGGTTACACTATTCATCTTTTCAAACTAAATCGTAACCTTTATTTCCTACAACGTATATTCTAATGTATGTCGTGTAAAGACTACATAGAGTTGAAACCAGACATGGAAACAATGATTTTTGTTAAACATGTAGGTATTGAATTTGTTACTATTCAATGGTTTAGTAAACTTGGTTTAAAAACTTATGATAATTTTTATGGTAAGGAAATCGATGATGCAGAAGTTGTAGGACACATAGATTTGTGGAATCTGTAAGGAGTGATTAAAATGGAAAATGGTAAATCAATCGGTAAACTGTATTATGATGTTGAGATTAGAGTAAATGGTAGTAAATATAATCCATTCAACAAACTTGAGAATATTTCTACCAAAGATTTAGTTGAAGAATTAAAGAAGCGTATGGGCGTTGAAACGTTTATGATTGATGTTGAGGATAGATATTTGTTACATCTAATTTATCCTGAATATCATGGATGTAGAACAAGGTCAGAAGAAGGCCCCGCTACGATTCTTATCATTACGGATTAAAGAGTGGAAAAGTAATGAATCAGGCTACACTTGTAAGAGACTTGAAACAACTTGAGGATAGAGCCTTGAAATGTCATTGTGGAACTGATTGTTTCCTACACATTTCTCGCGTAAGGGAACTTGCAGAGAATGGATTTTATCACCTGGAGGGAAAGAAATGACTTACACTAAAGATTATAAATTGCAACTTGATGGTTTCTCCCTCTTTCTATTCATAATGGGTTTTACATCGCTTGTGTGCCTACTGAGTATTAACTCTGAATTTGTCCCTACAATGTTGGTAGTTATTAATACATTTGCATGGGGAATGTTTGGTAAAATGGTGAAGGTGGAGTGAGGCGCGATGGAATGTTCATATTGTCCTCTCGGTAAGGATATAGATTGCACTCGTTGTCACGATTCCGATTATGATTACACTGAGCATGGTGTAGAATGGTATTGTTTGATTACAGGTGAGATATTTAAACCGTGTAAGGTGTAAGAGATGTCGCGTGTAATTGATAACGATGGGAATATTCCCGACCCCGCACTTTATTTTAAGTGTAGAGAAGATGATGAATGGATGTATCATTACAGACGGTTTATCAAGTTTAAAGGGTTAAAAGATACTTTTGACCAGATGTGTTTTGAGGAATATGAACGGTTATCACTACGTGAAGAACATATATTACCAGGGCATATTGTAAATTAAGGAATTGATTGATCATGAGATTTGATATAAATTGTATTGATTTAATGAATATATTTCTTGGGTTATTGTTTATTTGTTTATTTACAGGTATATTATGGATTGTTGGTGCTTTGTTTGAGAATAGTTTGATAATGGATTTTGGTTATTGTTCTTTTGTAGGTGCAATAATGTTTGGTTTGTTATTTATGGTTTTATTTGGTGTTATGTTGATTTATGACGGTATAAAATGGTGCTGGAAGTAATTTACCCCACTTTTTTGTAATTTTTTATAGAAAAATTTTTGTGGGTAATTGATTTTGGTGATTCGCGCGGAAAAAGTTGTAGAAATGTATTTGGATAATGTTATATGGTTTGGATGTGAATAAAGAGTATGGATACAGAACAGTATTATTTGGAAATAAAGAAACAGAGTAGCATTTATGATTCTATGTTGGAACTTGCAAATTCAGAATGTAGTATTAGTTGTTGGCAATGCCCTTTTGTTGTTAGTCCACATGGAACAACTTGTGTAAAGAAGATGGTGAGGGATTTGATGATTATGAATAAACTGAGTAAGAAATGAGTGTTGTTGATAAAATGAAAGAAGGTGAAAATAATGCCAGTGTATGATAATCCGGATTATGAATGGAAACAAATGGTAAAGAAGAATGGTATATGTGACCCATATGAGGAGAGTATAAGAGAGTTTAAAGAGGAATTTGAACGTATTGAAAAGAAATTAAAACAAACAGGTGGATGAAATAAGGGTAATTATGGAAAATGGAAAAATGATTAGTGTTACGTTTGTGCGGGAAAGTGTTACTGTGAATGTATTTCAAAATGTTTTGAAATGGTGATTGTGTGTGGCAAGATCAACCTATATTTATCTACTGTATCAACGAATAGATGCGCGTTTGATAGTCATTGGTGCATTCACTGTCAAGCGTGAGATGAACGATTGGATTAAAACTCATGTTGGTCCTGAATATATGTATAAACGCATGAAAGATGGTGATCCGTCATATAAAAGTGAATTTATGATACCAGAAGTATATGATGAGTGTTTAAAAGGTTAATTTGTGGGTTTTAACCCCTTTTTGTAATTTTTTGTAGAAAAATTTTAGTGGGGTGTGTGTTTTTGCAAGGTTATTGTTTCGCCTTGTAATATTCACTGAGGTTGATACGGAGTTCGTTACCATGAACTAGAAGAATAACGTAACCATCAAAACGATTAATATCCTTTACAACGACCTCTTCCGGCGCTACTTTTGTCAAGTTACTGAACCACGCCTGAATGTTATTTTTCATTATTTTTTCTTCACAATCGCTGCATAATTCATTACCCATGTTTTCAATTCTGGATTTTTCATTGTAATACAAGCGTAGGGAACAATAGACATCACAGCCACATTCAGGACACTTATTGATGACTAGATTGTCTAAAACATCAATAATTTCGTCATATAGTTTCTTTTTGTCAGCATAATACTGCTCATATTTATGATTAAAACTCTTCTTACGCCGCTCAATATAATCTAATGTGCGCTTCGCCTTTTGTGGGGAAATAGATTTCATGGTAATGTTGTAGGTTGTTTTGGAATAATAATGTTGTGGTTTTAGGAAGTAGGTGCAAATAATAATCTTTTTATAGATTGGGGTTACAAGTATTAGTTATGGTAACATTTAAGACGTTTATTGAAACGGAGTTTGAGGATGATAAACATGAATTTCATAGTAAAGTTATCAGTTTACTTCCTACCCTTGCTGAACATGGAATCATGATTAAGGCTAACAATGGGAAATATATATTTACAGAAAAGGGCAGTGAGGCATTTTTCTATTTGATGCACAGACTTATAATTAAGGACTGTGTTGGTGTTGATCAAGGTTCTGTGCTTGAATCATGTGGATTGCTTCGGTTTAGAGATAAAGATGAATATATGATTACCAATAAAGGTTTCTATGCTACATTGTCCTATTTGATTCAATATGAAATAACAAATGAGGATATTATAGGGATTATAAAAGAGTATTGGGTGTAGTGTTACGATTTTGATGAAAAGTGTTACTGGAGAGTAAGATTATGATTTCGTTTATTGATTATTTGAATGTAAAGATAGGAAACCAAGATGAGCATCTTACCAAACAAGTAATTGCCATGTTTCCCACCTTTGTTAATTGTGGTTTTATGACCAAAACTGATAATGATGAGTATATTCTTACCAATCGTGGAAATAATGCCTTTACTACGTTGTTATGTGGTGCTTTTATTAATGATATTCTACCATTCAGGGAACAATTACAAGACCTTGCAGAATGTGGCATTTTAGCGTATCATGAAGATAAAGATGAGTATGTTGCTACTATTCCTGGTTTGATTTCTTTATTGTCAGTTATGTTGTATTCTAAAGTAAGTAAAGAGGATATTATAAAGTGCATACATGATGCAGAGAAGTGTTACAATGAGGTATATGAAAGAAAAAAGGATTAAAAATGATAATCAGGTGGTTTTACAATTAAGAAAGTGTATTGCTCACGTGGTAGTTCATTGTTGAAGAATAGAGAAGTAATGGGTTTTAACTCTTTTTAGAGAAAGGGGTTTATTTAGGGGTTTTTACCCAAGTTTAGTTATTTTTTTATAAAAATTTTGTGAGCCACTTAACCCGAGCGTCTGAGGGCACCGGGGGGGCTCTTTTTTCGTAAATGTACGAACTAATACATCATTGCACACATATGTCAGTCAGTAACCATAAGTGAGCATAGATAAGGATAATGAATAGCGATATGCTATCTCATACATGAGATAGAGAACACAAGCACTACATCATACAGTCATATCATATTTGGTAACAACTCGCATATCAACTAGGCGCGCGAGAGTGTGCTATATATGCGTGTGTGCCTCATGATGTGGTGACGTCCGCGCGCACAAAGGTAAAGTAAAATTAAATTAATTTGATCATAAAAGTGTTCATATGTATCATCAATACATCACTATATAACACGCTATACCCTGCTCAATATGCCTCTGTTTTGTGGTGACTGATACAACATGCGATATTGACGCTATGACGATATCGCTATTGCGTGATAGTATATGATCTAATAGGTAAACTCTATGGATTATCGTTTATTTTTCCAAAACTCTAATCTGCTCATAATTGCGGGAAATGTCCATTTACCGCAACTTATAGCGTGATAGATCATGATAGATAGGTAACCTACATGAAAGAGAAAAACACATATGTATGGTATTAAGTGGTTATATGATACAAGTATTAGGTTGTTGTTCTTGTTGCAACAAGAGTAACAAAATTTTTTCTCATATGCGCATTTTTTGTAGATTTTTGTTCGGAATAATACGAATAATTTTGAAAAAATGTTACAAATTGTTACATCTGAAAAATCGAGTGGTGAGTTTCGGTTATGAGCGGTGAGGATAGTTTATTTTACTTTTTTAAACTTTTTTTGCTTAACAACTTTATTTAATCTAAAACAATTCTACTTGTTAATCCATTCCTCTTTCTCAATATCAACCCTAATTGTTTTTAAATCTAAATTACAATAACACAATTATACTTGTATACAACTTCACTTGTTCTATATCAATCCAACTTGTAAACAACTCTACTTGTGCAAACTTATTAATTACTTTCCAAATCTCAAACAATTTACATTATTTATCATACTTCTATTCAATTCCACAAATAAACCCAAATCAAAACACAAATCACCAAATCTCAAAGGAAAGTGCCTTCTTTAAATCGACGATCTCCCTTCTCCCTATACTAAACTACGTCCTGAAACTAAACTGTCTCAAAACGCTAATATGTGGCTCTGATGACATTCGAGGCATCAAAACCAACACACATTACCACAAAAAGACCACAAAGCAAAAAGTATTATTCAGTAACACAAAAGTATAGAAAAGTAGCAACTCCAAAATCGAATAAAAAAAGTGGTTAAGTCAACATAAGTTGACTTAACCTAAATTTTACTTGATAAAAGGGTTATGTGTCTCTACTTCCACAACTTCAATCCAATGACTTTCATAATACGTCTTAAATTTTCCATCTTCATACTCTTTTGTCTTAAATCCGATTACATAACCTACTTTAACCGCATTCCCTTCTTTATCATCTCTATACATTATTTTTCGTTGTGATTTCCCATATTCCTCTTTTAACCATTGTTTAAACTCCTTCATATCTTTAAACCGCTTTGTCTGTAAATCATATGTGTAATAGTCATTCTGATTTCCGGCAGGCTTTGACTGCTTTGTTATATATGCTTCTACATACTTCATACTTCCATCTCCTTTTTACCGTTAACTACATCTACTTAACAACACAAAAAGTTAAAGTTTTTAAAGTTTTTCTTGTTCTTCAAACTCCATCTCTTCAATAATACGCTCCAAAACATAAGCGTATAACTCATTAAAATACATTTCCTGCGCTAATCCCTCGTCATCATCAGGATAATTACTCTTTATAAACGTTTCTAAATCGATTTGTTCATCATTTATCATCATTACGGGAAAAATTCTGTAATCATGCGCAACAGTTTGAAAAGCGATAGTAAACAATTCTTTTCCATAACGCTTTACCAAAACATCATCCTCGAATGCTCCACTACTGAACATTTCAATTTCATAACTTCCCACTTTGGCTTTAAAACCTTCGTTCGTCAATTCATAAGTCATTTTTTCTTCTCCTTCCACTTCTTCACGGTTAACGGGATCCCGTTAACCTTTATGAAAAGTAAAAGAGATTTAAATTAGAACTATTTTAGTCATTTCTTTATCATCCTTACATTATTACCCTTCAAAACAACATCTAACCTCGTTTTCACCTTAAAAATCGTTAACGGATTAGCATTAATAATTTTTTGGATATTTCTTACATGAATCTCATTCACAAAATCTCCATACTCGTTAATAATTATCACCTTTCCCGCTTTAAACTTCGGAATAGTCTCCAATTCCGTAAAGCAAAGCAAATGAAAATTTTTGAAAAGATTTACATTAATCTTACGCAACTTACCTTGCAACAGTGCTTTTTCCTCTTCAAACCCTATATCACAATTTGAATTAAAAAATGGTGATACGCTTATGTGGCGCGTATTTCCCACAAATACATGCACTTTTGGTTCTGAAAGAGCACATACATATGAAGAATGCCACAACTTTTTAAGCAAGTCTGAAAACTCCATTGTATCACCATATAACCGTTTTTGTATCCTTTATATAATCACAATGGATAAAACCAAAATGAAGAAATTCGGAAAACTTTTCAACTGATTTTTTATCAGTCAAATTATCATCAGATACGTTTAGCGCATTAAGTTGATCATAATAATCCATAGAAATATAATCATCAAATGCGTTTAACAGTCTTTCAGCAATTGATATATCATAGTTATCATGAGTTATTCTCATTATAGACAAATAATGCCTATAATCATCAATCATAGTACTTTTTTTCCTTACAAATAGCGTTTTTTGCATTTAATCATCCTCACTATATGCACTTTCTATTTTTTCATTACAATGATCGCAATACAACTCTCCATCTTCCCAGTTAACTTCATAATCGATAACAAACCATTGTTTGTCATATTCATTGTTTAGCAATTCTTTATTTTCATTACAGCAATTTGGACACAAAATACTATTATCTATAGTAATATAAAATATTGGGTATCCTCCCGGCCATACATAATAATCATATTCTCCTTTTTCTTTCATTTCTTTTAAATACTCTTTCATTCTTCCATCTCCATATCTTCCTCTTCCACTTTCCAATATCCCCAATCACTCCAATCTGGATGAGAACCGAAATAAAACCCTTCTTTAGCATACTTATTATTTAAGAAGGATTCTGCTCGTTCCATCTCATCATAAATCCACTCATAATTATGTGTTATATAATTCTCTTCCTCTTCCTCTTTTAATTGTGCGTCTTTTTGCATTTTTTTAAATTCAACAGTAGGAATATATCCATAATCTATCGCAAAAAGCACCACATTATAGGGTATATAAATCCCTAATGCACCATTGATTATACTTCCTTCTGAAAAGGTTAATTTCTCCATCGTTTATACCTCATAAACTCTTTTTTTGTCTATAATCTCTCTCGTAAACCCATAACCACTACAATGTGCACATCCAGCACCATAACAATGCCTGCATAAAATTTTTATAGTGCAGCGCTCCAAAAACCTTTCGATGTTTTTAGTACCATTTTTCAATACATGCAACATACTTTTCACCCCTCATATTCATCACAAATTTGTTCAACATCATTGTACAATTTATATTTAGTACAATGTACCTTACCTTCAAAATTTTCTCGTGCAAATCTGCACGTTCCACAACAAGCATTATAACGCAAATTTGGCGGATTCATTTTCTCACTTCCTAATCCCCAAATGGGGAGAAACCCTTTTCTGGATTTGATCCAACGCCAAAATGCGAAAAAGGGTTAAAATTGTTTTGCAATTTCCAAAAAGTGTTCTATCTGTTCGTCTTTTTCCTTTGACTTCTCGTTATATATTTCGACTGCCTCTACAAGCGCTGAAAACATATCAGCAAAGTTAATCTTTTTTATCCTCCAAAACTCATCAGCAAAAATTCTAAAGTATTCTCGGTAATGCTCAACATAACCAGAATCGTAACAAATCAAACAAAACTCTCCATTTCGATATCCGATTTTTGCTTTGTCCGTTTTCCACTCGCGACGATTATAATCACCTACCAAAAATCCATTGTCATGTTCTACAACAGCGAAAAACTTCTTCTCGCCATCAAAATTGCTTATATCCTCTTCTAATCGCTCATTGAGCGATACAAAAAGGTTTTTCATTTGTTCGAGTGCCTTTTCAGTTGTTAGTTTTCTTTCGTATATCTCCATTTTAACTCACTTCCTCCCTACCAGTTTTACCTGATAGGTAATTCACTCCACTGGATTTGATCCGACGCCTAATGCGATGGAGTGAACATTTGTATACCGGCGATACCGCCTGCATGATGCCGCATTAGAGTATCACATGCACTACTTACCTTATCCTCTTGTTTGAGACCATACAGGTAAAAGACTGGATAGGCTTTCGCTCCGGTTCTGCTTACGTCGTGCCTGACTATGCTTTCAGGCATCCACTTGTTACATAGAGATATACTTCTAAGTATTTATACTTATCGAAATGTCATTTGTTAAATGGAAAAACAACGCACACAACGCCAAATTAACAAACAGAACCCAAAAAACAAATTTCTATCTCGCATGATGATATTCTATATATATACTTATACTTCTAACATATAAGGGTTCCTATACTTTATGTATTTGTAAACCAAATATAATATACAATGATAGCATCATCGAAATATAAGCGTTTTAAGCGCATCAATTTTGCAAATAATACCTATACCCTTCTTGATATGAGATCGTCGATTATACGCACAATACAAGGATATCATAGTCATGCAAATACGGCTAATTTGAGGAGATCTGAAAAACAAGCGCAAATCAACGAGATTTTAACATCAAAAACGGATAAATTACTCTCTGTTTGTGATCGCGCATTACTCGCATTATCCTATTATGATATGATTATACGATCAGACAGTTTTATATTGCGCGCGCGAGGAGTCAAAAAGTTAAAAACCTATCTCATTTTTGAGATGTTACCTATCCTAGTTTATTACTCATATGAGCAAAAATACCACAAACTAACATCAATGAACATACATAGTTATCAATGCTCAAATATATATATTGATAACGAAAAAAGGGCATCGATGAACAAAGATATACAATAGTTGACATATCTGGACATCCTGGAAAGAAAAAAGGGGTTGGGTTACCCCGAGTTCGGCGTTTTCCGGGATATTCGGCGAGTTTTCAAAATTCAAATCAAGTTCTGTGGGCTTAGAAAAAAGAAGCAATTTCCTTTGAGTAAAACAGCATTATTTTTACCCTAACTTTCACGGTGATATGTTTATACCTTTTTTGCAAGTTACCCCTCTAAAACCATCAAAAACTGCATGATTTTGATATGATTTTTTGATTATGGTGTGGTATATCACATAGGTTTCCGCTGCTGTTTCTTACATGATGCTCGAAGTAAGAAGTATCACGTAAGAAAATAATCACACATACAATAACACACGTAACACATACTATCTTCCTTACAAGTTGTTTTCTTTTTTATTTAGTGTAAGGAAAGTAGTGAAACCAAAAAGTATAAATATTTACACGACAATTTAAGATATAGAACATCACGGAGAACAACGATCACATGACTTACCATGCAATTTCTTTCAAAGAAATCTCCTTCACGTTCATCCGTGATGTTACTAATTTCAACGAGGTGATTACACAAAATCTGATTGGAAACTACGTTGCATCTCACGATCGCTTACATTCGGCTGTGCCTCACTTCCTCATGGTTTGGGACTTATTACACGATTTGGTTGGCATCTTTACGTGTAATTCCAATACAATATAACAACAATACAGTTAAAAATACACATAAAAACACCTTTCCTTTTCTTTTTTTCCCTTACTAGAAAGTCAAAGTTTTTTTAAAGTTTTTTTAAAATTTTTTTTAAAAAGGTAAGAGTATTATTCCAAAATTTTTTTCGGATTTTTCTTTAACTCTTCAATCTCATCTTCAAAGAGTGCAAACACTTCATGCACTTCTCTATTCTTAATCGAGTCATCGGCAAAATCTTCATCGTCCCTGGTGCTTGCGTAAGCGTTTCCGTAAAGTTCTTTTCGTAACTGCACAAGGCGAGCATTAAATTCTACTTTCTCTTCCTTACTCATCCAGCGTGGACGGAGTAGTTGAATGCCCCTATCTGCAATAATAATATCAAACTCACTACCAATCAAAATATCAATTAATTCCCCTGAAATGTATTTCCACACGCGACACTCTTCCATAATGACATTTATAAAGTCAGTCTTTGCGATTGCCTTACGCTTGAAGGTAATGTCTCGCCGCGCTATGTAAAATAAAACTTTTGGATTATACAAGAAGATATGCCTGAGCATTAATGCAATTGTGCTTGGATTAAGTTCCCTATGATAGATTCCAAAGAGTATGTAGGGCGATGGGCGCACAAACTCAAACCAACCTAGATCATCCAACATCCTTACCATTTCAGGACCTTTACGCTCGTTAACCCATGCTTTGAGTGCATCAACCGTTTCCTGGTCAAGTGTAGGTTCATCTTCAATAACTTTACGATGCTTCATGCTTAAAATTGTCATACTTACATGTTTTGTTTGTAAGGTATAAAATTTTTTTGAACTGCAAAAACTATTTATACTTTCGTGGTATATACACGCTCATGCCAACCAAAACATACCTAATTCCGAAGAGTAAATTGAAAGTCTTTGAACAAGGCTTTCAGAGATTGAATGAACTTGCATCGATCTTTGCAGCAGAAGCAAGTGAAATGCGTATTGTAAGAGAATTTGAACTGCCAATGAATAATGAAGTGGGTAATGAACCTGTGCGCATGGTTGAAATCGAAGCGATTATCAAGGCGATTGAGCCTGATGTCATTCGATTACTGGACCCAAGCGCATTCAACACCATCTGCAACATACGTGATAAATCCGTTGAAGTTGCAGCAGAACCCAAAAAAGAAATCGAAGTGCAGAACACAAGCGCACTTGAGATTAAGGAAATAAAACCTTCCGAATGGCAGGGTCAAGTAGGAAACATGTTGTCGCTAACCGCTGATGTCAAAAGCATGGAAGTGATTCGAAGTCAGTATGGAGAAACCTACCTCTACATAATGACTGACGAACAGGGCAACATCTTCAAATGGTATGCAACACAGCAGAAACTTGAACCTGGAAAGCGTTACAACCTGCGTGGTAAAGTCAAGGGACATGAGATATATGAGGGTGTAAAGGAAACCCTGATTACTCGCGTGAGGGTGAAGTGAATGTCCTCAAAATTAGATGTGCGTAAGACAAAGGATGTAACTATAGAATACTCGAATGGAGTGCGCGCTACCTACTCCATTCCCAAAAATCTTGAGGGTGACGACATCCTGATCTACATCATGCTCGCCTTTGGAAACAAGCGTATGAGCGACCAAAAGAACTTTGACCATCAGAAATACATCGATTTACGTAACAAGAAAGCGCGTATTGTCGAAACAGTAAATCAATAACTCTTTTATACTCTTTTACCTAACCTCTTATTCAGAGGTTGTTTACAATGGCTGACTTTAGAAAAGTAGGTGAAGCAACAAAGAAGTATATCAACGGTGAAGATTTTGTTGAGATTAATGTTGCAGGTAAGAAATGTTACATTTGTTACGAAGATTTACTTCATTTGGTAAATGTAGACTCGCAAAGTGACAAAGGACACAAAATTGTGAACGTCTACAAAAACCAGAATAAACATCTCTACTTATAACACTTTTTGAATCTCTTCAATTCTTTGAGTAAAACTGCATTATTTTCACCTACACTTTCTCAAAGGTATAAAACATCGTCCGTGAAAAGATAGGTCTGAATTTAGCATGTTTCTTTATAAAGAAGTGGGGTAAAAATTTGATTGTAGTGTGCATGTCACATGTTATTTTTTCGTGCATTTACATCTCCTTTCTAAGTGCAAGTTACTCTTAGGATAGAATAGAAACTTTTATATACTATTAGTTACTAATAAATAAAATAGCAAAGGAATATTATATATATTATAGCCAACGGTATCGATTTTTTTCAAAATCTGCGAATATTGACTATATTCTTACCCCTTTTTAATTGCATACGCGATGCCTATTTTTTGTGCTATTACACTTCTTGTAAGACAAAGGTAATGACAAGTGTAATGATGATTACCGTGATCATATACTATGTTGATTACCCTATAATCATATTATGTACATATATATTGTACATATAGTAATGTACATAGTACTTGTACATAGTACTTGTACATAGTACTTGTACAGTACTTATGAAATTACATTTCATGTAAGATTAGCGTAATACCCATCATTATATGATTCTTACCCTATACTTATTTGCAAATCAGTTTGCAAAAAGATTTGTACAGTACTTGTACAGTACTTGTACAGTAATTATGAAATCCTACTTGTAATGAGATTCTTGTAAGACAAGTGTAATGATGATTCTTACTGATAATAGATTTGCAAATCTATTGTACATAGTACTTGTACAGTACTTATGAAATTGCTTATCATGTAATGACCATCTTACACCTGTAAGAATAGGGTATGAAAGTAGTATACATATTCATTACATGATTCTTTTTGATATGGATCTTCAGGTAAGACAAAAGTAATAATAATATTATAATATATTATGAAAAATGTCCTTACACGTTACTTACATAACAATTCATTTTCAAAATAATTATATACTATAATCTCTTACACTATTCTCAATGGCTATAACAACTTGTAAGGTATGTGGTAATACATATGAAACCACAGAAGAGGATGCAAACATTCCTCTTTCATGTGCAGGCGAGAAGGATAGGATCTGTATTAGTTGCTACTTGAAGAAGATTTGGCAGGAAGAGACATTACATACGTATTGTGTGAGGGATGAGTAATGTATGAACCATTATTTTGTGAGTGCTGTGGAAAGTCTATAGCAGAACTACGTAAGGAAATAGAAGAGTATGGTGTTCCAATAGTAGCAGGCAGTAAACAACTGAAATGTGGTAAGCATTATCTTAAAGAAAATGGTGATGTTGACACTACCAGTATCTACATAGACTACTGTAGTGATTGTGGCGCAAAACTTCAGTATGAGGATTACAAGTTATTCCATGAGTCACATCCCTGGGGTTCAACTACTGCTACTGAAACAGTGATTGTTGGTTACAAGTGTCATGCGTGTGGGTATGAAACAGAGATGTGATCAGATGAATGTAGGTGAATTAATCGAAAAGTTAAAAGAGCTTAACCCTAACCTACCTGTTTATTTTGGAGTTAGTGATACATGGTTTTGGTCTGCTGATTGTTTAGAAGTATGTGATCCTGATAATTTTGGTGAAGATGTTTGTTTAATTTATCATTAATTTAATATTTTTTTTAATTTTTTCTCATTATTCTTACACTTTTTTAAACTTTTTTTCACTTTTTTACGAAACATTTAAATAGTAGTATTTTTAGATATTATACTATCTATCTTTATTAACTATTTTTCGAGGTGCCTTACATGAAACAGGGTGTAAAAGTTGGAGACAAGATTGTTTCCAATAAAAATGTAAAGGGTTGTGTGTTTTGTCAGAATCCAGATTTAAGTGCAGTAGTTGACCCGATTCTTTTTACGGCAAGTATTCCTATCAATGAACTGAAGAGTAAACTTGAAGCAGATGGTATATTTGTTGATGTTGCGGATCTCAAATTACATCGTGAACATATCTTTTTTGAATATGATGAATCTACTGAAACTGATTTAGATAGTGAGATTCAGAAGATTAAGGATTCTGAGAATGTTGATGTTATTACTGAGGAACTTGCCAAGATCAATCTACTTGAACGTAGGATGATTGCAGAGGGTAAGGAAAACACACCTACTCATGCAAAACTCTTACGTGAAAAGCGTGAACTTCTTTTGCTGAAAGCGCGTCTTGATGGTGAAATTGTTGATAAGGTTGAACATATTGTGCCTGCCTGGGTGCAGTATATTGAAGAAGAGTAATAATGTCTAATATCATTTATCATGGTAAACGTCTCACTCTTTATAACATTGCAAAATACATGCTTGGTTACGAGAAAATAACTAAGGATGTTCATAAAGAGTGGTGCGATGACCTAGAAAAAGCAATCAAGACTCACAAACGTATCATGCGCCTGAAACCGCGTGGAACTTATAAAACTACTATTTATGATGTTTCTTTTGTTATTGATCGTCTGCTTGATGATTACGTGAAGCATGATGGAAAGTTTACCTTACGTATTTTGATTACATCTGCTACCAATGACTTAGCAGAGCAGATTCTTTACGAGATTACACAGCATCTTACAGAGAATGAAAATATAAAACAGTTCTTTGCTGATTTTGGTAATGATAATCCTATTATTAAATTGAATCAGCAGGAAGTAGTCTTACATCCGCGCGTTGTAAAGAAGGAACCAAATCTTAAGGCGCGTGGTGCTCTTTCAGCGATGACATCAGAGCACTATGATATTATTATCTGCGATGACATTGTAAATGACGCAGACCGTGAATCTGCTGCTATTCGTGAGCAGAAGAAGCGTTGGTATAAGGATTTAATCTCAATTCTTGAACCTGATGGACTACTGATGATCATAGGAACTCGTTGGCATGACGATGAGTTATATGGCGAAATTATTGAGCAAAATCCAAAATTGCCTGATTTTATGCGTTATGACATTGAGATTGATTCCATCATAGATGAACATGGTAAACCAAAGTATCCTACAATTTATGATGAAAATAAAATCCAGGCGTTACGTATTGAGAAGGGTGCAGTAGAGTTTTCAAGTCAGTATTTAAATCAACCATTACCATCAGAAACACAGTTGTTTAACATAGAAAATATGCACTTTTATACTGAATTGAAACGTCCACAAGAACGTGCACAAAATCCTTTTTTCAAAGATTGTAAGCATGTTATCTATGTTGATCCTGCACTTGGTAATGAGAATGATTTTTGCGTTATTATAGTAGGTGCAATCAAAGACCATGTTCTTTACGTGCGTGATTGTTGGTTAAGTAATACATCACCGCCAAATGTTTCTATTGAAAAGATGGTGTATTATTACAACTTTTATAATTGTGAAGAACTTGGAATCGAAACAAACGGTTTCCAGAGTCTTATTTCTCAATATCTTAAAGAACGCAATGATAAAATCAAAGATATGCGTAAGCGCATGAAAATTAAAGAAATTAAGAATCAGAAGAAGAAACGAATTCGTATTGAATCTGTTGAACCGTTTATTACTTCGGGTAAAGTTTTGTTCCGGGATGATTGGATTGAAGCGTATCCTGAACTGATTAATCAATTAGTGCGATATCCGGTTCACAAACATGATGATGCTCCTGATGCACTCGAAGGACTCGTAAGAATGACGATTAATAAGGGTTCTGCGTTGGTTGATAAAGGAACTCGGAAGAAACGTAAATTTATGATTGGAGTTAATAGGAGTCACTAATATGGATAAAGTTAATGCAGCAATAGACTTAGAACAGAAGAAATCTAAAATTGTAAAGGTTTTTGCCTCCACTGGAATAGAGCGTAAGGATACAGTATACAAAGCGGGTGCTTTCAAAAATTTCGATACAACCAATAAATTCAATCTGTATCGGCAACTCTCGCTTACAAGTCCTCATGTGTTCATTCCGCTTCAGAAACTTGCTCTTACGCTTGTAAAAGGTATCAGATTTGAGGGAAAATCATCGCTTGTAAAGAATTTTGAGAAGTGGTCAGAAAGAACCAATTTTGAGGAAAAAACACAGACTCTTGCACGATTGTTGTGTAGGGATGGAACATATGTAGGACTTTATACTAACGTAAGAAACCCTGAAAAGATGAGTTTTGAACCTCTTTTGATGAGTCAGACTACTATTGTTCCGCGTGGTGTAACAAAGGGTAGTACAGATGTTTCTTTTATTCTAACCCCACCAATTAATCGTATTTATGTCAATGAAATGGGCAATATGAATGAATTAGAAGCAGGTTCTTATCGTCCTGATCAGGTAATGTATGGTGCATTCTGTGCAAATGATTATACGTTCAGAGATATTCTTGGTAGAGAAACGTATGGCATCTACGGCACTTCTTTGATTACTCCTATTGAGGATCTTATTTATAAATATCTTGAACTCATTGAAGGTTACACAAATTACATTAAGAAGTATGGAATTGGACGTTACTTTATTGATTATCGTATTCTTGGTGATATGCTTGCCTCTGGTGATATTTCAATAGTAGAGGCACAGGAAATCTTGCAGGAATTAAGTGAAGAGCATCAGTATATCAAAGAGAATCAGGATATTATTGGTGCAGGATTTGACATTAAGCAGTTAGATTCTGGTGGAAGTAACATTAACGTTACAGGGTTTAAGGAAAGTCTTGAAACTGATATTCAGGTAGGATTGCTCCAGGCACCTCTTACAATGGGTAGGGCAGAAGGAACCACGTATGCAGCAGGATATGTGTCTGAGGCAGATAGGTTAGTGGTGCTCGAAGGGTTGCAGAAGAAGATCATGAGTATCCTGAATGATGAAGGTGGGATTATCAAGCAGCGCGCAATTGCAATGGGCAAGAATCCCGATGACATCAAAGTAGTCTTTGAAGAACTCTCGAAACCTGCTGTGCAACCAGGAGACTTACTTGATGCTTACACAATGTCTGTGATCAACAAACCTGAACTGCGTGTATCGTTAGGTTTCCCAAAGGAAATGATTGAGAAAGATGAGCGTGACAATGGAGATAATACTATTAAACTTTTGAAACGTGGTAGAAAGAGTAGGAAACCTACTGATACTGGATTGAAATATCCTAGTGAAGAGTGATTATTGTGAGTTACTATAACGAAAGAAAAATTATTCAGCAGGAAACTCGTATGAGTAGAATCCTGAATACTTTTTTCATTCGTTCTATTACGAACATTCCTAATAAATATAATATTAATGATGCTCTTGAACGTGCATTGATTATTGAGTTGAATCGCCCTGTATCACGTATCAAAATTTCGAATCATGTGTATGATGTCCTTACACTTGGTATTATGGAAGCAGAACAGAGTGATTACCATGTGTATGCAGCAGAGGATAAAGAAGAAGAGTATCGTGACATTGCTTTGATAGAATATCTCATTGCTGTGTTATTTTGGTCAAGTGGTAAGAACATTATGCGCGATGTTTCTAATAGATTCTATGCCACTTACTCGGTAGATGAAATTGCCAAAATGACTATGCATCAGGTTCAACAGCGATTGTTAAATATTTACAATGATTCTTTTGCTCATCGCACAGGAATTGTTGCAAGGACACTTGTGAATGATATTTACAATTACGCAGTGATTCAGTCCTACATTGAAACTGGAACAAATTATTTTCAATTCCGAGCGGTAATAGACAATAGGACATCAGATATATGTCGTATGTTGAATGGTTCTATCTTTTCTGCAAGTGAGGCACAATATTACCGTCCACCTTTACATTACAGATGCAGATCACGTTTAATTGCCCTCCAGGGCAACACAGTAAGGAATACAGACATGTTATATGAAAATAGGAACTTTACTACTCTGTATGATGGTAACATGCGCGCCTATACAAGTGATAATATCACTCCTACTGTTGTCGCACAGGAATTACAGAACATGAATACCTTCCGGCAACGATGGGATTTACCTGAAGATTTATTGTATGCAGATTATTCTTACGTAAGAGGAAATTAATATGAGTCAGGAAATGACATTAGAGGATGAAGTTGGATACCTCAATGATGAAGAGTTATTACAGCGGATCAATGAATTGTGCATTGATGTTTACGGCGAAGAATATTTTGAAATCTTTGGGTTTGAAGAGTATACGCGAGAACAGCGTATATATCAGATGAAGTATTTACAGCGTAAGAGTGATATTCTTGTCAAAGATTTATCCAGTGATAGAGATGGATATAATTTTCTTGATCTGTGGCGTGAGTATTGGAATACGCGCGTTGTGCTCAATGCTGATGTTTGTGACATTTACGGTTTTGTAGCATTATCTCAACTCTTTAATCATGTGCGCGTTGAGCGCGGTGTAAAGGATGATTTACGTTTACATGCTTGTGTGATTATGCCGTCCGGTATGGCAAAGAGTGAATTTAATGATATACTTGCTGATTTTGCAGATATAGCGGGTAAGTCTTATTATTCTGTAGGGGAATTTAAGATAAACAAGTTAATTGGAGAAATTAACAAAAAGATTGTTTCTAATAACATGCGTATCAATGCGTTCAGTAAGAAAGATAGAGGATGGGTTGACCCGGTTGAACCAGGAATATTAGCATCATATGATTACGTGGTTTTTGATGAAGGTGAAGCAGTCCTTGATCATAGGAAGATTCACATTCAGGCCATACTTGACAAAACTATGAATCGCATTGGTTCTAAGGGTAATATGATTACTTCAACTGATAATCGTATTCATTCAAACCCTGCATGTTCTTTGGTGATTACGAGTTATCATTTGGATACTTATACTCATCTCTTCAAGAAAGGATTGTTCCCACGTATGATTGTCTACGTGCAACCAGAAGATCCTATCAAGCGCACAAAGACTTCAGAGTATATTGTAAGTGCTATTCCTTCTTTTGTGGATGATGTTTCCGAGGCAGAGAAGAAGCTTGAAGAAAAGAGGAAACTACAAGATATGTTACGTATGAAACTGAAGGAAGAGGTAGAGAACTTACAGAACATGCATAAGGATACTAAAACAATCTATATGCGCGCGGGTGTTGATGAGATTATTAACGATTACATAAACGAGTTACGTAACATTGTTCCAGGGTTTAATCCTGAGCAAATTGAGGCATGGGAATCAATGGTGTCACGTGTATCAATCAACTTCATCAAAGTGGCTGCATTATTCGGCTTGATGAACTATCGTAATTATATTGACAAAGAGGACGCGCACAATGCGGCACGTTTGTTATTCCCTGCTTTGCGTTCTGTAGCGTTCTATATTATTTCAAACAACACAGGACGCAATGAAAAGTTAAACAGGCTCGTTATGCGCTTGCGTAGGGAATACATCGGTATGCGTTACACTAAGGAAGAATGGCAAAAAGTGTTCTTCAAGAGTTTTGGGGCTGGTGAGAGTTCTTCTGAAAAACTACTCGCATTGCTCATAGAAAGCGGAAAAATGCGTGTATTGAAAAATAAGGATGAAGGTACTACTGTTTACATGCTATCTTAAACCAAACATTTTTTATACTTCTACTTACCAATAACATATTGGTGCTTAAATTGGCATTGAAAGGTAAGAAAGATAAGTCTACTAACGTAGATGAGAGCATTGTGGCGAAGATCAATGAGATTGCAGAAAAGGTCGGTGAGCGTCCTGATGTTATCATGGCTGAGTATAAGAAGCGTTTTGCTGAATATATGAAGCGGGACGGTATCACGGAGTCTAAGGCAAGTATTGTCACCATCAAATCGATTGTTGGTTCTTATAACGCTGCATTGCGTTCTAACATGTTACCGTTCAAGGGTTTCTTCTTTGGTTACACCAAGCCGTATGATTCGGTAAAGAAGGCAAACGCTGATGCAAACAATGAGATTGAAATCTACAAGAAGATGTTTGGTGATGAGTGGAAGGAAAATGCTATCGCTGATGGTCTGATTGATGTAGACGGTAATCTACTCTACACTAAGAAGAATACTACGGCATTCCAGGCGTTCCTTATTGGGAAGAAGATACCGAAGGTTCAGATGGAGAACAGGGCATATGGATTCTTTGAAATGCCTAATTCCGGTGAGGTAAAACCTGGTGTTGTTTATGTGCGTGATCCTGCAAATTTTGTTCCTGAATTTGGCAAGATCTACATGTTTAAGGGAACGTGCAAGGATGAGAACAAGGACATTGTAAACATTTCTACTGGAATTAACATATCTAAACTTGTAGAACTTGACGATGACTTTGATTACGATGAGTTTGTTACACTCGTAGAGGATTTGCTTGAAGATAACTGTGCTACCTTTGAAGATGTGTATGACATCGAGAGTAAGGATGTAAGAGGTGAGTATAAGGAAAAGAAGTTCCTGCTTGCTGAGGCCATTATCTCCAAGATTAGTCTGTTTGATGAGTATGCCTTTGTAGAGGTTACACCACTCGATGAGGATTTCGAGGGTAATGTTACATTAACATGTTCTCCAAGTGTTGTTACGGGACTCCATGAGCAGGCAGTAGGTATTGTTTGTTTCAAACCCTACTTCAATAAGAAGGGTGAAGCAAGTGGTAATCTGCTTGGTTTCGTCACTGATCCCAAGTTCTCGCGTCCTGAAGATTTGTATGAGATTGCAGAGGATGTAGAGACTGACGATGCATTTGTTGAGGATGACGATTTCCTCTAATCTTTTTAGGTGAACCTACATGAATTATATTAAAGGATTAAAGATTATTGGCATGGCTGCATTTATCGCAGTGTGCGTTGCACTCCTTATCATTTGGTATGCTGCATTTTGCTACGTTGCGTATGTGTTGCTAGGTATGATTGGTATTACAGGACTTTGGCAAACCATTTGTGGTATTGTGCTTGGTCTGTTTGTTGCATCGCTTCCTGCTATGTTTAAAAAGAGGAACTAAGTATGGCACTTGGTAAGAAAACTCTGGATAAAGCGGTAGAGGAAATCCAGCAGAAGGAAGATCTTACTGCATCTTTTTCCTATGAAGATGCAATTCTCTCCCCACAGAGTAAAGATATTATTGTAATTTATGGAAACAAAGGTGAAGGTAAAACAACTACTGCATATGGTTTGATTGCTCCCGGTTCTAATGTAAAGGTTTTGTCATTCGATGCAAATAGTGTTTTGCCATTGGAACTTGACATTATTAAGAACCGTGAACTTACTGTCGAGGCACTTGATTCTCTCCGTCCATATGACCGTTCTACAGCAGAAGATATGTTACGCACATCAAAGAATGTGTGCGATTGGAATATGTTTCTGCTTGATGTTATTAAAAAGAAGGATGACACCGATTGGATTATTGTAGATGGAATTGAACGATATACTGAAATTGGTGAAAATGCAGGACGCTTTGAACTTAAATTAGATAAGTATCAGGGAACAGCAAATCAAAACCTTTGGAAGATTCGTAACATGCATGTTGATAATCTATTTGACAAGTGTGTTGAGGTTGCTAAAGTTGGTGTAATATTCATCATGTATCCCAGGATTGACACTACGATTGTAAGAATGGGGCAGGTTGTAGAGTCAGAGAGAGTGCCAAAATGGGTTAGTAAGGTTGCAGTTGAATCACAGATTGTTATTCGTGCTGTGCGGGAAATGAATAAAGACAATGCCCATTACTTTGCAATCATTGAATCGAGTAAGAAAGAGAAGAAGTATCCTCCAGGTAAGTATGATGTTACTGGGACAACACTGTATAATCTGATTAATGGTAAGGAGTGAGTTTAATGCGTATTAATGTTGCTACCCTGAAGAATTTTATCAATGTGCTTGGAATTGCGATGAACGGCGATATGGTTATTACTCGTAAGCCCAATGAAAATATCATTGCACATGTAACCAACACCGAGAAGCGAGTGATGATTACCGCGTTTATTGCAAATGGTAAACAGGTTGAGTATGATGATAATGAGTCTATTATGATGTGTATCAATGATCTCGACTTTAAGAAGCGGTATCTCGCTAATTTCGATGAAGAGTTTGTTGGTGTGGTTACAACTGACGATTTGATTGTTCTTACTGACGATAAATTGACGGTTAATGTTCCACAGATTGATTATGAGTATGCTTCTCGCAGTATTCCGGGCAAGAGTATCGAGGACGTAAAAGCGATTATTCCATCGCGTGACATTGTCATTGCGTTTGATGCAGATGATATAAAGAAATTTATTAGGGTTGCAAAGAATCTTGGTGAAACTGTTGTATGCTTTACCATTCCAGAAGAGGGAGAATACATTAAACTAAGCACTGATAAGCGTTCTAAACTTGAAGTTAACGCGGATATTGATAACAAGTATGGTAAAGAGTTTATAATAGAGATTTCCATCAATGCCCTTGAGGATGCATTTGCAGAGGCACAATTAGACATTACAATGGGTTTTGTCACTGAGCAGACAAAAGACCAGTATGGTAATGATATTCTTTACCCTGTTACGTTTGATTACATTACGGGTAAGAATAGTGAGATCAATGTTTCTGGTTTACTTATTCCGCACAAAGTTACATGGTGATGTAAATGATTACCAACAAACTTTTTGTGGAGAAATACAGGCCACAAACGTTTGAAGATTACATTGGTAACAATACCACTATAATTGCGGGATTACGCAAAGTTGTAAGGGAGAATCCTTTTTCCCTACCTAATCTGATTTTCGAGTCAAGTGCAGGAACAGGTAAGACTACACTTGCCAAGATTATCATTAATGAACTTGGTGCAGACAAACTTTACTTAAATGCATCTGATGAGCGTGGTATTGACACTGTTAGGGAAAAAGTTAAAGCATTTGCATCCACGGTTTCTTTCAAATCTGATGTGCCAAAGATTGTTCACCTAGATGAAGCAGATGGACTTACCGCTGATGCACAGAATATTCTCCGTAACATTATGGAGGAGTATTCTTCTCGCTGTCGATTCATTCTTACGTGTAATACAATCTCTAAAATCATTGAACCACTCCGTTCCAGGTGTAAAGTAATATCATTTGGGAAACCTGCACGTAATGAAATCCTAGCGCGTCTACAGTTCATTTGTAAGGAAGAGGACATTGACATTGACGATGCGAGTCTTAATGAAATCATTGATGTCAATTACCCTGATATTCGTTCAATGGTAAAGGCACTAGACATTTACAAGAATCTTGGTGAATTAGACACTAAGAAGAATATCAATATTGCAGATGAACTTTACACGTTAATCCGGAGTAGGAAGATTACAGAAGCGCGTAAACTCTGGAATAGTAACACAGTTGATTTCAGGAATATTGTATTCCAGATTTACTTAAAAGTGTGGAATGATACTTCCCTTTCCGCTTCTGACAAGATTTCTGCCATTGAAATCATCGCCGAATCAGATTATAGAATGGTGTATGGTGCTAATGCAGAGATTACCTTCGCAAACATGGCCTTCAAACTCATGAAGATTCTTGGCAAAAAAGGTGCATAATGGACAACGATTCAATCATTAAACTCATCGAAAAAAACGGGATGAATAACAGGGGTAAGTCTAAACTCATCAGTTACCTTAAGGGTGAACATATTACACGAAAAGAAGCAATATACGCTTATTGTTACGATTGTCAGGGATATTGCGTAGATGGTAAAGCAGAGTGTGTTCAGACACAATGTCCCTTATACACGTACAGTCAGTTTAACAAATACAACATTAACAAGAGTGAAAAAGAATGATTCTTGTAGACTATCAGATTAAACAGCGTATCGAGGATGGAACACTTGGTATTACTCCTTACAATGAGGATAGTATCAATCCTAATTCCTATGATTTACACCTTTCAAATCAATTCAAATATTACATTAGTAATGGGCAGATGATTGATCCGTTTGATAGAAATACAATCATTTATGGGCATGAAGTAATTGAAGGTAATACGTTCACTATTCAACCTGGAATGTTTGTGCTCGCTGTTTCACAGGAGACTATTACCTTACCCAAGAATATTTGTGCTGCATGTGAAGGTAAATCATCTCTTGCTCGATTAGGTCTTACCATACATCAAACTGGAGGATGGATTGATGCAGGTTTCGGTGGAACCCTTACCTTTGAACTCTACAATGTTAACAATCGTCCTATTCGCCTTTACAGTGGTATGCCGATTGCACAGTTAGTATTTTTCGAGGGCGAAACGTGTAGAGTGGGGTATAATGAGAAATCAACTTCCAAATACAAGAATCAGACAGGTGCAACACTTTCCCGTTATCATCTTACTAAGGTGTAATAACCATGAAACTCCTTTTTAACTACTCCGATTTTCACATATTCCCTCACAATGTATGTTTCTCTACCTTACGCTTACTCCTCAAAGACAATTTCGATGGCGTCTACAAAGATACCAATGGTAAACTCATTGCAGTCTTTGATTACCATGAAACAGAGCGTGAACAACGTATTATCCGTTCTGCATCATCATTCCTTGAGATTTATGGTTATGATTTAAAAAGACACACTGAGATTGTTGATTCGATTGAACATCTTGAATTTGTCACTAAAACGTGTGGTGTAGACTATGACTAACATGGATGTGCATTACTCATCAAAAGATATGGAATGGGAAACCCCGCGTGATTTATTCGACAAATTGAATGATGAATTTGGATTTACGCTTGATCCATGTGCGACATCACAGAATGCTAAGTGTTGCAAGTTCTTCACGATTGAGGATAATGGACTGCACAAAGATTGGAGTAAAGATGTAGTGTTTATGAATCCTCCTTACGGGAAAGAAATACCACGATGGATAGAGAAGGCTTACAATGAAGCGTTATGTGGTGCTACAGTTGTTTGCCTTATTCCTGCTCGCACCGACACTTCTTATTGGCACAAATACATCATGCTTGCCGATGAGATCAGGTTTATTAGGGGTAGAGTCAAATTTACTAATCCTACTCATCGTAAACCTATGGCAGCACCATTTCCATCTTGCATTGTGGTATTTGGTGAACGTTTGCGTAATGGTTTGACAAGTAAGGAGTGTGTCAGATGCCGTTCAATTTAATGAAACAGATTATCAGTAAGGAGAAAGTATATCCTGCATCTCTTACGGGCAAGGAATACATGCTCCTACGTATTTACTCACAGGATATGATGCACCTGGAAGAAGCGGATAAACTTAATCAATATTTATTCAAGATCAATCCCACAATCTTTCGTGGACTGTTACTCTTACATGCGCAACAGTTGAATCGTGTTCCTACCTGGATACGTAAGGATAAGGTAAAGAAGGACAAGTTAGATTCTCTACTCGATACTTATTACGAGAAAACATCAAGTGCGCTTGAGATGAGTAAGAAAGAGTTTGATGAATATGCACCAATCCTAAAAATGTATATCAGTAATAAAGATAACATGAAAACATTACTCATGGAAATGCAAGCGGATGAACAGATGTTCAAGAAACAGAAGGTTGAACTTGCAATGCCCGATAAGACGCGCATTGAACATTCAAAGAAATCACATCAATGCAATTCCCTCGATTACTTCTTTTAAATCTTTTTTCATTTCAGTAAGTTTATAACCCTACAAACTATAATCATTACGTATGATTATAACCGAAGCGATAGGGGATTCTATTATCATTCGTGGTCGGGATGAACACGGTAAGCGTTACGAGCAACGTATCAATCATTTCCAACCTTATTTTTATGTGCCTCGACAGAACATTGTAGGGGAAACCTACTATTCTCTGTTTGGTGAGAAATTACAGCGTATTACATGCGTGAATCAAAAGGACTTCAAAGATAATAAGAAGTTATATAAGAACACATATGAAGCAGATGTTACATCCACTACGCGATACCTGATTGATAACTACTATCAGACAGGTATTGAAAGTGAGACGATTAGGATATGTTTTTTTGATATTGAAACTGATGGAATCCCTAACATTGCAAAGGCAGACACCATGATTACATCCATTGCTGCCTATGACAACTTCCGTAACCTCTATTATTGTTTTACTGTTGCACCGGATGGAGTAGTCAGTAAGAACAAATACACACGTAAGATTCAGTTTGATGGGAATGAAGTAGAAGCGCGCATATTCATGTTTACTACTGAAAAGGAAATGCTTAATAAATTCCTTACCTTTGTGCAGCAGTTAGACTTTGATCTCTTTCTTGCCTGGAACGGTGATAGATTTGATTATCCTTACCTGTTTAATCGCATGAAAGTGTTGAAAATAAATCCACGTTTGTTATCTCCCGTTAAACAGATGGGCAAGGGTTATGGAGACATGGCTGATAAACCACTGTGTAGAATCTGGTTGGATTTAATGGTTTGTTACAGAAAACTGTCTACGCAAGAGATGGAATCATACTCCCTGGAATACATTTCACAAAAAGAGTTAGGTGTAGGGAAAATAGAACATGAAGAGAAGTTCCAAGACTTTTGGCGTAACAATCTTGACAAGTTTATCGAGTATAATATCAAAGATGTCTACCTTATGGTAAAGATTGAAGAGTCAAAGGGGATTGTCAAATATTTTGATACCATTCGTCGCTTTACCTTTTGCAGTTGGTATGATGTATTCTACAACAGTAAGGTGCTGGATTGTTTCTTCTTACTCAAGGCTAAGGAGTATGGTATTGTCCTACCCACTACTCGTAAGCAGAAGGATTACGAGAAGATTACAGGCGCTATTGTCATTACACCAACGGTAGGAGTCCATCAGAACGTTGCTGTGGGTGATGTGCGCTCTCTGTATCCTACTGCTATCCTTACGTGTAACATGTCACCTGAAACAATTGTTACTGATGTAACAAAATGTAACAAATATGTGCAGGTAGATGATGTTTACTTTAGCCTGGATAAACGTGGGTTCATTCCGCGTGTAGTGGAGGATCTTTGGAACTTGCGTCAGGAGTTTAAAAAGAAGCGTGACACCTTTGAACTTGGTTCTCACGAATACGAAATGTGGGATACTATTCAGACCGTATGCAAGTTCTTACTCAATTCAGTGTATGGAGTGATGCTTGCACCACATTTCAGGTTGTTTACGCGGGATATTGGTAAGTCTATTACTTACTTTGGTAGGAGAACTAATTTGTGGATGCAGAAGAAAATCACTGAATTAGGGCATGAAATCATCGGTGGAGACACGGATAGTCTCATATTTAAATTACAGCGTCAGAATCTTGCTGAACTGATTAAGGAGGGTAATGATTGTATTGATTACATTAACAACTCACTTGATTACTTTTGTGAAACAGAATTTGGTGATTCAACCTACAACAAAATGTTCATTGAATTTGAAAAGATTTACAGTAATGTATTCTTTGTAGGCGATGAATATGATAATGCCATAAAGAAGCGATATGCAGGTCTGATTGTCTACAAGGATGGTGTTGATATATCTGACCATCCTAAACTTGAAATCAAAGGATTTGAGGCAAAGCGCAGTGATACACCTACCATAATCAGAGAATTACAAAGTAATGTGTTTCGGATGATTCTTACCGGAAAGGGTAAGGAAGAGATATTTGCAGCGGTGAAACAGGTAAGAGATAAAATACTGAATGGTGAATACTCTCCTTACGAAATAGGTATTCCAAAAGGTGTAACAAAGGAATTTCACGAATACACTTCCAACATGCCTATTCATATCCATGGTGCAATCTATTTCAATAAATATTGTAATGGTAACATCAAGATGGAGAAGGTGAAATATGTTTATGTCAAAGATGTTCCACCTGGACTGCCTAAGACCCATGCAATATCATTCACTGATGAGCAACCAATACCTGAAGGATTCACTATAGATTATGCGCGCATGGCAGAGAAGTTGATCGATGAGAAATTCCATTACATATTCTTGAGTATGGGATGGAACATACATGAACTGGATGGTGTTGAAAGGTTTTGGTAAATCTCTTCAATTCTTTGAGTAAAACTGCACTTTTTTCGATATGTTTTTTCAGGGTGATATAAATGTTCATCCCACAAGAGATAGGGTGCTAAACCATGCGAAAACGCTATGATTTTGGTATGATTTTTTGATTGTGGTGGGTGTTTCATAACGTGTATTGTAATTGATACACTTTCTGTCAAAAACATAAGACATATATAATCAGACTGAAAATTAATTATGCAGGTGAAAGGATGAGTAATGATACTCTCAATGACATCTTGATTGAATGTGCAAGGTTACGTGGATGTTACCCATTAATGCACAGAACACTTGTTGAGTTTTGTTGGTTCTGTGATGCTGCAATTTGTGGTTTCATAAGTGAGGATGAAGAAGAGAGAAGGATTTATGAAACATATAATTATGTGTTTACAAACAATGATGATGAACTGATTAAACTTGCTGAAGCGTTCTTAGATTATTGTAGGAAAGAATATACTAGCATGGAGTTATATTTATGATTTACCTGGATATTTACGATGAAGAGAATCATATCTACACTCCTTACAATTTCCTTGACTTCTGTGGATTTGAGTGTCATTACAATGACATAACAGGAATGTATGATGTTAATGGTTTTATCAATGGTGCAGTGAATATTGCATCATTTGACGATGAAGAGTTTGCGATTGCTGTTACACGTTATCTCTATACGTTTAAAGCGGCAGCAGAAATAGAACCTCAACCTGAAGCACGACCGGAAGCACGATTCATTAATATTGACATGATCATTGAAAAATTGAAGAAGATGGAGGATGAAGAGGAAGAATATGTTGAAAATGAAACAACCAAAGAAAGAACTAATGATGTCATTATAGATCATAATTACTTTTATATTGCTTGTATCTGTGTTGGTTTCATGATTGGTCTTATTTTTGCATGTGTGGTGTTACAATGAAGAAATTAGTCATTGCAATAGACTTCGATGGGACTATTGTAACAGACAAGTATCCTGACATTGGTTATCTGAAGCGTAATGCAAAGAAGGTGATCAATGAATTGTATGATGCAGGGCATGAGATTATCATCAATTCTTGTCGACAGGGTAAGGAAGAGCAGGATATGATTGATTTCCTTAAACAAATGGGAATCAAGTATTCTGCTGTTAATGAGAACCTTAGTTACCGTATTGAGGAATATGGTAACGATTGTAGAAAGATTGGTGCAGATGTCTACATTGATGACAAGGAATATTCGCACAAGATTATTTGCTGGAATGATATCCGTTACCATATAATGCGTAAGGCAAATCGTAAACCTCTCATTATCTGCATTGTAGGCGAATCGGGTAGCGGTAAGACAACCATTGCAGAATACATAGAACGTGAACATGGTATCAAGATGATAGAGTCTTACACTGATCGTCCTATGCGTTATCCGGGTGAGACAGGTCATACATTTGTAACCAAAGAAGAGTTTGATACTTTTTCGCATGATGATATGATTGCCTACACTGAATTTGGTGGGTATCGTTACTGTTGTCTGAAGAAGGATGTGCTAGATTTTAACACGTATGTTATTGATGAACGTGGATTGATTTACCTTATGCAAAACTTCGGTGAAGTGTATGACATCAAGTGTATCCGTGTTTACACTGATTTGTCTACCAGAATTAAGCGTGTAGGCAAGGAGCGTGTAGAGAGAGATGAAGGAATGTTCACGTTACACAAAGACAGTGAATTGTTTACGTGCAGAATAAACAATAATTTATCGCTTGATTATTTGTATGATGAGGTTGACTTTTACTTGAAGCAGTTATTGGTGTAACTATGAAGATGATTCATACGTATTGTATTGGTAAGGCACATGAACTTATTGTAAAGGAAATATACAATAAGGGTTACGAGCGCATTACTACGAAAGGTGAAAAGACACTTGAGATTGATGGTTCATGCATTGTAATTGATAATCCATTAACAGAACCAATGATAAGTGATAAGGCACCATTTGGTAGGATGTTTGCTGAACAGTATGCGGAACAGATTCTACATGGAACTAAAGCGGATTTTGATTATACTTATCATAATCTTTTATTCGATTATGAGTATATTAATGATTCAACTGATAGAGTTATGGACTATGATACTTTCAATCAGGTTGCCTACGTAATTAATGAACTTAGAGATCATCCTACTTCTCGCCAAGCAGTAATGAGTCTTTGGAATCCACCTAAACATTTTGATATGGAGAATTGCCCCTGTCTAAATCATGTGCAATGTGTAATCATAGATGGAAAGTTGTGCATGAATGTAACTTTCCGTAGCAATGATATGTGCGCGGCGTTTGGACAGAATGCGTTTGGACTTGTTCATCTTCAAAAATACATTGCAGATGCACTTGGATTACCCGTAGGACGCTATCAACACATTAGCCTAATTCCACACATTTATATAATACGAGACAAAAATGATATTGAAAGACTCATAGGAGTTGATTAAATGGTTAGAAACAAGCAACAAACTCAGGAAAAGAATGAACAGTATGTTAGAGCGACATTTTCACACTTTCTTTCGGGTAAACCAACATACATAATCCGTGATGAGACAGGACAGATTCTTGCAATGGCTATGGATGAACCTGTAATCAAAAATGCACAGACACGCATTATTGAAAAGACTAACAAATATTACAAGTATGAGAAAATGGTAATGAAACTTGAGAAGGTTGAGTAACATGATGGGTGATTTTGGTTTATCGGTTCACATTAACCTTTTTGGTTGCAACCATGAAAAGATTTGTGACATTGAGTATATCAAGGCGTGGATGATTGATCTGTGCAATTATATTGAAATGAAACGTCATGGAGATATGATTGCAGAACGCTTTGGAACTGAACCTCATCTTTACGGTTACTCTGTAATGCAACTGATTGAAACGTCTTGTATTACGGCACACTTCAGTGAGCAGACTGATTGTTGCTACATTGATGTATTTTCGTGTAAGGATTTTGATGACATGAAAACAGCAGAGTTCTGTGCTGATTACTTTGATGCAAAGGATTACACTTACGAAACATTGTTCAGGTGATTACTATGAGTGAGATTGTTAATGAAGTTCTTGCTGCTCGTTATTTCCGTGAAGGAGAATCATCCTGGGAAGATGTTTGTAGAAGAGTTGCAGACTACGTAGGAAATACGGATGATGAGAGGGAAATCTATTACGACATGATGGTGAATAAGGATTTTGTGCCTAATTCGCCTACCCTTATGAATGCGGGAACTAATTTAGGACAACTTTCTGCATGTTTTGTTCTGCCAATCTATGATTCTATGGAAAGTATTTTTACTACAATTAAAAATGCTGCATTGATTCATAAGACGGGTGGAGGCACAGGTTTTTCTTTTGGTAATCTTCGACCTGAAGGTGATAGAGTAAATGGAACAGATGGTGTTGCATCCGGCCCTATTTCTTTCATGAAAGTATTTAATGCTGCTACTGAAGCAGTAAAACAAGGTGGAAGAAGAAGAGGTGCCAATATGGGTATTCTTCCAATATGGCATCCTGACATTGAGAAGTTCATTACATGTAAGAATACTGAAGGTGATCTTTCTAACTTTAACATCTCTGTAATGATTGATGATGATTTTATTAATGCAGTAAAAAATGATAAAGAATATAACCTTCACTTTGAGGGCAAGATTTACAAAACAGTCAGAGCAAAAGAATTATTTGATAAGATTATTGAAGGAATAATGCTCAATGGTGAGCCTGGGATTCTGTTTTACAATACAATTAATGATGATAATACTTGCAAACATCTTGGTAATATTGAAGCAACCAATCCCTGTGTTACAGGTGATACATTGGTTCTTACCAATGAAGGATATAAGCGCATTGATGAGTGCGTAGGAAAGGAAACTACTATTTGGAATGGGTTTGAGTGGAGTGTTGTTACACCTTGCGTTACTGGTTTTAATCAAGAGGTAATGGAAGTAACATTTAGCGATGGTAATAAAGTAAAATGCACTCCTTATCATAAGTTTATCTTACAAGATTGTTACAAAAGTAATGGATGTAAGATTGTTAAAAAAGAGGCAAAAGATTTAGTTGTGGGTGACAAACTTATCAAGTGTGATTACCCTGTTATTGAGGGTATTAAAGAACTTGAGAATGCTTATACACATGGCTTTTACAGTGGTGATGGTTGTTATCATACAGCAAGTAATCAATATCAGATTTGGTTATATGATGGTAAGAAAGAACTTTTAAAGTATATAAAGGCAAAAAAAGTATATATTAATCCAAATAGTGATAGAAGAATTTTGGCTATCCTTGATGGTGATTATGACAAAGTATTTGTTCCTGGTTGTGAATACACAATCAGATCAAGATTAGATTGGTTAGCAGGTATCATTGATAGTGATGGAAGTAGAAATTCAAGTGAAGGCAGTATTACTATTTCATCGGTTGATAAAGACTTCCTGATGAAGATAAAATATATGCTTAACACACTTGGAATTAATACATCTGTTAATATTATGCGTTTAGCAGGTTCAAAATTAATGCCTGATGGAAATGGCGGTCAAAAAGAGTATGAATGTCTTGAATCATATAGAATTGTGATTGCTGCATCCGATGTAGCAAAACTTAAAGAACTTGGACTCAAAACGCATAGAGTTCCTATTGATGTTAATTGCAATAGAAGTGCAAAAAGATTTATTAGTGTTGTTTCAATTACAAAAAATAATGAAATTGTAGACAAGGTTTACTGTTTCAACGAACCTAAGAATCACACTGGCATTTTCAACGGCGTAATAGCCTCGAATTGCGGAGAGCAACCACTACTACCAGGAGAGTCTTGTAATCTAGGCAGTATAAATTTATCTAACTTTATTGATAATAATAAACTTGATACCCCAAGATTGATTAATACTATTGAACAGGCAACTGAATTTCTCGATAAAATTATTGATCTCAATAAATATCCTATTGAAGAGATTGCAGGCGCGAGTAGAAAGACTCGTAAGATTGGATTAGGTTACATGGGATTCCATCACATGCTTATGAAGATGGGTATTCCTTACGATAGTTCTTATGCATTGTATCAGGCAAAATTAGTCATGAGTATTCTTGATGAATTCTCTGTCGCTACTTCACGTAAACTTGCAAAAGAACTTGGCACATTCCCCGCTTATGAGGGTTCTCAATGGTTCCTACAAGATATTCCAATGCGTAATGCTACTACAACGTGCATAGCACCCACTGGAAGTATTGCAACACTCTCTGAAACCTCATATGGTATTGAACCTGTATATTCCCTAGTGCATAAGCGTTACACATGGGTAGATGGCGAAAAGAAAGGATACCTAATAGTTGATCCGGTCTTTGAAGAAAAGTTGGATGAGTATATTGAAACTCATTATGAATTTTCACAGTGGGATAAGAAAAAGCAGGAAGTAATTAATCACGCTTACGAAACAGGAACTATTCAGGATATTACATGGTTGCCTACTGAATTTAAATCTGTGTTCAAAACTGCACTAGACATTGATTGGAAGGCACACATTGACATGCAGGCAGCGTTTCAGCAGTATTGTCATGCTGCTATCAGTAAGACTATCAATATGCCTTCAAGTGCTACTAAAGATGACATTAGAAATGCAATTCTTTACGCTCATGAGAAAAAGTGTAAGGGTGTTACCATTTACGTAACAGGTAGCAGAAATGATATTGTTATGGAACTCAAGAAAGAATCAACATCTACCCCTACACCTACTAACGGTAGAATCCTACCAAAGCGTGATGCTGATCTTCCTGCAACCAACAGTAAGCGTCGTAGTGGTTGTGGTAAACTAATCATCTCTGTTGCAGAGAAGGATGGCAAGCCGTATGAGTGTATTATAAACAACAAAGGTGGTTGCACCGCTATGAATGATGCACTTGGTCAGATGATTTCTCTCTCTATGCGTTGGAATGTTCCCACTTGGGATATAATCAAGACTCTACGTAATGTTACTTGTCCTGTGGCCTACAAGAAATTCACTGAAGGTAAATGTGATGGAAAGTCATGCTCTGATGTTGTCGGGCGAGTAATTGAAAGTCTGATTCCTGATAAGGAGTCAGAACCAACACCTATTTCGCGTAAAATGAAAGTAACAACTGAATATAACATCTGCCCTGAATGTGGTGAACGCATGAGTATGGTTGAAGGTTGTGTTACGTGTGCCTGTGGATACAGTAGGTGTGGATAATGTTAGAACTTAACAAGAATGAACTTGTACAACTCAATCAATTCATTCAGCGTCATGAGCGATGTTTTGATGAAAATAAGTATGAATTAACAGTTCACTTACATATTACTACAACAGGCATTGGATTTGATACAATGGCAGAATGTGAATATTGTGGTGAATGTATTAATCTTACAGACTATGGATGTTGGTGATTATAATTGACATTTAATTTATTTATTAAAGAATATAATTGGTTGCTTAGATTAATTGTATGTTTCGTGTTTGGTTTATTTGTTACTGATTACATATTTAATTATGATACAATTCAAGGGATTATAGTTCTTGTATCGTTTTTAATATATGGGTTACTGAAAGAAATAGAGGTTGATTAAAAATGCAGAAAAATATAATTGGAAACACAAATATTATCAAAAAGAGTGTGAGGTTGAACTGTAAGATCATGCATTTCATTTCTATCCTTAAATCATTTTTAAGGCGCATAATAGTGAGAAAAACATATTCAGATTACTGTATTACTTCGGAGATGGACTAGATGTCAGTTGCACATTATTACTATAAAGAAACAATGCAAAAAGAACGATGGATTACCGTTGAATCTTTTGAATTGGTTATGAAAGTAGCATTCTTTGATTTCGTCAATGGTAAGAAAATTCCTCGTAAGATAGAGTATGAGAACAAGACTTACACATTTGTCGATATGTGTCGTTATTGGTCAGAGCGTGGTTGGTTACAGGCATGGATGAGCGGTAAGGAGGTAAGGATTTGAAGTTCCGCATGAGTAAGAGTAAGATGAATCTTTACCGTAAGTGTCCTCGTAAGTTCTACATCGAGAATTACACGATTTATGGTGAGGACAAAGTATCTAATGAGGCTGCAAAGAAAGGTAGCACTCTCCATGAACTGTTTGAATTATATAACAAAAACTCACCTGAATTCGAATATTATAAACAGTTCTTAATGAAGGATGATTTCTACAAGACACACATTGATAATTTCTTTATCATTCTTTCCATGTTTGGTTTAGATCGCGCTACTTACGCTGAACGTAGATTGTATGATGAAGAGAAAAATCTTGTGGGAATCATCGATGCAATATATGAAAAAGATGGTAAGCACATCCTAGTTGATTATAAGACGGGCAAGTATCGTGAAAGTGATTACAAAGACTACCTGGATGAACTGCACTTGTATGTCTACCTAGTGCAGAAAACAACAGACATCAAGATTGATCAGGTTGGTATCTTTTTTACGGTAAGTCCCAATGATTCTTTCATTGAGGATATGGAAGAGAAACGTATTCGTTCTGTTCTGCGTAAGTTTGACAATACAGTAAAGAAGATTGAAGCGAAGAAGTTTGATGCTAAACCGTCCTGGTTGTGCAACTATTGTGAATACGCTTACATATGTGACATGATTTACGATGAAACAATGCAGGATGACTTCCTCTAAATAATAATCTTTATTAACTCTTTTTTACATATAGAATAGTGGTGGAAGATTGTGTGCGTCACTATTCACAAGTTGCTTTACAATTCATTCCCGCGTCAAATTGCAATTCCTTACCGGATTACAACAAATACTTCTGAGGAATTTTACGAGCAGATAAATCGCTATAAATCATACAAGCGTGTATTTGCTACCATTTACAATTATACGTCCTCTGAGGTGTATGATGATGCATTTCTTAACGTAGATAAGATATTCTTTGATCTTGACGGTGAGAAATCATTTGATGAAGCAGTAAAACTCTCAAATGAGTTTGATAAGCGTGACATGCGCTACCTGATGCTATATTCTGGTGCAGGATTCCACTTCTACCTCTTCACTAAGAATTACGCGGAATTGAAGAATAAGAAAGCAGCACTCTTTAGCGCACATTCATTTTTTGTAAGGAAGTTCAAGTTGACTACGATGGATGAAAAGGTTATGGGCGATGTTGCGCGTGTTGCAACCATCCCTGGAACTTTCAACAATCGCCGTGGAAGGTATTGTATTCCTCTTACAACAGATGATCTTGAACGTGGATTGAAGTTTATTCAGCGTAAGGCCACACATCAACCGCATCCATGTGATTACACGGTTTATGGTAACAAATGCCTGAACATGGAAATGTTTGATGTGGGTGGAAAATATTACATCAATCGCTACTCTTCAATCGATGCACAGGACTATAAATTAGAGTATGATGATGCTATTCGTATGCAGATTTCGCATGATTCTCTACTCAAAACTCTTCCACCATGCATTTCATCCTTACTGATAAATAGTATGACAAAACGAGTAGGTTTTAGAGGGCGCTACTTGCTTATTACCTATCTGCGTGATAGTGGTTTCCTCTACGGTGAGATCAAGGACATATTAGAGAAATATCTTGTAAGCACACGCAATGGACGCACAGAAGCGTATCATTGCATCGTTGAGGAGCGACAACTTGATAGACTATTTGATGTTTACAACCAACCTATTTTCCCGCGTTGTGAACTTGTCAAACAGTATGGGTATTGTCCTCTATCTGGTTACTGTGACTTTACAAGAGAGTATGGCACGAAAGATAGACATTTAGTAAAAATATACAGGTGATATTATAGAATACTTAATTGTAGATACAAGAGAACCCAAAACTGTTCAAAATAAGATTGCTCGCATTGCAAAAACGTATAATGTCGAAGTCCGTTTTGAATATTTGGAATCAGGTGATTACGCTTGGGTTATTGATGGAGAGAAGAAGATTGTCATTGAGCGTAAATCTGTAGCAGACTTTATCAATTCTGTGCGCGACGGAAGATTGGAAACTCAACTTATTAACCTTGAACAATATGATGAACCGTATCTTTTCATACACGGTAATTTCAAGAGTCTTTATTATGTCCCTTACGCTAAACAATGGAAAACTACACATACGGTTGGTTCCCTCTGTTCTGTAGCAGCAAGGTATAATGTAAAGATGATTCAGTTTGATACCGCACCTCAACTATACCATGCCATTTTCAAAATCAAGGAAATGGTAGGAAAGGGTAAGAAAGTAGAGAGTGTCAAGCACAAGAAAGTCAAGTCAAGTGCAAATCCACTCTATGATATTTATCTGTCCTTACCTGGAGTAGGTGATAAACGCGCACAGAAGTTGCTAGAAGCGTATCCTAAACTTTCTGATTTGATTACTGATTACAAGAATAATGCACTAAAGATTAAACTCCCTAAAGATACATTAGAAGCACTCAACTTTTTATGAGGTGATAAAACATGATTATTAGTATTGAAGGTGTTGAGGGAAGTGGAAAAACCACTGTCCTCAACTATTTACAGGAAAACTTAACTGATTTTGAAGATATTGTTTACACTAGTGAACCTTACGCTGAAGATATGCGTGAATTGATTGAAAAACATAAGGATAACCCTGAGAAACAGTTACTTTTTACGCTACTCGATCATTATGACCATATTGATTCATTTATCACACCTGCTCTTGAAGAGGGTAAGGTTGTGATTACCGATTCCTACCTGGATGAAATCATTGCGCGTTATGGAGTAATCCTTGAACGTGATCCCGATGAGATTATGCGCTTCTTTGATGGAAACACACTTTTCCCTAACATTACTATCTTCCTTTACGGTAATCCTACTGTGTTCGCTATGCGTAATGCTAAACGGCGTAAGATAAACAATATGACAGAAGAAATACAGCGATTACAAAAGATTCAGGATAATTATATAAAACTTGCAAAAGAAGGAAAACATCGTTACTTTATTCTGGATGCAAACGGTTCTATTGACAGCGTTTGTTTCAATGTTGAAAATACTTTGCGCTATTACCTATATCGTTATTATCATCCAGAATAAGTTTTGCACAATAGTGTAGGTTGAATCAATTTCAAAACCTTTTTATATAACACCGTAAAACTAATTGTATACAACATAGGTTTGGTGTAAGAAAGATGAGTTACAAGGTTTGTGGCGTTTATAACGCTGAGAAGATTAAGGAAGAGGAAAAATACTTCTTTAAATTGACTGATTGTGGTGACAATGTTGTTCTTAGTGTTGTCAATCAGGATGGGAAGGAAATTGCAATTATATTTATGATCAGTAAGAAAACAGGTGTAGTTACTCGTTTTGACAGTGTTTCTGAAAAAATTGGTTTTGATCTTGATTTATGGGGAAGAGTAAAGGTAGTATAAATGGGTGTTGTTGGAGTTTATAATGAGAAAGTAAAGAGTGAAGAGAGACTTTACTTTAAACTTGAAGAGTGGAATGATGATGAAGTAATTATCAAAATTGTCAATAAAAATGGTGTTGATATTAATGCACCTTTCATCTGCACAATTAATAATAAAACAGGTGAGATTAAAAGAGAACCAGATGTAAACAACATGATTGGTTTTGAACTTGATGAAAAGGGTAGAGTAAAAGTGGTGTAAATGGCAGTTGAAGGTATTTACACAGAAAAAGAGAAGTGTGAGAATGTTTACTTCAACCTCAAGGATGGTAAGAAAACTGTTGCCCTTGAACTTGTTGATGAAAAAGGTGAACCTATATGGTGCGGTAATATCTTATTCATCGATAAAAAAACAGGTAAGATTATAACATGCTCTAATATCAACCATGAACTTGGGTTTACTCTTGATTCTTGTGGTCGTGTAATAGTATACTAGAATCAAATTATTACCCTTTTTTACTATCAAAACTATAGAGTTTAGCACCCTATCTTTTCTCAGACAGGTAAATATACCTCTTCAAAACAACATGCCAAAATAATGCTGTTTTACTCAAAGAATTGAAGAGATTTAAAAAAGGTAAGAGGATTTAACCTCTTACAAATTTCCGCGTAAGGAAGTTATAGAAAAGTATCTGAAACTGCATTGAATGTTCGTATGCAGGTTTATTCTCTTTTAAAACGTAACTAAACTGTGATTCTAACCATTCTTCAAACTCTGGACTACGTAACATTGCATCGGAATCAATCTTCTGCGCATGGAGAAGTTCATGCCAAATACGTAATCCAAATGCAAGTTCATCAGTGTCCCATGTGTTCTTTGCAACACCAACACTCTTTCCTATACAACCGCCCGCATACTTAGCATTACGGGACTTACCATCAAAGATTACAACAGTATCATCCGCTTCAGGAATGAGAAACCCTTTCCAATCTCCTGTCATTACACGATACTTAGGTGCTTCGGTAAGGAAGTTGAACTTCCACAGTTGAGGAATAAGGTAGAGGGAATTCTTCACAAATTCAGGATCAATGTTGTCCTCGATGTAAATATCAATCTCAATCGGTTTTACTCGCTGTGTTCCAAATAGTGTAGCAAGTAGAGTTAAAAAATAGTATTTAAACTTCTCAAAATCAAACTTCATGTGTCACCTCTTTACTAGTTTTATCAGACGAATAAACCAATCCTTACCAATTACATCTTCAATCTCCTTGTAAATCAATCGTGCTTCATCAGGGTCAATATACCCATCCTCATAACTTTCCTTGGCTACATCAATTATGTCTTGAATCTCTTTGAAGGAAAAACCCTTCCCCACAAAATAACCTACTCCAATTGTAAGAAGAGTAGAGAAGAGGAAAAAAAGAACATCAGCGTTTAAAATAAATTGTAATACACTATCCATATTATTTCACCTCAACTATATATTTATCAGAAGTATATTTCCACGTAACGGAATCTGCCGTTCTATCGGTTGCCTCACCAATCTTGAACTGGATTACATGCTTACCTATCTGCTTACGCTTGTAAGGATACCAAAACCAAATTGCAAGACTCTTATTTTTCTCTAGAATATTCGTGGTAAGCATCTGATCCAGAATATCATCCACAAATATACCAATCGTTATTCTACCTATTTCTGTTCCCCTCACACTGAAGAATACTTTAAAATCCTTCTTGTAAGGAATCACCTTCAATGGACGAGGAGACTTAACAGAATTGCACCAAACCTTTTCTATATACGCATTACCAAATTCATTCATTCTTATTCACCTAAAATTCTTAATATATTCACCATTACGGTAAAGTTCAATATCTTCAAGTGTCATCTGTTCTTTCGTGTATTGATCAATAAACACATTGCTATCATTCTGTAAAGTGAACATACCATTGACTACCATAAGTGGAGGTACAGTAGGCATTTCAAAACGCTTAATGTAGGACTGTTTCTGTGTTATGTTACCCTTGTCACCATAATTGATTGTAACAGGTTCATACACGGTTCTGCATATGATAGAATCTTGTAATCCTACTTTAATCGCTCCTGGAGTGTTACAGAAGGTATAGAGTCTATCTTTAATCTTGAAATCAAAGTGTAACACATTCTGAATTTCATCCCATGTAGCAGGAAGGGAGAATGAATCCATGTCTACTGTGAATGTTTCGTAGATTGGAATCTGCACCTCTACTTCATTACCCTCTTCATCGTAGGAAATGATTGTCTCGTAATCAACAATCGCCTGATAAGTTTCAGCAACATCGAGGTATGCAACATTATACTCTTCGGGTTCTGTAAACTCATCAATGACTACTTCTTTTGTTTGAACTTCTATTACAGAAAATTGAATATGATTTTCCATTTCTGGAAAATCACCTTGATATTCTATTTTACGTAACATTTATTTCACCTCCACCTTACGCTTCTGTGACGGTTTTACACCACTGATAAATGCTAAATCCTGTGGGTATAACACATCATCACCTGAAACGGGAATCAGGGAAAGAGACTCTACATAGTTTGTAGATTGAACACAAGCAGTAGAATTTTTCACACTTACACGTAAGGTATCAGTTTCATTTGCATCAATGGTAATTGGTGCAGTTTTAACAGTGTAAGTTGCATCTACATCAATGGGAGTAGTGTTTAGTGTAATGGAAGTAGTATCATTGGTATATTCAAGCGATACTTCATCTGCATTTGGATTAGTTGTTTTTACCCTTGCAGTAGTGAGGTATACACCTTTGTTTACATTTTCAGTAGTGAAAGTGTTGTAAACAGATTCTTCTACCCCATATCTCGCCCCGCCCCCTATTGGCGGGATGCAGGCAACAATTCCGTTGGTGCTGGTCGATTCAAGACCAATGACTCTTACACTGTGGAAACTCGAACCTGTACTCCAGGTTCCAAGTCCAACATATCCTACCGAAAATGTAGAATCTGTTACCGTTACCGTTTTTATCAATACTCCATCGAGTGTATAAAGCGATGCGGTAATTGTCGAACCAACTTTCAGTAGTTTTATGACATGCGGGTTTGTGGCGGTATATGCGACCGGATTTGCTGACAATGTATAAGTTACACCAGCAACGCGCTTTTTAATTTCAAACGAGGGTGCTCCAGACGAGCCAACAAGTGTTATGTAGTAACAATTATCAATCAAGTTAGGTATTGTGGTTGAATCATATGACCCGTCCCAATTAAATACATAAAATGCAGTTTTATCAACAGTGGGTGTAACTATGATTTCTGCAAACTGATCGCCAAACTGCAAATTACCAAATCTCAATCCAGAATAATCACCAGAACAGGTAGCACAGGTTATTTTACCATTAATAGTATCCCACGTATACGTTCCCTTACCTACAATGACTTCGGCACTTCTATCCCAGTTAAAATCATCAATAAACGTAGTCCCTACAACCTCCTGTGTCCCATCGTGATATGTCTCAAGCATTGCTCCTCGGTGGATGGGTTTATTGTAGACTCGGGTGCCGGAGATTTCCACATAATCCCATTCGGCGCAGAGCGTTGCAGTCATGTTCGCACATGCTCCAACACCGGCATAATAACTACCCGTCTTGATGTAGTTTGCATGTTGGAGAGTGCCGATTAACACATCCGACGAATCATAGATGGTGAAGGTTCCCGTAGATGGAGCATACACTATCTTTAATTCTGTCTGAACACCGGCAGTATACGTATATGCAATTTCTGTTGAGGAGGTTAAATCTCCACATCGAGCATAAATTTTATTGTATTTCGTTGTGTCCCCGGCTGCTGCAACGCCCACTATAATTACATTGTCATCTGTATAGTTAGACTTCGAATCACTGACAGATATCCCTATAATGGTTTCATTATCGGTGTCGGTATCTGTCCCAGCAGCACTAAGTTTGAATGTTGTCTCTCCAGTTAATTTGGGAGAAATTACACCAATTATAGACCGGATACCTACATTTGACTGAACCAATTTTCCAGATGTCACAGAATATGCAGATCCAACTCCATTGTATCCAGCCCGAGATATGCGACCAATCGAATCCTCTCCAAACTCATCCCTGAACCAGAACGGCTCGGTCACCTCGACATTCGTCCGTCCAACGATGGATTCAGCGCGAATGGAGATATTTTCAATTGCATAGGTCTTGCTGTTACCGTTAGCATACCATCCGGTGTAACCCTCTGATAACGTGGTGAAGAGTTTCCCCGTTGCCGTTGTCGGTTTGGGTCCAGCAGCATCATAGATATAATACCAATACGCTCCTGTGTTGTCCTTCTCAATCTCAATGCGTGCAGTCTTGCCATCAGTCAACCCGCTTGGTGCCCCTTCAGTAACCGTAGTTCCAGATAAGGTTGCGAGGTTCCAGTTCCCCGCACCATCAGACTGTAATCCTACACCAATACCATTTGTCATTGCAGGATCGGTAGCATGAGTGACCAAGCAGATGAAATCCCCGTCTGCGCCGACAGGGAGCGTTACATCAAATTGTTGTGCGCCTTCACAGAACTTGTAGGACTTCAACCTGCCGGATGCTTTTCCATTCGCTCCTGTCGCTGTGGTGACGTTCATCCGCTTGTTGGTATCGTCATACGTGACAGTGCCGGTAACTGCCTGATACCGCTCGGTGGTATCGGTGGAGAAGTCGTCGGCGTAAGATATGGTTGGTTTAAACGACAGGTCGTAAACCTCACAAGTAATATTTTTTGCAGCCCCTATCTGAGAACCGAATCCGATCACAAATTCATCGGGTGTGGGCGGGGTATACATTCTAAACTCGGCGTATGGAACAGTGTATCCTCTCACATACACGCCTTCTCGATAGACCTTTCCATTAATTCCTGTTGGGGTTGTTTCAACAGTGATGGTATACGTCGCACCATCGAAAACGTCAACTCCGATGGTTAATCCAGTGTCTCCACGTACCTCCCAACTGCCCATGAATATCACGAATCTGTTCCTGCCGTCAGTATCACGACGAATAACGGCTCCTACATAAACATCGCCCCGTTTTGCTACGATCAAACCGATAGTCTGCACATATGTTTCGTCGTAATCCGTACACTTAAACGATACTGAAGAAATTCCATATTGTCCTGCCGTTATTGGATTGTAGATATTAGCCTGATTAGAAGATATTGATGTAACCTGCCAAACCAACTTGCTATTTGCAGTATCCCATGTATAGAAACCTTTGGAAGTTTCATCGTGTCCAGTATAGTTGTCGCTGGAATCAACACTGAAATCATCCTTGAAGAACTTGCGCTCGACATCGCCGTTGTCCTTGCTAATAACTAAATCTGCTGCCTGTTTATACAAGTAAGATGTAATTTCACATGGAATGACAAAAGGCACTACATAAGAATCACTCGATTCATTACCCGTTGTTTCAATAATATCTCCATCATAACTGCTCGTAACATTAACAGACTTAATCAAACCGTAGATACTATTTGAGTCAATACCTGCAATGACACCATTCTCATATTCTATCATTACATCGGGTGTAGACTCGAATGTATAATGATCCTTGTAAGCACCAATTACATCCTTGTCAATTACAACATTGAATGGTGTAATCTCAACAGTATCAATCTCTTTTGCACTTGTAGACTCTGATGTTGCATTACCTGTGTCTAACTCGAAAGTGAATTTCAGGTAATTAGGTTTAATCTCCTTAAACTTGATTGCAACCGAATCATCACCAAATGCCTTATTATACAGTTTACCAATTTCAACAGGAGCACTACCAGAGATGTTGTAAACCTTAGTTGCATCCTTCCAGGCAGTTTGTTTGATTACCCACCGGAACATAGAGTTTTGAACAACAATGTCACCTGCAAAATCATGCTCAGGATTGAATACCTGTATCCATGTAGACTCTTCAGAATCCGTAGTAATAGTATCAAATACCTTACACTCGCCTACATCATACTCTGCCGCTACATCAAATGCAACACGCGCTCTCTTTTCAGGTAGGAGGAATCCATAGTTGACTGCAAGGTTGGCAACATCCGCTTCTACCTTAGAAACCTTAATAGTGTAGGTTATACCTCTCTGTGTAATATTAAAGGATGCAGATTTTACTATGTTCCAGACATTATCACCTACGAGGGTATGTAAACTATCAACTACAACATTATCCCCGCTTAAAACAACGATACGTGCGTCTGATGCGATTGTAGCATCACTCTTCATGCGTAGGACAACACAGTAAGAACCAAGAGGGACATCCACACCCGATACAAACGTGTAAGAAATAGATTCATCCTTTGCACTAAGTAAGTTGTAAGACATCTTATACGCTGTAGTATCATACTTCGGAGTATCACCTGCTGAATGTGTAACATCATCAGGATAGAATGCAGGGAACGGTCTATAAATCGGTATATCTCCTGCCATAAATGCAGGTGCAGATAATTTCACACTATCCTGCGAAGTCTTGACTCTAACATTTGTAGCCCCCACAGGAAGAGCAACATGCGGAGGAAACACTATATTAAATTCATTCCCACGCATTTCTGTTTCCACTTCCACTACACGCTCATATTTGCTCGCAGGAAGATACTTTCCTTCCACTGTATAATTCCTTACACCTAACTCCTCTGACGTTTGTGGTGCCTCAGCATTTTCAATCTCAATGAAACCATCTAAGTCTGCATATTTCGTGTAGCAATATCCAGCAGAACGATACTGTAATGCTTCTACATCTTCTGCGTATTGTGCATCATCCTTTTCACCATCATTGTAAAGATAACCTTCAAGAGTAATCGGTTGCAGATTCCTACGAATAGAAACAGTTCTCGATTCTTTAGCGTTAATACCTGCAATTTCTTTGGTTATTTTCGAGACAGATTTCTTATCAATTTTGGAAAGAATAGGTAAATAAATATCACCTATATATATGTTATATCACCTTTTTATTGTTTTTAGATGAATTATAATTTATATTAAGTAATTATATTTTTGGGAGAGCATGGTGCCGGGGTTATGCATACGATCATATGCATACCTGCTCCTGCTACCATGTCTGTCCCCCTACCATCTAAGTGAATTTATAATTCCCGGCAACGTGATCGCATGAATTTCAAATCGGGTGTTCGTCGCGGTAACGTAGGGTTCAGCAAAGAGTGCTAACGCCAAAACATCCCCTGGAGCCACGTTGATATTTGTTGCGTAATCGACATAATAATACGAGTCTGTTCTGGTGGAATACACCGATACGCCATTTTTATGGATTTGGAGGTGTGCGGCATACCTGGACGCGGATTGGGTCGTTTTTAGGTTGAAATAAACCGTGACTGTCCCATACCTCCCGGCGGGCACCGGAGGGGCCGTTTTGACTATGGTGGGGGTGCCCCCTTCCCGCGATACTTCTGTATTGTCGGCATAACAAAGGGTGCTGTCCGGAAGCAGTGAATATCTCGACGTTGTTATTTCGGTTATATTCGCGGAGGCGGCTTGTATTTGGTTCACATTCGTGATACTTTTCCCGTTCCAGTTTTTATCCGCGTCAATCGTCGTCCCACTTATTTTTAATGCTTTATCTAATTCAGTATCAATCTTATCCCAATTTTCATTAACTGGAATGTGCCAATTAACATCACCATGTGCCGGTTTTGCTAAATTTAATTTCGGAGTATAAGTATTTGCCATGTTTAATCACCTGTATGATTTATATTTTCTATTCAACAGATTTGAACCAAATTCTTTAGGTTCAAGATTTCTGTAATAGTTTTGTTCATTAAACGATGCAAAGGAAAGATTTGTTGGTGTTATAATTTCACTACCTTCTGTATTTGAAATTGGAATAAGTGCAGCGTAAGTAACCAAGTTTATACCAATATATGTATTAACAAATTTTTCAATGAAAATACGTGCATTATCACCAACATCAGATTCTTTAAACTCAATAATGCGGTTATATGTTGTTAATATTGCATCACCACCTATTTCTTCATTCTGTGTAACAGAATTAATAGCAAGTGTTTTACCTTTCGTAGTGTTAACATAATTTAAATATAACGCAGTTACAGGTTTTGTTGAGATTGTTTGAACAACTAAATTATAACGTCCAACATCGATATCTTGACCAATTTTACCATTAAAAATATCAATGGCTTGTATGCCCATTACTCCACCATGTGATGGGCTTGTAATTACAGTAAATGGATAACCTACATTTTCATAGATCATTGAATCAGATACTTCTAATTCCCAGAAAATAGTATCAAGATTACCAACACCTGCTTCAGATACACGAGTAAACAAACCAACATTACCATAATCAAATGTTTCATCGCCAACATAAATTATCTGAGGCTTAGATGGACGTTCTTCTGTCATTTTATAACAATATATTTCAAATTTACGTTGTTCTTTGTTATAATCACATTCAATAACACAACCTATACTCATATTAATATTTGCTACTGCTGCAACAACTTCACTCCCATCAGCACCATAACCATATTTACCATAACCATTGGTTCCATATGTTCCTTGACTGCCTTGATTTCTTTTAAATTTTAACAATTTTAATTTAGTTTTGTCGCCACCTGTGGGTTGCGTTTTATCATACTCAACACAACACACATAATATGTATTATCATAATTTGGATCACTAGCAATGATTATACCAACTTCGCGTGTTACTGGTTTCATTGATACATTTGTGCAATTTATTTTATATCTTCCAGTTCCCAATTTTAAATTCTTTAATTTCTTTGTAACAATCGTATCACTATCGCTTTGTATTCGCAATCCATTGCCATAAGTTTCAGTAAAATTACTACCATTTTCTACAATATATTCACTTGATGAATCTATCGAGAAATCATCATAAATTCTATTCTTTTGCACGTTTGTTACTTGCGCGTCAGTTGTATTCTGAAATATATACTGTGAACCAAGTGAACCAGAAATCATAAAGAGTGTAAACATAAAGTTGCCCGATTCAGCAGTATTGTTTACATACAAACCACCTTCACCAAGCACTAATGCACTACTGTTTTTAGACTTACAAACACCTGCAATACACTCATCAAATATTACTGTAAAGATACCATTCTCACTTGTATGTTCAGTGTTTGCTAACGATGATGTTACCATTAAGTTAGAAGGCGCACTAATCGCCTTCCAGGATGGCATAGTGCTGAAATCAATATGCCAATCCCACTTGAATGTTCCATTGCGGATTAATTCAAACGTAACATAGAGAGGTGTAAACCGGACAAGAACTATCTCCCTACAATCTTCTGCATTTGCATCTGATTCACCATTGAATAGAGAAAACTCAATTTCAACCAGATCAGGACGAATCTCCTTTACAATGTAACTGACATTATTATTTTTAAATGCACGTGGATATAATCTTCCTACCTGATTATTGATGAGATTGGTTAACTCACCTGTATTATTCCAAATCTCATTTGTATCCACATGCCAACGGAAGAATGAGTTTTGAATAACTATACCCGTAGAGAAGTCATGGTTGTAATTAAACACTTGTTTCCAATCAGATTCATTTGTAGAACCATTGGTATCAAACACCTTGACATTACCACAATCTACTTCAGTATCATTCTCAAATACTACCTTTGCAGTATAGGTAGGAAGAATGAATCCGTAGTTTACTTTGATTGTATTTGTTGTTGCTTTTACCTTCTTTATGGAAACAGACAACGTTTCATGTGTTATAACCTCAAATTCTGAAGTCTCAATGGTAGTCCATGTAGTTTTACCTGTTGTGAATATTTCATTAATTAATTCACCACTTTTATTGCCCGTTACGGTCACGGATATATCATCAGCAACATTTAAATCCTGTAAGCGGAATACAATCTTGTAACGTCCTTTAGGTAAGTCTGTTCCTACTGTTGTAGTCCATTCTGTTTTCTCATTCTGTGCATCAAGGACTGTTACAAAACATCCGTAGGCAGACTCCATAAACGTTTTAGTGCCTGTAGATGTTATAGCATAATTATCAGCATCAAAAATAGGAAACGGTTTAAATATAGATATCTTACCATCATTGCCCACAGTTCCATGCCATTCATCAATGAACATAATTTCCCAGGGTGATTTGATTCTTACATTGGTTGCACCTGTAGGAAGGGCAATGATTGGGGGAAACTGTATTGCAAAATCACTATCAACATAATCAGTCTCTACACGATAAGAACACTCATAGCGAGCAGCAGGAAGGAATTTACCTGTTCCAGTAAACTCACGCGCATTTTGATTCTCTACTGTGTCAGGTATATCGATATCAGTAAGGACAAAGTAACCCTTCTTATTATTATATTCGACAATATTGTAGGCAGAATTACGAATCAATGCTGCTTCAAGATCATCAGCATAATCATCAGAAGTTTTATTTCCATATGCTGCTGCAACACCCGCTATAGTAAGTTCTTTCAGTTTCGGTGCAGTCTCATCAAGATCAGCATCGCCAGAGATGAAGTTAGTTTCTTTACTATCTTTGGTGGTTTTATTTATTGAAAATTCCGATACATACGGAATATAAATATCTCCAATATACATTTATCTCCACCTCTCAATTAAATTCACACGACGCTTCAAATCATCAAGTATAGTTTCTAATCGTTTCTTTGGTCTATCAAGGGTAATACTACACTTATCTTGAGTAATTTCCATTTCAATAATCTCATACGTACCAGCGATGAATGCAGGTTCACTTATAGTAACGTGACAACCAAGTTCAATCGCCTTTGAGTAGAACAAATCAGGATCAACATTAATCGTGAGTGATGCGAGTTTATTCTGCTTACTCAATTCATCTTTTGCACGTTTCTCACATGCTGCTGCATCCGCACAAGAATCATCTGTAATAACAATAGTGGGACTAGTGCCTACACTTGCCTCACCAGTAACACCATCCTTACCAATTACAATAACCTTCTGCACAGGATGAACATTAACTTCAATCTCTGGAATATCAATAATTGCATTGGTTATGTCGCATGTTTTTTTGTTCCAGGTATGACTTGATTTATTACTACGAGTGCAACCATTGACACCGATATAAATTTCATTTCCTACCGTCCACACATCACACGCAGTTTGTTCAGAGACAATGTTATCAGTAATAGTAGTATACTTTCCATCAGCATCAAGACCACACACACAATTATTAGCAAGTAAACGCAACCACTCGTAGCAATTAAGTTTGTCACCCTTTAGTTCAGCAATAGTCTGTGATGGCACGTAGCCCACTGTAAACGCTGTATTAGCAAGGATCTCTGACAAGATGATGTCAGAGGTGGTTGAGGTGTAAGTGATGTCAAAACTCTCACCTTTTTTCAATAAATCATAGTCTATTGCCAACTTGTAAGCAAGTTCATCAAGGGTAATAGTGTATTTGTTATTCTGGTAATCAAAATTGATTTTGTTGATTACGCCAGTGAATATTTCCATTCCATCAACAATCAACATCAACTCCGATTCACTCTGAAGCGTGTAGTAGTCTTTTGCAGAGATGGTAACAACACAGTATTTCTTCTCATTACTCTTCAGAGTAACCGTGAAGGAATTGACATTATAATCACGTAGTCCACGGAGAACTGCCTTCATGCTGTTAACCCCGCATTCCTACTAATACGTTCATACACGGCATCTGCAAGTTTATCTATGTCCTGCTCACTACGAATTATCGCATTATTAAGGTTTACATCAATGTCATAGTTATTCGTAGTGCCGCTACCATTATACATAACACTGACAGGTGGTGCTTCTACACTGTTCAGAATACCATTCATCTGATTAACTGCCGCTTGAAGTTCGGGAAGTGCCGCTAATATACCATTCGTGAAGGAATTGACAAATGTGTAACCAAGATCATACGCCTTCTCTGCAAGATTCAACTTCTCAAGGATCGATGATTTTACTGTTTCTACCGTAGCGTCAAGTTCAGGTTTTTTCTCTTCTACACCTTTCTTGTAAGACTCAATTAATGCTTTACCTTCAGTGTTAGAATCAACCTTTATCTGTTCTTTCTTCTCCTCATCGGTAGTGGGTTCAATAGTAATGTCGACAGTCTGTGTTACGTCAGACACAATGGTTTCATTGGTTGGTAAATTAAAATCATACACTACTGGACCCATGAACAACCTATCAATGTCCTCTTCTCGTAATCCACTAGTGAAATTAGATGCATATTCTTTTGCAGCACTTTTACCCGCTTTACCTGCACCCTCTACAGTTTTTTCAATCTCACCGTTTATAATCGCTTTCAGTCCGGTTGCACTTGTGTTACCCGTAAGAACATCAGCAAAGTTATTATTGAAAAGTAATGATGATTCTCTTGCCTTTTGTTCTAATTCTTCCTTTGAATAAATCCTTTCTTGTTCTACTTCCTCTTCCTTTACTTCTTCTTTCGGTATAAATTCAAGTTCAACTTTAATAGTTAAAGGTTCTTCATTTATTTTCTCTTCAACTAATTTCTCTGTATCCTTCCACTTCTGGTAGAAATCGGTCCACCATTCATCAAGTGGTTGTTTCATCTCCAGTTTAGTGTTTAACGCATTTTGTAAATCTTCAGGTAACTTACCAGATTCAGATGCTACAGATTCAAGGAAACCAATCAACTGTTTTTCTTCATCTTGGAGTCCATCAGTAAGTTTGATAAAAGGTTCTGCCGCTTTAAATCCTTTTTTCATTTCTAGGGCCATTTCAAAACTCATGGCACTCCATTCTAGAAGAATTAAATCAAACTCTTTCCTAAACTCTTCATGGAAAGCAGCCCAGGGTTTCTGTTCCTTTACTTGTTCATCTATTTTCTTCTTTACTTTCTCTGGTATTTCACCACCATTTTTTTCAATTAAAGCTTGTAATTCACCAATAAATTGTTTTTCATCATCTGTTAAATCTGTTAAATCAACAACCTTTCTTGAAAGTTCAAGTGCCTTAAAATTATTTAATTCATCATCAGTAAGATTCTTAGTATCTACTTTACTGAACGTTTCATTGAATTTCTGTTCAAAAATATTTGCACTTTTAACAGCACCATCTTCCATTGTTTTATAGACATCGGGTAAACCAGACTCTACACCATCATTTATGCCATCTGTAACTGCCTTGCCTACAGGTTCAGCCTTCTCTTTGACATCAGGTGCTTTACCCATAATTCCGTCAATGAAACCCTTTACAAATGCTGCACCTGCTTCTACAGCCGCTTTAATTGCACTAACAATAAACTCTTGGATTCCACCATTTAAGATCCATTCAATAAGTGAAGAACCAACATTCGGTGAAGCATCAATGATTCCCTTACAGAAATCAACGATCATACGGAATCCAGTTTCAAACATCTTAAGCGGTAAACCAGCCACTAACCTGATGATTCCACCAATAAGACTACCTAAAGCATTGAACAGTCCGTTTATATCACCATTAATAAATGCATCAATTAAATTAGAAATACTATCAAAGATTACACCAAACGTCTCACTAACAAAATCAGTAAGAATTTTAATATGATCCATTATGAACGCGATAGCATTGGCAGTAATATCTCTGATTCCAAACCAATTATTCTTCCAGGCAAACCAGAGTGCGGTAACTGCCGCTACAATTAAAGCAATCCAACCAATTAAGGGTAACAATGCTGTAATAGCACCCATGATTGCGGGAATAGCAGCTGTAAATGCTCCACCCACACCTGTAATAGCACCATAAATTCCTGAAAGTCCACCTAAGAGTAACTTCTGAACTGCACCACCAACACCAAGAGTTTTGAATGTCCCTACAAATGTTGCAATGCCACTCTTAACAACGGTTAGTGGTCCATTTATGTTTAGTAATGAAGATGCAAATGCCCCTACCAAATCCTTGATATCCATTATGTTTTTACCAAAGATTACAGCGTCAGGATTGAATGTAACCATCCCTGCACGTAAGATACTAATGCGCTCTGCTGCAAGTCCTAATCTACCGATAAGATTTACTATTGGTGAAAGTGTCCATATAATAATACCAGTAAATAACATTATTGGAATGCCAATAAGTGTAAATGCAACACCCATTGCTGTTATTTTGGCAATAAGATTCTTTGTTCCTTCATCTAGTCCATTAAACCATTCAACAACACCAATTACACGATTAGCAATATCTTGTAAGATAGGAATAAAGTTCTGTGCTACAAGAATACAAAACTCTTTAATACCGTCAAAGTTCTCATTTAACGAATCAAATAATACTTTTAATGCAGGTGCTACAGATCTATAAATTTCACCCGCCGCTGATGTTATATGATTATTTAAAATAGTCCAACTTGCAGCAGTAGAAGAAGTTACAATATCCGCTTGTCTTTGTGCTTCATTTAACTCACCTTCAGTATAAGTAACATACTCTAAAACATCAGCATATTTTTCCCTATCTCTGGTGAGTTGCAACATTGCAGCATATGATTGTTTACCAAAAATGGTAGAGAACTCTCCTTCAGTCATGCCCGCTTCTTGCGCCTTCCATAATTCATTAAGAATTTCAGCAGGCGCTTTCATTCCAGTAGCGGCGAACTCATTAATTTGTTTTTCAAGGGCTTTTACTTTTGCAGTCTGCTTTTCAATTTCAGAATTAGATTTCCTGACTTCATTCTTCATTACTTTTTCGGTATATAATGCTTCTTTGTATGCTTCATTTAAACTCTTCCATTGTTCTGAAGAAGTATCTAAACCCAACATTTGTTTTTCTAATTCGAGAATGAAATCGCGTTGTCTTTGTATTTCGTCATTAGAAGCGGATGTATCACTCTTTAACCGTTCAAGAGCCTCAGCAGCACTATAGTATTGAGCAACTAACCCATTAATTTCTTCACCATTGGTATAAACTGAAATGCCCCACTTACGCATAATATTCATTGATTCGGCAGTAGGAGCAATTAAATCAGTAAAAGCGTCACGTAATATTCTTCCAGCATTCTGACCAGTGAAGGTTAAATCACGCAACATTGCAACCATTGTTAATCCTTCATTATAACTGTAACCAAGCGCAGCAAATGTTGGATTAATATACTTTAACGCATACACTAAGTCTTCAATATCAAGAACCGAAGCACTCATTGATGCTGCCATAGCGTGAGTTACTTTAGATGCTTCGGACGCTTCTAATTTATATGCTTGCAATGTTCCGTAAAGTAATCTAAAAGAGGTATCAAGATCCGTATTTTGTGCAGTTGCAAGATTAATGACTTCAGGCATTATAGTATAAATATCATTAATTTGCATACCTGCCTGTGCCATTCCATACATGGACTCCATAATTTCATTAGCGGAGAACATTGTACTTCCGGCAAGGGAAAAGGCAAATTCTTCTAAATCTTTCTTAACATCGTTTGCATCACGTCCCATCAAATCAAAAACAGCGGTAGTTTTCTGCGACCATGAATCAAGTTCACTACCGATTTCAAAAATGGAACTAGAAATACGAGAAAGAGGATAGACCATTGCGACAGAAGCAGCACCAGCAGAACCAACCAGGGTGTTACCCGTTCTTCGCATTGTATCGCTTACACTACGCATTGCACGATTGAATGTAGTAGCCATTGATGCACTTGTAGCGGCAGTAATACTTTGTGCCTGTGCCATCTTATTTTGTAAGTCAGTAATATTACCGCCAACATAAATTACAATGTCATTATCTCCAAGTTGCATCAATCTCACCTTTTCTTCTGCTTCTGCCGTTTAATCTGCTTTGCTTCTTCAGCATTCTTTAAGGACAATATTTTAGAAATAGCAAGATACTTTTGTTCTGGAATATTGTTTATATCATCCCATGACCAACCAAAAGCATCAATTAATACAAAGTCTGCAAAATCTTCATCGTCAGACCCATTACGCAATGCATGTTTCCATCGTGCTATTTTCTTGTAATAGGTATCTTCTTCTAGAAGATTGCGTAAATATTTACGTCCCTTGAGTTTCTTACGCACTTCTGCTACTTTATTATTTGAAAAAGAAAGTTGTCCTACTTCTTCTTCAACTTGAGTTCCTTCGGCGCTTCCTGTGTATTCGTCGCGTAACCTCTGAAAAAACGGTTCACATCGCCACCAAGAACATCCTTACACTGTTGGAAAATCTTATCCATTTCCCCAATAGGAACAGTGTCAAAGTCCTCTATCGTCCACATCTTATTTGTAGCGAGTGAAATCGTAGCAATCACGATGAAATCTTCCTCACGCTCAGAATATTCAATAATTTCATCGGGATGCTTGTTTGCAATCATAGCAAGAGCATCTTCAATTTTCATACTATCGTCAAGTTCATCCTTGAACCTGGATAGAAGATCAATAAGCATTGCTTTCTGCATCTTACGAACTTTACGCACAATGCCGTGGTAAGGTTCATCAGTCAGTTCATATGTTTCATTGTTAATAGTAACGTTGACCATAGTAATCAGCAAAAATATTTAGGTTATAGTAAGCCCGGTAACTTGCAGCGATTCAATCTTATCCCCGATAACCTCATCAGGCTTGATATCAAGGGGATACTCAGGGAACTGAACCCCGGTAAGGGTAAACGTCTTACCATCAATGGTAAACCTAAATCCACACTGTGTAAGTGCTCGAACCTGTGTAAGAAGGTCAAGATCATCATAATACAGTTCAAGACCAAGTTTAACGTCCTTACCCACGTTTACAACACCTGCAATGTGGGTGCTGTTAGTAGAGGCAAGATCCTTGAGATAGACGTTCTTATTGGAAATAGACAACTCAATCTCACGCACAATATCAGTAGCATCAGACCAGGTAGAACCATTGTCTGTGCTTAACTGAATGTCACTAACATCATCACATGTAAGCATTGCATCGGTGCTCTCCGTTGCATTACTACCCGTTCCAATATAATCAGAAGCGGAAGGTGCGGTGGCATCAGCAGCAGTAAACTTAGCAGAACACTTCAGCACATCATCTTCAGGAATGGTAAGCGTAAACTCATCAACTACACATCCCTTGTAGAGAAGATACTTATTCGTCCCACCTGTGATAATTGCACCAATCGTAACGGAATTAATACCATCTACAAGACCAGTACAAGAAGTATCACCACCAAGTGCAAATCCTAAAAATCCATCTAAAATGCCCTGTGGCACATACTCAATCTCTACGCCTGCTTCCATTACAGTCTTAATATGCTTATAGGCAGCAGACTTCGGATCAGTGTAAGTGGCATCCGTAAAATACCGTGTGGAAAACGATTTCGGTTTATCCGTAAACTTAGCATCAGTAACAATACCAATCCATTCCATTTCAGGATTCGTAGGTAACGTACCAAATGAAGTTTCTTTAACGTATTCAACGGTTGTAGTATAACCTGCGTTCTGTCCCATAATATTTAACCTCTCTTTTTAAATTCAATTACAACAATATCTAATTCACGTTTCAATGCACTATCCTTTTCAACAAATGCGGGAGCAACGGGAGAAATATAACTTACACCACCATAAGTGCATAATGTAAGTTCCCGTCCATAATTTAGGAAAGCATCTGTAAGTAATTTGAAAATGCGATTGATCTCACTCTTCTTATCAGAAATGATTGCAATGCGCACTAACTCATGAGTCTTTGATCCATCGATGATTAGGGTTTCTCTCCCCGATACAATGTCTATTACAACGGTAGGAGGAGTAAATCTTTTTGATTCGGGATAAATGGTAGTAACCTTATTATCGAGTTCTGGAACTTTCTCCTCGATAAAATTAGCAATCTCTTTTAAAACACCATCTATATCCATTATAACCCCGCTAATGATAAATTTACATTAAGTAAGTTCATACGATTAATTAACTGACCAAGTTTAATACTATAGATAAACTTAATCTGTCTTACATCATGGATAATACCACGTTCAGGATCAGAATACTTATATTTCGATTCATTGGCAATCGGTTTGAATTTCTCTGTGCCAAACACAAGATACGTATTGTAAGGAACGTATGAATTTTGACTTATGATTGCATACTTCAATGATTCTTTACGTTCGTAAAACCAAGAACTCATGTAGCGTCCTGTATCATACGGAGCAGAGTCCTTGATCTCCTTTGTCATGTCACTACTAAACAAATCAAGCGTTTTATCAACGTTCTCCTGCACAGCAGCAAGAATCTGACTTAACTTAAGATTGGTTTCCTCTACACCTTGCACTATTATTTTCATAATGCAGTCTCCAGGTGTGCCTCAAGCAGGTAGTAAGAGGTTCCATATATTTCCTTACCGACAATCTGGTAGCGTCCTATAGAATCAGAGTAATAATCCCGATTGATTACGAGAGTATCACCATCTGTTTTACTAATAAAAATATTGATAATACCAAACAGTTCTGTGCCGGTTCGCTCTTGGCGAGCAAAGACATTTGAATGTAAATCATATGCGCGAGCAGGGAGAACAACAGCCCAATATTTTACTTCTTTATATGTGGTGGTTGATTCTTGATAAAAAGTGTCAGAGGGGGTTGTAGAATCCTGAATAAGAAAGGTGCAATAAGCGCCTAATTTCTTTAATATATTATTCATTTTAAACCCACTCTGTTGCATAAAACCACCTTAAAAAAATCCATTAACATTTAACAAGAGGTAAGAAACATAAACACCAACGATAGCAACAATCAAAGCTATAAAACCCTGTATCATCGTATCTTTAATTGATATTACCTCTTTCTTTGTCTCCTTCCAATCCAATCTCAATTCATCAATAAGAGCGTGAAATCGTGCATCCTGCTTCTCTTCCCTACGTTGAACTTCACATAAAATATCAGTTCGTAAACGACAATGCTGTAACTCGCATGATTCTGTGCTACCCATTTTCCTCATCCTCAACGTATTTACATCTTGAACGAACATATGGTAATCCAGTTGAGGCTTTCTGAACACTGAATAATGACTTACGAATTAAAGCGTTAGCATCAGCATCATATTTTTTAATTATATCGTCAATCTCATTATATTGTTGAGCTGACCCCAACTTTGACATATACGGCAATTCGCCGTTTGTTTTCATTCGCTTTAGAGTGAGTGCAGCTGATTTAAAAAGATGAGCCGTTTGGATTTCATATGAGGGGTTTGTTTGAACGCCAATGCGTGATTCAATGTATCTCTGTGCAATATCAAGAATATCTTGGAGGGTAGAATCTGGTATTTCAGTCTCTACCAATCCACGCAGTTCTGCAATATTACTCCAAGACATTGTAAATCATCAACCTCAAATCTTGGTTAATTTACAAATCGCATTTGCATCATAGACAACAGGAATCACACATTCATAAACTCTACCCCAAAGATCCTTAGATTTCTGGAGTACTTCAGTTTCGGTGGTCATGTCCTGAGCAACAATCATTTCAAAGAAACCGGCAGAAGCATCAGCAAGAAGCATACCCGTTCCAGCAGCCTGGAAGGACGTAGAGTAAATATTTCCACCCTCAAGAATCTCCTTGACCATTGCTATTTCACGCTCACCTGCACCAGAACCAAGAATAGACGTTGCAAGTTCCATATACTGAGTGGGGTTAAGAATCAAATTATAAGGTCCAGTAATGTTATCAGCCTGCATCAGATCAATGGCACCTGCTACCGCCGCCAACGCATTACCACTAGTTCCAAAATCCTTCTCCGAGGTATAAGAGTTACCTGCACTCTGATAAAGTCCCTTGATATCATAATTAGTGCCATCGGCAGCAAAACCATTGAGAATTAACTGATTCTCAAGATTCATAACCTTGTAAGCGGCACTCGAAACAGTAGCGGTCGAAATACCAAATCCACCGCGAGCAGCAGCAGCGAGATCCCTACGCGAGATACGATACTCCTTATGCAGAAGCGGAATAGGCACATCGGTGCGAGTAAGTTCAATCCAATCCTCAGCGGTGTCCGTAAACTGATACGTCAGCAGAGCATCCGAAACTTCATTAGCCGTGTCATACGTCCACTGCTGAACGCCAATACCACCGGAAATGTTACGAGTATTAATAATCTTACGTGCAACTGCCTGTTTACGCGCGGTAAAGACAATGGCATCCTTTATCTGTCTGTAATATTCAACGGGAAAAGTCATTTTATAGTCACCTCAAAAATAGTTTAAATATACACCCTAGCCATAACGTTCTGACTGACAAATTCAGTAGCATCATTAACAGTTGCAGTAACAGGTGCAAGCGTCTCTTCAGCACGACCTACAATCTGGAAACCAGGGGCAGCACATACCATATAGATGTTACCTGCAAGATTATCACTATCAGAAGTAGTATACGAAACAGAAACCTGACCATCACCAACAACATGATATTTAGGAACTCTATAAGTCTGTGCACCATCCGAAGCAGTAGCATCAGCAATATCTGCTTCCTTGAAATAGGCACCAAGCGTAAGAGAAGTGACGTCAGAAGTAAGAGCAACAGTATTATGCTTTACAAATCCCTTAGCAGCACACGATTCACCATCAAGGAATCCATCAGCGTCACCACCATTGTTATTTTCAGCATGCAGGAGCCCTACATCAATAGTAGCATCGGCAACTTCATTAGTCACCTCAACAATGACATCAGAAACAATCATACCTTCCGGAAGATCAACGCCAGTATCAAACTCCGTAGTTTTCTTAACAAACGGAATCCTGACACCATACCCTCCGGGCATAGGCACAACAGGTACAACAGTGCCACCACCCCACGATGCGAGCAGATCACCCTTCACAGTGCCAACACCAGGAGCAAGATGCAACATAGCAACGAAACCACCACCACCAAGAACAGGAACACGCGCATCCTTGGCGTAAGCGGTATCAACATTGGCAGGACGATTCGATGTAGTCGATGCAGCACCTAAGAAAGACTGCTCGTATCCTGCAATACCAAACGGTGCCTTCGTAACACCATCACATGCAACAACATCATCGTCATTCGTGCCTTTCATTACAACCATGCCCGGTTTAATGGTTGCTGCTTCTGCCTTCTCTTCCTGAATCAGAATAGTATTAGGAGCGTAAGCAATAACCTTATTATCCGGTTCGACAAAACCATAATATCCCATAAAATTCACCTCAAATTATTATTTTACTCCGTGAACCACTGACCATCGCGGTAATAACCGACAGTCCAACCAGATTCATTCTGGAACGATTCAGGAGTCTCTTCCTTCTTCTCAGGAGTAGACGTATACATAGGAGCACTTGCTTCAACATGCTCGCGCTTACCTGCAATCTTTTTCAGAAGATCAATGTGCATACGCACATCAGATGCGGAAAACTTCTCACTCTGGAAACGCTCAACTTCGGGCGTAATCTCAAGCGAGGCACACAAATTCTTGTATTCAGTAAGTGCATGTTCCTTCTCAATGCGCTCACGCTCTGCCTTGAGTGCAGCATCAATACGCGATGCAACAACAGTCTCAAACGTCTCAGGGGTAATAGCAGCAGCCTGGACCTTCTCCATCTTTTTAATCTGCTCTTTAAGTTTAGCAATTTCCTCATCCTTCGAGGCAATTACCTTCTCAAAATCAACACTCTCAGTTGGAGTACTTTTAACACTCTCAGTAGGAGTGTTTTTAACAGTATCAGTAGGAGTGCTTTCAACAGTATCAGTCATAGTTTCACCTTTAGTATTATCAATTATAGTAGAAGATGAATTATCTGAAAGGAAATCATCAGAATTTAAAATAGAAGCGTAATATTTACTTAAATCTTCTTTATCCTGGTTCAACTCAAACGTAGTGTAAGATTTTAAATTTTTAACTTCTGATTGTTCATCTTCACTTGCAGAAAAGATTATTTCACCTTTCGCGTTCTCCCAGGCAGGATTCTTGACAAAAGTTAACGATTCATTGATATAACCATGAACCCATCCGTCAGAATCACGCTGTCCACTACCGAACACAGACCACGTAGGTTGCCAAGTTCCATCTCTTAATTTCTGTATAGCAGTTGAATCAGTAATTTCTACAACTGCCCTTACCTCATTATTATTAAGGTAAGCATCGACAACTTTACCAATTTCATCTTTCCTACTACCCGAAAGATCACAATGATGTTCGCTCTCTCCAAAAATAGAGGGGCAAATTCGGACAACGGATGTTTTTAATGAAGAAATAGCAGAATCAATAGAATCAGGGGGAATACCCCATCCATTTCTATTCTTCTGTGCAATTGGGAAAACAGGTCCATCCAACAACAAACGATCAGAAACGATTTTATTCACCCCTCTATTCAAAAAATGAACTATAGTATAGTTTTTATATCTATTTTTTAAATAGATATAATATACTTAATGTCTTTAATTACTACTATTTAAATCTTTCGGTCAAGTATAAAAGTCAAGAAAAAAAGAAAAGTAAATTGGGGTTATTTCATTGTTTTT
>Ga0134092_1000190_pt1 | contig 65057 bp, 55 predicted proteins | sample 3_6taG_FD_94454 | JGI IMG/M metagenome (GOLD analysis project Ga0134092, IMG submission 94454) | Switchgrass degrading microbial communities from high solid loading bioreactors in New Hampshire, USA - 3_6_20_6_A3 metaG | ecosystem: Engineered > Bioreactor > Semi-continuous > Anaerobic >... | reverse complement strand
CCCTCTGCATTCGCTCAAATAAATAACCAAGAAGGGCTTAAGGATAATATTGTGGATTTACCACCTAAACAAAAAATGATTTCTACTATAGGTGTTGCATTTAATATTGCAATTTAAAAAAAATCACTAAAAATTCACATTAAGTGTTGTCGTTCAAAATAAAAAAAGCTATTTCAGAAAAGTTCTGCAATTGCTCCGGTAATGTATTACTTGACCCTTTTATAAGTAAAATTTAAACAGAATGTTTTATAAAAACCTTTAATACACAAACAGAAACACACCTCATTAATTTATGCGGTGTGTTTCATAAGCAAAATTTAAGATTTGTGATCTAAAACTTTTGCATTTTTTACTATGTAATCATAAGCCGAATAAATTGTAGCTATAACAGCTAAAAACATAAATACTCCGGCAAAAGGAAAATCACATAACCACCGTATGGGATAATTTTCGAAAAGCATAGTAATTATTGCGATCATTTGAGTTATTGTTTTAATTTTTCCCCATTTGCTTGCCGCTATTACTATTCCTTCACTTGCAGCTACAAGCCTTAAACCGGTTATCATAAACTCACGGGCAATTATAATTACTGCAACCCAAGTTGAAAGGTCTCCCCTTTCCACTAAAGCAATTAATGCAGCTGTCACCAAAAGTTTATCGGCTATAGGGTCCAAGAACTTACCAAAGTTTGTTATCTGCTGCGTCTTTCTTGCAATATAACCGTCCAACGCATCAGTACTTGATGCAATTATAAAAATCAAAGCAGCTACATAGTTACCGTAATTATTGATGAAATCGTTAATTGCTGTCAATTGAGGACTAATAGAGCTTAAAAAACTAAGGTCTATAATCCACTGGGGAATCGGAACAATAATAAGCATAAAAACCGGTACAAGTAAAATTCTAAGTATTGTAAGCTTATTTGGAAGATTCATTTACAACCTCTCCTATTAAATCATATTCATCCACATTCAATATCCTGACCTCTGTAAAACTTCCAAATTCCAAAGGCTCTTCACTTGTAAAATATATTAAATTATCAATATCCGGGGCCTCTGCATAAGATCTTCCCATGTAAAAAATTCCATCTTCTGCAACGCCCTCAACAAGAACGGTATATACTTTATTTAACCTTGCATTATTTTTTTCTATTATTATCTCTTTCTGTAACTGCATTATATCGTTCAATCTTGATTCCTTAACACTTTTCTTAATCTGCGGTTTCATATGGTACGCCGGGGTTCCTTCTTCCTTTGAATACGGAAATACTCCTAACCTATCAAATTGATGTTTTTCTACAAAATCGTACAAAATTTTAAAATCCTTTTCATCTTCACCGGGAAAGCCTACAATTAGTGTAGTACGAATGACAATATCCGGTATTCTATTCTTTAACTTTTCAATAAGTATTTCCAAATCTTCTAAAGTTCCTCTTCTTCCCATAGCCTTAAGTATCTTATCACTGGCATGCTGAATGGGTATATCCAAATATTTTACAACCTTAGGATTTAAAGCTATTTCTTCAATTAAGGTTTCGTCTATTTCTTCCGGATAGCAGTAAAGAAGCCTTATCCATTTAATTTCTTCTATCTTGCTTATTTCTCTTATTAAGTCTACTAGCCTTTTTTGCTTATACAGATCAACACCATAACGGGTTACATCCTGTGCAATAAGTATTACTTCCTTTACACCTTGTCTTGCCAACTGCTCGGCTTCCAGCACTATGTCTTCCATTTTCCTGCTGGTATAAGGTCCTCTTAATGAAGGAATTACACAGTAAGTACAGCAATTGTCACAACCTTCAGCAATTTTCAGATAGCCATAACCCTTATTGGAAGAAATCACCCTTTCTCCTTTTAGGTACTCAACTCCGTTTTCGTAATCCAAAAACAGCCTTTTGTCTTGAGAAATTGTTTCTTCATCTTTTGAAAGCTTTTCTATGATTTCAGCTATATGACCATAGCCTCCGGTACCGACAACTGCATCTACTTCCGGAATCTCTTCCAATATCTGCTCTTTATAACGTTCTGCCAAACATCCCGTCACAATAAGAAGTTTACATTTTCGTTGCTTATACTCTGCCATTTCCAGTATTGAATTTATGGATTCCTCAACAGCACTTTCAATAAAACCACATGTATTTACAATTATAATATTTGCATCGCTCTCATCGTTTGTAATCTCATACTCTTCTTTCTTAAGTACTCCGAGCATTATTTCACTGTCAACGAGATTTTTAGGACATCCAAGCGAAACAATACCTATTTTCTTTTTCAAGTTATACACCTCAAACCGTATTTATTTCAATTCACCATCTAAAATATGAATTTAATTTCAATGTAGAGTAAAAATTTATTTCGTAATGGTTCCTAATCATTATTGCCTTTCCAATCAAAATTGTCAATTACTTTTTTCATTTTAGGTACATAGTATAAACTGTAAAGTTTTGTCGGAATTATTTAATAAGGTCTTGAGGTATAAGATTTAGTGCCCGTTCCATCAATTCCTCAATTTCACTCTTGAGTTTGCTTATTTCAACATCAAGCTGGTCGGGAGATACATTAAGTTCTTTAAGTTCACTTAAAATCTCTTCCCTTTGTTTGTTTAATTCTTCAAGCCGGGCTTCAGCCCTTATTCTCATATTCTTTGCTTTATCAAGGCTTTCTTTTATCTGATTGATTTTCTTTTCATACTCAATAGTCATCAATTAGCCTCCTTATAATGCTTTATAATCTCCGTTAATTTATCATCACTGATTTTACTATTACACATAGGACACTTTCCGCTTTCTTTCAACAAATCAGTGTACACGTTTAAATACTTTTCTATCTCTTGTCTATTGTTTTTAAGATAATTAGTCCCTTCCCTAATCTTATCCGATATGGGAGAAAGTCTGTTCTTTATGGTCTCAAGTTTTGCCAGCAGCTCGCATTTTCTGTCAATATTATTGATAACAGCATCCGATGTATTTAAATCTATGCTCTTATCCAGTATATTATGAACTTTTGCAATTTCACTATCATAGCTCATAAGCTTTTCCTTAATTGAAACAAGCCTAGCCATTCTTGTACTTTTTTCTCTTATCCGATTAATCATTAGGTCTAAATCATTGATATTTTCAGTACTTTTCAATACATTCCCAACAGTAATTTGTTCCTTCTCCAAAGCCTTTAACATTTTATTTATTTTTTCAAGTTTATTATACTTAACAACTTTTTCTTCTATAACTTCAAGCAAACTTAAACCGCTTTTTACCCCTTCGGTCATGGTAAAAATTTTTTCCATTTCCTTTACTGCCATCAAATTGTTGTTATATCTGCTTTTTAAATTGTCCAGTGCCTTCAGTCTTATAAAATCAACATCTACACTTTTTATTATCCTTTCACATTCATCTATTTTCTCAAGCTTCGAAAGTTCATAACAAGTCTCTTTATATTTTTCATCTATATCCTTAAGATTGTCTTTTTTATTTGTCAGTAGTGTAACCCTTTCCAAACACTCTTCAATATTTTCAATCAACTTTGAGCCAAGTTCGATTTTTTCTTCAAGTTCATCGAGATATTTATACTCTTTAAGCTTTTCATTAACGTCGTCCAATTCTTTTTCAATTCTGTCTTTAGTCTGGTTTTCCCGTCTCAAATCGGTTGCACTGTCTCGAATGGCTTTATCTATTATATGAAGCCCCGTAAGCCTTCCAATTGCTTTTGCACGTACAGCTCCCGATTCTGAAATAAGAAAGGGACCTTCCAGCTGATTGCCGATATTTATACTGGAATTTAAGTCGGTATCCAAAATCACTTTTGGAATCCCATGGGCATTTACAATCTCCTGGGGTACTTCATTTCCAAACCCTTCATAGATATTGGTATTTCCGTCCTTATCCGCCAGGATATATCTGTTCTTACTAGATGTTCTTTCCCGGGTAATAACATAACCCGTACTTAACCAAAGGGTGACCCGTGCAAAATTGGCACCCTGGCGAATAAAATCACTACCTCTGGGTTCATTATATAAAACCCACCTTATAGCTCTAATGATTGCAGATTTCCCATGGTCTGACGGTCCGACGATTACATTAAGGCCGTCATGAAAAGCAAGCTCCGTATTTTCATGGGATTGAAAATTATCAATTAATACCTTTTCAATTTGAATCATTCTGTATCTTGCCCATCAGCAAAACTTTCCTGGGCAATAGCTATCCTCCTTAAGGCTTCTTCTTTTACTTCTCTGCTCAAATCCTGATTGGATGCGATATTTTCAACTATACCGGCAATGTCTATCTTTTTATATTCCATGGATTTGGATATTCCCTGATAAAATTGATGGAGCCTTACATTTCGGTCTTTGGCCCTTTCCAATTCTTCACGGTCTAATACTTCTTCCCCCGGAAGAGCAGATTTAAGTTCTATCTCCCGTATCTCAATTCCATCTTTTAGCTCTACATATACAACCTTTGGCTTTCTTTCAATTTCGGCAATACTATTGGAAATCCTCACAATACTTCCCGGATTAATAAAATATTTATCGTTTACACGTATTACTCCAAAACCGCTGTGATAGTGCCCGGCAAAAGTAATATCCGCCTCCGTATCTTTGATATCGTCAACCAAAGTATATTGTATGCCTTCATAAAAAGGCTTCTTTAGCAGCATTCCATGTACAATATTTATGGCATAGTCCACAGAATTGCGTTTCTTTACTATATAATAATTGGCATAGTCTTGTCTATCTATATCATAATTATAGGATTTTCCTGTAAGTTGAAGGCTTATTCCGTCCTTTTCCAAAATAATCTCTTCATCATCTTTAAGGAGTTTTACAATTCCTGTTCCCTCAAAAATACCAAGCATGGTTCTGCTTATAGTATTTGGATTTTGCCCATACATGTCATGGTTTCCGGCAACAGTAAATATTTCTTTACCGAAGCTTTTAATAATTATTGCAAATTCCCTCACTATGGAAGGTGATATATCCGGCCTGTCAAACCAATCTCCTCCATGCAGTATATAATCAACATCCAGTTCCTTCGCTATATCACCTATTTCCCTAAACTTTCTCTTTAGGGTTTCATAGTAGTTGTCTTTTCGGTTTTTAGGAGTAGTTCCTTTTATATGAGTATCTGTAAAAAAGAGGAGCTTCATTGGATATCACTCCTCTACATCCATTTTTTGTGCATATTTTTCCATATGTTCCTGCCACCATTTTTGATTCTGTATGGTACTAAGTTCCAAATCCAAATGGGAGGCATCCCCTTCAACAATAACTTCAAATCTTTCATTTTCATAATCAACTATTGAGACTGCCGTATTATCATACCATTTTATATTAATCATGTGTTCCAGGTCTTGATGGAAAAAATAACACATTAAAGCCCGTATAGCAGTTCCGTGGGTTACTATGCATACATTTTTGCCTTTATTGTTATTTATAATATACATTACCTCGTCTATAAGCCTTTCCTGAAACTCTTTCATGGTTTCACCATTTGGCATTCGGTGAATATGAGGTGCATTTTCCCAGGTATTGTACTCATCGGGCCAAATATTGGGCAGTTCATCCCACTTTTGGCCTTCCCAGTCTCCACCGTTAATTTCCTTCAGCTTGTCGGTGCGTATGATCGGTAACCCCTTAATATCTGCAATGTATTGAGCTGTTTGTATTGTTCTTTTTAAACTACTGGAATAAAGGACATCTATATCTACATCTTTTAATCTTTCAGCCACCTTTTTTGCCTGAATATGCCCTTTTTCAGTAATACCCGAATCAGTCCAGCCGTGAAATATTCTGTAGTAGTTTCCTTCAGCTTCCGCATGCCTTACAAAAATGAGCCTGGTTTTCATTTCATATCCCTCTTTCGAAGTAACATTTTTAGTTTAACTCTAACATTCCTATTATATCATTAACATCCTTTATTCCATACATTCTTAAATAATTTTGAATACCTTCCAAAACATCAACGCAGGCCGTAGGATTCACAAAATTAGCAGTACCTACCATTACTGCCGATGCACCGGCCAGCATAAATTCAACAGCATCATCACCGGTAGCTATACCTCCCATTCCTATAACCGGTATTTTAACTGTCTGGGAAACTTCATAGACCATCCTGACTGCAATAGGCTTAACTGCAGGTCCTGACAATCCACCAAAGTTATTGGCCAAAATTGGGCGTCTTTTATGAATATCAATTGCCATGCCATATAAAGTATTTATTAGAGATATTGCATCGGCACCTTCAGCTTCGCATGCCTCCGCTATTTCTTTTATATCCGTTACATTTGGTGTTAATTTAACAATTAAAGGCTTGCTGCAATGTTTTCTAACTTCCCTGGTTATCTCTGTTATTCCCGCAACAGTATTTCCAAAGGACATACATCCCTTTTTTACATTGGGGCAGGATACATTAAGTTCAATGGCATCAATATCCTCTTTAGATAAAATATCAGCCATTTCACAATAATCTTCAAGAGTATTTCCCGCAATGTTTGCAATAATAGCAGTATTAAATTTTCTTAAAAAAGGAATTTCATCCTTTATAAAGGCTCTTACCCCTGGATTCTGAAGTCCTACACTGTTTAAGATACCTGCCGGTGTCTCAGCAATTCTAGGCGGCCTGTTTCCCTGCCTTGGCTCTAAAGTAAGACCTTTTACCGAAATTCCCCCGATTTTATTTAAATCGGTATACTGACTGAATTCTCTTCCAAATCCGAAAGTACCCGACGCTGCTATAACAGGATTGGCAAGTTTTAAACCACCAATATTAACTTCCATTTTAGGCCTATTATCACTCATCAAAAATCACCTCGTCACTCCAGAATACAGGGCCGTCCTTGCATACATGACTATACTCCCAGCTATCTTCTTTTTTTGTTTTACAGGCGCAAACCAGGCACGCTCCAATGCCGCAGCCCATCCTTTGCTCCATCGATACCTGACATTTTATATTATTTTTATTTGCAATTTCAACAACTTTCTTCAGCATGGGAGTAGGACCGCAGGTGTATATAATATCAAAATTGCAACTTTTCAGGTCATCTTCAAGTATATCGGTAACCAAACCTTTATACCCCATACTTCCATCATCAGTGGAAATATTGAGCATATTGCAATTGGATTCAAATTCATCCACCAATACTGCAAAATCCTTATTCCTAAATCCAATATACGCCCTTTTTTCAGCATCCTTTACCTCTCTTAATATATAGAGAAGAGGGAATATACCGATTCCTCCTCCCACTACAGCAATTTTTTTGTACTTGGTATCAATGTCAAAGGAATTGCCCAAAGGTGCTATTAAGTCTATTTCACTTCCGGCTCTCTTCTGAGAGAGATATTCCGTTCCTATTCCCTTTATCTGAAATACTATATCGAAAGTTCCTCTATCTTTATCCACTTTGCATATGCTTATGGGTCTTCTAAGCAGCGCATTTATACCCTCACTGCATTTTACATTCACAAACTGTCCAGGCTTGGCATTTTTAGATACATAGTCCGATTTAATTGTCATTCTGTATATGGATTTTGCCAACTGTTCAGTTTTTTCAATTGTTTCTCGCAAAACTCTAGACATTTTTATCCTCCAAAACTAAAGTTTATTTCCAACCCTTTTGAAAGAATTGTGAGATCCAAAAGCACAAGGATATAAAGTCCCCCTTTTTTCAAGCAAAATTAACTGAAGAAAACAGAGGGACAAATACATCCGGCAATTTTATATATCAAAAATACTCAAATTATATACTGCAAGGTCCTTTTCCTGCTTACCCAGTTTGATACATTCCAATACCGCCTTTGCAGTATCTAGAGAAGTCATACAAGGTATTGACATTTCCACTGCTTTTCTTCTTATCTTAAACCCATCTCTTTCCGGCTGTCTTCCCCTTGTGGGCGTATTAATTATCATGCTGATTTTCCCGGATTGTATCAAATCCAGTATATTAGGCTCCCCTTCTCCTATCTTCTTTATTGCATTTGTAGCAATTCCATGAGTATTCAGCATATTGGCTGTCTTACCTGTGCCATAAAGTTCATACCCCAACTTTTCAAACTCTTCGGCAATAGATATCAGTTCTGTTTTATCGGTGTCGCGGACGGTCATTAGAATTCCACCGCTTCTTTTAGGAATTTTTATTCCCGAGCCGATGATTCCTTTGTAGAGGGCATCGTGAAAGTTCTTTGCAATTCCTAAAACTTCTCCGGTAGATTTCATCTCAGGACCTAAGCTTATGTCTACATCATGCAGCTTTTCAAAGGAGAATACAGGAACTTTTACTGCATAATACTCCGATTCTTTATATAATCCCGTGCCGTATTTGAAATCTTTAAGAGTTTTTCCCATCATAATTTTAGTTGCGATATTTACCATAGGTATTCCTGTTACCTTGCTTATATAAGGCACAGTTCGGCTTGAACGCGGATTTACCTCTATAACATACAATTCATGATTGTAATAAACATACTGAATATTTATAAGACCTACTACATGCAGAGCTTTTGCAAGCTTCCTTGTATAATCAACAATTTTTTCTTTTAATTTATCGCTAATTGTAAGGGAAGGATATACCGATATACTGTCGCCTGAATGAACTCCAGCTCTTTCAAGATGTTCCATTATACCCGGAATTAGTATGTCTTCTCCGTCACAAATGGCATCTACTTCGATTTCTTTGCCCATCATATACTTATCTATCAATATAGGGTGTTCTTGTTTTACCCTTGTAATGATTTCCATAAATTCTTTTACATCATTGTCGTTAAAGGCAATCTCCATACCCTGGCCGCCTAAAACATAGGAAGGTCTTACCAGTACAGGATACTTAAGCTCGTTTGCAGCCTCTAGAGCTTCTTCCAATGTAAATACCGTCTTACCTGCAGGTCTCGGTATACCCAATTCTTCTAAAACCGCATCGAACTTTTTGCGGTCTTCCGCTGCATCTATATAGTAAGGCTCTGTACCGAAAACTTTAACCCCCATTTGATCTAAAGCTTTTGTCAACTTTATTGCCGTCTGTCCGCCAAACTGAACAATAACTCCGTCAACCTTTTCCTTCTCGACAATGTTTTCAACATCTTCAGCGGTAAGTGGCTCGAAGTAAAGTCTATCGGCAGTATCAAAATCCGTACTTACCGTTTCGGGGTTGTTATTGGCAATAATGGCCTCATAGCCCTCTTCTTTAAGAGCCCATACCGAATGGACAGAACAGTAGTCAAATTCAATACCCTGCCCTATTCTTATGGGCCCCGAACCTATAACAAGCACTTTCTTTTTATCAGTGGTTTTAACTTCACAAGTTTCATCAAAAGTAGAATAGTAATAAGGAGTAACCGCTTCAAATTCCGCTGCACATGTATCAACCATCTTATACGTTGCACATATTCCAAAATCTTTTCTTCTTGTTTTTATATCGCCAGTAGAACATCCCAAATATTTTGCAATGACCATATCAGGGAATCCCATCTTTTTAATCTTCTTCATAAAATCTTTGTCCAGATCCTCAAGCTTCATTGTCTTAAGCTTTTCTTCCGTCATAACCAATTCCCTGATCTTGCTTAAGAAGAACATATCTATCTTTGTTATATCATTTATTTCTTCAATGGTTATTCCTCTTCTGATAGCTTCTGCCAAAACAAGAAGTCTTTCATCGTTTACATCCTTGATTTTCTTATGGATTTCCTCATCACTAAAGCTTTTAAACACATCCTGTTCCAGGGTAAATATACCAAGTTCCAGTGACCTTAAAGCCTTCATCAAGGCACCTTCAAAGGAACTGCTGATGGCCATAACTTCACCGGTTGCCTTCATTTGAGTTCCCAGCGTCCTTTTTGCCTTTACAAACTTGTCAAAAGGCCATTTCGGTATTTTTACCACCACATAGTCGAGAGTCGGCTCAAAACAAGCAAAGGTTTTACCGGTTACAGCATTTTGAATTTCATCAAGGCCATATCCTATTGCAATCTTTGTGGCAACCTTTGCAATAGGATACCCGGTAGCCTTTGAAGCTAATGCCGATGAACGGCTAACCCTCGGGTTAACTTCAATTACTGCGTATTCAAAGCTGTTGGGATTTAATGCAAACTGAACATTACAGCCTCCCTGTATACCCAATTCGGAAATAATCTTAAGAGCTGCTGTACGAAGCATTTGGTATTCCTTGTCGGTAAGGGTTTGAGAAGGTGCAACAACAATGCTGTCTCCCGTATGAACACCCACTGGGTCTATATTCTCCATATTACATACAGTAATAACGTTTCCCTTACCGTCACGCATTACTTCGTACTCAATTTCCTTCCAACCGGATATACATTTTTCTATTAGTACCTGAGTAACTCTAGAAAGTCTTAAGCCATTACTTCCCACTTCATATAGTTCTTTTTCATTATAAACTATACCTCCGCCTGTTCCTCCTAAAGTATAGGCAGGTCTTACCACCACAGGATATCCGATTTGAGCTGCAAACTCCAGAGCATCTTCTATTGTGTTTACAACTTTACTGGCAATGCAGGGTTCGCCAATTCTCTCCATAGTATCCTTAAAAGCCTGTCTGTCCTCTGCCATCTTAATTGCTTCGGTGGCAGTTCCAAGAAGCTTAACTCCCTGCTCTTCCAAAAATCCCGATTCTGCCAGTTCCATAGCCAAATTAAGACCTGTCTGGCCTCCTAGTGTTGGCAGTATGCTGTCAGGCTTCTCTTCTATGATAATCTTTTTTAAAATCTCAGAAGTAAGCGGTTCAATATATACTTTATCCGCAATGTTTTTATCGGTCATAATGGTAGCAGGATTGCTATTTACCAATATAACTTCGATATTCTCCTCCTTTAAAGCCCGGCAGGCTTGCGTACCTGCATAATCAAACTCTGCTGCCTGGCCTATTATTATTGGGCCGGACCCAATAACTAAAACCCTTTTAACATCATCTCTTTTAGGCATTAACATCCCCCTTAAAACTTTTCAAAGCTGATAATCGATATCATTACGTTAAGTCCATTTTTAACTCTCCAATTACCCTTGCAAAAAATCTGTTTTTAGCATTGTACAATAAAAATGTACGCATAATTCTTAAACTACTTAAACTACTGCTTATACCTATTCATCATTTCTATAAACTCATCAAAAAGATAACCTGTATCCTTCGGTCCCGGCGAAGCTTCCGGATGAAACTGTACAGTAAACACCGGTACATTCTTATATCTTAGACCTTCTATTGTACCGTCATTCATATTTCGGTGACTCACTTCCACCTTGGTATTGTCTAAAGAAGATTCTACAATGGTGTATCCATGATTTTGTGAAGTTATATAAGTTAAATCTTTCTCAAGGTCCTTTACCGGATGATTACAGCCTCTGTGCCCGTATTTTAACTTCTCGGTATCGGCATTATTGGCCAAAGCTGTAATCTGATGTCCTAAACAAATTCCAAACATAGGCTTTTTTCCCATAAGCTCTCTGACAGTATTGATGGTTTCAACGCAGTCCTTTGGATCTCCAGGACCGTTTGACAACATGATTCCATCGGGATTTACTGCCAAAATGTCTTCAGCTTTTGCATTGGCAGGGAATACATAAACTTCACAACCTCTATTTAGTAGTGACCTTACTATATTCTGTTTTATACCAAGGTCAATAAGAGCAACCCTATGCCCATCACCTTTATAGTGTGTGATTTCCTTTGTTGTCACACACATTACAGGATCTTTTATAACATAGGCTTTAATTTCATCAATCTTTTCTTCAAACTTAAACTCAGGGTCAGTAGAAATAATCCCCCTCATAGTACCTTTGTCTCTCAATATTTTTGTAAGTTCCCTTGTATCAATACCTTGAATACCTATTATATTGTTGCGTTTAAGGTATTGGTTCAAAGTCTCCACAGATCTCCAGTTACTCGGATTATCACAAAGTTCCCTTACAATGAATCCCTTAACCTGTGGCTTGGTCGATTCAATATCGTCCAGGTTAACACCATAGTTACCTATCAGTGGATACGTCATTGTAACCACCTGTCCACAGTAAGAAGGATCTGTAAGTACCTCCTGGTATCCTGTCATACCTGTATTAAAAACAATCTCCCCTATTACTTCTCCTTCTATTCCAAAATTTTCTCCTTGGAATACGGTGCCATCCTCTAATGCCAATATTGCTTTCATATTTATTCACCCCAAAATCACTTTAGAATCATCTATTAAGAAATAGCTTTGTTTATATCCTCTTTCATTCTCAATGCCTCTGCTCTTGAAGCCTCATTAAATCTATCTTCAGTATATATCCCTTTCCACTGCTCATCTTTATAGGCACACATTATACTTCTTGAAGCATTTACTATTGCACCTAATCCATCACTTTTAAATGAATGGGCAACATCCCTAGCAGTGCCTCCCTGTGCACCATAACCGGGAACAAGTATATAGGCATTTTTTAAAATTTTTCTTAATATTTTAGCCTGATTTGGATATGTAGCACCTACAACTGCTCCAACATTGCTGTAACCATATTTACCTATGACGTTTGCACCCCAATCGTTTACATATTCGGCCACCTTTTCATAAATACTTTTACCTTCATGGGTCAAGAGGTCCTGAATTTGCCCCGATGACTTGTTTGAAGTTTTCACAAGCACAAAGATTCCCTTTCCGAAATTAGCACAGTCATTAACAAAGGGTTTTATTCCGTCAATACCCAGATAAGGGTTTACCGTCAGTGCATCAACATCAAAAACAGCCTCATCGATATTTTCATCAATTTTTGTTCTTCCCAGAAAAGCTGAGGAATAAGCCTCCGCAGTAGGTCCAATGTCGTTTCTTTTTCCGTCTGCAATACAAATCAAGCCTTTTTCCTTTGCATATTTGCATGTTTCATAAAAAACCCTTATCCCTTCAATGCCATACATCTCATAGTATGCCAACTGTGGCTTTACAGCCGGTACAATATCATAGATGGAATCTATTAAAATTTTGTTGAACTTTAGTATTGCCTCTGCCACACCTTTTAAATTTGCCCCATACTTTTCAAACATCTCTTCTTTTATGAAATTAGGAACATAATCTATTCGTGGATCAAGTCCCACAACGGTGGGATTGTTTTTCTCTTTTATTTTTTCAATTAAGTTATCTATAAACATTGTTCTTGCTCTCCTTCTTAATCGATTAATTAGCGATAAACTTTCCGGGCAATCCCATAGTTTTGCCTGTTTTACTTGGTTCCAAAACTATAATGGTTATAACAACACTTTTTCTCTAACCACCACATTACCGTTTACAATGGTATAATAAACTGTACCCTGCAATTTAAATCCGTTAAAAGGTGAATTTTTGCTTTTTGAACTAAATTTACTTATATCCACAACATATTCTTCATCCAAGTCAATTATTGTCAAATCGGCACTGTTTCCGATTTCTATAGAACCTTTGTTAAGGCCTAAAATCTTTGAAGGATTTACACACATTTTTTCGACCAGCTGTTCCAATGTAAGATGTCCCGGTTTAACCAGATAAGTAATACTTAGCGGAAGGGCAGTTTCAAAACCAACCATTCCATTTGCTGCCACCGCAAATTCAACATTTTTTTCGTCCTCATGGTGAGGTGCATGATCTGTAGCTATAATATCAATGGTTCCGTCTTTAAGTCCTTCAATTATCGCTTCAACATCCTTTTTAGTCCTAAGAGGCGGATTTACCTTCGCTAAAGTGTTAAAACCGTCACAGGCCTCTTCGGTAAGCGTAAAATAGTGCGGACATGTTTCACAGGTAACTTTTACTCCACGGCTTTTTGCGTGTCGTATAAGGTCTACAGACAACTCAGTACTTACATGAGCTATATGAACAGGAACCTTGGTATATTCAGCAAGGATAAGATCCCTTGCAACCATTATTTCTTCAGCTGCCGATGGTATACCTTTAAGTCCTAAAATTGTAGACATATAGCCTTCATTCATAGCACCCTCGTCAGCCAGATCAAGGTCCTCACAATGAGAAATTACTGTTATATCGAACATAGAAGAATATTGAAGTGCTTTTTTCATAAGAGCAGAGCTTTTAAGGGGTCTTCCGTCATCAGAAATTGCCACTGCACCGGCAAATTTAAGCTCACCTATTTCGGAAAGTTCTTCACCCTTAAGCCCTTTGGATATTGCCCCAATAGGATAAACATTTACCACACCATCTTGTTTTGCTTTATTTATAATGTATTTAACAATTGCCTGATTATCTATTACAGGATTTGTATTAGGCATACATGCAATGGAGGTAAAACCTCCTTTAGCAGCACTTCTTGTACCGGTTTCAATATCCTCCTTATATTCCTGCCCCGGGTCTCTTAAATGGCAATGGGCATCTACAAGTCCCGGCAATACGTATTTACCTTCAGCATATATGATATCTCCATTTACAAAATCCAGATCTTTTCCTATTTCCACAATCTTACCGTTTTCAATCAATATATCCAAACATTCATTAATTTTCGTTTTTGCGTCAATTACGTGACCACCTTTAATTAATGTTCTCACCTGAATCCCTCCTCGTTAAAAGATACAAAAGTGCCATCCTGACCGCCACTCCATTTGTAACCTGTTCATTTATGAGTGACCTCTCGCAATCCACAACACCGGAAGACAACTCAACACCCCTGTTTACAGGACCGGGATGCATAATCAGTGCATCTTCCTTTGCAAGTTTTAAACGTTTCTCGTCTAAGCCAAAAAATCTCGAATATTCGCGTATGGTTGGGAACAAGCCTTTTTTCTGTCTTTCCAGCTGGATTCTAAGCCCCATAACTACATCAGCATCAATCAAAGCTTCCTGAACAGTATTAAAGGCCTTAACTCCAAGTCTTTCAATATCCGGCGGCAAAAGCGTGGATGGTCCGGCAACACAAACTTCAGCTCCAAGCTTTGTCATTCCCCATATATTGCTTCTAGCAACCCTGCTGTGATATATATCTCCTATAATTGCTACTTTTAATCCTTTAAGACTGCCCTTTTTTTCAATTATTGTAAACATATCAAGCAACGCCTGAGTAGGGTGTTCATTCATCCCGTCTCCAGCATTTATAACCGATGCATTTACATTTTTGGCCACAAGATGCGGTGCTCCTGACATTGGATGTCTTATAATAAGAACATCAGTGCCCATCATATCAATTGTCTTGGCAGTATCAATCAAAGACTCACCTTTAGCCACACTGCTTCCTGAAGCTGAAACATTGGCAGAACTTGAACTCATATATTTTGATGCCAATTCAAAAGATAGTCTTGTCCTTGTACTGTTCTCATAAAATAAAGTTACAATGGACTTCCCCTGAAGATGTGGAGTCTTCTTGTTTTTTGAAGTAATAACATACTTCATTGTCTTTGCTGTATCCAAAATGTATTCAATCTCTTCTGCTGTTAGTTCCTTAAGTCCTAATAAATCTTTTGACTTTAAAAACATCATAGCACCTCACTAATCTTATATTTAAAAATACTTTTTCAATCGTTCTTTTCAATAGGCTTTGAAAATGTACAAAAAATTTCAAGCCAAAACAACTCTTAGTTCTTCTCTTTTTACAACGTTGGAAAATGGTGTAAAAAAATAGCAAGGATAAATATCCTCACTATTTCTAAAAACAATTATTTCACCAATTGAATTATAATATGTTTTACCTACTATATATTGAAGAAAAGAAAAATACATCTTTATTTTTTGCTTTATTTTCTCTTTTAATTTTTTTATAAAGATGTTATTTTGGCTTATCATAGCAAATATCCTTTCATAATAATAGTTCAAAAGTTAAAATTAATTCACATTCAAACAAATTAATGATTTTTACCCGTTTCAATATCGCTTATAGTAACTACATTTACTTTATCAATATCATATAATCTAACATTAACAACCTCAGACTTTGAAGTCGGTACATTCTTCCCTACATAATCAGCACGGATAGGAAGCTCTCTATGACCTCTATCCACCAGTACTGCCAGTTGGATCATCTTTGGTCTGCCTATATCCATAATTGCATCAATAGCTGCTCTAACTGTCCTACCTGTATAAATCACATCATCCACCAGGACTACCTTTTTGCCGTTTATTGAAAAGTTTATCTCTGTCCCGTTTATTATAGGATGCTCTGCCAGCATACTCAAATCATCCCTGTAGAAGGTTATATCCAAAACGCCCACAGGAACTTCTTTGCCTTCAACGCCCTTTATCTTTTCAGCAATCATTTTTGAGAGGGGCACTCCTCGGCGCTGAATTCCAATGAGAACTATGTCATCAATACCTTTATTTTTCTCAATTATTTCATGGGCTATCCTTGTAACTGCCCTTATTATTCCGTTTTCATCCATTATTTCAGCTTTATCAATCATAACCAAACGCTCCATAATATTTTATACAGAACTTTCATTTTATTATTTTTAATTTTACATTTATACTAAAAAAGCTTCTTACCAGATGACGGCAAGAAGCTTGACTTCAAAGTACAACATTTTTAATATACACTATTATGTATATCCTTTTACTCTCATGCGCCACCTTTTAGTCTCACAGGACTTAATTAAAGGTAACTATTCAATTAATATAATACTAACACAACCAAAAATTAATGTCTATATTTAATTTTAATTTTCTGAGATATTTTTCTATCCTTTATCTGTAAACTCTTGATTTAGGCTCTCGCCTTAAGTTAATTCCCAATATTCCCCCAATCGACCCTGTAATCACTCCTATAATGAACATTATTATCACATGACTATTTATGGAATAATCTCTGTATGCTAGACTACTGACAAGGAACAAAATACCCATATACAAAAGTCCGACGATTCCTCCATTCAACCATCCTTTGCTTTTAATTCTGCTGGTTGAAATCCAGCCAGCTACTAATATACTTACTAATGTAGTTATAATAACTGCCGAAGGAAAAAATTTTTCCGGAAAATCCGTATAGTACAAAAAGAATGCAAAAATCCAAAACAACGGTATTGTTATTAAATATGCTATTCCTATTCCCTTAACCATCGATACAATATTGGCATGTTCGTTTATAATGTTTTTAGCCGTTTGACCTGTCTTGTTTATCATAAGACCCCCCCAATAAATTATTAATGTACTTATATTAATAATTTATTGAGAGGATTATCTACTTAGAACTAAAATAAATTTGCCTTATTGCTTTATTTGTTTTCCTCTTTCAAATCGTTTTTATAAAGGGTTAATATACATTCATCCAGCTGTTCCTCTGTAAATACACCTTCTTGAATCATTTTCCTGTATGCTGGCTTTTCTTTCATCATACTCAGGTATATTTCAAAGTCAATATTGCTCTTCTTTTCTTCTGCCATTTCATTTCCTCCTTATATCACTTCCATATCTTTACATACTTTCTTCACATATTTATATATTTTAGATAAAAAGGTAAATTTTTTCAATAGATTTCTGTTTTTTTAAAGTAATTTTAATTTATAAGAAACTTTTATATAATTAAATAAGTCTAATGTATAAAAACACATCTAAATATATTAAAACAAGGAGTGGTTTGTATGAAATCAAAAATTGCACTATTTAGTGCACTGTTAATAATTTTTAGCATAATACTGCCCACAACTGCATTCGCGGCAGCAGACCCCGGTCTTGAAAATGCCATTAAAGCGACAAAGCAAATGTTTGACATTCCCGACAGCCTTAGTAATTTTTCTTACAGTGTTAGAACTGAAGGGGATTTAAAAATTTGGATACTGAACTGGAGTTCAAAGGATGATGATGGTATAAATATCGAGGTATCCATTGATAATACCGGAGATATTTTAAGCTATTACAAGTACATAAGTAATGAAAACATAAAAAAACTTCCTTCATTGAGCAGATCTGAAGCTCAAAAAAAAGCTGAAGAAATTTTAAAAAAACTCAATCCAAACATACTTGACAATATAAAGCTATCGAAAGGGAATCGAAAAGTTTCAATCAATGATAATGCATACTATTTCAGCTATGTTAGAACCCACAACGGTATAGACTTCCCTAAAAACGGCATAGATATCTTCATAAACAAGCAAACGGGTGAACTTGAAAGTTACAATAAGTACTGGTCAAAAGACCTTGTCTTTCCTTCTGCTGAAAAAGCAATTAATCTTGAAGAAGCCCAGGAAGCATATAAAAAGAATTTAGGGCTTGCCCTCACATACAAATCTTCAATAGAAAATAGTAATATTAAAGTATATGGTGCCTATTCCCCCATATATGGTTCTTCCTGCTATATTGATGCTTTTACAGGGGAAAAAATTAATCTTGGCAGGGCATACTACGATACAGCTTTTAATACGGCATACAAGCTAAGTCTAACAGTTGCTGCAGGAGGGCTAAATAATGAAATAGCACTTACTCCTGAAGAAATAGCTGCCGTGGAAGAAGTATCCAAACTATTAACCCAGGAAGAAGCAGAAAAAATAGCAAGAGAACTAAAAGTTTTAGAACTTGACAATTCCTTTACTCTTGCCAGAGCAAGTCTTTATAAAGGATGGTATGGAAATAAGGGGTATGAGTGGAACCTGAATTTTACAAAATCCGATGAGAAAGACTATTCGAGAGTAAGTGTAACAATTGATGCGGTAACCGGTGAAATAAAAGGCTTCAGTACAGGATATTCAGTTCCTGATGACGATACGGTAAAATATGATAAAGACACTGCTAAAAAGGCTGTGGAAGAATTTTTAAACCAAATACAGCCAATAAAGTTTAAAGAGACAAAATTTAAAGAAATAGAAGATGAAATTTCAGTCGATGAAAAAATAGAAAAACCAAAATACTATTCATTCCAATACACAAGAATGGTAAATGACATTCTCTTTGAGGACAATGGTATTGAAGTAGAATACAACGCAGTAACCGGAAAGATCGTAAGATATAATTTAGATTGGTATGATATAGAATTCCCTTCCCTTGAAAAATCCGCTTCAATAGATAAAATATATGACATTTTCTTTAGAGATATCGGATTGGAACTTCAATACACTACCGCAACCGATGATATATTATATCTAAAAGAACAAGGTGAAAATTCCAAACAGGAAGTAAAACTCGTATATGCAGTAAAGTCCGATAAACCCGCAATACTTGATGCCTTTACCGGAGCTATACTGGATTATTCCGGAAAACCCTATAAAGAAGAAAAGCCTCTTGAATATATAGATATTACAGGTCACTATGCCCAAGGAGAAATTGAAGTTCTAGCCCAAGCCGGTATTGGCCTTGAGGGTCCCGAATTAAATCCTGATGAAAAAATAAAGCAAAAGGACTTCCTGCTCTTAATCTCACAAATAATAGATAGCGGATACTCTTTTCATGGAAAACTTTCATTAAGTGACGATACCGAAACGGAGAAACTTTACAAATTGCTCGTACAAGAAGGAATAGTGAAAGAAAGTGAAATAAATCCTGATAGTCCTTTGACAAGGGAAGATAGTGTGAAATTCATAATAAGAACATTAAAATATGAAAAAATAGCAGAACTGAGCGACATTTTCAACTGTACATTCAAAGATAAGGATGAAATAAACCCTGAACTTATCGGTCATGTTGTTATTGCAAAAGGACTTAATATTGTAAACGGCTACGGAAATTATTTCAGACCGAAAGAAGAACTAAAAAAAGCCGATGCTTTGATAATAATATACAATTATCTCCAACTTTAAACTTTTATATACCTTTTAAGGAGGCCTTACGCCTCCTTTTATTTTTATTTTATTTTTTAATTTTAGTAGATAAAAGTTGGAATGGATTTATTTAATAAAATAAACTTTAGAAAAAAGTTAAAACTAATCAAGAATAAGAATTAATTTTGAAGGAGGTACAATTATGGGCTTTTTTGATTTTTTAATTAATAAGAGTGAACTCTTCCGAGATCCTAACAGCTCAAATTTCTATTTAGCTGAGAATCCTTCAAAGTTTCAGCCTTTTAATGAAGAGTTCTCTTTAGACCTAAGTACGGAACCCTATGGTACCCATATAAATGAATTGGATAATTCTTATTCAAGCAGCGGTGTTGAAATTCAAGATACAAGGAACACTTTAAGAGTATTATACAGCGGTATATTGGCCAAAAACGGTGCTAACGAAATATATGCAGTTATTGGATATGGTGATAATCAAAACTGGGAAAACGTTACCGAGTATCCAATGCACAAGTTATCGGATGAAAAATTTGAGTTAATTTTCCCTGTAACAAGAACCGGTCAAATAAATATGGCCTTTAGAGATTCTGCCAACAACTGGGATAACAATTCAAGAAAGAACTATACCTTTTCTAATTTTATTTATGAGGGCAGCCATTAAGCTGCCCTTCCTTTAAATTTTGCAAATGTCTATTTTTGTTCCGATGATGATGTTACACTATCAATGGCATATCTGAATACCTTTATTTTTGTTTTATCCACACCGGTTTCGATAGTAATTTCGTTATCCTTTATGTTTACAACCTTACCCATTATTCCACCGATTGTCATTATCTCATCTCCGACCTTAATGGAGTCCTGCATTTGCTTTCTGGACTTTTCTTTTTTTCTTTGGGGCATAATTATTATGAAATACATAATTGCAAAGAATGCCCCGAGATATAATACAGAAAGTAATAATTCCTGAACACCTGCTGACATAGTAGACCTCTCCTTTTTATTTATATAATTTTATTTATAACCGAATTTGCTGAAAAACTCGTTCCTGAAATCACCAAGTCTGTCTTCCCTTATAGCTTGTCTTACATTCTCCATTAGTTTTAGCAAAAATCTTAAGTTATGCCATGTTGTAAGTCTTATTCCCAATACCTCACCGGCTTTTATAAGATGTCTTATATAAGCTCTGGTAAAATTCCTGCAGCAGTAGCAATCACATTCCGGGTCAAGGGGTGAATAATCTCTGGCATAAGCAGCGTCTCTGATTATAACTCTTCCCCTGCTTGTAAGAACAGTTCCGTTTCTACCGATACGGGTAGGAAGTACACAGTCAAACATATCTACTCCTCTTATAGCACCTTCTATGAGATAATCGGGACTTCCCACTCCCATAAGATACCTCGGTTTATTTTCAGGTAACAAAGGTACTGTGCATTCCAGCATTTCATACATTAATTCCGCCGGTTCACCAACACTTAATCCTCCAATTGAATAGCCAGGAAAATCGAGCTCTAAAAGTTCATAAGTACTCTGTTCTCTAAGCTCTTTGTACATTCCTCCCTGCACTATGCCGAAAAGCGCCTGGCGATCAGTATTTTTATGAGCTTCTTTACACCTTTTAGCCCATCGAGTTGTTCTTTCAAGAGAATTTTTTGTATAGTTAAAATCTGCAGGATAAGGTATGCACTCGTCAAAGCACATTATTATATCTGCTCCTAGAGCATTTTGCACCTCTATTGCCATTTCAGGGGTAAAGAAGTGTTTAGATCCGTCTATATGAGACTTGAAGGTAACACCTTCTTCTTTTATGTCTCTCAAATCACTGAGACTGAATACCTGAAATCCTCCACTGTCTGTTAAAATAGGTCTGTCCCAATTCATAAACCCATGCAATCCTCCAGCTTCTCTTACTATTTCATGGCCGGGACGCATATAAAGGTGATAAGTATTACTCAATATTATCTGTGCATCAATGGTTTTAAGTTCATCGGGGGACATCCCCTTAACAGTAGCTTGAGTACCCACAGGCATAAAAGCCGGAGTATCAAAATACCCGTGCGGAGTATAAACTCTTCCCAATCTTGCTCCTGTCTGTTTACACTTTTTTATTAATTCATATCTAATTGCACTCATAGTTCTCCATATACCTCAATTATTTTTTAAGTAGTTTTAAATATAACATCACAATATAAGCGTAAGATCCATACTTAACGATAATATTATTGTATACTTTAAAATTGCAATTCAAGGATTTTTAATATAATTTATAATTTTTTGAAGCTATTTTATAAGCATCGCATCGCCAAAACTGAAGAATCTGTATTTTTCTTTTATTGCTTCACTATAGGCTTTCATAATTTTATCCTTGCCGGCTAAAGCACTAACTAACATCAATAGTGTTGATTCGGGCAAGTGAAAATTAGTTATTAACTTATCTACAACTTTGAATTTATAACCCGGATAAATAAAGATATCGGTCCATCCGCTTTTGGGAGTCAAAAGCCCCGATTCATCTCCAACCGTTTCAATAACTCTGCAGCTTGTTGTACCAACAGCTATAATATTTCCGCCCTTTTTCTTTGCGTTATTGATTTTATTGCACTCTTCTTCCGTCAAGTTATAATACTCACTGTGCATTTTATGCTCAGTAATATCTTCAACTTTTACAGGTCTAAAAGTCCCAAGACCTACATGCAAAGTAACATATGCAATCTCTATACCTTTTTGCTTGATTTGCTCCAAAAGGTCTTTTGTAAAATGCAAACCTGCTGTAGGTGCCGCAGCAGAACCTTTGTGTTTGGAATACACAGTCTGATATCGTTCCCTATCTTCAAGGGGTTTAGTTATATAAGGCGGAAGAGGCATTATTCCGATTTTATCAAGTATTTGTTCAAATATACCGTCATACTCAAATCTTACAAGCCTATTGCCTTCATCAACCACATCCACTATTTCAGCCTTCAATTCTCCATTTCCAAACACAAACCTTGCCCCGGGCTTTGCCCTTCTCCCAGGCTTTAATATTACTTCCCAAATATCTCCTCCGACATTTTTCAGAAGTACAAATTCAATCTTTCCCCCGGTCCCTTCCTTCTCACCGAGAAGCCTTGCAGGAATAACCCTTGTGTCATTTAGCACAAGACAGTCGCCAGGGTTTAAATATTCTATTATATCTTTAAATATCTTATGCTCTATAACCCCCGTCTCCTTATCCAAAACCATTAACCGCGATTGTTTTCTATCGGCTATAGGTTCTTGAGCAATAAGTTCTTGAGGTAAATCATAATAAAACTCGCTAACTTTCATAATATCAAAACACCAACTTAAAAAATTTTAAAACCAGCATATTTAGAATAATACATTAAAACGCCGTTCATTGCAAGGTATTATAATAAATTATTGATGTACTTTGTATTGTATATTACTTAGGTTTAATAACCGAAAATAATTTATACAATTATTATGGCTCAAAACTGCCAAAATCATTTTCATAAATGCAATTAAAAAGTTTTCAAATATCCAAAAGCCAATTAAAAACTCCGAAGCAAGTAAATAAACTTCGGAGCTGTAATTTTTATTTCTATTATTATTTATAAAATCCGTTTCATTTTTCTCTAAACTTTTACTATTCAACCTTTGTTCCGCTAAAGTAATGGGTAAGAATCTCTTTATATGTATAGCCTTCTTTTGCCATGCCCTTTGCTCCTTCCTGGCTCATTCCGACTGCATGTCCCCATCCCTTTCCGGTAAAGGTATATATGGTTGGTACTGAAGGTACTTTCTTTTTGGTATCATTGGCTCCTATTAAACTCACGCTGCCGGAAGTATTTATAGTTTGCAGTCCTGAAGCAGTAAGTACTTTTTTACCGTTAAGCTGAGTTTTTGCTGTACTGCCATCCTGCGCCAATACAGACACATCCGAATCAGTGGTTATCTCGTACCATTGACTGTCCAAGCTTAAAAAGGATCTTGTACCGCTGTTTTTGTATACTTGTTCTCCCTTTGAGCCTTTGACTACAAGTTCCGTTGCCCTTCCAGCTTCCGATCTCTTTGTAATATAAACTCCCAAAATATTTCCGAGATTATATCCTCTTCCCGCCATTATTTCACCTATCTTTTGAGCAGTGTAGGAAACCTGCCAATTATAATGCCAGGAATTGCCCGACTCATATGGATCATCCACACTTACCAAATAGGGATATCCATCACTTCCCCATACATTTTTAACATCTTCGGTCTTTCCTCCGCTGGAACTGAAATAGAAAACTTCCGCCGGCTTACCGTTATAAGTAACAATTTCTCCCTTTGTTTCATCCACAGCTTTATTAGTAGCTGGATGTTCGGCACTATAACCTTTATAAACTTGGGAATAGGTAGTTGTACAAAGATTAAAATTCAAGTGTTTGTATTTCGATAAGTTGTTTATAGTATAGGTCCTAGCCGCAACTGCTTGAGCTTTCAAGGCTTCAGCCGGAGAACCCGCTTCTATCTCCCCCGGTACAACTCCATAAAGATATTCCTCAAGGGGCAAAACATTTATAACAGTCATATCGCTTCCGGTTTGTCTCAAAACTTCAATTCCGCCACGATAAACCTTTTTGCTGTCACCGTTTATTCTAAAAAGTGCAGGACTTTTTCCCTCTACAGGATAAATCCTTAATGCTCCCACTGTGCTGTCGTACATCAATTTTACGTTACCATCGGAAGACAAAACCACAATTCTTGTCACAGAAGGAGAAATAACACTGAATTCCTCTACTCCTCCCAATTCTGCCTTCATAGTATTCTCATCTTTATAAAATCCGCACCATATCTGCCATGTGTCGGCAAATACGGGATAAGCATTAAATCCATTGCTTTTATATTCTTCAAGTTTTGGCTTCAAAGCCTCATAGCTCTCATAGTTACCACCTAATTTTGCATGATAAGCTTCGTCTTTTTTTATTGTTAATGCACTACCGGAGGTCTCTTCAATAAGTTTTACAAATCTGCCGTCTGCATAATTACCTATCTGAAGACCGTTTTCGCTATCTACTGTAAAACTCGATACAGCAGTATATTGATTTGTCTTGGAATCATTAAAATACAAGCCTATTCTAACATCTTCCGGTATACCCGGATACGCTTGACCTACTTCTTTAGATATCAATAGAATCATAAGCGGTAGAATAATCAATATTATGTTTTTTATATTTAATTTATTTTTAAATATGTAACCTTTTTTGTAAAATTTCAAACCTTTCCTACAAAATTCTCCCAGCATATACTTCCTCCAATTTATCCTTTGTAAAATACTATAACTATTTTATATCATATAATTCGACAAACGCATATATGTACCTTTATTGTAACATAAATTTAACACTTTAAATCTTGTTAATTTTTTGCTTTGACTGAAAACCGGAAAATTGATTTGACAAGGTAATTCCAAAATGATATTATTAATAATAACTGTATATGGTGTGATAGAGGTGCAGTTTTCAATAGTATGCTTACGGAGAAGTTTGGGCTTCAGTGATGTAAGTTGAAAGGGTAAACTGCCGAAGAGTAAATTTTCCCAATTGAAATTTACTCTGGTCATTCGGTTAATAGCCGCTTGACTGTCATCAAGTTATTTGATGGAGCGCTATCAGTTCATATAAAAGTTGTACGTTGTACTACTTTTGCTTAAAACCGATGAACTGCTGGTATCCATACCAGCTTTTTTCTTTTTAGTATTGGAATGTATACAGACACGAAAAAACGGTTATTTATAGCCAAAGTGCAAAAAGCACAATAAAACAATAAAATAATTTGACTGGGAATTATCCATTATAAATATGAAACTTTATTATGGATTTTAAGTATTATAGTAACAAGTAGTGTTTAATTATTATTAGAAAGGATGATAAACATGAAGAAACCTATATTCACAGGTTCTGCAGTAGCAATTATCACCCCTTTTACTGAAAGTGGTGTAGACTTTGAAAAACTGGAGGAACTAATTGAATTTCAGATAAAGGAAAATACTGATGCCTTGGTTATATGCGGTACAACAGGTGAAGCATCAACCATGCCTGATGATGAGCATAAAGCTGTAATTAAGTTCGCAGTGGAAAAGGTGAATAAAAGAATACCGGTCATTGCCGGAACAGGAAGCAACGATACCAAGCATGCGGTATATCTTACACAATATGCTGAATCGGTGGGTGCCGATGCCGTTTTGAGTGTTACTCCTTACTATAACAAAACCACTCAAAAAGGACTTTATCAACATTTTAAGATAGTTGCAGAAAGTGTTAAAATACCTGTTATGCTTTATAATGTACCTTCAAGGACAAATTTAAATATTGATCCCCAGACTGTTAAAGCTCTGTCGGAAATTGAAAATATTACAGCTATTAAAGAATGTAACTTAAACCAAGTGGGTGAAATTGTAAACCTATGCGGAGATGACATTACAGTATACTCGGGAAATGACGATCAGGTTCTGCCGCTACTTGCTCTCGGCGGAAAAGGTGTAATTTCCGTAATGGCCAATATAATTCCAAAAGAAACTCATAATCTTGTTGCCTCATTTTTAGACGGTGATATCGCTGAAAGCAGGAGAATTCAGCTTAAGTATTTAGATCTTGTTAAAGCATTGTTTGTAGAAGTAAGTCCTATACCCGTAAAGGCAGCAATGAACTTAATGGGTATGAATGTCGGAAACTGTCGTCTTCCGTTGGTTGAAATGACTGAAAAGAACTTCAATTATCTAAAAGATACTTTGAAAAAATACGGTTTGATTTGATTTATTTTTGCTCAATTTATATATACTAAGATTTAAATTATAAAATACAAAAAGAAAAAGGATGTGCTAGAGCTAATGATAAACATATTGTTAAGCGGCTGCAACGGAAAAATGGGGCAAGTAATTACAAAGCTTGCTGCTGAAAGAGAAGATTTAAAAATAGTAGCCGGGTATGACCAAAATACATCCATTCAAAATACATACCCTGTTTATTCCGATTTAAGCAAATGCAACGAGGATGTGGATGTTATCATTGATTTTTCCCATCCTGCTGCTTTAGACGGTTTAATGCAGTTTGCTGTTTCAAGAAAAATACCATCGGTAATAGCAACTACAGGCCTTTCCGGTACACAGGTGCAAATGTTAAAAGATGCTTCAAAAGTAATTCCTGTATTCTTTTCAGCTAATATGTCCTTAGGCTTAAACCTTTTGATCGATTTAGTAAAAAAAGCCGCCCGTGTTCTTGCAAAAGACTTTGATATTGAAATTGTTGAAAAACATCATAATCAAAAAATAGATGCTCCAAGCGGTACTGCTTTAGCTATAGCTGATGCCATCAACAGCTGCTTAGATCAGCAGCAGGAGTATACCTACGACAGACACTCCAGACGCAAAAAAAGGAACAAGAACGAAATCGGAATACATGCTGTAAGAGGCGGAACCATTGTTGGTGAGCATTCGGTTATATTTGCCGGCAATGATGAAATAATTGAAATAAACCATATAGCCACGTCCAAAGAAATTTTTGCAGTAGGAGCTCTTAATGCAGCAGTATTTTTGCATAAGAAAAGCTCCGGAATGTACAACATGGACGATTTAATAGAAAGTAAATAAGGCCAGTGCAAAATGCCTTGTAATTACCATTTAAAAAAATCCTATCTCATAATTTTTATTCTTAGTTATCAATAGGTTATTTTTGAAATGGTCTAAAGGCATTAGTATATGAAACAGCGAAATAAAATATCTGGAGGTGTTTGTAATGTCACAAAAACCGGTTACAAGTCTTGATGTTACTTACAACGTTTCGCTCGTTACGCTCAATAATCTTCCTAATAACATCAAACTTATATCTGAGGTATTTACTTCCATAGCAAATGAAGGCATTAGTATTGATATGATAAGTAAATCTCCTTCGGTTAAGGGGAATACTACCGTATCTTTCAGTCTCCTCTATGATGATTTAGTCAAAGCAATGAGCTGTTTAAACAAATTTAATGAAAAGGCATCCAAACTTAGTTTAGAAATAGACAGCTTCAATACTAAGTTTTGCGTATTCGGCAAAAATATGAAGGATATTCCGGGAGTTGCAGCCAGACTATTCAACGCCCTAGCAAAGGAAGATATTGAGATAAAACTTGTAACAACCTCCGAATCTGATATTTCATGTTTGATTGACGAAAAAGATACTGATAAAGCTATAGCTTGTGTAAAAAAAGAGTTTGATTTGGAATAAAATCGAAGGGGCAGTTTTGCCCCTTTGTTTTTCCCCATTTTCCTCAACATATACTAATATTCTATTCCTTTTCTTGCATCTATCCCCTTTTCGAAAGGATGCTTTATGCAATTAATTTGTGAAACATAATCGGCGGCTTCTATTAGTTTTTCAGGTACATTCCTTCCTGTCAATATTAGCTCAACATGTTCAGGCTTATTTTTAATTATATCGAGAACCTCATCAACTTCAACGAGCCCATTACCCAATACTCCCATAATTTCATCAAGTATAAGGACATCGCAGCAATTATTCTTTAAAGTATCTCTAATAAAATCAAAGGCATTAGCTATTTCAGCTTTTAATTCCTCTATTTCTTCTTTATTTAGATTCCATACAAATCCTCTCTCTTTTTCAAAACGAAACAGCTTAAAACCGGGTTCTAATTTTTTTAAAGTTGTCATTTCTCCCGTTTCACTGCCTTTTAAAAACTGAACCATATAAACAGTCTTTCCTCTGCCAACGGCCCTTATACCCAGTCCTATAGACGCTGTTGTCTTACCCTTACCCTCGCCGGTATATATATGCACTAAACCTTTTTCCATCTTCATCCCACACTTTTTCATTTTATTTGCCACTTATTTTAACAACTACCTATCGGTTTTTCAATAATAATATTGTTTACAAAAATTTTTTTTATAAAAGTATTGACATAGATATTTTATGCTAGTATAATCAATTATGCTGATTGAAAAACGCATGACACATTAAGCGTAATTCATTCTAATTACAAAATAATATGCGGTCGTGGCGGAACTGGCAGACGCGTACGTTTGAGGGGCGTATGGGCGACCGTATGGGTTCAAGTCCCATCGACCGCACCAAATGAAACCATCGTGAATACGATGGTTTTTTTATTTGTTTCGTTTGTCAAACTAACCTTCTCCATCACAATCTCTTCTTTACCGGCCAATTATTCCAAATTATCGCTACAATTACTCAAAAATAAAAACGGCTATTGTATTTTCGCAATAACCGGAATAATAAAATTATCAATATAATTTTCCCATTCTTTGTTAGGTTCTATTATTTACATACAAGCCTTACTTAGAACTTCACCTATGCTGTCCCTCAAAACAAGGTTTGCTCTGGTATCATAGGCTGTCTGAGTTTTGTTAATCAATATAAGTTTATTACCTCTATAATAAGTAACCAACCCCGATGCAGGATAAACCGATAGTGAAGTACCTCCCACAATAAGAACATCCGCATTGAAAATATATTCCACTGCTGCTTCTAAAACATCACTGTCTAACGTTTCCTCATAAAGCACTACATCAGGCTTTACAATTCCCCCGCAAACATCGCATTTAGGAACATTAGCCGCTTCTAAAATAAACTCAAGCGGAAAGGCTTTATGGCACTTCATGCAGAAATTTCTGTGTATAGAACCATGCAGTTCTAAAACCACCTTACTTCCAGCCAATTGATGCAATCCATCGATATTTTGTGTTATTACGGCCTTAAGCTTCCCAACTTCTTCAAGTTTTGCCAGAGCAATATGTGCATTATTGGGTTTTGCATCTTTATAAATCATTTTACTTTTATAAAACTCATAAAACTTGTCGGTGTGTTTCATAAAAAATGTATGGGAAAGTATCTCCTCCGGAGAATAGGTACTATTGGTCTTTTCATTATAAAGGCCGTTTGCACTTCTAAAATCCGGAATCCCACTCTCTGTCGATACTCCTGCTCCGCCAAAAAATACAATATTATCCGATTGCTTGATAATTTCCCTAAGTGCATCCGTACTCATGCTGCTCACCTCCACATAAAAGAATTTGAACCCGTTTAGTCCTTCCCATAAGCAAAGCTATAAAACATAATAAGCTAATACGCTCTGTAATTCGTATATATCCACACTTCTGCTAAATTTTTTTTGGATAGGTGCCTCCTCACCTAAAATCCAGATTAGAAGTTCTGCATCCAAATCAAAATGCCCTGCCGCTTCTATACTAAAATGAGTAATACTTTTGTAGGGAATAGAATGATATTCAATCTCTTTTGCTGTCAAACCCTGTTTATCAACCAGAATTAATCGTTTGTTTGTAAAAATTATCAAGTCCCGCACAAGTCTATAGGCTTTTTCAACCTGTTCCCCCATTGTTAAAAGTCTGTCTATATCCTGCTCTACATCTTCAGCACACAGCTCCCGGGCATTACCCAGTAACCCGTCAAATATTCCCATTTCCTATTCTCCCCTTTAAATCTCTTTATCTATACAAGTAAATTCTTTCAAGAATATTTCACTATTTAAATTTTATATATTTCCAATACCGATTAGAAAACCCCACAGAGCCACAACTATAGTGACTCTGTGGAGTCTAATTCCACACACAAAAGCTGTCTATAAAACTTCATGAACGTTTTTTCATTTGATTTATTAATACATTCTTTCCTGCATAATACGCATCTTTTCGAATATTTTTGCACATATGCTCACTTTTGTCAATAGTTTACTTTACCTCTCTCAATTTTGAAATCAAGCTCTGATACTCAGCTTCAAGGGACTCTTTATCCGCATTGGGATTTGAAAGTTTTGCTACTATTTCTGAAATTCTCATTTCAAGAATAATTTTTTCCGTTTCATCAATAGACTTAGTTTTAGTCTTTTGCTTACTCTGCTTATAATCTTCTAGCTTCCCTTCAAAAGTTGTTATATTTCCGTTTTCAAAGACAAGTATCCTGTCAGCAACCGAATTCACAAATTCGCTATCATGGGAAACAAACAAAACCGTTCCTTCATAATCCTTTAGAACACTTTCCAAAGCTTCTGTAGACTGTACATCCAAATAGTTTGTCGGCTCATCCAAAAGCAAAATATTGGCGTCGGATACAAAAAGTTTGGCAAAAGAAACTTTTATTCTTTCTCCTCCACTTAAATACTGAACTTTTTTAAATACATCGTCAGTCTTAATAAGCAGCCGTGCAAGAATGGTTCGAACTATAGACTGGTTTTGAATACTATCCCGCATAACATTTTCCAATACGGTTTTATCATATTCAAGGTTTTCGAAAGCCTGATAAAAATACCCTATTTTAGCCTTTGGAACAATGTGTATACCGCTGTTTGAGTTTTGATAAATCAAATTTAGCAAGGTACTTTTGCCGGTACCGTTCTCCCCCCATAAAGCAGTTTTAGAGCCATTAGGAATGCTAAAACATGCTTTGTCGAATATCTTTTTTGTGCCATAGGCAAAAGAAAGATTTCTAGCCGTAATAACAATCTTGTTTTCAGGAGGGTTGGTCAAAGAAAAATCCAGTTTAATTTTCGGCAATTCCTTTGGTTTTTCTTTTACTTCAAGCTTTTTTAAGCGTGTTTCCATACTGTTGATGCCATTATGAATTTTCTTCTGTTTTTCGGTTGTCTCCCTTTTGTGAAGCCTTGCTTCGGAATTTCCCATCCGCTTTGGCGTTTTTCTCATAGTTCTAGACCTTTCTTCCCTATCCTTTATGGCAGCTTCAATGCTGGCTTTTTCAGAAATATACTTTTCATACTCCATTAAAGCATTCTCATACTCTAGTTCGGTCTGCTTTTTGTAAAATGAATAGTTTCCGCTATAAACTTTAAGCTTTCCATCCCTTACCTCGATTATTTTATTGCAAAGGCTGTCTAAAAGCTGCCTGTCATGGCTTATCAACAGCAAAGTGTCCACATTGGAAAGTTTCTGCTTAAAAAGCTCTACACCTTTATAATCCAAATTTGCTGTAGGCTCATCGGCAAACAATACAATGTTTTCATTGCTAAAGACATTGGCAATTTTAATTCTGGTTTTTTCTCCACCACTAAAAGCCCTTTGATGGGATTTTGAAGCTAAATTGAATTCCTTTAGCAGTTTTGGATCTGCCATTATACTCTCATCGGAAAACTGGCGTATATAAGCAATGGGGCAATAATGTTTTACAAAGCCCTCATCGGGTTCAATATCCTTTGAAAGAATATTCAAAAGAGTTGTCTTTCCGGCTCCGTTCGGACCTACTATTCCAATTTTATCTCCCGAATATACTTTCAATTCATCAATCTCGATAATTAGCCTGTCGCTATAGTATTTTTTTATGTTGGCGGCTTCCAATATAAGCATAAAAAAATCTCTCCTTTCACCCCTCGTCGGAACATTAAGTTCCAACAATTAAATAGCGAAAACTTTTTTCTCAAAATCTAAATTTCCTCGCTATTGGTGTGCTGGAAAGATGTGACATCTATAGACATATAAAATACAGCAAGGTATTTTTATGCAATAAAAATAGATTGTCTCACTAATCCAGCACAAAGTAAGAGCATAGTGCTCTACCAAAATCTCAAGGTAACATGACCTTGTTCGGTTTACCGTATTGGTTCTAAAAATTATAAACCGAAATGATTTTTGCTGAATTAGGCAATCTTCATTTGCAAATACCTTACCCTTTCTTAAATTTTAATTTAATTTTATCGTGACAATGCAAAAAAATCAAGTACAGAAAATAAACATTTTATTATATATTTTTAGTATTTTCAGGCGATTTATACATCATTTGAAAATTATAATCAATCGCATTTAATGACTCAACATAGTAAAAGCATGTGCTGCAAAAAAGATTAGACTCTTACAGCACATGCTTTATAACTTCATATTGATTCATTTAAAAACCTTATGGTACCACAGTATATACTTTTTTATTCGATCCATCGATCGGAACACCTTTAGCTTCAAACAATTGGCTTAGTGTTACAAATTGATATCCCTGGATTTTTAATGTAGGTATAATTATATCCAATGCTTCAGGCGTTGGATGCGGTTCAGGTTGTACATCGTGTAGAAGAATTATTGCACCGTCTGTTGCTCCCTGTATTGCATAATTAGCCCTTTCTTGAGCAGAAACAGATGACATCCAGTCATTACAAATAACACCTTGTACAAACACTAAATCAATATTGTCAAACATAGTTTGACTATAAGCAAGATTTGGCGCACGGAAAAACTTAGGTGTTTGTCCCGAATATTTTTTTATAACTTCTGTTGTATCATTGATAGACTTTCTTATTTCATTTGCAGACATAGTGTTCATACTAGCCCATCCCCAGGAATGGTTCCCTATTTCATGGCCTGAATTAACAATTCTATCAATAACAGGTTTTGTAGAATCGTTAACAAGTTGTCCTATCATCATAAAGGTAGCAGGAACACCATACTTATCCAGCTTATCCAGTATCAACGGTGTCATTGCAGTACTTGGTCCATCGTCAAACGTAAGTGCAATGAGCTTTTTAGTCGGATCTATAGTACTTGTTGGAACAGCAGTTGGTTGTGCTGTCGGTTGAGGGGAAGGATTAGTACCTGATCCGGCAGGAAATTTAGAGATTTTTCCCAGCAAATACTGCTTATATACAGCATAGTCAATAGAATTTATTTCACCGTCACCATTAACATCAGCTGCCAGTACAGCATTCTGATAGTCAAAATCTTTTATCATTCCGAGCAGATATTTTTTTAACAATGCACAATCAATGGAATTTATTTCTTCATCGCCATTAATATCACCGACTATGTAATCTTTACCGGGCTCTGGTATAGGATTTGAATCATCGGATAAGTTTGGATTTCCCCATATCTTAAATTTACCGCTGCAATGGAGCATTCCCAACATATAGAGACATCCGTCATAGTATCTGTATTGACCGCTTGGTACAGCTGTGTTCCAGAGTTCTTCTACAAAGTCATAGGCCTGGGATTTTGTTGCTGCAAGACTTGCAACTGCATTCATAGCAACAAGCCCTGGTGAATGGTCTGAGCTAAGTTTTGATCCGCTGAGTGTAAACTGATTTCCATAATTCTTTATTCCTTCTTTAACAAAGAAATCCTGAATTCGGTCGGCATGAGTTTTTGCCCAAGAATCTTTTGCCCACCAAGCATAATCAAAAGCAATATTTTGAGCTATACGCCAAGCATCAAAGCGGAAATCTCCATGACCTTGTGACCATGATACTTCCTTTGGTGCTCCGCTAAATTCAGAATAATCAGGTCCTAAACCTGTAGTTGGATGGGTTGCATTTTTAAAATACTCTCTGCTTGTTGCAGCTATTTCCCTCCACATATTCGCATCTCTTTCAGGTCCCCACAGCGCAAATAATTCGTAGAAACCGGGAAGATGATATGAAGGGTCTGTAAATTCTGTATTACCTGCTGTAGGACAGAATACAACCTGTTTATGAGCTTTATTAAACATGTTGTAACCTTCTCCATCATCGGCCTGATGAAGCATAGCATCCAATATGGTTAAAGCCTCAGCTTCATAGTTGAAAATTCCTGTACCATTACCCCAACGTTTTGCTGCAAATAAAAGTGCCATCGCAAAATATTCATCACCGTCAGAAGCCGGTGTACTATCTATTATCCCTCCATCGAAATTGCATTGCCATGCAAAAAAGCTCTTTAATGGGCCGCTTTTATGATACATATAGGTTCTTGCCCATTTCCAAAGCTTATCAAACTCTTCCTTTTTATCCAACTGGACACATATCATCATTCCATAGGACATACCTTCACTGCGAACATCTCCATTGGCAATATCTCTGATATGTGCCATATCTCCGGATTCATAATAAATCCTTTGATTGTCGTTTCCATGAAACAGTTGTTGAAAAGCTGCTTCAACTTTAGCATCAATTTCTTCGTCAGTCTTTCCCATTTCCTTAAAAAGATTACGGTGTACCCCCGATTCATATGCTCCAACTGAAGGTGGATTTGGTGTTGCTGCCTTTGCCGGTAGCAATGAACCAACCATGAGTGATAGGCACAGCACAGAAGTTAATAGTTTTTTCATATTTTACCCCCTGTAGTATTAATTTTGTATAAAAAATTATATAATGCTATGTCACAACCCTATAAACTCCTATCAAATGTTTTTATGTTAATCTAAAATTCTTTACATAAGAATAGTAAAGTAATTTTTTAGTAGGATGAATAACTTGAGCATCCCTATTTTATAGAGAAAGGGATGCTCTCTTCTGTCTGACATCAGGCAAAAAAATTAATATAAAAAACAACAATTACAAGCATGGTTCCAGTAAAACAAAAAAGTTAACAGTTTAAAATGCCTTGTAAACCGTTTACCATAAAAATAAAATTATAGTTTAAATGTACTAATTATTGGGAAAAACACGGTAAGAATAATAACCAATACAATGGTTCCAATAAAATATTTTTTCATAATACTCCCCCTCAAAAAACTTATATGAAAAAAAATAAAATATATCGTATAAATATATTGCTACAGTAAGTATGAAGAAATGTAAATAGATTAATGTATATCGGGTATTAAGAAAACTGCATTGATTTGAAAAATTCGTCTAATTTTATACTTCTTATATATACAATTTCATTATAAACTCAAAACAACTTATTGTAAATATAAAAATTATTTCATGTTTTATGTTAATTACTAAATATATCTTGTAGTTAATAACAGAACAGGTGCAATTAGATTACTCTAAAAGGACTTAAGATATATTTTGTAATTAAAGAAATAACAATACTTTTTTGCTGCTTTTTCTGTAAAACCTTTATTATCCTTTTACCAATTTAAAACTTTATGTCAAACTTTCAAATAGATATTCTTGCGTTTTAAATTCAAAATAGATGCAATTATGTTAATTCACAAAGCATTAAAAAGTAATTGGTATTGATTATTAAGTATTTACATTAGGATATCGTTAGCTAAATAGAATGCGAATTGGCCTTTGGTTATCAGTAACAACATAGAAAGCAGAACTTCCGATTATGAAGTTTGTAAACAAGTTCAACACAATAGTATAACGTCTGCGGATGGATGGTTATTCTTTACACACCTTGGAACTTATAAATTTAAACCTGATTTATCTGAGGTAGTGAAGATTTTAAACAATGGAACAGACTCATTACATACCGTTGGAAACTATCTATACGGTCGCCTCTCACTTCCCGACTATAAATATAACAAACTAGACCTTCGAGCTTTGGAAAAAACTAATGTTACGGATTTCGACGTAGGTGACGGTATAATAATTGACGAATGGCTTTACTATTATAAACTTCGTGATAATAATCCATATAATTTATACAGAATGCGTCTTGATGGAAGTGATAATGCTAAAATTCTGAATGAGCATCATCACTATGGGTTCAATATAATTGATAATGATATTTATGTATGGGGAAATGGCGGAATATCCAGAAAAACTATTTTAGGTAATGATTCCATGAAGATTAGTGAAGACTTCATTCAATGTGCCGGTGTTTATAATAACGAACTTTATTTTTCCGCAACAGAATATTTAGGCGTAAAAGACGGACTAAAGTATAAAGGTATTTTTAAATATTCCCCCAAAGACAATACAATAAAAAAGATCTCTGACGCAAAAACAGATACCTTTTATATTTTGAATAACAGTATATATTATACTGCTCGGAGCAAAGATGACTATTACAATTGCAGTTTGCACAGGCTTAGAATAGACGGACTTTTTGATATAAAACTATGTGACAATTTATACTCCGATATATCTGTTATAGGAAATTCCATATACTTCATTGGGTATGGGACTAATGATGTGTTCAGAATTAATTCCGATGGAAGTAATAAAATAAATATCCAGCATTACTTGGACAATGCTTCAATGTATCATTCCAACCATTAAAATTTAATTTCCTTTTCCAAAATCACAAACCTAGAATAAATTGCATAAATCAGGCAGTTCCATAGTTTAATACTTTGGATCTGCCTTTATTACAAATTAATATAACTTATATTGAAAAACATCAAGATTTAGGTAATTTCACAGTAAAAGTAGTCCCCTTATTTATTTCACTTTCCACGATAATTTCACCTTTACAAAGTTCAACAATCCGTTTTACGATGGAAAGTCCAAGGCCATTTCCCTGTACAGTATGGGATTTATCCCCTTGATAAAATTTATCGAAAATCCGTTTTTGAGTATTTTCATCCATGCCCTTCCCATCGTCGCTTATCTTAAATTGAATACCATCGGCCGCTTCATGACACTGAATTGATATATGTCCGCTATCTTTAGAATATTTAATCGCGTTTTCAATAAGATTTATAAAAAGATGAGAAAGCATCTCCTGATTGTTGTAAATCTTTATAGGTTCCAACTCCAAATTAATTTCTATGTTTTTCTTACTCCACTGCTTTTCTAAGAGTATAACGCAATCCCTTATTTGCTCATCCAGTTCATACTCGGTTTTATTTGTTATTAATTGCTGACTTTCAAACTTATTAAGTAAAAGAACATTTGCAGCCATGTTAGATAACCGTTCCGATTCACTTATAATGATATCGGTGTATTCCCTCCGCTTTTCTAAAGATAGATTGTCATTTTGCAATTGCTTGGCAAAGCCCCGGATTGAAACAATGGGTGTCTTGAATTCATGGGAAAAGTCATTGATAAAGTCATTACGGAATATTTCTATACTGCCAAGTTCTTCTACCATGTGATTAAAATTTCTAATCAGATTAGCCACTTCCGAATGGCCTTTAATTTCTTCAACCCGTACACTAAAATCACCGGTAGCTACTATTTTAGTTGCCCTGATCAGTTGATTAAGTGGTTTTAGTATTCTTTCGCTGGCTACAGCCGAAATGGAAGTTCCGATAATTATACTTACAACTAAAGCAACCAACGGATACAAAATAGTAGCAAGTCTAGGAATCGGAAAAATACCTATTGCAAACAAAAGCAAAAAACATAAACCCGTCAGTACTCCTGAAGACATCATAATATAAAAAACCAGAAACACCATCTGGATATTTAAAGTTCTTCCCCTGTTCATGATTTTACCACCGCTTTATATCCCAGACCTCGAACTGTAACTATTTCAAAATCCGAATTGTCTTTAAATCTGTCACGCAAACGATTTATGTGAACATCAACCGTCCTTTCATCAGTATCGGAATCCATGCCCCATATTTCATCCATTAAGCTGCGCCGTGTAAAAATTTTGTTCTGATAGGACAATAATTTGAACAACAGCATGAATTCTTTATTGGGCAATTCCTGAACATTACCCTTTCTAGAAACAGTAAGGGAATCATAATCTAAAACAGTTTCTCCTACTGTAAGCCTATGCTCATTTGCGATTTTTGATCGGCGAAGCAGTGCTTGAATTCTCAGAAGCATCTCCTCCTCGTCAACCGGTTTTACCATATAATCATCGGTTCCTACAATAAAACCTTTCTTTTTATCAGCGGGTGTTTGTTTAGCCGTAACCATTAGAATGGGCAGGTTGCAGTTGCCTTTACGCAATGTTTCACTTAATTCATAGCCATCCATGCGCGGCATCATAAGATCTAGAATAATTAAATCCACATGATGAGTATCCATTTTTTCCAATGCATCTATACCATCCTTTGCAAGGATTACTTCATAGCCGTTTTGAACCAATACTGCCTCCATCAGCTTCCTAGTATTGTCATCGTCTTCCACTACCATGATGCTAAACATTGAAATACCTCCCTTGTCTTTATATATTTACTCTACCATCCTATTTTAAACTGATTTTAAACAAAAAGCTTCTTAAAATTATTATTCTTTTATGCAGTGTTTCGCCCATCTTTAATAATTTGTTAATATTCAGTCTATATTTGCCCTATATAATAATTAGATTGATAAAACTTAAACTACTGAAGATAATAAGTGATAATATTGTACAGCAATTAAAATTGTAAGTAAAATGAATGATGGGAAAGGCGGATGAACGATTTTGTTTGGCTATATTGTTGCAAATATGGATAAACTAACTGATGAAGAAAAGCAGCATTATCGTTCTTGTTACTGCGGATTATGCAAAGCATTGGGAAATCGTCACGGAACAATAAGCCGTATAACCCTAACATACGATATGGCTTTCCTTGTCCTTTTCCTTTCAGCGCTATATGAAACCGACAATAAAACAGGAACCGAACGTTGTATTATTCATCCCCTAAAACCGCACCAATACTGGCAAAATGATATAACAAACTATGCTGCCGACATGAATATCGTACTTGCCTACTACAATTTTCTTGATGACTGGGAAGATGATAAAAACATACTGTCATTGTGTGAATCCAAACTGTTTGTGCGGGAGTTTACCCGTATTTTTGAGCAATACCAAAAAAAATGCACAGTAATTAGCGATTGCTTAAAAGAACTTTCCGAAATAGAAAAGTCAGGCGAACTTAACGCTGATATTCCGGCAAATTCTTTCGGAAAGCTAATGGGTGAAATCTTTGTTATGCGTGAAGATGAATATGCAGAAAACTTGCGAGCCTTCGGACGGGCTCTAGGCAAGTTTATTTATATATTGGATGCTTGTCTTGATTTAAAAGATGACCTAAAGCACGAACGGTATAACCCATTGATTATGACTTCATCGGAAGATTTCGCTGCAATTTTAAATCTTCTTATGGCCGACTGCATAGAAAATTACAATCGTTTGCCGATTAATCGTGACAAAAACCTTATTGACAATATCCTTTATTCGGGTGTCTGGACAAAGTACGAGGCACATAAGCAAAAACAAAGGAGGCAAAAAAATAAATGACCGACCCTTACAAAGTGCTTGGAGTTTCCCCAAGTGCTTCAATGGAAGAGATTACAAAAGCCTATCGCCGATTGGCGAAAAAATATCATCCCGATGTTAATCCCGGCGATGAAGAAGCGGCAAAGAAAATGAGCGAAATAAACGCAGCTTATGAACAGATAAAAAGCGGAAACGCTTACCAAACCAGCAGTAGCGGAGGATACAGCGGACAAACTTCTTATGGACCTGGAAATAATTCTTCCGAGCAATATGACCCCTTTGGAGGATTTAATCCTTTCGGATTTGATCCTTTCGGTGGATTCGGCTCCTTCGGCAATACCCAACAAAGACAGGAGGCTGCTGAGTTTGAACCGGTAAAAAGATATTTAAGTGCAGGATATTACGCAGAGGCACTTAATGCGTTATCCTATATAAATAACAGGAGTGCCCAGTGGTATTATTACAGTGCTATTGCCAATTTAGGTTTAGGTAATAAAGTTACAGCCCTTAGCCACGCCAAAACGGCAGTACAAATGGAGCCAAACAATTTGCAGTATCAGCTCCTTCTAAATAAAATTCAGAACGGCGGAAGGGTTTATCAACAGTACAGCCAAAACTATGGCATGCCTGTGGTCAATTTAAGTAATCTTTGTTGGGGACTGTGCCTAGCAAGACTATGTTGCGGCTTGTGCTGTTAGATAAGTTTATATAAAAGGAGGAATTTTAAATGGGAAATTTCAAAAGTAAATTGGCTGGTTTTATGTATGGCAGATATGGCATGGATGAATTTTCTCAGTTCTTATTTGCTTTTTATCTCATTTTGGCATTATTTAATTTATTTATTCGCTCAAACATAATTAATATTTTAATTTATGTCATTATACTTGTAATGTTTTTCAGAGTTTTCTCCAGAAATATTTATAAAAGACAAAATGAAAACCAAAAATTCTTGAAACTTTGGAAACCGGTTAAAGCAAAAACCTCCTTGACCTTTCGAAGGATTAAAGAAATTAAAACCAAACGTTACCGCAAATGCCCCCATTGCAAATCCGTCCTGCGTTTGCCAAGAAAAAAAGGAAAACACAAAGTAGACTGCCCCCGTTGCCATAGAGAGTTTGAAGTCCGCATTCTATGGTAAAAATATAATAAAAACGCATACTCCTTACTTAACAATACAAGGCATTCCTTCACTATAGTCATCATATCTCAGCACATTTTTAAAAAAGACTATAGTGAAGTCAATGCACATTTTCACATAGCTTACAACTAAATGGCTGCATTAACTCAAATTAAATTATTGTGATTTTCGAAAGTTTTTCGGTAATATAAAAATCACATAACCCCAAAAAAGTATAAAGGCTATAATGGCTATATACCAACGACGAAATGCAAGTGAAAATAAAGGTAAAAAAACAAAGCAAGCCAAGAATGTCCAATTTTTTATGTTATGTAAAAATCTTTTTTCAATAAAAATATCAGATAATATTATAATATTTGCCTATCAGAAAAATATATAAGATCACCTGTAAAATTAGCAACAATACTTAAATTCTATTTAAGCATACTCTTAAACCTTGAAAAATTAATTATCGTCCACTAATTTATATAAAGTATTATCTTGATAAACAGGGAACTTTTGATAACAAAACTAACCAATTGGGAGTTTATTAATGGACATTTTATCAGATAATTCTATAGATGAAAATATACTAAATTCATTCTCTACTTTCTGAGCTATCAGTGATCTAGTACATGAATATTGGTTTTATTTTGGAAGAAACCTTAATTTCCTATAACATATATGTATTAAAACTTGAATTTTAGTTCTAAAAAATTCTATATGTTTTTCCTTAAATTATAATTAATATTAACAATATAATTAATATTAACAATTAATCATTTTAATGATATACTAAATCTAGAAAAAACTCCAAGGTATATAATTCCTGTTCCATTTACTATTAGTTTTTGAACTATAAATATAGTTCTTTAAAAAATGACTTTTATAAATAAAACTATACTGTAACTTAGGAGTGTATATATAGTGGACGTAAAAAAGATATTAAAAATTGCCGGATTAAATATTGGAATTGCTTTATTTAACATCATACTTTTCTCACCGGGATTGATGAATATCCGTTTTGACACATCCAATGCCTTAGGTACTGCGTTAGGCGGTACTGCCATATTTTTGAGTTTGTCTTTTTTCATTTATGGAAACTACAAACTCCTAACACAAAAGACTACCACAATTAGATCGGATGAAATAAAAAGTTACGAGGATTGCATAATTGCCCTTAATCAATCCTATGGAAAAAAGATCTTCGATAATAACATTACCACAGTAATAGAACAGGTGGAACATCTCAAAAAAAAGAAAAATAAGATATTTAGTTTACTTAGTCAAAAATATAATGTTATAGATGAAGTTTATGAAAAGTTTAAAACAACAATTTTTGACGTGGAATACGTTTTTTTCGCCAACATTAAAAGTATTTTAAATAAGATAAACGCCTTTGATGAGGAAGGTTATGAAAGGCTGCGTAATGATATTGCTCAAAAGAAATTTTCTGATGAGATTATTACTTCAAAAATGAATATATATAACGAATACATCTCTTTTGTAAAAAATGCAGTAGAAGACAATGAAGAAATACTCCTAAAACTTGACGCACTATTACTTGAGATTTCCAAGTTTGACACGCTAGAAATAGGAGAACTTGATAATATGAAAGAGATTAAAGAAATGGATGAATTAATAAGAAAATCCAGATACTATAGATAGAACTTTACAAATTGTTAAAATAAATATAATATAAATTACTAGAATTATTAGAAAGTCTTTAAAATGACTTATCAAGTGCTATGAAATTGCAGAATTCGTCCCGCTTTAAATATACTACAAGTATTGTAATCAATATTTTTGATACTGCAATCGATAAGCATGTTATGTTTTGATAGGTTATATTTCGATGATTTTTATTTGAAAGGGTGGTCATAATGTCGACAAATAAGAATTTTAAGACAGTATTAACTTTAGTTGGAATAGCATTAGTTGTATTTGGTATTATTTATGGTGGAATTTCACTGACAAAAAATATGGGTAAAAGCCAGAAAGTAATATCTATTGAAAATGCAGAAGAAAAATTGAACAAGCTCTATAAAAATATAACGGTAAATATGATTGAAGCAAAAAAAGGATATGTGGATATAAATGCTCCTGACCTCAAAGAATCTCTTCCTGACATTTCCAAATATCCTCCACAAGTAGAAGCAACAACAACCAATTTTATAGAAATTTTTTCTTCCACCGAGAAATCCGGCGATAAAAAAGATGGCTGGCTGCTTGATGTCGCTAGGGATTTTAATAATGCCAATATACAAATTAACGGCCAAACCGTTTCTGTCAGAATCAGAGGTATAGCATCCGGCCTTGCAACAGACTACATAACTTCCGGAAAATATCTTCCCGATGCTTTCACACCTTCTAATGAGCTCTGGGGCGAAATGATTAAAGCAAGCGGTACCGAGATTACCCTTGTGGAAAAGAGACTTGCCGGTAATGTTGCAGGTATCCTTCTTTCCAAAAGTAAACATGAAGAACTGCTCAAAAAGTATGGCGCTATCAACTTAAAAACCATTACCGAAGCTGTAGCGGCAAATGAAATAGCAATGGGTTATACCAACCCCTTTGCCAGCTCTACCGGTATGAATTTCCTTGTTTCCACTTTGAGCACTTTTGACAATAAAGATATACTAAGTGAAAAAGCCATTGAAGGATTTGAAAAATTCCAAACAAATATTCCCTTTGTAGCCTATACTACTTTACAAATGAGAGAATCTGCCCAATCGGGAGTTCTTGACGGTTTCATATTGGAATACCAAACCTACGAAAATTTACCCGAACTAAAAAAAGATTATATATTTACACCTTTTGGAGTAAGGCATGACAGTCCTATGTACTCCATCGGGACTTTGACCGATGAAAAAAAAGAAATACTAAATAAATTCATTGAATTCTGTAAATCTTCAAAATATCAGAAACTTGCTTCAGAATACGGATTTAACAAGTATGATGAATATACTCCTGAGGTAGGAAATATTGATGGTGAATCTATAACAAGAGCACAAAAGCTATGGAAAGAAAAGAAAGACGTTAACAACGACATAGTGGCTGTTTTTGTTGCCGATGTATCGGGAAGTATGTCCGGTCAGCCGCTCAACAGACTGAAACAATCCCTTATCAACGGCTCCAAATATATTAGCTCCGATGCTTCTATTGGTCTTGTATCTTATTCAACCGACGTAAATATAAATCTTCCCATTGCAAAATTTGACCTAAACCAAAGGTCTCTGTTCACAGGAGCCGTAAATAACTTAACTGCCGGTGGAAACACAGCAACCTTTGATGCAATAATTGTAGCCACTAAAATGCTTTTAGAAGAAAAAGCAAAAAATCCTAATGCAAAATTAATGCTGTTTGTATTAAGCGACGGTGATACCAATTATGGACATTCTCTAGATGATATCAAAAATATAATGGAAGCTTTTGCTATTCCTATTTATACTATTGGATATAATGCAAATATTAAAGCCCTTGAAACGCTTTCCAAAATAAACGAGGCTGCAAGTATAAATGCCGATACAGAAGATGTAATATATCAATTGGGAAGTTTGTTTAATGCTCAAATGTAATATGGAATAACTTTCTTTACGTTCAATCAAAAATGATGTGTAATCGTTAATAGGTTACACATCATTTTTTGTTCTTTGCATCTGTCGTTAAAAAAGTGCCCGTAACAAAACTCACTCCCCTGGGTAGCTAATAGTCACTTTTTTAAATCTTGACAATATAGGACCCATAAAAATAATTGAAGATCTCATTTCTACTGCGAGATCTTCCGGTATATCAGTGCTGTTCATCGTTGAAGAATCTACGGTAACCGTATCACCTTCAAAGCTTACTTTGCACCCGATTTTCTTTAAGATCTCAAGCATTATTTGAACATCACTTAACCTCGGACAATTCTTTATTTTACTTATACCACCATTTAAAACAGTAGCAGCTAGTATGGGCAATACAGCATTTTTTGAGCCTTCAACCGTTATTTCGCCTTTCAATTTCTGACCGCCCTTAACAATCAGTTTACTCATATTTACACCTCCGTACAACTCGGTGGTTATACTATCTTCTATTTAATTTAAGTTTTATATTATATTAATATCTTATGCCGAGTTTACAAAAGTGTTACTTTATTAACTTATTTCAGTAGACATTCATTAATTTTTTGCCTTCTTAAATCCCTTTTTGCTGCCTACTCTTTGAAAAGAACTTAATATCCTTTAAATCAAACATGAAAAAAACTTGTTCAAGTTTATGTAGTACATTTTTTAATTTTAATACAAAAGAGAATTTTTGCAAGAAATGCAAATACTTTAATCAAAGCACTTTTCTTAAAAAACAAAAGGAAATCCCATCGGAATTCCCTTCTATTTTTTCACATCTTAATAATAACGGCAGCATAAATTCCTATATTTTTCGATACATAAATAATAAAAATAACACTTTTATTTTATACTTTAAGTAATTCTTCAATAATACCGTAAATCTTTTCACTGGCATTTGTAATTCCCATATTTTTTGAGTTTTCAGCCATCTCTTTAAGTTTATTTCTATCCTTTAGCAAATAATTTATTTGCTCATACAAAAGATTGTGATTAAGGTTTTTCTCCAAAATAACAATACCGGCCCCCTGCTTCTCTAGAGCTCTTGCATTGTACTCCTGATGATTTGCTGTTACATAAGGTGACGGTATTAGAATTGCAGGAACACCCAAAGCTGTCAATTCGCTAAGAGTAATTGCCCCGGCTCTGCACACCACCAGGTCCGCGGCCGCCATCACATCTGCCATATCATAGATATACGGAACTACATTTATATACTTGGAGTTATAATTACCAAGTCTTTTTACTATCTTGTCATACTGTGCCTCTCCGGTAGCAAACAGCATATGGAAACTATTCTCATCTTTGTGCGAGGAAATAAGCTCACTTACTGCGTTATTTATCGGTTCGGCCCCTCTACTGCCTCCAAAAACCACTACAAAGGGCTTATCTTTTTCAATTTTAAGTTTTTCTCTGGCTGCTTTCCTGTCTGTATTAAGCAATTCACTGCGTATCGGGTTCCCTGTAAAAACAACCTTTTTCTTGTTTTTAAAAAACTTTTCCGACTCTTTAAAGCTAATAGCCACTTTATCAACAAAGCGGGAAAGCAACTTGTTTGTAACACCGGGGAAAGCATTTTGCTCATGTATCAGTGTAGGTATTCCCATTGTTGCGGCATTAAAAACCACCGGTCCGCACACATAACCACCGGTTCCAATAACTATGTCGGGTTTAAACTGTTTGATTATGCTCCTTGCTTCATGTAATCCTTGAAACAACTCTTTTATGGCAACTAAAGTATCAACAGATAATTTTCTCTTAAAACCTCTTACTTTTATGAGTTTTAACTCAAAATTTTCTCTAGGAACCAACTTAGTCTCAAGACCTTTTTGGGTTCCTATAAATATTATCTCACAATCGGGGTTTTTACTTTTTATGTACTTGGCAATTGCGATTCCCGGGTTTATATGCCCGGCTGTGCCTCCCCCGCTAATTAAAACCTTCAAATCAATCTCACCTCAAATTCTATCATAGTTGGCATATCTCGAAATATTAAGAAGTATTCCTATTCCACTCATCAAAAAAACCAGTGATGTTCCACCGTGGCTAAAAAAAGGCAAAGGCATTCCCGTAACAGGCATTGAAGAGGTAACAACGGCTACATTTATAATAACCTGAATAGCTACAAGGGAAGTAATGCCTATAGCAACAAGACTGCCAAAGACATCGGGAGCATTAGCTGCTATTTTGACACCTCTCCAAATAAACACAAGGAATAGCAAAAGAACAGCTACCACTCCAATAAATCCCATCTCTTCTGCTAGAATTGAAAAAATGAAATCGTTATACGGTTCCGGTATATAGAGAAACTTCTGCATACTCTTTCCCAATCCCCTGCCGAACAGTCCACCGGACCCTATGGCATATAGAGACTGAACAACCTGATAACCATCGCCCTGCATGTCTTTAAAGGGATCCAGGAATGACACCAACCTTTTTAATCTATAGGGGGAAAGAATTATCAATGCTATCAAACCAGGTATTGCAGGAATTGACAGCACCACAAAATGCCATATTTTAGCTCCCGCTGTAAACATAATTACACAAGCCACACCAAATATAACAATAGTACTGCTAAGATGAGGCTCTAAAAGGAGAAGCACACCAAATATACCTAAAATTATAAGATAAGGTAGAAAACCCCTAAAAAAAGAATTTAGTTCATTCTTTCTTTTAGAAAGGCTATAGGAAAAGAACAGTATAACCGCTAACTTTGCTATTTCTGAAGGCTGAAAATTCAAAGGTCCAATGAAAATCCATCTTTTTGCACCATTAAGTTCTCTTCCAAATAAAATCACGAATATAAGAAGTAAAATACTACCTATTAAAAAAACAGGAGACCACTTACCAAGCTTCCTATAGTCAATATTCATGGTAACAAACATTGCCAAAAAGGCTAAAGGCATAAACATTAACTGTTTCTTTATAAAATAGTAAGTATCGCCCATATTATTGCTGGCATGGGGTGCACCGGCACTGAAAACCATTATAGTGCCCAAACACAGCAGTATCAAAACTGTCATGAATAACAGAAAGTCAAAAGGTTTTTTTGATGTTTTCGAAGCCATAACTTCCCCCTTTTTAGCTCTAGGCCATCTTTCCAATTAATTTGGCCAGCTAAAAAACAATTTTTTACTTTACTTATAGATGATAAACATATTTATAGACTCAAAAAATTAAGCCACTATTTCTTTAGTAAAACTTTATCCCAAGGGCCAACAAGCTGATAATACTTAAAAGAAGCGTAATTGTCCAAAATACATAGACAACTTTTACTTCTTTCCATCCTGAAAGTTCAAAATGGTGATGTATCGGTGCCATTTTAAATACTCTTTTTCCCGTAAGTTTAAAACTTGCCACCTGTATTATAACCGACAGCGCTTCAATAACGTATATTGCTCCCACAACAAACAATATCAAAGGCAGCTTCATCATTATAGCAATGGCACCGACAGCCCCGCCAAGAGCCAATGATCCCATATCCCCCATAAACACTTTTGCAGGGTGGGCATTGTAAGCCAAAAAGGCAAGGCATCCGCCGGAAAGTATTGAACTGAATATTTTTATGTATTCCCATTCACTTCTTGTCATGGCAACGATGGAAAAGAAAAGGGTTACAATAAGCGTAATACCTGCGCATAAACCGTCCAATCCATCGGTAATATTAACTGCATTAGTAGAAGCAATAAGCACTAATATTGTAAACGGTATAAAGAACCAAGCCAAATCTATTGTCTTATCCATTCCAAGCAAAGGTATTATTATATCGGTACCTATTCCTGCCTTTGTCACATAAAAAGAAAAGATTACAGCCACAAGGAGAAGTCCAAACATTTTCTGATTCCAATAGAGTCCATCTTTTCTCTTTTTAACCACTTTTATAAAATCATCTATAAACCCTACTATTCCAAAACCGGTTGTGACCAGTGCAACTGGCAGAATTCGCACATCATACCTGGCATAGAAAAGCGACAAAACAATCATGGGAACTAAAAAAATAAACCCTCCCATGGTTGGAGTCCCTGTCTTCTTTAAATGGGACTGAGGCCCATCATCCCTTACTGTTTGGCCAAACTTTAACTTGGTCAGGAATGGAATGAAAATAGGTCCCATAATCAATGTAAGAAAAAAACTCACTATAAACATCAGCACATGCGTAGATATATTAAAAGGTAAGTTACTCAAATTTTATCTCTCCCCCCAACGAAAATTACCTGGGTAATTAATGTATATTAATAACCGAACAAATAAAATGTACACTTCTAAAGCTCTGTTGTCAATAGATTAACTATTTCCTCCATTTTCATTCCCCGGGAGCCCTTTACCACCAATACATCCCCCGGTTTTACAAAATCAATTAGGAATTTCCCGGCTTCAGTATTGTTTTTAAAATGCTGCACTCTGTCCTTTCCAACTCCAGCTTCAATAGCTCCTTCCAAAATATCTTTGCTCTTTTCCCCCACAGTGAAAATATAACTTACATCCTTCTTAACTGCATATTTTCCCACATCTCTATGGGCATTGACCGACAAATCACCTAGCTCCAACATATCACCCAACACCGCTATAGTCCTGTTATTACCGCTTGCAACATCCTTAAGTACGTTTATTGCCACTTCCATAGATTGGGGACTGGCATTATACGCATCATTTATAATCTTTATTCCATTTAAATCAATTATATTCAATCTCATCTTGCCGGGTAAAAACTCACCGATACCCTTTATAATATCCTCTACCGGAATATTCATCTCAATTCCTGCAGCAATTGCTGCAAGGGCATTATAAATATTATGTACCCCCGGAGCCGGGACATGCACCTTATAATTCTCATTTCCGATGGTAATTTCAAAACTTGTACCCATCTCACCCTGGGAGCTTATATTATATGCCTGATAATCAAGACCCTCTTCCATACCGTAAAAAACAGTCCTGTATTTCAAAAGCCCCTTAAGACCACTGAGTAAACTATCATCTCCATTTAGTATTACCAGGCCATTATCTTTTAATCCCTCTAAAATTTCCATTTTAGCTTTGAGAATATTCTGCCTTGATCCAAGTTTTTCTATATGTGACAAACCTATGTTGGTTATGATGGCTATATCGGGCTTGACAATGGAAGTAAGACGGCTTATCTCTCCAAGGCCACTCATCCCCATTTCCACTACACCAGCTTCATGTGAGGATTCTAAATTAAAAACCGTCAGCGGAACTCCTATTTCATTATTGAAATTACCTTGAGTCTTTAGTACATTATATTTCTGACTTAAAACGCTATATACCATGTCCTTTGTGCTGGTCTTACCCACACTTCCAGTAATACCTACAAAGGGAATATCAAACTTTTGACGGTAGTAAGAAGCTAACTTTCTTAAGGCCACAAGGGTATCCTCAACTTTTATAACAATTTTACCGTCAATACCGGATATATCTTTATGGGTAAAACATCCGTTGGCACCCTTTTCAAAAGAAGATAAAATATAATCATGGCCGTCAAATTTTTCACCCACTAATGGAATGAAAAAATCTCCGTTTTTTACCGCCCTTGAGTCGGTAGTAATATTTGAGAATTCCGCCTCCAAACTCCCGGAAAGCAGCTTTCCGTCCACTGCCTTTACTATCTCTTTACATTTCAAAGTCTCCATTGTTATCCTCCACGTTGTCTAATGTTTTAATACCTATAATCTTATAATTTTACATTTCATTAGACTTCTTTATTCATTTCATCAAGTATTTCCCTTACAACTTCCCTTTCATCAAAGTGAATTGTTTTATCGTTCAACATTATGTAAGTTTCATGACCTTTACCCGCAAGTACAATTATGTCTTTAGGTTGAGCAATTTGCATGGCATACTTTATTGCCTCTCTTCTGTCTACAATTGTTATATATGCAGCATCGGTCTTTTTAATACCTTCTTCTATATCCCTGATTATTGCAGAAGGATCTTCGGTTCTTGGATTATCGGAAGTAATTACGGTAAAATCCGCATACTTTCCGGATATTTCGCCCATAATAGGCCTCTTGGTTTTATCCCTGTCGCCACCGCAACCGAATACACTAATTACTCTTGCCGGAGCATAACCTTTTACAGTGGTAAGGATATTTTCCAAGCTGTCGGGAGAATGGGCATAGTCAATAATAATTGTATAATCGGTTCCTGTCGGAACAACCTCTGCTCTTCCCGGCACCGTTACATTTTTAAGTCCTTCTTTTATATATTCAAAGGGAATTCCCATCAGAGCACAGCTTCCAATAGCGGCTAAGGCATTATATACAGTGAATTTTCCCGGAATGTTCACATGTATTTCACCGCTAAACCAAGGAGTATGTACTTTAAACTCTACGCTATCCTGTTTTTTAACTATATCAGTGGCCTTTATGTCGGCATCGCTGTCAATACCAAAGGTAAATACTTCACACTCTGCACTTTCCACCACCTGTCTTCCATACTCGCTATCAACATTGACAAGTCCCTTTTTACACATCTTAAACAGTTTGATTTTTGCTGCTAAGTAATTCTCAAAAGTTTTATGGAAATCCAGATGGTCTCTTGATAAATTGGTAAATACCCCTATATCAAATTCACTGCAGCTTACCCGATGAAGTTCTAATGCATGGGAAGATACTTCCATTACTACACTATCCACCTTTTTTTCCACCATCTCTCCAAAAAGCTCTTGAAGATCAAGGCTCTCGGGAGTAGTTCTGTCGGTAGGAAGTACTTCATCACCTATCTTATTGGTTATGGTTCCTATAAGTCCTGTCTTGTGTCCATAGCCATCAAGTATCGATTTAATCATATATGTGGTTGTTGTCTTTCCCTTTGTGCCGGTTACTCCCACCAGATTGAACTTACTTGACGGATGGTTATGAAAAATATCAGCTACACTAGCTAAAGCATATCTTGTATCCTTTACTCTTACAACGGTTATACCTTCCGGTACTTCTACCTCCCTTTGAACCAGTAGGGCTTTTGTACCGTTTTCAATTGCCTGAGGTATAAATTTATGTCCATCTGCCTTGAATCCTTCAATACACACAAAAAGCGAACCGTTTTTTGTTTTTCTGGAATCATAGGCTATACTATCAATTTCCAGGTTTAAATCCCCTGCTGCATCAAGCACCTCTAAGTTTTTAATTAAATCTTTCAGTTTCATTAAATAAATTCCTCCTATCCTGCTGTATAAACGCTAATCAATATCAATAAATGCTAATCAGTATCAAGATATCTGAAATCCACTTCTATTACACTGCCTACAGGCACTTCGACACCGGCTTCTACACTCTGAGCCATGGCATTTCCTATACCGTTTACTTTTATATTAAGTCCTGCATCATTCAAAGCCCTGGTTGCCTCATCTACAGTCTTCATTGACAAATCCGGTACCTTGACCATTTTCTCAGTTTCCGGTGTATAAGTATATGTAATAACTACAGAGTTCTTCGCTATCTTTGCACCAGCTCTAGGCGTTTGCTGTTTAACAATTGCATCGTTGGATTTATTATCTCCTTCTATCTTCCATTCAAGTCCTTTTTCCTTAAGAATTTTTTTAGCCTCTTCCACCGTCATATCCCTTATATCCGGAACAATAACTTCTTCAGCCATCATTTCCAAGTCTTTTTCATTGTATCTTCTTTCAACGCCTAAATAATTTAATGTATCTTCTATAATTTTTCCTGCCACCGGTGCTGCTACAACACCACCGTAATATGAATCTCCTGTCGGATTATCAAAGGCTACAAGAACGCATATAGCAGGATTGTCGGCAGGAGCAATTCCTGAGAAAGAAGCAATATATACACCTTTTTTCAATGTTTCTGAAGTACCGGTCTTTCCGGCAACCCTATATCCTTTTACATAAGCATTCCTTCCGGTACCTTCCGATACAACACCCTCCAATATATCCCTTAAAGTTTCGGAAGTTTTTTGAGATATAACATTTCTCACTACCTCAGGCTCATATTTTTCCACTACATTTCCGTCCGCATCCACCAGTTCTTTTACAATTCTCGGCTTCATAAGCTTACCGCCATTTGCTATGGCAGCATAAGCCGAAATAAGCTGTATGGGAGATATTTGGAATCTCTGCCCGAAAGAAGCAACTGCCATGTCTATTTCAGTGAATTTTGATTGGAATATACTGCTAGCCTCCCCTGGAAGTGAAATGCCAGTCTTTTCAAAAAAACCAAATGCCCTTAGATATTTATAAAACCTTTCTATTCCCAATCCCTGTGCAACCTTTACAAAGGCAGGGTTACAGGAGTTATATACTGCTTCTCTAAAGGTCTCAACCCCATGGGCATTAGGTTTCCAGCAATTGATGTTATGCCCGGATATATTAATGGTATGATCGCTTGTCATTGTTTCCGGAGTTACCACACCTTCTTCCAATCCGGCAGCCGTTGTTATGGCTTTAAAGGTTGAACCGGGTTCATAGGTATCCATAACACATTTATTTCTCCAAACGGTTTTGCTGAGCTTCTCAACACCCTTTGCCGAGTAACCGTCCCATGTTTCCGGATCTTCTCCTGGAGGCGCTGACCTAGGATTATTCAAATCAAAGTCCGGTTTGGAAACCATAGCTAGAATATCGCCGTTTCTAGGATCCATAACAATCGCTATGGCACCGTTTAAAACTTTATTATCACTAATAGCTTTATCCAAAGCATTGGATGCTATGTACTGAATATTCTCATCAATAGTAAGTACAACATTGAGTCCGTCTTGTGGGTTAATACGCTTCTCCTCGGAAAAAGAAACATACCGTCCGCTTGCATCGGTCTCACTTAAAATTTTTCCCGGTATACCTTTAAGATATTTCTCCATTACTGACTCTATCCCTGAAAGTCCCTGGTTATCTGCACCGGTAAAACCTATTACATGAGCAGCCAAATTATTTTGGGGATAATACCTTTTGGTATCTTCATCTATATATATTCCTACAATATTTTCTTCTTTTATCCATTTCCTTATTTCATTTCCAACTTCTTTTTCCACCTGCTTCTTAATAATTTCATAACTTGTATTTCTTTTAATCTTCTTTAGTACATCTTCTTTTTTAAGTTCAAGTATTTGGGCAAGTTTTTCAGCTATCTCTTCTTTCTTGCTTTCCTCCAATTTTTCAAAATCCTGAGGATTTATAACTATACGCTCAACAGTAGCACTTATGGCTAAAGGGTTCATATTTCTGTCGTAGATAGTCCCCCGCCTTGGAGTTATTTCTCTGTCACGATTTTGCTGCTCGTAAGCCATTTTCTGATACCATTCTCCCTTAACAATCTGTATCCATCCTACCCTAATGATAAGGGCAACTATTAGTACAGAAAAGGCCAACATCAGAAATATAAGCCTTTTTTTCATTGTCACACTAGGACCGGCCACATTATTCCCTCCAAAATACATTTATCATTTATAAACAAAAAATAATAACACCTGATTATAAACTTACTGCGTCATAATTCTAACATAAACTCACGTCTTTGTTTCAAGATAAAGCACAAGTAAATATAATTCCAACATCCCGAAACAAAAACTCATGATTTTATTTTAAAATTAAGACGCAGTTTTATCTTCTTCTATTTTATTAAATTCAACACAAACTTATAATATGTAATTCAATTTTTTAGTTATAATTGTTTCAAATTCAAATTATGAATAAACCCTCTATTTTAGCCTAAGCAATTTACAATCTTTCAAAATCCAAAAACTACCGCCACTATACGTGTATCATAAATCCGGAAATCATTCCATCACAGAGTATCAGTAAAGAAATTCAGTAAACTTGTCTACCTTACTTAATATAGCTTTAAAAATATTGTCGCTGTTTTTATCTTCATTTTTGATTGCTGCCGTAGTAAAATCACTTCTTGGTATCTTTACAAATACACATTGAGATTTATCCGGTTTTTGCATTCCCAGATTTTCCTCAGCAAATTTCTGAATCTTTTGAAGGTCAAGTTCACTCTCTATCTTAACTCCCAATCGGGTATTTTCATTTTTTATTTCATTCAACTCATTCATTTTTGAATTAATTTTATAGTTTAAATCGGTTATCAACGCATATCTATACATGACGAGGCCGGATAATGCAAACAAAACCATAAAGGCAAATACAACTTTAACCTTTATTTTATTATTGGCTCTTTGTTCTCTCTTTTGCCTTAGAACTTTATTTTCTTGATAGACATCATACTCCAGTTTTCTAGCAGCAGTTCCTTGTATGTAATTCTTATCCGTTTTCATCATTCGTATTCACCTCATCTGCATTTTATAACCCTTTACATAAAAAGTTAAATTAGTCTCTTATTTTACCCGAAAGGTGAAATAATTCCGGGGACCTGCCCAAATAAGGCACACTCTCCCGGAACTAACCTCAAACAATTTTGCCACACAAAACCTATGGTCTGTTTTAGTATGACAACTTTTTATTTTGTAGCCATTAATTTCTTTTCTTTTGTAACTTTAATTTTTCTTTCGTCTTTTGTAGTTTTCCTTAAAATATTTTTCTTTTGTAATTTTTACTTAACTTTTCTTTTGTTTAATTTCACTTTCATTTAATTTTTCTTTTGTAATTTTAAAATTTTCATCTTTTGTGTTTTAGCTTCTTATCTTTAGTGCGTCTCACCTATAATAAAAGCTAATTTTCAAAAATTTAATTTTTAAATTTTCTTTTGTAAATAAATATTTTTTATCCTTTGTGTCTAATTACTTTTAGCTTTTGTTTATTTTAACCCGAATTGAAATCCAGGTTTTTTACAATTTCTTAAGTACTCTTAGTTTCGCACTTCGTGCCCTTGGATTAGCTTCCAGTTCTTCCGCTTTAGGTACTATCGGTTTTCTGTGTACTGCTTCCGCAGTCTTCTTGTTCCCACATACACAAACCGGAAAAGAACTAGGGCATGTGCATGGATTTATATATTTATTAAATTCATTTTTTACTATTCTGTCTTCCAGAGAATGAAAGGTTATTATGCAAAATCTTCCTCCGGGCTTAAGCAGACTGACACCATCTTCTATTGTCTTTCCAAGAATGCTAAGTTCATCATTCACAGCTATCCTCAATGCTTGAAAAGTACGTTTTGCAGGGTGCGGTCCTTCTCTTCTGGCTGAGCTCGGTATAGCTGCCTTTATTATTTCAACCAATTCACCCGTTGTTTCAATCCTCTTTGCCTTTCTCCTCTCATCTATAAACTCTGCTATTCTAGATGCCCATTTTTCTTCACCAAACTCCCGTATTATTTTCTTTATTTCATCTTTACTATATTCATTAACAATGGTTTCGGCTGTTAACTTTTGCCTTCTGTCCATCCTCATGTCCAATGGCGCATCTTTGTTATAACTAAAACCTCTTTCTCCTTCGTCAAGCTGGTGTGATGAAACACCTAAATCTAATAAAATTCCATCCACAGCTTCAATTCCATTTTGGTTACATACATTTTTAAGGTTAATGAAATTTGTATTTGCAAAAATTAATGAACCTTTTCCTTTTTGAGCTTGCAGTCGTTTCCTAGATGTTTCTAAAGCAAACTCATCCTGATCTATTCCTATCAAAGTTCCTTTTTCACTAAGTTTTTCATATATTCCTAAAGAGTGACCTGCACCTCCTAAAGTGCCGTCAACATATACTCCATCAGGCTTTATATCAAGATTTTCAATACACTCTACAAATAGTACCGGCTTATGCTCAAATTCCATTAAACACTATCAACTCCAAAACTATTTTTGCCTCTTTCGTTTCACTAAAAGAAACTATATTCCGAGCATTGCCATCTTTTCAGCAATATTTTCTGTGCTCATATTTTCATCACTGGAGTAATTTTCCCATTTAGCCTTATCCCATATCTCTACCCTAGTGGATACCCCTATGACATAAACATCTTTTTCTAATCCTGCATATTCTCTTAAATTTTGTGGTATTAATATTCTTCCCTGCTTGTCCGTTTCACATTCAGTAGCTCCTGCAAAGAAAAATCTTACAAATGCTCTGACATCTTTATCGGTGAAGGGAAGAGATTTAAGTTTAGCTTCGAGGTTACTCCATTCTTCTAATGAATACGCAAACAAACAGTTATCAAGGCCCTTGGTTAAAATAAACTTTTCCCCAAGTCCATCTCTAAACTTGGATGGTATTATTACACGACCTTTGGCATCAACTGAATGCTGGTATTCACCATAAAACAACTATTTCACCTCACATTTTGGTACCATCCACCACTTCACACCACTTTTCACCACTTCTAATTAAATTTTAGTCCAAATTGCTATAATAATCAAGATATATTTTTAATTTCCTAAAAAAAAACAAAAAAGATAGGACCATTTTCCTACCTTTTTTTAGTACTAAACTATCAATTTTTAACTATAATATTCCGATATATCCTAATCCGATGAATTAAAAATTTCTTTTTTCCGTCTCATTGATATACTCAAGACTATTCCAACCGCCAGATAACATGTCAGCATATAACTGCCTCCAGCACTAACAAAAGGTAGCGGTATACCGGTAACAGGCAGTACTCCCACACTCATTCCAATGTTCTCCATAGCGTGAAAAGCCCACATTGCCGCAATTCCTGTAGCTACAAACATCCCATAAGAATCACGGGCTTTTCTGGCGATATATAGACACCTCATAAGAATAATACATATCAACAATATCACAATTATAGCACCTATAAAACCTAACTCTTCCCCCACTACTGAGAAAATAAAATCCGATTCACTTACAGGTACACTTCTGTTTTGCGTCTGAATACCTTTATATAGTCCTTTTCCATATATCTGACCTGATCCTATAGCCATCTTCGATCTAATAACATTATACCCGGCATCAAGAGGGTCAAGTTCAGGATTTAAAAACACCAATATTCTTTTTCTCCTCTTATCGTTAAGCAAGAAAAACCATACAAGGGGTGTAGATAAAAGAAAAGCTGTAACCATCATAATAATATATTTGTAAGCAATACCGCAGACAAAAACCAACACAAAGAAAATAAAAATAAACACCAATGCAGTTCCAAAATCCCTCTGAAGAATTATAAAGCCAATAGGTATGGCTGAATAAATTAAAAACTTAAAAATGTTGGCCTTCTTGTTTTTTTGATCATCATATATCCTTTCCAAAAAGACAGAGGCAATCAAAATGTATGATATCTTTGCCAGGTCAGCCGGCTGAAAGGTTATAAAACCCAAGTCTATCCAGCTTCTACTTCCCAAAGCATCTCCCGTACCCGCAAAAAGCACATATATCAAAAGCCCTGTGGTAATAATATAAAAAAATACTCCAAGGGTTTTATAATCTTTGTAATCAATAAAACTAATTATAATAGCTGCCACAATCCCCACTAAAATTGCTCCTATATGTACTATCATCATCCTTTTTGCTGCACTCAAGGGATTTACAGCACTGCTTACAACCAATATACCTATTATAGATAAAACAATAACTGCAGAAAAGAAAATATAGTCAAATTTTTTAAAGAAGTTAAAATCTTTGGTTTTTTCCACAAAGTACATATATTCACCTTCAATGCCACTAATAATTGGTCAACTTAATTTTTACAGATACAATCCAATTAAAAACTACTGCTAAAACTCAAATAAAGTCAAATTTAGCAGTAGTTTAAAACCTTTACTTAATACTATTATATTTTTACAAATATGTACTGTCAACCGACACCAATATTTAACAATACAAAACAACAGCCATTCCCATAATCTCGCATAATTAGCCACTTTTATCAAAACTATTCCAAAAAGCTACTAAATTCGTATTTCACAGGATTTTATTTTAGCGTCGAATCATAAAATCGTCCGGGCTATTTTGGGAAGGTCTAAACACTTTTTCGATTAGATCTATTATCTTTTAGCACTTCATTATAGTATTCAACTATCAACGAATCCAGTTCGACACTAGTTTTATATATTTTGCTATAATCATCATCATTATCAATCATTGTATTTAACTCGTACTGTAACTCTTGAATTTTCATTACATTCATTTTTTGCACCGCCGTTATCTTTTGTAAAATCTTTTTTAGACAAAATTAAAATTTAATGTCTTGTTTTGGTATAAGCAGTTTCTTTTTGCCTCTCCATTATAAGAAATTAATAAATATTCGTCAACAAACTATGAAAAATGTAACAAAAATGTAATGAAATCCAAAAGAGACAGTAAGAATAAAATTTTCTAGTTGTCTTTATTTTCAATTTCAAGGTGCTCATGGTCCTTCATATCATCTTGGCTAGAGCCATCGGTTTCGTTACTATCTGTCCGAGATTCTTGATTTAACTGGTGAAGCAAATGGGTAAATTCGCTTTCTTGTGCATTTTCAGTTTCAATTTGCTTCTTATATTTCATCCTTCTTATAACAAAAATCAGAGCAAATGCAATAACAAATATAATGGATAAAAGTTGAGATATCCTAAAAGTCCCCAACCAAAGGCTATCCAGCCTTAAACCTTCAATCCAACACCTTCCTAGCCCATATACTACCATATACAGACAAAATACTTCGCCCTTTAATTTCTTTCTCTTTGAAAACCATATCAGAAGCAAAAATACGCCTAAATTCCACAACGATTCATACAAAAAAGTCGGATGCACCGGAATATTCGGATCAACCGCATACCCCAAATTGCTTAAATTCTGCAACTGGCTCTTTATTTCATTTCCTGTCATACCCCATGGAAGGTTTGTATTCCTACCAAACGCCTCTTGATTGGTAAAGTTGCCCCACCTTCCTATAGCTTGGGCAAGAACAAAATAAGGAATACAAAAGTCTACAAAATGTAAAGCATCAATTTTCCTAACTTTCGAAAACACAACTGCTGTAATGACTGCTGTAATTAAGCCGCCATAGATGGCAAGTCCTCCCGTTCTTATGTTGATTATTTTCAAAATATCCCCGTTAAATTCATTCCAATTGAATATTACGTAATAAAGCCTTGCTCCTACAATTGAAATTGGAGCTGCGATTAAAACAAGATCAATAATGTCATCCTCTTTAATACCTGCTTTTTTTGAATTTTTCATTCCAAGAAGAACCGCAAGAAAAAAAGCGGCAGAGATAATTATACCATACCAATAAACCGGCAGCCCAAATATATTAAATGCCTCCCTATTCATGGGAATTCTAAGTCCCAATTTCGGGAATTCTACATACCCCACATTTCATCCCCCTTATGCTGGTTTTATTACTGACATTGCTAATTTGTCAGCTGTAAAATGTTCTCTGAATACCTGATTTACATATTCAAAAGTTATTTTATCATACACTTCCATATAGTCAAATATATTAACATCTTTAAAATAAACCGATACAAAGTTATGAGCAATTCTTTCCACCGAGTTAAACTGCTTAACAAATCTACCTTTTTGAGCTCTCCTGATCCTTTCATAGGTTTCCATATTAAGGCCACTCTGTTGAAGAGATGTAATTTCTTCCAGTACTACCTCTTTAACTTTCAATGGATCCTTAGATTCTCCTCCAAAAACCGAATAAGCATAATTTTCCTCTATCGTGTAGTCAAATTCAAAGGAATTGTTGATAAGTCCTTCATTATACAACTCATTATATAATTTTGAACTTCTACCCATTATCATTTCCAGAAGAATCTTTATTGCTGTTTCTCTCATAAGGCAATCCATACCTTTAGAGCAAAAACCGCTATCCTTATAGCCTATTTGGAACAAAGGCATTGATACTGCAAGTTGCTGCTCCACATAGCTTTCATTAATTTTATCCGGTTCATCGGGGAAAATCCTTTTTATTTCAGGCATACTGGAATTTACTGTTATACTTTGATCTATCTGTTCAAAAACTTTAACAGCATCAACATCTCCCACAACCACAATAATCATATTGGAAGGATGATAGAAGGTATTATAGCAAGTATATAAAATATCTTTATTTATTTTACTGATACTTTCAATACTTCCTGCTATATCAATTTTTACAGGGTTATTCACATAAAAAGCCCTCAAAAGGTTAAAGAATACCCTCCAGTTTGGATTATCTTCGTACATCCGGATTTCCTGGCCTATAATGTCCTTTTCCTTTTCCACACTTTCTTCAGTAATATATGGATTTTGAACAAAGTTTAACAAAAGACCAAAGTTCTCATCAAATTTATCAGTACACGAAAAAAGATATGCAGTCTGGGCAAAACTGGTGTACGCATTCGGATTTGAACCTAGCTGCGAAAATTTGTCCATCACACTTCCATCTTTCTGCTCAAACAACTTGTGTTCAAGGAAATGTGCAATTCCATCGGGAACTGTTGTAATTTCACTCTCCCCGGGTACAATAAATTGGTTGTTTATCGAACCGTAATGAGTTGCAAAAGTTGCAAACTTCTTTGAATAGCCCTTTTTAGGGATAACAAAACATTTCAATCCGCTTTTATGTTCATAGGTATGCATGATTTCACCAATGTTTTTATACTCTATTGATTTTATATCCATCAGTTATTCTCCCTTCATAAAGCCTTTTGATATTAAAATCTTATATTATTTTTTAAATGGCCTAACTTATTGATTTGAGGTTAAAAAATATATCGTGTCCATCTCAATATATTTTGCTATATCCATAACATCTTGTCTTGAAACTTTTTTTACTTTTTCTATTATGTCATCGGGAGTGTCTTTTGTTCCTGCAATTATCTGACTCAAGTTGAAATCCACCATTTGCAGTTGACTGTCTTTAAGCGACTTTATCCCAGTTTCAATACTTTTAATGGATGCTTCAAACTCGTAATCGGAAATATTTCCGTTCTTCATATCCTCAAGCTGCTTAACAATTACATCATAGGCCTTATCCTTGTTGCTTATTTCTATGCCGGAACTTATAACCATCAATCCTTTAAACTTTTCTAACCTTGAAAATACATAATAAGCCATGCCGTTTTTCTCACGAACGTTTTGGAACAGCTTAGAATGTATTCCTCCACCTAAAATACTGTTATAAAGCATCAATTTATAATAATTATCGGAATTGGGCTCAATATTGGTTCTAAAACCGATAGACAGCTTTGCCTGATTGACATTCATCCTTTCAACTACTTCCCTGACTTGGGATACATGTTTTTCCACGTTAGCCGATTGTATATTTTTTATTTCTCCTCGTTTAATCTGTTTGAGTTTATCAATAATATACCCTATCTTCTCGTCATTTATGTCTCCAGAAACAAACACATAAACAGGCAGAGTCTCCAAGAAATACTTATAATGTTCATAAAGATTACTTTCATTTATGGTGTCTATATCTTCAATAGTACCATAATCATAAATTCCGAAGGGCTCATTCTCGCACATTACTTCAAGGCACTTGTCAACACCATATTGCACTTTGTCATTTACCCTGCTCTCAATAAGCTCCTTGAGATTTTTAGCTTCCTGCTGTACATATTCCTTCTTAAATACCCCATTTTCCGTAACAGGATTGGTTATAATCTCAAACAACAGGTCAAAGGCCTTCTTTGTCAAATCTGTTTCTCCACTAGCATACTTATCGCATATAAAATCCAAATAAAACTGAATTATCTGGTTTTCACCTTTCTTTGTTACACCGCAGTCAAAAGTTGCACCATATAATTCCTCAAGGTAAAGTGATATATCCTGTATTGTTGGGAAATTGACACTACCGCGCCTCAAAACTGCCGGAAGCAAAGCATTCTTCGATGCTTTTTCCCTGCTAAGATTGTCATGGAAAAATATGTTTACTGAGTTGGTTTTAAATTTATCCATTTTAATCTGATAAACTTTTATTCCGTTAAAAGAAGCAATCTCCAGTACTTGACTGTCCGATAATCCATTATTTGTCATTTAACCAGTCCTCTCAATTTTATTTTTAATTACTTCACTTTATATTAGTATAATAAAAACACCTTGCTTTATTCAATATATGGTAAAACATTTTGATTTTCCACCTATTTAAGAGATCTGCATTTTTTGTGTCAAAAAAAGAAAAAAATCAAATAAATACAAAACTACCTAAGTTAATTTAACCAGGTAGTTTTTGAGTGTTTGCCACTTATTTTAAATCAAAAGGTTTTCCTTTTGATCCACCCCAATTTTATTCTCCGTGGATTTACGTTTATACTCATCCTTGTCACATTCCATCATTTGCTTCATTTCATACATCAATTTATCACTTCTTTTAATAACATCGTGTATATCTTCGTCCAACTCAGGATTAAAACATGCCGTTCCATAAGAAAGTTCCAAAGGATAAGGAAGATTCTCTTCCTTTATCATCCTTTCCAAATCCTGTTGTATATTCTCTATCGGTTCATAAGTTATACAAATAAACTCGTCCCCTCCTGTACGAAATACCTCTCCCTTACTACCCACTATGTTTTTTATAATCTTATAGCAGATTCGTATGGCTTCATCTCCAGTATCATGTCCATAATGATCATTTATATATTTCAAATAATTCAAATCAAATTCCGTTATATAAATATTTTTCAAACGCTCGGGATTTTTAGAAATTTCAACGATTTCCTTTTCAAAGGCATTACGATTTTTAGCCTGAGTCATGAGATCAATATCTGCCATTTTTATTATAAGGTCTTTCTTCTCCTGATCCGCAATAATCTTTAAATATCGTTTCCAAGAAAAATTCATTAAAGTAATAACGGAAATCAAAATGCTTATTGGAAAGGTAGCAATACGTTCACTGTAGATTCTTAAATAATATAAAACAACATCAAATGCTGCACCAATTAATAAAATCATTAACGGTATCAATAACAATTTAATTCTCGTATTCTTTTCTACCACTATATCATATATAATTGTTCCTATAACCAATACTATTTCAAGCATAAGCATAACAATGAAGAAAAATAAAAGCTCGAACAATTCTTTAACTCTTGCAATCTGTAAAATAAATGCTATTAAAACAAACAAAGTATGAACGGTACACATAGCACCTATAATTTTTTTACATCTATCACGGCACAGCTTGTAAATATAAATACTAAACGCAATAGGCATAAGAAATAAAGCAGAATAATCAACAAAATAGGTTATTTGTGCATTTCCAATAATTAAACTGAAAAAATCATACTGGTTTATGCTCCATAAGCCACTGCAAAGTGCACAAATACCGATTATTTTAAAATTATCATCCAAATGTCCGGTTTTAATACGCAATGAAAAATAAATAATAAGTGATACAATTCCTGCCACGATAATAAATGTACATATTATGATTCCAGGAAACTTTTGCAAAATCAATGTAGCATATACGGAATTTTTATTACCATAAGATATTTTCTTTACTACTCCTGCATATTTAGCATTAACTGAAACCATTTCTATAACAAGTTTCTTCCCATTACTCCCTGACGGAATAGGTATGACATTATTTAAAAAACCTTTATTGTTTATAAATAGATGATCAGTATTGTTATAACCATAGGAATAAATTTCTATGCCATCTAACGTAGCTCGTACCGAATCATATGCTGTAAAAATACACACTGCCTGTGAATCTTTAAATGCTTCAGGAAGTATTCGGGAAATGGAAAAAGTATCTCCAACCTTTGTTTCATAATTTTTATAAGGCAATTTAACATCTTTAATCAGTTTATCATTAACACTATAGTCCCATCCTTCATTCATAGAAAACAAGTCATCAAAATCAACTCCAGTATTCTGATAAGGAAAACTAAAGCTAATAAATAAAAACACAATTAATGAAACCAAGCACATTACTTCAAAAATTCGGCTGATAATTTTCAAGTTCCAGTACCCTCCAGCATATTCAATTGTTTTATCTTATTCCAAATCAAATGCGCAATTTTTGAACTGTTCATAAAGAAACCATTCAAAGTACACGAATAATTTACCAGATATTCAAGCAACGTGTCTATATCTTCTTAATTTTTTTCAGAAAACCCTATAACTTTATTGCTTAATTTTCAACTCTGACTATAAGAATTAATAGTATTTATAGTAATTATATCATATTATACATACTTATGATATCGAAGTTAAAGTAATAGACCATATAAACTTACTGTAGAAAAAAACTTTGATGTTGCATAATAATAATTAACAAGAAAACCGCACAGTTTTCGTATAGTATTAATAATTAGGAATTGTGCATAAAATCTCCTTCGTTATTTTATATAAAATTTTTATGAATATTTTTCATATATAAAAAGTGCACCTCCAAATGTCAGATTATCATCTAACACTTGAGGCACACTTCGCTATTAACTAAGTTTAACAATCAGTTACATCAATTGTCTATTTTGCCTCTAAGCCAACAGAAATAATATTCCAGAAAGAATCTTTTTCTTTATATTCCCTATCAAAGATCAACGGGTCTTGTGATCCACGCCATGAATGCTGATCATTGATACCCCATAGTGTTACCGAGGAGATATAATCTTTGTAATCGATATAAATCCGGAATAATTCCTTATAGATCTGTGCCTGTTTTGCTGCCATAGCTGAATCCGGTGGCGGACCGTTGCCATCAATAGCTGTCGCAATATCAAGCTCTGTAATCTGAACATCATAACCTGCTGCAACGAACTTTTCAATTGTTGCTCTGTATTGATCCATTGGCGGGTACTCGATATTTACATGGCTTTGCATACCGATACCGTCAATATTACCGGCAGCTTTTGCCTCTGCCAATAATTCAATGATCTGTTCAGCTTTTCCTTCATCATACTCGTTGTAATCATTGTAGTATAGCAAAATGCCGGTACCTTCCGAAGCTTTTCTTGCATATTCAAAGGCCTTTGTAACATAGGAGTAATCTCCATAAACAATCTTCCAGTTGTTATATGGCATAGTATAAGACGAAACAACTTCGTTACATACATCGTAAGCATAGAACAGATCCGGATATTTTTCTTTGATATGTCCAAAT
>Ga0134092_1000189_pt1 | contig 65079 bp, 56 predicted proteins | sample 3_6taG_FD_94454 | JGI IMG/M metagenome (GOLD analysis project Ga0134092, IMG submission 94454) | Switchgrass degrading microbial communities from high solid loading bioreactors in New Hampshire, USA - 3_6_20_6_A3 metaG | ecosystem: Engineered > Bioreactor > Semi-continuous > Anaerobic >... | reverse complement strand
GTAAGGAATAAGGAAATAGGAATTAAATGGGAGATTGGAAGAGAATAACATGTAAGTATTCTCAAGGGTTTGAGGGGTGTTGGTGAAAGGAGTTTATTTGAAAAAGGAAAGAAGTTTGTTTGGGTTACATAATACATGTGTATAAATTTAATAAGTTCAAAATATAGCACGTAGACTTAATCATAAGTCATGGAAAAATGCGATAGAAATTGCATTTAAACCGTGGCTTTTTTATTTGGTTTCCGATAAGTCAAGATATAACCGTAGTTTTATATGTAACGTATTATACCTGCCACTACTTTTTGATATAATGAGATTGATGTAAAAATAAATCAACAAGGCTTCAACATGGAAATATTTTAAACTCTTCATGAAGCACGGAATGTTGGAAAGACAACAAACATGTTACTGAAATAAAAAAAGAAATTATCGAAACTAAGGGTGATTTAATTGAGGTGGAGTAAGTTAAAGAAGCAATTGGAGGATTTTGTTTGCCCGTGCTTAAAAGGTAGGGTGGAATTTTGGATCACAAATTATAGAAAAGCTCATGACCGGATGGGTAGGGCATATATTACGGTAGACGGAAAAGAAGTTGTTAATATGTGCAGTATAAAAAAAGAGATTGCAATATATAATGCGGAAAAAGAGTTAAAGGACAGTAAAAATGTTAATTTGGATCAAGACGGTTTTGAACAAGACAGAATGTATGAGTTGCTAAGAAGGGAAGGTTTTTCTGAAGATACATTATCTTGGATAGCCGAAAATAGAAAAATTAATAGAATGGCACATAAAAAAGTAGAGGAGGAAGATGTTTTCTCACAATATGATTTCCTTGAGGCAGTAGAAAAGTTCCTAAATTCCTCCATTGAAGAATCATTAAAATCGGATAATTCTATTGTTAAAGCCTTGGCATTGATTGATAGAAGAGTGGGTAAGAGAACTTTAAACATGCTAAAAGAATCGATAGAACAGGAGAGTGAACTTGTAAGATATTTTTATAGTTTACGATGCCAGGCAGAGCAAATAGAACAAATATGATAAACCGTTATGAGATATATTTTGTTAGTAGGTATAATTGGGAAAATACCTAGTTATATCTGCAGCAAAAGAAAACTGTATTTTTATAATATATCGTATACTGATTAGGATGCATTAGAGAATTTGCGCTTACAAAACTATAAATCCATATAATATGATATAAACAGTTAGACCGAAAAAATTTTATGTTGACTAAGTTGCTGAATTTATGTGATAATATATTTGAAGTTTTAATTATGTGCTATGTGTAAAGCTATAAATATATTTTCTTTACAAAATTCTTTTAACATTTATATAAAATGTTTCTTTTTGATGTTTAAATAATTTTAATATGCTATTATAGGCTAACCTACAATGTCATATCTTCATAAAAATATTGGACTACAGCATGAAATAAGTGTCGCTAAAGAGTAACTTCAATGGTAATATAGAGAGGTGAATGTTGATACTTAAAACAAATTTTCCAATATTGTTATATGTAAATTAAACTAAAATGTTGTTAAAGTTCTACCATTTATTATTACTTAATGCGTATTGTATATACTAACTCTTTCGACGAAAATTTAACTTCGTTAATTCCTGGTTTTTGGTGTTAAAGCAAGTTTTAATTATGTTATGATAAAGAGCTCACATTGCAAGCATAATTTATTAGTAGCTTGGACCGGAACCTTGATAGATTGCTCAATAAAGCTCCGAACAGTTTTGTACGCATGTTTAACAAAGTAAAGCATTATACATAATTTGGATTAAAATGCCTGAAATTTTGGATTAGATGTAAATTAGACTGTATTTCGACGGAAATGAAAATGCTTTTGCCAATAGTGTATGATTGAGGAATAGGTCACGTTATTTATTACCTTTGGTGGGTTACCGAACCGAGGATATAGTAGATAACAACCTTAATTGGTTTGGCTTTTTGTTTATCCGTGGCGTATGTATCACATAGGGACTATATCTTTGAACTAAACCGTCAAAATTGATTGCTTTGCATCTGGTTGCGTATACATTTACAGCGTGCTAGCATATTCATATCGTTATTGCTATATTTGTTTGATATGTTTTTCTTTTTCTATTTTCCTTGTATTTCATGGGTTTTAGTATCAATATCAAGCATTTAAAAAATCTATTATGTTAACTATATTCCATATAATTAATATAATACAACGAAACATAATAAATGTTGTGTTGAATGGCTTACGATGTAAAGACTTTATCATAACTTATATAGCAGTAAATCAAAGTAAAAGCTATAAAAATACATAATTTAGGAGGTAATGTTGCAATGCGTAAACGATTTCAAAAAGTCACTTCTATCTTACTCGCAGCTATTTTAGTTGTTTCAATGATGCAGTTTGGCCAGATAGCAATGGCAGCGGAAACTGCAAAAGACAACGTTGTGTTGTACCAGAGCTTTGAAGATGGAGATGTGGGTGGATGGAAACCGGTATGGGGTAGGCCAGGAACTGTAGTAGTATCTTCTGATTGTGCTTCAGAAGGAGAAAAGTCCCTTTTGTTCACAGACAGAACTTCAACTGAACAATCTCCAAGTCTTGACATAACCGGCTATATGGAACCGGGAAAGATATATAATATATCCTTGAAGGTGAGATTGGGAGAAGGAAGTGATCAAGTACATATTGCATCAAAAGTAGACTCGCCATTGCTAAGTAATAAATATCCTTGGCTGGCGGATAATGTGACTGTTAATTCTACAGAGTGGACAACTCTTGAGGTCAAAGCATACGAAGTACCGGACAGTACGTCTGAATTTATCATTTACGTTGAGACGGTAAACTCGACAGCTGACATATACATTGACGAAGTATTGATAGTAGATGTTACACCTGTCGCAGAACCTGTGACTGTGTTGTACCAGAGTTTTGAAGATGGCGATGTAGGCGGATGGAAATCGGTATGGGGTAGGCCAGGAACAACAGTAGTATCTTCTGTCTATGCTTCAGAAGGAGAAAAGTCCCTTTTGTTCACAGACAGAACTTCAACTGAACAATCTCCAAGTCTTGACATAACCAGCTATATGGAACCGGGAAAGATATATAATATATCCTTGAAGGTGAGATTGGGAGAAGGAAGTGATCAAGTACATATTGCATCAAAAGTAGACTCACCATTGCTAAGTAATAAATATCCTTGGCTGACGGATAATGTGACTGTTAATTCTACAGAGTGGACAACTCTTGAGGCCAAAGCATACGAAGTACCGGACAGTACGTCTGAATTTATCATTTACGTTGAGACGGTAAACTCGACAGCTGACATATACATTGACGAAGTATTAATAGTAAATATTCCATCTAGTAAAACTCCTGAGGGAGATCTTGATCAATCAGGTATTAAAGCTGATTTTGAAGATGGTATCGGTGATTGGAAGATCAGATTCGAAGAGAGTGGAAGTCTTGAATTAACAGATAAGGACAATCATACACCGGGTGGAAAAAATAGTGTGGCGGCAAGTGTTTCTACAGAGTATAATGGTCCGATTTTAAATGTTTTGGGAAAAATGCATAAAGGCCACAAATATCATTTGTCTGCCTGGGTAAAGATGGCTCCTGGTCAAAAGCCTACCGTATTACGTATAAGCGTACAAAGCGGAAGTAGCACATTTACAAATGTTTCTGCCAACGTAATGGTGACGGAAAATGAGTGGGTGCAGTTATCGGGCGATTTCATAATGGCGGTTACTCCAACAGTATTAAATGCTTATGTAGAAACAGCGGGGACACCTGATGAAACAGTAACTTTCTACATGGATGACTTTGAAATTTCGTATATTGGACCAGTAGCTACTAAACCTGTACAAACCAATTTGACACCTATAAAAGATGCTTACAAAGATTACTTTTTGATTGGTAGTGCAGTTAATGGAGCAGATTTAGAAGGTAGTCGGCTTGAACTTCTTAAACATCATTTCAATGTTGTTACAACAGAAAACGCGATGAAGCCGGAATATGCTTATGATGAGAATAAAAAATTTGATTTTACAGAAGAAAATGCTCTTGTGGCTAAAATTGAACAAGAGGGTTTCCAATTGGTAGGTCACGTACTTGTATGGCATAGCCAAATGCCTACATGGTTAAGTACAGCTGATGATGGTAAGCCATTGGATTATGAGACAGCATATAAGAACTTGGAGACTCATATCAGAACAGTCGTAGAGAATTATGGTGATAAAGTTATTTCATGGGATGTAGTAAATGAAGCAATCAAAGATGGATTGACTTTTACGGCAACTACTGAAAATTGGAAGGATGCACTTCGTGAATCTCCTTGGTACAAGGCTCTTGGGCCCGATTATGTGGAAGAGTCTTTCAGGATAGCTAAAAAGGTACTGAAAGAAAATGGTTGGACAAACGTAAAACTGTATTACAACGATTATAATGAAGATAACCAACAGAAAGCAGCTGCTATCTATAGCATGGTTAAAGATATAAATGAGAGATATGCTAAAGAAAATAATGGAGAGATACTAATTGATGGTATAGGAATGCAGTCTCATTATAACAGCAGCACAAACCCAGAAAATGTTCGGCTTACCTTGGAGAAATTCAGCTCTTTGGAAGGAGTTGAAATAAGTATAACTGAGTTGGACATCACAGCTGGAACCAATTCTGTGCTTACTGAAGAACAAGCTATTGCTCAAGGATATTTATATGCTCAATTATTTAAACTCTATAAAGAGTACTCCCACAAGATAGCCCGCGTAACATTATGGGGATTAAATGACTCTACAAGCTGGAGAAAAGAAGGCAGTCCATTGCTGTTTGACGAATACTTGCAGGCTAAACCGGCTTACTACGCTATCATGGATCCGGATAAATTTATTGAAGAAAACCCACCTAAGGAAAAAGTAGTTAAACAAGCGAAGGCTCTATATGGTACTCCTGTTATAGACGGTAAAGTGGATTCCATATGGAATGACACATATGATATGAAGATTGATCAATATCAACAAGCATGGCAGGGGGCTACCGGTGTAGCTAAAGCTCTTTGGGATGAAGAGAACCTCTATGTATTAATTCAAGTTCAAGATGACATCCTTGATGATACTAATGCAAATCCATGGGAACAAGACTCTGTTGAGATATTTGTTGACCAAAACAATGCAAAAACACCGTATTATGAGGATGAGGGAGACGGACAGTACAGAGTAAACTTTAAGAATGAAGCTTCCTTCAATCCGGACAGTATAGCTGAAGGATTTGAATCGGCAGTAAGTGTATCCGGATCGAACTATACTGTCGAAGTGAAGATACCGTTAAATACAATAACTCCAAGTAAAAATACTAAGATTGGTTTTGATGTTCAAGTTAATGACGCAAAAAATGGTGCACGTATAAGTGCTGTTGCTTGGAATGACGCATCGGGTACTGGCTACATGGATACATCTGTTTTCGGTGAGCTAACTCTAGTTAAAGCAACTGAGCCGGGTACAGGCGGTTCGGGTGGATCGAAAGGAAAAGGAAGTAGCAGTGGAAACGGCAATGTTCCAAAAACTGATGAAACTGGAAGCGGCAGCGAAACAACAGGCAATACTGGAACAATATCGGTAGAAGCAACTGTAGATGAAAATGGAAACTATACTGCTATTGTCAATGAAGAAGCAGCAAAAGGTGTTAAAGACGGAGTGTTAAAAATAGAAGTAAAGGGTGCAGAGCAAAGTAATAGTGTAATAGTGAAAATTGCCTCTGATTTCGTTGAGGCTGCATCGGAAGCCAATGCTAAAGTAATTGAAGTAAATACCGGTTTGGCTAATATAGAATTGCCGGTATCCCTGTTTGGAGATTCTAAAGAGGGCGAAGAAGTTCAATTACAAGTGAATAAAGTAGACCATTCACAGCTTCCTTCACAGGTGAGAACAAGAGTAGGACAAAATACTGTATTTGAGTTCAACCTTAGTGTAGGCGGACAAAAACTTAGCAATTTTGGTGAAAACCAAAAAGTAAAAGTGTCCTATCCGTATACTCTAGGGGCAGGAGTAAGACCGGCAAGAGTTGTAGTTTACTATATTAACGATAACGGAGAGTTTGAAGTAATCAAAAATGGCCGCTATAGCAATGGAGCAATTCACTTTAAAACAAAACACTTTAGTAAATACGTGGCTATACCGGCTGAAATAACTCTTAAAGACATATATGAGGCAACATGGGCTACAGATAGTATAGAAGCTTTGGCGGCTCGTGAGATTGTTAAAGGTGTATCTGCCGATGCTTTCCTTCCAATGAAGGAAGTAACAAGAGCAGAATTTGTACAAATGATCGTTGAAACTTTTGATTTGGAATCGGAAGCTGTAATAAATCCATTCTCAGATGTCGTAGCTGGAGAATGGTATGAAAAAGCAGTTCTAACCGCCTATGAATTAGGTATTATCAAAGGTAAGCCGGATGGTACTTTTGGAGTGAATGAGAAAATCACCCGTCAAGATATGGCAGTTATTACATACAGTGCGTTAAAGGTAGCAGGAATTAATATAACTGCAAATTCAGGATCTGTTGTATTTGGAGACGATATGGCTATCTCAGCCTATGCAAAAGAAGCTGTATCTGCAATGCAGAGAGCGGGAATAATCAATGGTATGCCCGGTAACATATTTGCTCCGAAAGATACTGCAAATAGAGCGCAAGCAGCAGTAATTCTGGCTAAATTGCTTGAAGAACTATAATAACTTTTGAGTTAAAACTCCGCTGTTTTATTAGCAGCGGGGTTTTTTTATTTAAGCAGCTTTTAAACTATTTTTTAGCTATGAAGATAAATAAAAGTTGAATAAATTAAAATAATTTAGTTAGCAATTAATAAAATTAATAATATAATTCAAAAAATTAAGCACCACATTGACAAAATGGAATATTTATATTAATATAGAAATGTAATAAATAATATTTAATTAATAGTTAAAAATATTAATGTGATACATCATAAAATTAAGGAGTGGTTTTATGGGTAAGGAAGTTCTAGGTAAATGCCCTGTTTGTAATAGTGAAACAATTGTAACGAAAATAAGCTGTGAAAATTGCAAAACAACTATAGAGGGAGAATTTACACTTTGTAAATTTTGTAGACTTACTGCAGAACAAAAGCAATTTATAGATACATTCATTAAATGTAGAGGAAATATAAAAGAAATGGAAAAGGAACTGGGAGTGTCCTATCCCACAGTAAAAAACAGACTTGAGGATGTGGCAGCAGCGTTAGGTCACAAACCACAGCCAATAGTTGGGGATGACGGCAGAAAGAAAGAAATTCTTGAAAGATTAAATGCCGGAGAAATAACTTTTGATGAGGCTATGGAATTATTGAAAAGTCAGTATTAGGTAGAGTTATATTTTATTTAGTCTTTAAAATAGGAGGTTGATTTGATTATGGCAAGTGAAGAAAAGATTCTTATTCTAAAAATGCTTGAAGAAGGTAAGATAAACAGTGAAGAAGCAGCAAGACTTATTGAAGCTGTAGAAGGTACGAATAAGACTACTCAAAACGACAATGTTAATTATAATACAAGACAGCAGAAGAAGGTTAACTTCAGTGATGAAGTTTCAAAGGTAAAAGAAAAACTAAATGATTGGAAAAGAGATTTTAAGAATAACTATAATCAAAAGGATTTTGACCGAATGATAGAAGAGTTTAGTGCAAAAGCTGAGAAGGTGGGAAGAACTCTTGCAACTACAACTTTGGGCATTGCAGACAAAATAGTTGATTTTGTGAGCAGCTTTGTTGATACTAATTCCTTTAATGTTTTCGGTAAATATAAAGCTGTAGAAAAATCTTTTGAAGTGGAAAATGTAACAGAAGGTACTAATCTTGATGTCCAGGGATTAAACGGAAACATACTTGTAAAGAAACATATGGATAATAAAGTGATTATTAAATCTACTATAAGAAGCCCTCATGACAATGCTGATGAACTCTTGGCTTTTAATGAAGGAGATGGCAATATTTCGATAAAGAGCACTAAAGATGAGAATATTAGTGTATCCTATGAGATTTTTCTACCGACTGTTAAGTTCAATACAATAAATCTTAAAACTAAAAACGGAAAAATCTATGTAGAAGATTCTATCGCGGAAATATTTGAAGCCCAAACAAGTAACAGTAATATTGAACTTATGGGGGTTAATAGCGAAAAGATTAATGTCACCACTAGAAATGCCAAAATTCAACTGGGTTATATTATAGGGAAAAATATTGATATAAATTCGGTCAATTCTCTTATAGATATCAAGCATATAAAAACTCAGAATGTAAATGCGGTAAGTAAAAACGGTAGAATTTTTATTGAGAATGTCCACAATTATAACGGATGTTCTGATATCAATATGAATCTTAAAACCAGTCAAGCGGGCATAAAAGTAAATATGAATGATATGGAAAAGAGAGGATATAAGATTAAGGCGCAAACTACTAATGCCGATATCAACTTGTTAATTCCTGAAATAACTTATAAAAACATAAGCAAACAGCTAGCAAGTAGTTTTGTTGAGGCTGAAAGCAGCGGTTATGAGGGTTATGAGCAAAAGGTAAATATAATTGCCGATACTCAAAATGGTGATATTGAAATTGTAAAATAAGATATATTAAAATTTATATTAGAGCAGTTGAAACAGCTGCTCTTTTTATTGTGTTTTCTTAAATTTTGAAGAAAGGATATTTTTGGAATGCTGTAGTCTGTAAAAATCTTTTAATAAATATATAGAATAAGCTAAGAATACATGCTATAATAATAGATTGTAAATTTAATATTCTTTAAATTAGAGGTGCAAGATGTTTGATAAATTGCAAGCTGCAGAGAACAGATATGAAGAGATCAATCATAAGCTAAGTGATCCAGCAGTAATTGAAAATCAGGATGAATACAGAAAATTGATGAAAGAGCATGCGGAGCTTCAGGAGTTAGTAAATAAATACGGTGAATACAAAAAAGTTACTAAAGATATAGTCGATGCTAAAGAGCTTCTCAATGAAAAACTTGATAAAGATTTCAGAGAGATGGTAGAGTTAGAGCTCAAAGAAGCTGAGGAAAGTTTGGAAGAGATTAAGAAGGAAATCAAGATACTTCTTTTGCCTAAAGACCCTAATGATGAGAAGAATGTTATTGTTGAAATACGTGGAGGTGCAGGAGGAGATGAAGCTGCACTTTTTGCCGGGGACCTTTTCAGAATGTATACAAAATATGCTGAGAAATGCGGTTGGAAAACCGAGATTTTAGACTCAAATCCTAATGAAATAGGCGGCTTTAAAGAAGTAATTTTTGCCATTGAAGGTAACGGTGCTTACAGCAAGTTGAAATTTGAGAGTGGAGTGCACAGGGTGCAAAGAATACCGGAAACTGAGGCAAATGGCAGAATTCATACATCAACTGTTACAGTTGCTGTTTTGCCTGAAGTTGAAGAAGTGGATGTTGAAATAAATCCAAATGATTTGAGAATAGATACCTTTAGAGCATCCGGTGCCGGAGGACAGCATATTAATAAGACCGAGTCGGCGATAAGAATAACACATATACCTACAGGAATAGTTGTATCCTGTCAGGATCAGAGGTCTCAGCATAAAAATAAAGATAAGGCTATGAGAATTTTGAGATCCAAGCTGTATGAAATGGCCCAGGAACAGCAGACCAGTGAAATTGCACAGGCTAGGAAGACCCAAGTCGGTACCGGTGACAGGAGCGAAAGGATCAGAACATATAATTTTCCGCAGGGAAGAGTTACCGATCATAGAATAGGTCTCACTCTATATAAAATTGATAGCATATTAGAGGGTGACTTAGATGAGATTATAGATGCATTGATTACTACCAGTCAGGCTGAGCGTCTTGCAAGCGGTGGAAATGACGATGAAATTTAAGAAAGTTACGAAAAGTTTGTGAGCAAAGTAAGTTTTCTTGAAAGGTGAAAAAAATACCTTTCGGGAAAACTTATAAGCTGTTTTATAAAATAACCCTGCAATATAATATTTTACCCCTTTGCTGAATAGAATAATATATATTTAGAAAATCAGAACTGTTATTTTGGGAATATTGTTATTACCTATAATAGTATGGAATTAGGGGGTAAATTGTGGGGTATTTGATAAAAGTCACGCTTATTGGCCTTATCTCCGGTATGGCGGGTACAAGTATCGGCGGGTTAATGGCTTTTTTTGTTAAGAAAGTAAATAGACGTTTCATTAGCTCTGTTTTAGAATTTTCAGCAGGCTTGATGACTTCGGTTGTGTGCTTTAAACTCATACCTGAAGCGTTTAAATTTGGAGGTATAAAGCTTACCTTTTTTGGAGTTTTCCTTGGGGTGGCTACCATTTTATTGGTAGAGGAGCTCCTTGCAAGAGCCAGGTTTATCAAAGCCAAAAAGCAAAATTCGGGGCTTTTAAGGGCAGGTATTGTGATGGCAATAGGAATTGCACTACATAATTTTCCTGAAGGTTTTGCTGTAGGCTCGGGATTTGAAGCATCTTTAAGTTTGGGGATTATGATTACTGCAGTAATCATAATTCACGATATTCCTGAAGGCATAGCGATGGCAGTTCCTATGAAAGCCGGAGGATTTACCAGTAAGAAGGCCTTTGCATTGACAGCATTATCCGGTGTGCCGATGGGATTAGGGGCTTTATTGGGAGCAATAATTGGAGGTATTTCAGAGAAGTTTATCGGAGCATGCCTTGGTTTTGCAGCCGGTGCTATGCTTTACGTAGTTTATGGAGAGCTAATGATTGAGTCGAAAAAACTTTATTTAGGAAGACTTCCTTCCATAAGTAATGTTTTTGGCATTGTTTGTGGTATAATAGTAACGACAATAAATTAATTGTTAAAGGTTAAAAGTTCCTTTGCATGTAATGGGATCTTGTTACTTTAAATCGCAGCTTTTGGCTGAGATATGTAAGGAGAGAATGGTTTGAAAACGGAAATTCTAAAAATAGACATCCATAATATTGATAGTGCAAAGATAAAATATGCAGCTCAGGTAATAGAGGAAGGTGGCCTTGTGGCCTTTCCTACAGAAACTGTTTATGGACTTGGGGCAAATGCATTAAACAAAGCTGCGGTGGAAAAAATATTTATGGCAAAGGGAAGGCCATCGGATAATCCTCTTATAGTGCATGTTGCAGATAAGGAGTCTGTGGAAAAACTTGTTTCACGAATACCCGAGAAGGCAGTAAAGCTTATGGATACTTTCTGGCCGGGACCTTTGACTTTAGTTATGGACAAGCAATCTATTGTACCGGATATTATAACTGCAGGTCTTAATACTGTTGCGGTTAGAGTTCCATCACATCCCATTGCGCTTGCTTTGATAAGAGCAGCCAAACTTCCTATTGCCGCACCTAGTGCCAATATATCCGGAAAACCCAGTCCTACCGATTCAAAACATGTAATCAATGACTTGGATGGCAAGGTGGATGTTATAATTGATGGAGGATTCTCCAACATTGGTGTGGAATCAACTGTTATGGATATGGTTGTAGAACCGCCAATGTTGCTGCGACCGGGAGGAATAACCCTTGAACAATTGGAGGCTGTCATAGGGAATGTTCAGATTGACCCTGGTGTTGCACAGAAGAACCTGGACGGTAAAATTGTTCCCAAGTCACCGGGTATGAAATATAAACATTATGCACCAAAGGCAAAGGTTGTCATAGTTGAGGGTGAAATTCAAAAAGTTGCAGAAAAGATAAATGAATTGGTAAAAGACTATGAGAGCAGGAACATAAAAGTAGGGATATTGGCTACTGACGAGACAAAACAGCTTTATCCCGAAGATTTGACTGTATCCTTGGGTAGCAGGATGAACCCTGAGACTATTGCATCTAATTTATTTAATGCGTTCAGGGATTATGACAAAACGGATGTACAGACTATTTTTGCAGAAGCTATTGATAGTACAGGCATTGGTCTTGCGATAATGAATAGAATGAATAAAGCGGCAGGATATAATATTATTAAAGTATAGAGACTTCGAAAATACTCTTATAAATGTATTTAAAAGGAGACGAAAAATGAAAAGAATACTTTTTGTCTGTACAGGGAACACATGTAGGAGCATTATGGCTGAAGGAATTTTTAATAATGCTATTGCAAAAGATGAAGAGGCCATGAGGCAGTTTAATGCATCCTCGGCAGGAATTGCTGCTTTTAACGGAGACTGTGCCAGTGGGAATGCTTTAAATGTGATGAAAAGTTGGAATATTGATATTAGTTATCACAAAGCAAAAAGAATTTCACCGGAAGATGTGGACAGTGCCTTTATGATATTTACAATGACAAGGGAGCATAAAAAAGTACTGCTTAAATTGTTTCCGGAGGCAGAAGAGAAAGTTTATACACTTAAGGAATTTGCTTATGAAGGTTTTGAAGATATGAGCAATAGGTCAACCGATATAAGTGATCCCTATGGAGGGGATGAAAATGTATACAGGGAATGTGCAATTGAGATTAGAGACGCTATTGATAAAGTAATTGAAAAACTTAAGTATAAGTATGTTGAGACGTGATTTTGTTGGCATTATTTTCAAGTCTATTATTTTTGACATTAAATTTATAGTAATATAAAATATAAATTAATTTGGAGGTTAATATGAAGATTGCAATTGGTAGTGACCACGCTGGATACGAATTAAAAGAAGAAATAGTGAAGTTTCTTCAAAAAAACAACTATGAAGTTATTGATTTTGGGACATGCGATTCAAAATCGGTGGATTATCCCGATTATGGTATAAAAGTCGCAGAGGCAATTAAAAATGGAGAATGTGAAAAAGGCATAGTAATATGTGGAACAGGAATAGGAATATCCATAGCAGCTAACAAAGTGCCGGGCATTAGAGCAGCATTGTGTGCTAACAGTTTTATGGCAAGAATGAGCCGTGAACATAACAATGCGAATGTACTTGCAATAGGAGCTAGGATAGTAGGTTTAGACCTTGCGATAGACATGGTAGATACATGGCTTAAAACTGAATATTTGGGAGATAGACATCAAAGAAGGTTGGACAAAATAGAAGATATAGAAAAAAAATATGGAAGATAAAAGGAGAATAAAGAAATGGAAAACGTTTTTGTACTTGATCATCCTTTGATACAGCATAAAATTTCACTATTAAGGGATAAGAATACTCAGACAAAAGAATTTAGAGAATTAGTGATGGAAATATCCATGCTTATGGGATATGAAGTTACCAGAAATATGCCTTTAAAAGAAGTTGAAATAGAAACGCCTGTTGGGGTGGCAAAAACCAATGTTATCTCCGGTAAAAAACTTGGTATTGTACCTATACTTAGAGCCGGTTTAGGTATGGTAGATGGGTTACTTAAGTTGCTTCCTATGGCAAAAGTGGGGCATATTGGATTGTATAGAGATCCTAAAACTTTAGGTCCTGTGGAATACTATTGTAAATTGCCCGATGATGTTTGTGAAAGAGAAATAGTTGTAGTGGACCCTATGCTGGCTACAGGCGGTTCGGCATCAGCTGCAATCCAATACATAAAGGATAGAGGTGTAAGCAATATCAAGCTGATGTGCCTAATTGCTTCTAAAGAAGGAATTGCCAGAATAAACAAAGATCATCCCGATGTTGTGGTATACTGCGCTGCTGTTGATGAAATATTAAATGACCATGGATATATAGTACCGGGCTTGGGAGATGCTGGAGACAGGCTATTTGGGACTAAATAGATAATACGCCAAATACTCTAAAGCTTTTATGAGAAAAGGACGAAGTATATTTTAGTTAATTATTGCCGTGTAGGGGGGAAGTTTGTGAGACCATCTTGGGACCAATACTTTATGGAAATAGTTGATCTTATAAAAAAGAGATCCACTTGTAAAAGGCGTCAGGTAGGAGCATTGATTGTTAAGGATAAACGTATCCTTGCAACAGGATATAACGGTGCTCCTATAGGATGCAAGCATTGTGATGAAGTTGGGTGTTTAAGAGAAAAACTTAATATACCTTCCGGAGAAAGGCATGAACTGTGTAGGGCTATACATGCAGAACAAAATGCAATAGTACAAGCAGCTTATTCGGGCACTAGCGTTAAAGACGGTACACTTTATGTTACAAATCAGCCCTGTGTTTTGTGTGCAAAGATGGCAATTAATGCGGGAATTAAGAAAATTGTGTTTAAAGGAGATTATCCGGATAATTTAGCCATGGAATTGTTGAAAGAAGCAGGGATAAGAGTTGTAAAATTTGATGCAGAATAGTATTATAAATTAGAATTTTTTATTTGAGTTATATTTTGGTTTTTATTATAATTATTACAAGATATCGGACCTTAGAACAGCTAAGTGCATTTTTGGGATAAATTTTGGTGGGATAAGTATTGGCACACTTTATTACGAAAGATTAATGAAAAAAAGAAGGTGTTGTCTTTGTTTTATGAATATTTAACGTGTTTTGTTCTTGCATTTATAGTTTCATTTGCTACAACTCCAATAGCAAAAAAGGTGGCTTTTTGCATTGGAGCTGTTGACGTGCCTAAAGATGACAGAAGAATGCACAAAAAGCCTATAGCTCGCTTGGGAGGTCTGGCGATATTTTCAGGATTCATTATAGCACTGTTGTTTGGATTAATTTGTACACTTATTGGTGTTGTGGGAATTGCACCTAACAAACGATTGTTGGGAATGCTTGTTGGTGCTTTTATCATAGTAGGAATTGGTATAGTGGATGATATTAAGCAATTAGGGCCAAAGATAAAGTTTTTATTTCAAATATTGGCAGCTGTAGCTGTTGTTTGGATATCCGGTGATAAAATATCATTAATTTCAAACCCCTTTTCAACAACAGGTATTTCTCTGCTTAGTGATTTTATTGCCTATCCCCTCACTATACTGTGGATTGTGGGTATTACAAATGCTATTAATTTTATTGATGGGCTGGATGGTCTGGCAGCCGGAGTTTCTTCCATCTCATATTTGTCTCTGATGTTTATATCAATATTGCAGGGGGAAGAACAGACGGCGATGATTATAGCTATTTTAGCCGGTTCAACTCTCGGCTTTTTGCCCTATAACTTTAACCCGGCAAAGATATTTATGGGAGATACCGGATCTACTTTTTTAGGTTTTACCCTGGGAGTTATTTCTATTCAGGGAATGATGAAAACCTATGCAGCTATCTCTATAGCTATTCCTATATTAGTTCTTGGATTGCCTTTGTTCGATACTGCTTTTGCTATCTTAAGAAGACTTGTTCAAGGAAAGCCGATAATGGCTCCCGATAGAGGACATTTACATCATAGACTTATTGATATGGGATTTAGTCAGAGACAATCTGTAGTGACGATGTATGCCGTTAGCGGTGCTTTGGGTCTTGCGGCTATTGTTTTAGCAGATAAAGGCGCTTTAAGTGCGGTTATACTTATAATAGCTGTATCGGTATTTTTAATTGCAGGTTCAAGATATATGAGTGAAATTAACGACTCTCCTGACGTGATTGAAGAGACTAAGGAGGAAAGTGTGCATAGTCTATCGATGCACAAAGCTAAAGAGTAAAAATAATATAAAGTACTGATTTAAAAATGTATAGGTATTGGGAGGATTAATTTGGACAAATTAAGAGTGACAGTTGTTTTCGGTACAAGGCCGGAAGCTATAAAGATGGCACCTTTAGTTAAGGAATTAAAGAAATATGACCAAATTGAGTCAACGGTGTGTATTACAGCCCAGCATAGACAAATGCTGGACCAAGTTCTGGACATATTCGATATAAAAGCGGATTTTGATTTGGATATAATGAAGGATAGACAGACTCTAGTGGATATAACTACAAGAGGGTTGGAAGGGCTAAACAAAGTTTTTGCTGAAGTAAAGCCCGATATAGTTCTTGTACATGGAGATACTACTACTACTTTTGTGGGAAGCTTGGCTGCCTTTTACAATAAAATCAGCGTTGGACACGTTGAGGCAGGGCTTAGGACAAATGATAAGTATTTTCCCTATCCGGAAGAAATTAATAGAAAGCTTACCGGTGTTTTAACAGATATCCATTTTGCGCCTACCAAGTCTAATAAAAATAATTTGCTAAAGGAAAATGTAAAAGAAGATAAAATATACATAACCGGCAATACTGTAATTGATGCCATAAAAACTACTGTAAGAAAAGATTATACTTTCCAGAACGCAGAACTTCAAAATGTTGCTTTTTGCGATAAAAAGGTTATAACTGTTACAGCACACAGAAGAGAGAACTTAGGTACACCTTTAGAGAATATTTGCCAGGCTTTAAGGGCTATTGCAGATACTTTCGAAGATGTAGAGATAGTATATCCCGTTCATTTAAATCCTGCTGTACAGTCGACAGCAAGAAAAATTATGGGTGGGCATAACAGAATTCACCTAATTGATCCTTTAGATGTTCAGGATATGCATAATCTTATGGCTAGGTCTTATTTGATAATGACTGATTCCGGAGGATTGCAGGAGGAAGCGCCGTCTTTAGGAAAACCTGTGTTGGTTCTTAGAAATGAAACTGAAAGGCCTGAAGCTGTGGAAGCAGGTACAGTTAAACTGGCAGGTACACAGAAGGATAGGATTATCAGCCTTGCCAGTGAACTTATAACCAATGAAGAAGCATATGAGAAGATGGCCAAAGCTGTTAATCCATACGGAGATGGTTTTGCATCCGAAAGGATTGTGAAAGCACTATTATATGAATATGGACTATCTAAAGAAAAACCTTTGGAGTTTTTGATAGGGTAATACCTGATTTTTGATAATAATAATTGTAGATAAGTAGAACCTTATGATAGGTTAAAGTAAATATAAAAAATCACGAAATATCGGTTTTGATAGAAGGATTTTTTAGTACTTTTTTTATTGAAATAAAATTTTAGCTGTGATAATATTATTCCATTATATAAAGTTTCCTAAAAAATACATTGTATTTATTTTCGAGGAAACGTATATATTTTTATTGAACTAAAGTTCTTAATGCCAAACACGAACTACAGTTCAATATATTTGTATTTGCCATTAATACCGAAAAGCTATATCCGATGAATGGGCATCTAAGTATGTTACTCGATGCTGAGGATAAAAAGGGTACATTTAATAGGTCGAGATATTAGACGATATTAAATTGTACCGTTTATAGCTAGGTCGGTTTTTTGTTAGCTAAATTTAAAAATTAAAACATGAAACCATGATTTTAAGATGGCTAATTTTCAGGAAATAGATTAAATATTCCATTTTATTTTGTAGTGGAGTAGGTAAATATAATATAGGGATGAATATAATTGAAGTGTATAAGTTTACAAGGTTTTTTAAAGATTAGGCTTATAACAGTTTATATGATATTGATAATCATTAGCGTTATATTTTTTAACGACAGATGGAATATAGTTATAGGATTAACTTGTGGAGTAATATTTGGTATACTAAAATACATTGAAATGTCAAGGTTTATAGCAAATATTGTGTTAAGAAAACTGAAAGAACTGTATTTAGAAGTTTTTTTAAAATTTTTATTATTGCAAATTATAAGTGCTTTATTGCTGATAGTTGCAATAAAAATAAGTTTGCGGATTTTTTTGGGGGCAGTAGCAGGCATGTTGCTAATACCGATGATAATAACTATAAATAGCCTTACAGAGGCTTTGGGCATATCCCATAACAACTTTCAATAAGAAGGTGTAATTGTGGAAGGGTTTGGAGAAAAAATTTTAGAGGTAATGACAAGTAACAGAATTGATATTCATCTGTTTGGATATACCATACCCATTTCAGATTCTGTAATAACTATGTGGATTATTATGGCAGTGATAATAATACTCTCAATTGTCTTTACGCGTAAGCTTAAAACAATTCCTGAGGGAAAGCAAAATGTTGTAGAAGTAATTGTCGAATTTGTAAACAAGTTGACTGAAAGCTCAGTAGGACATCATTGGAAACTCTTTGCTCCCTATATTGGGACAGTTTTACTTTTTCTCATTTTTTCAAATACCATATCAATTTTTAACATAATTCCAAGTGGCCAAGACTTATATAAATTAACTCATATAGAAGCTTTTAAGAAATTCCCTGATTTTAATCTTTTACCGCCAACTAAGAATGCCAGTGTAGCTATGGGGTTTGCGGTTATGTCCATGGTAGCTGTTATAATTTCGGGAATAAGGGTAAATAAAGTAAAGGGATGGCTTAAGAATTTTACAAAACCTGTCCCGGTATTACTGCCCTTTAAAATACTTGATTATTTCATAAGGCCTTTATCATTATGTTTTCGGCAGTATGGGAATGTGTTGGGGGCAGTTATTATTATGGAGCTGATTTATAAAGCCTTGCCGGCATTTCTTCCCGGTGTGGTAAGTATTTATTTTGATATTTTTGATGGAATTTTGCAGGCCTATGTTTTTGTGTTCCTCACATCCCTCTATATTGCTGAGGCTATTGAATAAGGAGGTGAAGATTATGGGAATCCAAGCAATTGCAGTTAGTTTGGCATTATTGGCATGTGTAAGTGCAGGAATAGGTATCAGCTTTGCTACAGCAAAGGCTGTTGAATCAGTTGCAAGGCAGCCGGAGGCAGCATCAAAAATCCAAACTGTCTTGTTGTTGGGTGCAGCTTTGGCAGAAGCAACAGCTATTTACGGATTTGTTATTGCGTTATTGATGATACTGTTAAAATAAGTGAAAAAGCATTGCCCTATTAAGATTGCAGGGGGTTACAGTTAAGCATGTATCCCTCTTCTTAAAAGGGAATGTAACTTTTGTATGTCCTTTGTGAAAGGAGTTTATTATGGGTATACTATTTAATATTCCTGATTTTCTATGGACGATAATAAATCTTATAGTATTGTACTTAATATTGAAAAAGGTCCTTTTTAAGCCTGTCACAGAGTTTATGGAAAACAGGACCAATTCCATTAAGCAGCAGTTGGAAGAATCAAAGGAAAACAATCAAAAAGCAATGCAACTTAAGGAAGACTATGAGAAAATGATTGGCTCTGTCCAAATGGAAGCAGAAAAGATTAGGAAGGAAGCGGAGAAGAAAGCCCATGAAAGGTATGAAGAAATAATTAAGCAAGCTAAGGCTGAGGCTGAGATGTTAAAGGCTAAAGCAAGAGAAGAAATGGAAATGGAAAGAGTTGAAATGATGAAAAATATGAGAAATGAAATTGTAAGTCTTGCGCTGGAGGCTGCTTCTAAAGTAGTAGAGGCTAATATGAATACTGAGGCAAACCGCAAGTTAGTGGATGAAATAATAGATAATAAGAGCATTGCATAGATGTAAATATGTAGTGTAAAAAAGTATTGTTTTATGGGAGTTTTAAAAAAATATAATAGCTAAGTCCTATTATGGCAGTTGGGAAAGGAAGTAATAAAATGCCATTGGTGGAATCCAGATATGCTGAGGCATTGATTGAAATAACGGAAGAAAATCACAGTACTGATAGAGTATTAAGTGATTTTAATACTTTTATAAGCATTTTTGATAATACACCTGAGTTGGAAGCTTATTTGAAGAAGCCTAACGTACAGTCAGCAGCAAAAAAGAAACTGCTGAATGAAGTGTTTAAGGACGAAGTGGATGAAAATTTTCTAAGGTTTTTATATTTGCTGGTGGATAAAAACAGAATCAATTTCGTTAAAGGAATTTTGCAAGAGTTCAAAAGACTTGCAGATGAGAAGAAGAACGTGCTGAATTTGAAAATAATTTCTGCAGTTCCGTTGGATGAACTGCAGATTGAGAAGATAAAGCAAAAGTATGCAGAAATTTATAGCAAGGACAAAATATCTGCTGATGTGCAAATAGATAGATCCTTAATTGGAGGCATTAAGATACAGATAGGTGATAGAGTAGAGGATTATTCCGTAAAGTCAAGGTTGGATAGCCTCAAGAAGCTGCTAATAGAAAGGTGATATATATGATTCTTAAACCTGAGGAAATTAGTTCAATAATTAAAAAGCAAATAGAAAATTACGATAATAAGGAAAAAATTGACGATGTGGGATATGTACTCCAGGCAGGGGATGGTATTGCAAGAATTTACGGCCTTGAAAAGTGTATGTATGGAGAGCTCTTAGAGTTTGAGGGCGGAGTTTATGGAATGGCATTAAACCTTGAAGAAGATAATATAGGATGCGTTCTTTTTGGAGAAGGGCTGGAAGTCAAAGAAGGAACCTACGCAAGAAGAACCGGCAAACCTGTAGAAGTGCCGGTGGGTATGGAGCTATTAGGAAGAGTTGTGGACCCTCTTGGTAATCCTCTTGATGGAAAGGGCCCTATTGAGACTAACAAGTTTAGACCTATAGAACGTCCGGCACCGGGAGTTATTGAGAGGAAATCGGTAGGAGTTCCACTTCAAACCGGAATTATGGCCATTGATGCCATGGTTCCAATAGGAAGAGGACAAAGAGAGCTTATTATAGGAGACCGGCAGACCGGAAAAACTTCTATAGCCATAGATGCAATTATCAACCAAAAGGGAAAAGAGGTATTGTGTGTCTATGTTGCTATAGGTCAGAAAGCATCAAGTATTGCAGGAATAATAAATACTCTTGAGGAGTTTGGAGCTATGGAGTATACTGTGGTAGTTTCTTCTACTGCAAGTGATACATCAACTGTTCAGTATATAGCTCCTTATGCGGGCTGCGCCATTGCAGAAGAGTTTATGTACAATTACAATAAGGACGTACTAATAGTATATGACGATTTGTCAAAGCATGCTGTAGCATACAGGGCCATGTCTCTTCTATTGAGAAGACCTCCGGGAAGAGAAGCTTTCCCCGGGGATGTATTCTATTTACATTCAAGACTCTTAGAACGGGCAGCCAGATTAAGTGATGAGCTGGGCGGAGGTTCCATTACTGCGTTGCCTATAATTGAGACCCAGGTTGGAGATGTTTCGGCTTATATTCCTACAAATGTTATTTCAATTACCGATGGCCAGATTTATCTGGAATCCAGTTTGTTTTTTGCAGGACAGAGGCCAGCTGTAAATGTTGGCTTGTCAGTATCAAGGGTAGGAGGAGCGGCGCAAATAAAGGCTATGAAGAAAGTGGCCGGACCAATAAGGATAAACCTTGCTCAATATAGAGAGCTGGCTGTGTTTGCCCAGTTTGGTTCGGACCTTGACAGAGCAACGAGGGATAAACTGAATCAGGGAGAACGTCTTGTTGAAACATTGAAACAGTCGCTACATAAAACCCTGCCGGTGGAAGAACAAGTTATAGTGTTGTTTTGTGCTACCAACCGTTATCTTATGGACCTACCGCTAAAAAAGGTAAGAGAATTCAATAGAGAACTTTTAAAATATATAAAAGAAAACCATCCTAATATTCCTGAGACAATTCGTAGTACAGGAGATATGGATGAAGAACTTGAAAGGCTTTTGAAAACTGCAATAGAAAATTTTAAAAAACAGTATGTTTCAGAAAATTCAGATTAAGCTGGTGATTAAAATTGGCTCAGATTAACGAGATCAAGCTAAGAATTAAGAGTATAAAGGAAACAAAGCAAATTACAAAGGCTATGAAATTAATTTCTGCTGCAAAGTTAAAAAGAGCGAGAAAACAGTTAGAGCACGCCCTGCCTTATTTTGAAAAGGTAAGGTCTACTATGGTAGATATTCTTATGCATAGTGCAGGAATTGAAAATAAGTACTTTGATTTGAGAAATGAAAAAGAAGGAAGGAAAAGGGCTTACTTGATTTTGACCGGAGACAAGGGTCTGGCAGGAGGCTACAACCATAACATGATTAAAGCGGTTGAAGAACACATTAAAGGTGACAAGGATGCTCTTCTATTTGTAGCAGGTAATGTTGGAAAAAGTTATTTTGCAAAGAATAAATACAATGTGTACATGGAATTTGAGTATCCTGTACAGAATCCGACTATATACAGGGCAAGGGATATATCAGAGCTTATTTTAAAGTTATTTGCCGAAGGCGTATTTGATGAGATGTACCTGGCTTTCACTTACATGCAATCCACCATGTCAGTAGAGCCTCAGATTATTAAATTGCTTCCGTTGGAACTTCATGCTCTAAAGGAGCATATGAAAATGTCTGAAAATATAGAGGATAAAGTTGATGATACAATAGTTTATGATCCATCACCTCAAGACGTACTTGACATTCTGGTGGCCAAGTATGTGAAAGGTGTTATTTACGGTGCTTTTGTTGAAGCTTTTACCAGTGAGCAGAGTGCTAGAATGACAGCCATGGATAATGCAACTGCTAATGCTGACGATATGTTGGCACAACTTAGCCTGAGCTATAACAGAGCAAGGCAGGCAAAGATTACACAGGAAATAACTGAGATAGTGGCTGGAGCTGAAGCTGTGAAATAATTATAAATTTAGTGTATTATAAGGGGAATAATTGAAACGGAGTGGGAACATGGCAAAAAATATAGGAAAAGTTGTACAGGTAATCGGTCCTGTTATTGATGTCAGATTTGAAAGAGGAGAGTTGCCTAAAATTTATAATGCTTTGGAAATAGAGCTAACAGATAAAAAAATTGTGGCAGAAGTTATGCAGTATGTAGGAAATGATACTGTGAGATGTATTTCTATGTCAGCTTCCGATGGATTAATGAGGGGCTTAAATGCTGTAGATACCGGTTCACCCATCAAAGTTCCCGTTGGTAAGGGAGTCTTGGGAAGACTTTTTAATGTCTTGGGTGAGCCTATTGATCACATGGGAGAAGTAAAAGCAGAAGATTATTTTCCAATTCATAGGCCGGCACCAAAACTTGAAGAACTCAAACCTTCTACCGAAATTCTTGAAACCGGAATAAAGGTGGTTGATCTTCTGGCTCCCTATGCAAAAGGTGGTAAAATAGGACTTTTTGGAGGGGCAGGAGTTGGTAAGACAGTTCTTATTATGGAGCTGATTAGAAATATTGCCACTGAACATGGAGGCTATTCTGTATTTACAGGAGTAGGAGAACGTACTAGGGAAGGTAATGACTTGTGGCATGATATGAAAGAGTCAGGGGTAATTGAAAAAACTGCTCTTGTATTTGGCCAGATGAACGAGCCGCCGGGATCAAGAATGCGTGTTGGACTTTCAGGCCTTACCATGGCAGAGTATTTCAGAGATGAAATGGGACAGGATGTGCTTTTATTCATAGACAATATATTTAGATTTATACAGGCTGGTTCAGAAGTATCTGCATTACTTGGAAGAATTCCATCGGCGGTTGGGTACCAACCTACTCTTGCAACAGATGTTGGAGCACTCCAGGAAAGAATAACATCTACAAGAAAGGGCTCCATTACATCGGTTCAAGCAGTATATGTGCCGGCAGACGATCTCACAGACCCTGCGCCTGCTACTACTTTTGCTCATCTTGATGCAACAACAGTTCTTTCCAGGCATATAGTTGAACAGGGGATATACCCCGCTGTTGACCCATTGGAATCTACATCGAGGGTTCTGGATCCGAGAATTGTGGGAGAAGAACATTACAGGGTTGCCAGAAGGGTTCAGGAGATATTGCAAAGATATAAAGAACTACAGGACATTATAGCAATTTTAGGACTTGATGAGCTTAGTGATGAAGACAAACTTACGGTATTTAGGGCGAGGAAAATCCAAAGATTCCTTTCGCAGCCTTTCTTTGTGGCTGAAACTTTTACCGGATATAAAGGAAGATATGTGCGTATAAAGGATACAATCCGAGGATTTAAGGAAATTATTGACGGAAAAATGGATGATATCCCCGAAGCAGCTTTTTATATGGCAGGTACTATTGACGAGGTGTATGAAAGAGCAGAAGCCATGAAATAGGAGGTTTAGTATGTCCGATACGTTTTATGTGGAAATATTGACACCGGATAGAAAGTTTTTTTGGGGTGATGTTGAGTCCATTATAATCAATACACCTTCCGGACAGATTGGTATATTAAAGGATCATATGCCCATGGTGGCATTAGTTGAAGTGGGCATTGTTAAAATTAAAAAAGACGGTAATTGGCTTGAGGCTGTTTTAGGGCAAGGATTTATGGAGGTAAAGCAAAATAGAACGGTTATTTTGGCAGATACAGCAGAATGGCCTGATGAAATTGATTTAAATAGAGCTAAAGCAGCTAAAGAAAGAGCAATGGAAAGAATTTTAAGACGTGAAAACCAGACGGAATATATACGGTCACAAGCAGCATTAGCTAGAGCAATGGCAAGGTTGGCAGCGGGAAAAAAGGTTAAGTAACCAAATAAATATATGGAATTTTGCGGATAGCTTCCTAAAGAGGATTAAGTTTGCCATCATTGGCAGATTTGATTCTTTTATAGGTAGACTATTCAATTAGCCTATGCTTATGTTTGGATTTGGGATTTAATATAAACTAACTGAGCGCAATATAGATAGAGGTAATCTATTTTTCTATAGGTAATATATTTTTGACAAAAAGCAAATTTATGTAAAAGTTGCGTAAATATGTAAATGCATTTCTGTTTTTCTCTTATCTAATGAATACGGATATTTTGGTATATGTCTAAATACAGTTTCTTTATTTCTCCCCATAATATCTAAAAATAGAACCTTTGTTATAGAGGTGACTCTTTTATGTAATATTAGGTGTTATTGGATAATTATGCAGCACGGTTCAAATCCTTTGATAGAAGCACACCGAAGAGTTATAAGATTAGCCTCACTAATTTTTCAATTATGTTAAAAATATAGTGTGCCCTTTAATATTTGTAGTATTATGCCGATAAATTAATAGGAATTATAAAAATTACTTATATAGCAACTGTTCGAACATAAATTTGGGGGTTAAACTATGAAAATATTAAAGCGCACAGTCACTATTCTTGTTATTGCGGCATTATTAATTGGATATATTCCAATATTTCAAAATAACGTATGGGCAGCAACTATCCCGGTTGATATTAATGTGGAAAGCTATACCAATGGGGAACTGACACTTCGTTGGAATGTAGCGGGGGCTACTTCTTATTCCATTAGCTATCATATGCCCGATGGAACTCCGCAGAATATAACTGGCAATGGTAATACATTTACAATTTCCAATCTTGAAAATGACTACATATATGATTTTAAAGTAGATGTATACAGCGGTGGGAATTTGATAGGTGAAGGACTGTTATACTATCTTCCAAGAGTTACTTTTTACGCTACCCAAGGAGAACAAACCAGAGTACCTATAGATGGTGGGGGTTATGAAATAGGAAATACGCCAAAGCTTAAATTGAAGTGGATAATGCCAAAAGTTTGGATTGAAGATTCAGGTGTTGGAAAAATTGAATATGTAAATGAAAATAAAGCTTTAAGTTATGTAAATATGAATTATAGTAATATTTATGGAACCGATCTTGAACTATCAAAGCTGAATTTCAAAATAAACATATCCAGCAATGCATCTACACTAAACAGCGGAGCTTCACAGTCTGCCGTAAATATTATTTATGACGGTAATTCCAAATATACAGCACATGTTTCGGGAAATCAGAATATTCAGGCCGAAGTATTAGGACCGGACGCAGATGGCTACATGAGTTTGGATTTAGTTGGAAGGAAGGATACTAACACTTCACTGCCAACAAGTGGACTTAAAGTGAATGAATTGCCTCATGGAGATATACTTCCCGGAACGGTATATTATATGAATATTAAACTTTCATACCAAGACAAAAATGGAAATGACAAATATGTTACAACAGTAGGAGCTCCGGATGATTTAAACGGAAGTACTCTGATGGGTGCATTTCCATATACTTATACGCCAATAAGATTCCAACTGTCTAAGGATTCTTTTAATAATGTATATGTAAAGATATTTAGGATTAATCAGGGAAGCCTTGATTTACCAAGGTTGTATTACGAAGTACAAGCTATCGACCAAATCAGGCCAGGTGACTGGGTAGTAAAAAAGACTATAGATGACAGCTTCTTTGTGTCGGGTTCTGATAGTGCGTTAACTCTTATATCCGGTGTGGGAGTTAATAATAAGATTTATTATAAGATAGTTGTAAAGACCGATAGCACCAATGACAGGTTAGAATCAATGCCTATGGAATACACACTTTCAGAAGATACAAGTAAACCTCCCGTACCTACAGGTATAACAATAATAGATAGGGTACCTGTAAAAAGAGAAGTTAAAGAGGGAGATAAAACCGTTATTCAGCACTCATCAAATATCACCATATCATGGGAGAAACCGGCTAACTGGGACGAAATAAAAGCAAGAGCTTTAAATAATATAGATGATGATATTGTTTATCATGTATTATTGAATGTAGCTGAAAATGAAGATCTCTCTCAGCCTTATCCGGAGTTAAAAGCTGATGGTAAGGTATATGGAAATTTCCCATTAAAATACAGGAGAGTTTTATCTTTTTCATCACAGTTGGTAAAAGAAAATGGAAATCGTTTGGAATATACCATTGATGGCTTCAACCTGTTTAAAGGATATTATTACGATGGTCTAGATGCCAATGGCAATAAAAAAGTAAAGGATGAAAACATAAAAACCCAAGAAGATAGGGAATATCCGGATTTTTTGCTTCCAAATAAAGTTTATTATATGCAGATGTATACAACAACGTATAAAAACCGTAATTCAAGTGAAGCAGCAGATATATCCAATAAGTCCTTAGTTGTAAGTTTTACCACAAGGGCGGCCAATGAAATTGATGTTCCTGTTCCAAAGAATTTACAGTTAAATGCTAACGGTGCCGATATAGTTGATGAAGAGATACCGATTGTTTCAAATTACGTTGAACTTCAATTTGATAAGATAGATATAAAATGGAATAACTACCTAATAGATACAACGGTTTCGAAAGCGGTTTATTATGATATATATATGAGTACAAGGACCGATATAAATTCTTTCACGTTGATAGGAAGCACCGAAAATTTAAAGGGAGATATTAAATTTTTCGGTGCCGATGATGCGGCAAGTAAATCTATAAGATTAGTAGTCCGGGAGTTTTCTAAAGATAACAAACGAGCCTACGCCATTTTTGGTCCAAACCTAAAGCCTAACACTACTTATTATTTTGTTGTAAAAGCAAGGTTGAAAGCTGAAGGACTGCAGGAGGACAAAGAATCGGCTTATACATCACTATTGGCTGTTACAACGGTAAAAGGAGTAATGGAAGACCCCGATGAAACATCAAAACGGCCTGTTGCTCCTGTTGATTTTCAAATTGCCGTAGATGAAGATGGTAACCAAATCCTAAGCAGTTCAAAGGTTACTTTTAGCTGGTCAAGAAGTGAAACCGATGTAGTTTACAATATTATTGCTTCATCCAGAAAAATAGAGCCATATGAGGGAAATTATGTAGGTAGTAATGATGCTATATACCAAAGTTTTTTGGAGAATTTTGGTGAAATAATACTTGATCCATCCCTTGCGGATTTACCGGAAAATTTTGAATATGATCCTATTTCAAAAGAGTTGAGATTTACTATTGATAAATGGTTATCGCCCAACAGGCTGTATTATTTCAGCATAAGGGCTATAAGCAAAGCGGATAACCAAATATACAGTGCGTGGGTATCTATACCTGTCACCACCCACCTTATTGAACAGCCTCAATATTTAGAGGCAATTACCGATGTGCAATTGGGCTTCTTCTTTGATGACGGAGACTCAAAAACTAAAGCAGAGGAATATAGCGTATATATAAAATCCGAAAAAGACTTGAAATTTAGTCTTCTTAGCAGGAGTAAATACACTATTGTAAAGTTTGGTACCTTAATCTATATCCGATTGAATAATCTGAAACCGGATACTTATTATGATGTAAGAGTATATAAGAATGGTGACAGTAATCTGGTGTACTCGAAAGATGAATTGTACACCCGTGATTCCAGCCATCAGATTGAGATTAAATGGAGAGGACTTTCACAATATAGCTATGAAGTTGCAATAAAGTCAATTTCAGATGACGATTATGTTTTATTGAATGAATCCAATTTTGAGGAATATATCGATACCCATGGCAAGATTATGCCTTATTATGCACAGAAGAGTGTTAATACTGCCGGAAATGAGTATGACTATTATGCGAGGATTAAGTCCATTCCGGTAAGACTTGAGGATGGAAAAGATGAGAATCAACCGTTAAAATCAAATACTAAATATTATATAAAGGTTAGGGCCAAAAAGATAGACCCTATAGATTCAACAATTATTTCCTATTCCAAATATGTAGGCCCTGTTTCCATTAGGACTGATTTTAACCAGGATGACTATGATGATGAGGATAATAAGAAAAAAATAGAAATATCCTTTATGGATAGAATTAAAAAATTCGAAGAGGCCTTGTTCTGGAGAATAAATATAAAGGAGACCGATGAAAACAAGTTGCTCTTAAAAGGCGACAGAGTGGTTAATGCAATAGAGAACAGTGACTCCTATACTTTTATTTTAGATATTTCCTATTACGCTAAGTCAGCTAATTTTGATAGATTGTATATACCTATTGAGGTAATTAAAACTTTGGATTCAGCAAACAAGAGTTTGTTAATCAGAACCGATGATGCAGAATATAGCATAAGACCTGATACCTTTAATTTGGAAACAAGGTCTGAAATAGAAGAACTTGAAAAGCATAAAAGCATTAAGGGAATATATTTGACTTTGGATATAGGTCGTAGTGAAAAGACTAAAATTAGTGTTCCTAATGGAATGACGGTTGTTTCCTATATAAATAAGTTGGATATTGAAGCATTAGGTACTTCTTTGACCTATGCACAATTGAAAAATCAAATAGATGACCTGATTTACAATAAAGACTCCGGACTTGTACAGCAGAAACTTAAGGAGCTTCTTGACAGTAAAGTAAAAGGTGATTCGAAAGCAATAGAAAAATTAATAGACGATTCTATTTCTTATATTGAATTGGAAGTTTCGCGGTTTATTTACTATAGGATGGAGGGCGGTAACGGAGTCAAATCCATAGTTGTTGAAAGCGAGGATATTAAAAGTTTTGACAATCCAATGCTTGTAAGTCTTAAATACAATGAACAGGCTGGACTAAAGCTACCGTATGTCCGATATTACGGCAGCAATAAATGGCAGTCATTGAGCCGTAGTAATGCTATATCCGGCAGCAAACTGGCATTTAATGTAATAATGACAGGAGAGTATGCTATATTTGCTCAAAAAGAGCTTACAACGGATTTGTCAGATAATTACGAATATACATCGGATATAAAACTGCTCCTTTCTAAGTTTGACTTAAGTGGAGCTTTTGGAGACTTGCGTTTGTTCTTCCCTGAAGACAGTGTCAAAGTAAAAGAAATAATACTTTTATATGAGATAGTAACTGGGTTGGACCAAGGTAATAATGGTCTTACAATAAATCAAAAAGCCCAAAAATATGGTTTGGAGAGTCTCGTAGGGTATGGAGGAGTTGTAAGGGACGTAAGCAGACAGGAAACTGCTAAAGTAATAATGAAGGTATATTCAACAAAAACAGGGGTTAATGCAATTAATTTGATTCCTAATAGCAGTAAAATTCCTAAGGATATGTCAAAGGTAGATAATATGTATTATAAAGATGTTCTGATGTGTGTAGATTTAGGATTACTGCAGCTTTATGGAGAAGGTAAGTTTAATCCTGATGGAACTATATCCAGAGGTGAACTGGCAAGTGCATTGGTAAAACTATTTAAGCTTACTGGAGATATTTGATGATTTTTAATATTACTTCAATATATTTTAGATTTTAAATGCGCAGTTATTTATAAAATAACCGTTAGGAGAAATTGATATGAAAAGATTTTATAGAGCAGTAGCTTTAACAATGCTATTATCGTTAATTATACAAAATATTTCAGAATTAAAGGTGTTTGCCTATACCGGTTTGTTTCAACCGCCTCCGTCGCCAAAAATAAAAGTTGATGAGTTGACAGGAGGAACACCTAATATTGGATATGACCAGTATGATAAATACTATGTGGGGTTGAAGTGGGATGTAACATTTGATACTGCTGCTGTAGGTTATTTGAATTTATATCTTCAAGAGGTGCCCAAAGGATATAGGACTGCTACTTCCCGAGTGCTAAGGGAAAGGGGCATATCGCAAAAAAGCAATCCCCATAAAGTTAGAGATTTAAAGTCGGGAACCATATACTATATGGATATGACTGCTTATCAAATATATACCGATGCTAGTGGAGACATAGCATATACAAGTCCTGAGTCGTCACCGTCAAATAGAGTGAAGGTGCTTACTGATATTGATATTGCAGCATACTCCTATGGAACAAATCAAATTAAGATAGAATGGGACGATGTTTGGGATATTGGAGGCAGAATAGGCTATAAACTTTATGTTTCGGAAAATGAGTCCTTTTCAAATACTCAGCCCATTTATATTGGAACTTCGCAGATAGGAGAAGGTAAAGCCGTTACTGTTAATGAAAAAGACGGGAAACTTGAATATATTCATACGGTTAGAGATGCCGGCAGAGTTTATTACGTAAGAATTGAGCCGGATATATCCAATGATGAAATAAAGAGGTCAAAGTATACTAAAACGGTACAAGCTTCTAGTTTTATACTTGTTAAAACGTCTAAAGTATCAAGCACCAACGATGGCACAGTGTGGAAATTGGAATGGAGTCCCGTTGTTACAGGGCTTAGCGACAGCAATATAAAAATTTCTTACCATATATACAGGGGAATTATAGGTTCCAGTTCTTTAGCACAGTATATGGCAGCTGTAGACGGAAGAGATTTTTTTGTCACTATGCCGCCGGGAGAAGATCAATACTATTTTATAATAAGGGCTATTGTCACCAGAAATGGTGAGGATGTGTACAAAGGAATAAAAATTGAATCGGACCAAATTATTTTAACGGAACAGGAAACACCCTCAAGACCTACTACGCCGGAAATAGTAGACTTTTTCAAAAGGGCAGAAGGAGACACAATAATAAGTTATGAAGGAGAATTGACCCCAAAGAGTGCTACTATATTGTGGAGACTTCCCTTAAAAGGTGATGGCGAAGTTGACAGCGATGTTACCTATGATATTTGGTTGGTATCAGATCCCGATACATTGGATAATCCTCCCGATGATCGGAAAATTGCAACAGATTTCAAGGTGGGCAGTAATAACTATATAAAAGATGCAAATACCCTAATAGGATATAAATATAAGATAGACGGACTTACGCCAAACTCCACTTACTACTTTAAAATTGTTGCAAAGAAAAAGTTCCTTGAAAATGTGGATGGTATTTTACAAAGTGTCACATATTATTCCGATCCTGCATTTAAGGTAATTGTTACACCTGTAGATGGAGCTATAGACCAGCCGGTAGTACCTGCAAGACCTCCTGTAAAAATAAAAGAATCCGGTCAGGGTAAGTACTTAATTACAGAAAATTCGGTTACAATACAGATTAAAAATCTTTGGTATGAGAAATTTAACTTTGACACTAATAAATGGGAGTACATCAGAAGTGAGAAGCTAAACGAAAGTGATGTGCCTCCTTTTGATCCTAAAATTACAGTGGTAGATGATGTTTACTACAGAAAAGTAGCCTATGATTCGGGAGTTACTTTGGACGTTGGCTTAATTAAGTACGTTGAGGGAATGACTTATGAAGAATTGAAAACATTGGTACCGGACAAAGTAACCAATTTCCCTGTTACACCCAATGATCCGAAGGAGGATCCTAAACTTAACCCCGATGGGAACTACCACAATGTCGATATAACATTAACAGATCTTGAGCCTAACACCACATATGTAGTATGGGTAAGGGCAGCAAGGTTGAGTATGAACCTTGTATCCGGCCCATCGGATCCCATTGTGTTTACTACTTTGCCAGTTATTGTAACACCGGTAGAGAAACCCGTTGTTCCATATTTTAATTACAGTTTGGCCAGTGACACTTATATTGATTTGGGATGGGACTTGGTACCGGGATATAATTATTACCTTAAATACGGATTGGAGGATAATCCTAACACTGCTTCAAATCAAATAACTATTACAGCCGAAGAACTTAAAGAAGCTACTTACTATAGAGTAAAAGGATTAAAACAAGATACATTGTATTATTTCTGGATTCAGGCTGAATCAATTAATGCTGACGGAGTAAGCAGCAAATCGGACTGGAGTGATTCCTATCCTGTAAGAACATTAGAATTTATTCCGCCAGATACACCAAAAGGGTTTGGAATAAAAAATTCCGAGGATGCTGTAACAAAGAATAGCATAACTTATGAATGGATGAGGGAAGAAGATGTACAGTATATCCTTGAAATATCAAAGGATATTGATTACAAAGATTCAGTTGAATATATGGTAGGTAACGATTCGGAATATACAGTCAATGGCCTATTGTCCAATCACAGGTATTATGCAAGGTTGTATGCTTATGACCCTGTTAAGAATCTGCGTTCACAGCCAACTCAAAGCATAACGGTGAGAACGTTAAGAAGTGATGACGATTTCGATTCAGACCAGGATATTGAAGATGTAATAGGTGGGGAATTTGTAGAAAAGGGAACAAAGATAGTTAATAATACCTGGACTGTAAAAATTACCGGGGTAAATGCAGATCGTTTTGTACAATATGTTTTAACCGACAATAAACTGGATTATGTATTGGATGTTACCAATCCTCCTTCAGCTTGTGACATTATAAGTATTGTAATATCTGATAAGGTTTTCAAAGCACTGACTTCTATTGGTGAAAATCTAATAATTAAGACTAAAAAGGTAAATCTGGTTATAAGGCCGGGAGTTTTGACAACTGATGAAAGTAATCCGCTAGTTAAAAAAGCTTCGGGCGTAGACTATGAAATAGCCATTTCATCATCGAAATTAAGTGCAGCAAATACAAAGAATATGGCTGTTAAGTTGGAAACAGGTAAATATAAAATCAGCGCTTATGAGGGAGCAAATACGCTTCCTATTAATCAGGTTTTGAAGCCTTTACAGTTTGTAGTAACATACAATGACGAAAACTGGTACACTAATGGGAAAACTTCCGGCTTTGTATTTGATACTGATACATCAACGTGGACTCGGGTAAGTACTTCTGCAGTATATAATAGGGATATTGGCAAAGGGAAATTAACCTTTGAGACATTAAAACCTGGGGAAACTCTGGTGGCACAATTTGGCAATGACTATTTTGACGATATATATTATCATTATTATGAGACTGTTATAAACAATGTTGCATCTGTCCATGAACTTAAAAGCGTACCTGGCAGATTGTTTTCGCCTGATTTGAATGCAACTTTGGGAGATAGTGTCAAATTGATGTTTGATGTTATGGATTATCAATATGGAAGTAATTATATGGAGGAAGCATTTAAATCCGGTTTGGTAAACTATAATGAAATATATGCAGCCTCAAGGAATTGTACTGTATCAAAAGCTTATTCAATGATAATTAGACTATTTGAACTTAAAACCGGTACAACACTGAGCGGTGAAAAGAAATCAAATTTCATAAGCAGTAATGGATTTACAATTATACGTAATGGAAAGGTTGCCTCGACGGATAGTATTATAGGCAGAGCGGAAATAATGTACCTTATAGAAAAATTGCTTGTATTCATAGGTGAGATTGAATAGTTGTTTATTTAATTATATATTTTTATATAAAAAATCTTTAGGGGAGTAAAAAAATTTTTATATAAGAAGGATTAGAGGTATCCGACGATGAATATAAATAAAATAGCCGTTTACATAGCAATGGTTGTCGCCGTGATTTTTATAAATGTAAAATTTTCCTTCGGCCATGGGCTTAATTATGAAATTGAACGATTAGGGAACAATAAAGAAAGAGTTTTATTGAAATGGAGCAATGAAGAAGAAAAAAAAGGATTTGCTATCGTATATCATTATTTTGTTAATGCAAAGACTTTGCATATTGGATATGAGCTTAAAGAAGGATATTCTGCTGAAGCATATTTAGATTATGACTTAAATAGTGTATTGTATCCTATCAGAGTTAATTTGCATGAAATCGGTAAAGACGATGATGCTTCCTTTAGTGACATTAAGGGTTTAGAGGCTGAGGAATATATCAGGCACTTACATGATGCCGGAATTATAAATGGTTTTCCCGATGGCACTTTTTTACCGGAAAATCCTATCAGCAGAGCAGAGTTTGTGGTAATAATGGTTAAGGCATTGGGGATTGAAGGCAAAAGAGGAAACGTCAAAGGCTTTGTAGATATTGATAAACATTGGGCGAAAGATTATATTCTTTTGGCAGCTGATAATGGATTGATTTCAGGTTATGAGGACGGTACTGTAAAACTGGATAAACCAATAACCGTAGCAGAGGTTAGTTCTATTTTAGCAAGGTCGTTTTCTTATAATACTATAAAAAACGGTATATATTCTAAACTTAAACAAGACAAATGGTATAGTGCTGCTGTAAAAAAGATGTTTGATGTTGGAATATTGAACCCTAAAGACAGTATTTATGAATCTTTTAATGAGGAAAGCAATATTAGCAGAGCAGACTGTGCTATGATGATAAGCAGGGCTATTTCGACTTATTGATAAAAAATTTAATTTTGTTGGAACTTTTATAGCATAGGAAGTACTTTTTTAAAATTTTATATTTTATGTTCATTTTATTCAAGTTATTCAGAAAAGTCCTATGCCTTAAAATATTGCATGTATATCCCCTAGATGATAAGGCAATAATTTAAAGTGAACTCAATAGATAGAGAAATTTTTGAGAGAAAATTCATGCTTATCAAGGGGGATGTATGTGACTGTTAAATTAAGTAAATATTTTATTTTGTTTATGTTTTTTATAATGCTATTTACAATATTGTATATAGGAATATACTATAGAGGGGGAGATAATTCAATACTTCAAAATGCTTTTTTGAGTTCAGGGGCTAAATTTGTAAATAGCGAAGTTTATGTGTGGTCTGATATAGATGAGCAAAATAAAAGTAAGGAAAAGCTGTTGAATCTGGCTGATCAACTCGAGATAGATTTAGGTATAGTAAAGGATTACACTTATACCAGACAAAGTGTCACAAAACATCCTATGGACAAAACAGAGATAAAAGGAGTTTGTGCCGATGGTAAAAGTGTTAATATAACCGCTCAACAGAGTAGAGATAGTTGGCAGAAAAGTAATGTATCAATTAATGTAATTAATAGAATGGCTACTCATGATATAAATGATACTGTTAATATAATTAAAGAAAGGTTTAAAAGTTTTAAACTAAAACCAAAGGTTAATACTTGTATTATCGGATGTTTTGATGGTAAGCTAGACTATGAAGAGATGAACAGTATAAGTGAGAATATACTTAAAGATGCAAAAGCGAAAAAAATAGATAGTATATACGATAACAATTTAATTAGTATATCTGCCTATTCACCTTATATCGATAATAATATTGAGGTGAACGGAAAAAAGATAAATATGAATATAGCTCTAAGATATAATGGTTATGAAGATAAGACATACATATGGCTTGGGACACCGGTAATTACTATTGAATACTAAGTTTTTAGTGTTTTAATTGCAAGGAAGCACATACAAAAGATAAATATATAATGAAAGGAAGAATTAACGTGCCCAAATTGATTGTTTCTCAATCGAATCCGCTGAAAGGAACCGTAAGAATAAGTGGTGCAAAGAATTCTGTTTTACCGATATTAGCCGCATCTTTGTTAGGGGACAAAGAAAGTGTTATTGAAGAAATTCCGTACTTGTCTGATGTAAAAATTATGTGTGATTTACTTAAATCCTTTGGGGCAAAAGTTGAATTTTCAGATAACAAGACTAAGTTAAGAATAGATTCAAGATTAATAGATAATACCGTAGCTCCCTATGAACTTGTAAACAAAATGAGGGCATCTATTTTAGTTATGGGGCCGCTTCTTGCAAAGATGGGTGTTGCTAAGATTTCTCTTCCGGGAGGCTGTGCTATAGGTTCAAGACCTGTTGACCTGCACCTGAAAGGTTTTGCAGCTATGGGTGCAGAGATTACCCAAGATCATGGATATATAGAAGCAAGGGTAAACGGCCGCCTTAGAGGAAGTAAAATCTATCTTGACTTTCCTAGCGTTGGAGCCACCGAAAATATAATGATGGCAGCAGTACTGGCGGAAGGTCAGACTATAATTGAAAATGCAGCAATTGAACCGGAGATAGTTGATTTAGCCACCTATTTGACTACCATGGGTGCCGATATTAAAGGGGCTGGAACGGATACCATAAAAATAAACGGGGTTAATTCACTAAAGGGTGCAACCCATGCAGTTATTCCAGACAGAATTGAGGCCGGTACATTTATGGTTGCGGCAGCTATTACTGCTGGAGATGTAAAGATTGAAAACGTAGTTCCCGATCATTTAAAGCCTATAACTGCAAAGCTCAGAGAAGCTGGAGTTGAAGTTTCGGAAGAGCTTTCAAGTATACATGTCAAGTCCGATGGAAATATAAAACCTATAGATATAAAAACCCATCCCTATCCGGGTTTCCCTACTGATATGCAGTCTCAAATGACTTCTCTTATGACTAGGGCTGAAGGAACCAGTATGGTTATAGAAACTATATTCGAGAATAGATTTATGCATCTTGCAGAACTGAAGAGAATGGGTGCAAATGTAAAGATTGAAGGAAGAAGCGCAATTATTGAAGGAAGATGTAATTTGACAGGTGCAAGGGTTAGGGCTACTGACTTGAGAGCTGGAGCTGCACTGATATTAGCAGGTCTTACGGCAGACGGTATTACAGAAATTACGGATATTGAACATATTGAAAGAGGGTACGTAAACATACACGAAAAACTTAATCAACTTGGAGCTAATATTAAGAGGGTTGAGGAAGATTAGCGGTGTAGATGGCAGATTTAAATAATATTTTGTCGATGTAAATTGATAGCAAATTTTTATGAAAGCAGTTTAAGTTCATTAAAAGGGACTTAAACTGCTTTTTAATTTTACTGCAATAAATAAAAACATAAATTCATGGGTTGGATCAACTGAAACAAAAGTTTATGTTATATAAGAATAATTCGAATATATTCAATCATATCTATAAAAATAAAAACTTTGATTTTAAAATTTTATAAAAATATTTAGGCTATTCTTAAGAAAAAAGTGAGAATGGGGATAACTATGAAAAAGTTAATTTACTACATATTGATTATGATTATAGTTATGATAGTTTTACCTATGATAATTGTGGGTGGGGGCAATACAGTAATCGAAGAGATTAAGCCGAAGGAGAAGGAGGAAAAAAGTGATATAAAAATAAAAGTTTATATAAAAGACCAGGATAAAGTTGAAGAAATGACTTTGGAGAATTATGTAAAAGGTGTTGTAGCAGCAGAGATGCCGGTAGAATTTGAAATTGAGGCATTAAAAGCGCAGGCAGTGGCTGCAAGAACCTTTGCACTGGGCAGAATTATGAATTTATATACTGCTAAAGAAGATACCCATAAAGGTGCTCATGTATGTACTGACTCTACCCATTGTCAGGCGTGGATAGATAAGGCAGATAGAATAAAGAAGTGGAATTCTGTGAGTGCAGATAGAAATTGGGAAAAGATTGAGACGGCGGTTAAGGAAACAGAGAATGTCATAATATTATACGATAATAAGCCTATTAATCCACTGTTTCATGCCAACAGTGGGGGGAGAACCGAAAATTGTGAGGATGTATGGGAAGGAGTAGAAGTTCCATATCTAAAAAGTGTAAAAAGTGATGGAGATGAGGAAGACCCCGGATATAAGGTTGTTACTGCATTTAAAGAAGAAGATATAATTGAAAGTTTAAAAAATGAGTATCCTGATATTTTGCTCAATGAAGATGATTTATTAAGCAATTTTAGTGTTTTAGAGCTTTCAGATGGTGGAAGGGTAAAGAAGATTAAGGTAGGAAATATTGAACTGAAGGGGACTGATTTAAGAAATATACTCTCCCTCAGATCTACAAATTTTAAAATTGAAAAAGGTAAAGAGGATGAATTAAATATTACTACAATAGGACATGGGCATGGAGTTGGCATGAGCCAGTATGGTGCAAATTACCTTGCAAAAAACGGGGGGACTTGTGAAGAGATTTTAAAACATTATTATAAGGGGGTAACATTAGTACCTTATAATAAAACTGATTTATTGAAAGATTGGTTAGAGAAAAACGATAATTAAGCGAGATAAAAAGAAATTTTATACCTCTATGTATATTGTTGCCATATACGGTAACAATAATATATGGAGGTGGAAAAAGTGAATTTTAAAAAGTTATTTCCGGAAAAAAAAGGGACACAAAAAAAGGTTTTAGATTTTTTTGATAAAAAGGGTTTTTACATTGTATTAACTTTGTGTATTGCAATTATGGGAGTAACAGCAGCATTAATAACTTCAAAGAACATCTCATCATCCAAAAATTACACCGATGATAGGGTAATAATTGATGAGCTGGCAGATAATATTTCAAGTGATGAAAGTAGTATTAGTAGTGCTTTAGTACCGTCAGATTTAGAGGTAATTGGTAAAACTCAAACTGAACAACCTAAACCGACAAGCAATGCAACACCTAATGCAACGCCGAAAAAGCAAGATTCAAAAGATACAGCTGAACCGAAAAACACAAGTACATCAAAGGAACCGATAAAAACTGCTGAGCCTTCAAAAGATAACAGTAATTCGAAAAAAACGTCAACCGATGAAACTGAAGCAAAGACAGTTAGCACAACAGAAAATAAAAAATTTTCAATGCCTGTATTTGGAGAAGTATCCTTTGAATATGCTCAAGATAAATTGGTATATTCGAAAACCCTTAATGAATGGAGAGCACATCCCGGTATAGATATAAAAGCCGATAGAGGAACTCCTGTAAAAGTAGTGGCTGATGGTGTAGTTACAGAAATTAAAAACGATCCAAGACTTGGAGTAACAATAATTGTTGACCATTTGAACGGTATAAAGACGGTTTATGCAAACTTGGCAAATGGTGATATGGTGGCACCTAACCAAAAGGTTAAGCAGGGGGAAGTTATAGGTGCTGTTGGTAATACAGCAAGTTTTGAAGCAGCAGAACCGCCACATCTCCATTTTGAAGTACTTAAAAATAACAAAAATGTTGATCCGTCCGATTATTTGCCAAAGAAGGCAGAATAGTAATTAAAAACTTCAGAAGTACTTAATTCAATACTTGAGAAACCTTTTCTTATTACAATTGTAGTAAGAAAAGGTTTTTTGATTTACCTAATTTATTTATAATATTCACAGTAGATGCATTTAGGAAGAAGCCGGTTATAAATGTTTACGAATTGGTATGCTATAATGGATATATACGGTAAGTTTTGCACGACATAGGTTGTAAAAATTAAAGGATGAGGAATATGGATAATAAAATATATCAATACGGTGGGGCTTTACCCCCGGAAATGTGCGATGATGTAATTGTTGAAGTGACTTGTATGATGGGGATAGAATTTGATAAAAAAAAGTATTACGATGCAATGCACTCTTCAAATGGTGTTGCAGTATTTCGTGATCCTAATAATAAAGATAGGTTTGCTTTAATTGCTGCAATTGATACTTATCATACTGTTATTGTACGATGTACTGAAGAAGAACATGAAAAAGTAAAGAATTATTTGCTTAAACAAATAAATATGAGTGATGAATACACGCAAGAAAATCCATTTAAAGATTTAAAAAATGAATACAACACGGAACGCAATGGCTATAAAAGGTTATTGGAATGGCTAAATGTAGACTATATTTAATGAAATCAACTTAAAAGATCATAGCTGCAGAAAATCTAAAATATATGTACCTTGTAACATTTTTGTTTCAAGGTACTTTCTTTATTTTTTACTATGAAATAAGAAAACATTTTGTGCGTAAACTCTCCAAAAATAAGCTTTATTATACAATAGTTGGGTTTTATTGACAATTCTCGATTGGTTTTATAAAATTATATTAATAAAGCTGTTTTAAGAAAAAATCATTCAGTTTTTTGTACAAAGCCAAAACATAGCATATAAATATAATTCACATCTTACTACCCGCAATTTTTATACTCGTAGATTACAATGGCAAAAAATACAAGGTACCTTTTTTGATTAGTTTTGTATATCAATAGGCTATGAAACAGCTTATGTGTTATTTTAAAGAAATCAAAGGAGGTAATGGAAAATGCAAAAAAGGTGTATTACGCTTATAGGGCGTTTTTTAATTATTGGCATAGCTTTAGTTTCTACTGTTCTATCTCCTATTGGATACAGAGTAAAGGCTTCAGAGGAAAATGGGGAAGTAAGTTATATAGTAAAGGAAATAGAAGAGAACGTATATAAGAATAAAGCAATTAATATGTTTAATGAATCTAGTCCACTTAAACTAAGTAGCAACATAATGTTGGGTGACGTAAATAATGATGGACAGGTTAACAGCATAGACTATGCCTATATGAAAATGTATTTACTTGGCATGAAAGGAGGCCTGATTATCGAGAATAATATTTCGGTAGCAGACCTTAACATGGATGGGAAATTTGACAGTATAGATTTAGCTATTATGAAGGGATATTTGCTTGGAAAAATAAAAGGGTTGCCTATAGGTGATAATACTGCTTCTCCCAAGCCGCCGTCGCCAACTTCCACACCGACACCTTTGCCTAGTCCTACTGAGTCTTCGGATAAAGATGATTTTACAAATAATATTATAAATGCATCATATTTAGTAGCGGTAGGAGAAGAAGTACATGGAAAAATAAATTATGCAGGAGATGAAGACTATATGCTGTTTGTGCCTCCAACTGACGGGCGTTATAGGGTAGAGATATATACGAATGTTGAAACAAGTGTAGCGTATTTATACACGGAAAAAATAGAAGGTTTAAAGCATCATTTCAATAGTTTCGGTACATATACTTCAAAAGAGGGATACTATTATATTCAAGAATATTTAACAGGAGGTACAAAATACTACCTGGGAGTTAAAAATAGAAAAGATAAAGTTTCTTTAGATTCTTATGTTATAAAAATTTCAAAGCTAAATTAATCCATAAGTCAATTAATATAAAAGGATAGGTACCGCTATACCTATCCTTTTTATATTATTCCAAGTCTGTCCACCGCAAGATATTTGAAGGTGTTTTGTACCAAGAATTATTTTCATTTGGTGCTTTTAAAATGATAACCTTATGTTCTGTGGGATCAGCCTGTATCCATTCCTGATTGCCGATGTATGCCATAGTATGAACTCCATTGGCAGTTACCATAATGTCCCCTTCCTTTATCTTTCCATAGTCTAAAGTGTTAAGCGTCTGATCGGATAGTATAAGAACAGTTTGATTTTTGTATTCGTTTCCGAGGGCTTCGGCCGACATGTCATTAAACCAGAGATATAATCCTTTTCTTATATATTGAGGACTAAAATTAGAAATGCCGAGACGAATATAAGTATCTATAAGACCTCGCCGCACAAGACCTGAACAGTCAATACCCAAAGAGTTTTCACCGCCCCACAGGTACTTGGTTCCATCGTATTTTTTCAGAGATTTTACATATTCGGTTCTGATAACTTCTTTATCTATAGTAGGGCCATTAAGACTTAAAAGGAAAAAGAGAATAAAAGGAAGCAGGATAAAAGTAAAATTAAGAGCTTTGATTTTACGGCTTAAAAATATAATATACATCCATAAAGCAATTAGAGATGTTATCAACAATAGGTTGGTTGATTTGCGGTTTATCGGATTTATAAATAATAAAATTATAGCAACAACTAGAATTGTAACAGCCAATATATGACGACGAATTGATGGTTTTTTCATAAATATTCACATCCTATCTTTTTGGAATGCTATTGCTATTATATCTTATTCTTTTCAATCAATAAATACTTAAAAGCATTATAAGGTAAATTGATATATCTGACCTAGCCCCCTAAGGTGGAACCGAAATAAACAATTGTACTCATAAGGGCAGTTTTCAGAGCATATATATTATTGTGGATAAGGATAATCAGCCCAATATACAGAAAAGAAAAAGCTTTTTAAGCATCATAATAGTATGAGTAAGGGGGCATGGTCATTGAAGAGCTATATAGAAGAAAGGGCTATTGAACTTGCTAATTACATTATTGAAAGCAAGTCAACTGTTAGGGCAGCTGCCAAAAAATTCGGGATAAGTAAAAGTACTGTACATAAGGATGTAACTGACCGCCTGCAGCAGATTAACCCAACTCTTGCGGAAGCTGCAAAGGCGGTATTAGATACAAACAAAGCAGAAAGACATATTAGAGGTGGTTTAGCTACAAAAGCAAAATATAAGGGGGAAGCATAGAAAATAAAAGTCGGGAAACCGACTTTTATTTTTGCTTATTTTGCTTGATGTTATTTTTTCTTATGTATATAATTTGATAAGGAAGCTAAAATAAGGTTGCTTATAAAAAATATAAAAATGTTAAAATATTAAGTTGCAATATTAAAATAATGTGATAATATAGTTATGATATGTAGTTCCTTTTCTATTGCATTATAAAAAATGTATCCTTGCTCATGCATGATTTTATAGGTTTTACCAATATGATTATTTATCATGTTAATAACTAAACCTAAGAATCGAGGAAATATAACAATTAAAGTAATGAGAAAAGCGAATTTTCTTGGCATTGAAAAACTGAAAATGGATATTGTTAAATACTAGATAGATAATTGAAAGGAAGATGCATTTTGTTTGGTATTGGTCAGGATATAGGTATTGATCTCGGAACTGCTTCCGTTCTTGTATATATTAAAGGAAAAGGTATAGTTTTAAGAGAACCGTCTGTTGTAGCCATAGATAAGAATACTAATAAACTCCTTGCTGTAGGTGAAGAGGCTAGGAGAATGCTCGGAAGAACACCCGGGAATATTGTCGCAATAAGGCCTTTAAGAGATGGTGTTATTTCTGATTATGATATTACAGAGAGAATGCTAAAGCATTTTATAAATAAAGTCTGCGGAAACAGATTTCTCAAACTTGTAAAACCTAGAATTATCGTATGTGTTCCAAGCGGTGTTACAGAAGTTGAGAAGAGGGCAGTTAAAGAAGCGGCTATGCAAGCAGGTGCCAGAAAAACTTATCTCATAGAGGAACCTATAGCTGCAGCAATAGGTGCGGGTATTGATATTTCAAAAGCCTGCGGAAGCATGGTAATAGACATTGGTGGTGGAACTTCCGATATTGCTGTTATTTCTCTTGGTGGAACAGTTGTAAGCAGTTCTATAAAAATAGCTGGAGATAAGTTTGATGAAGCAATTGTAAGGTATATGAGGAAAAAACATAATATAATGATAGGTGAGCGTACAGCTGAAGAGCTGAAGATAAATATCGGTACAGTATATCCGAGGGTACAGGAGGTTTCAATGGATATTAGAGGTAGGAACCTTGTATCCGGTCTACCTAAGACAATAACTGTTACATCCAGTGAAATTATGGAAGCGCTTGAAGAGCCTATTTTAAGTATTGTTGAGACTGTTCACTCTGTTCTTGAGAGGACGCCTCCTGAGCTTGCAGCCGACATAAGTGACAGAGGTATTGTTATGACGGGCGGAGGAAGCTTGATCTACGGTTTAGATAAACTAATTCAGGAAAAGACAGGTATTAATGTAATTGTTGCAGATGATGCCATTTCTTGTGTTGCTTTGGGTACAGGTAAAGCCCTGGAGAACATCGAAGTTTTGGAACAAAGTGAAGCTTACGAGTTCAAATCGCGACAAAGATAAAATATTATATAGTATTTAAGGACCAAGTAAAAACTTGGTTCTTTTTTGTGTTAAGTTAATAGCAAAATAGTACGATATATTATACAGGGAAAAATCAGATTTTGGAATTTAGGTGAATTAATATGATTAGAGCACTATATACTTCCGGTTGGAGTATGCGAGCTAATAATAAGCAAATGGATGTAATAGCCAATAACTTGGCTAATGTCAGTACAAATGGATATAAGAAGGATACGGTCGTTTATGAGAGCTTTCCTGAAGTATTGGTGAAGAGAATTAATGATACCAAGAGTGCATCGAATCCGTCGGGAAGGGTTGGAAATGTAAATTTAGGTAATGACGTTGGAGAAGTGTTTACGTACTTTAATAGTGGAAATCTTAACAAGACGGATAATTCGTTGGATTTGGCAATTGGAGGTTCTAATTCTGCATTTTTCACCATAGGAGTTCCTAACGGAAATGGAGAAATTGCAGAGTATTATACCAGGAATGGAAGTTTTAATTTGAATGCACAAAATCAGCTTGTTACAAGTGAAGGATATTTAGTAATGGGGATGAATGGTCCTATAACCTTAGAAGGTGAAAATTTCACTGTTTTGGACGATGGTACAATAATACAAAATGAACAAGTTGTGGACCGACTTCTCATTAGGGAATTTACTGATACCACTACACTAAGAAAGTATGGAGAGAACCTTATTCAGGCTACAGAACAGACGCAGGAACGAGAGTTCACAGGAGCTATAAAACAGGGCTATATAGAGCAGTCAAATGTTGAGGCCGTTAATGAGATGATAAATATGATTACGGTAATGCGTGCTTATGAAGCGAATCAAAAAGTAATACAAGCGCTGGATGGAACCCTTGAAAAAGCGGTAAATGAAGTTGGTGCATTGAGATAGACGAACAGCAACGTTTAATAAATAGGATCGGAACGTTAAAAAATGGAGGTTAAATAGTTATGATGAGAGCACTTTGGACCGCTGGTTCAGGTATGAAAGCACAACAGTTTAGTGTAGATGTAATATCAAATAATCTTTCTAATGTGAATACAACTGCTTATAAAAAGGAAAGAGCGGAATTTAAAGATATGCTTTATGAGACCCTTAATAGGGCTACAGTATTAGGTGGTGAAGGAAGACCTGTAAATCTTCAAGTGGGTCATGGAGCCTCGGTTGTAGCCACTGTTAAAAATTTCGGAACCGGAAATCTTGAAAAAACCGATAGTCCTCTTGACTTTGCAATTGATGGCGATGGATTTTTTGTGGTGCTAGGGCCTAGAGGAGATTTGGCCTATACCCGTGACGGCAGTTTTAAGTTGAGTGTTACAGAAGATGGGAATATGCTTACTACCTCTGACGGGTATCCTGTATTGGATGCTGAAGGTTCAGAAATATATATTGATTTTGACCTTTCCAAATTAAGTGTGTCTGATTACGGCGAACTGTCCTATACCGATGAAAATGGAGAAATAGTTTCCTTAGGACAGAAAATTGGTGTTGTAAAATTTTCTAACAGACAAGGGCTTGAAAGCATTGGAAATAACTTATATGTAAGCACTCCTGCCTCAGGGGAAGCAATTCCCGATGAGGAAATGGGAACTTTAAGCACTGTTAAGCAATACTATATTGAGTCTTCAAATGTTCAGGTAGTTGAAGAAATGGTTAAGCTTATAATAGCTCAAAGGGCTTATGAAATAAATTCAAAAGCAGTACAAACTGCAGATGATATGCTTGGTATTGCAAACAACCTTAAGAGGTAGACCTTTATAATGGAAATAAATTAGGGATGTGAATATAATATGGATATACCCAAAATAAATAACACATATATTGAAAAATCGATAAATCTTACAAAAAATACAGTTAGCGACGCCAGTTTTGAAGAAAACTTAAAAAGCGCCATGGAAAGAAAGGACGAAAAAGCTTTAAAAGAGGCTTGTAACCAATTTGAAGGGATTCTCCTGCAAATGATGTATAAACAGATGAAGGCTACCGTGCCAAAGTCATCACTGTTTCCTGAAGATGCTGGTACAGAGTTTTTTGAAAGCATGCTGGATGATAAACTGGTGGAAAATGCTTCACAAACAAGCAGCATAGGATTGGCAGACTTACTGTACAAGCAGCTTTCCAAGCAGATGAAATCTGAATAGGCTGCTTGAAAAACGGCGAAATGAATTTAGTAGGCCAAAAAAGAATATTTGGTTGATGGTATTAATTGTGTCTCGGCTAGATCTGCTAGCTTTGAGGCACTTTTTATTTGATTGGGGCTTATCTTAATATTTTTAGGAAAAAAAGTGTTGCTGCAGATCTTATATTGACAATTCTATGGTAATAATGGAGAATTATTTTTAAGGTGATTACCGAAAATGACCAAAATGAGGATAAAATATATGCTTAGGGGGTGCTAAAATGTTAACTAATGTAGATATTCAGAAAATTATTCCACACAGGTATCCCTTCCTGTTAGTAGACAAGATACTGGAAGTAGAACCGGGTAAGAGGGCAGTTGGAATTAAAAATGTAACGGCAAATGAGCCCTTTTTTCAGGGGCATTTTCCCGGAAATCCGATTATGCCAGGGGTTTTGATAGTGGAAGCTCTTGCACAGACTGCTTGTGTGGCAGGACTTTTAATGGAAGAAAACAAGGGGAAACTTGGTGTATTTACCGGCTTTGAAAAGATAAAGTTCAGAAAGCAGGTCGTCCCGGGAGATACGTTAAGACTTGAAGCAGAAATTCTAACTTTAAAAATGGGAATGGGCAAGGTAAAAGTTGTGGCCACTGTCGATGATCAAGTGGCATGCGAAGGTGAAATAAGATTTGCAATGGTTGATGCTGCTAAATAATGGGGTTATACGTTATAATGCTTGAATAAACAATGTTATAAGAAGAGATTTTAAAAGCTGCTGCTGAATTAATCCAATAAGAAGCAACAGCTTTTAATTTTTAATATTTCAACTAACGGCTGCTATATTTTTTGCTTTTAAAAACATCTCACCAACTCTATATACATCTCCAGCGCCCATCGTTAAAACCAGGTCTCCTGGAGATACGTTTTCTTTTAGATATTCAACGATGGATGCAAAGTCCGATTTATAAATTGCATTATTACTTTTTGCATTTATTTCTTCGGTTAAAATACCGGAATTAATTTCACCGGTGTCAATTTCCCTTGCTGAATAAATGTCAGTAACAATGACTTTATCTGCATCGAAAAAAGCCTCAGAAAAATCATTCAACAAAAGTTTGGTCCTGGTATAGGTATGGGGTTGAAAAACACACCAAATTTTTGAATGGTTAGTACTTTTGGCTGCTTTTAAAGTTGCTTTGATTTCAGAAGGATGATGGGCATAGTCGTCAATTACCTTTATATTGTCCACAACTCCTTTTACTTCAAAACGCCGGTGCGTACCCGAAAACGACTCCAATCCAATCACAATATCATTTACTCCGCAGCCGAGAGTATGACAGGCTGCAGCTGCTGCTAAAGAGTTACTGACATTGTGAATACCGGGTACTTTAAGTTTTATATTTGTGAGTGTTTCACCGTATCTTACCAAATCAAAGCTGGCACAGCCTGAATCATCAAACTTAATATTGCGTGCAGTCCAGTCGGCATTCTCTGTTTTTATACCGTAAGTTACCACAGTGCATGGACTTTGACTTAGAAGTGATGAAACATTAGGATCATCAATACACGCTACTATGTAACCGTCTTTCGGTACCAAATTTATAAACTTTAAAAACGCCTGTTTTATATGGTCTATGTCCTTAAAGTAATCCAGATGATCTGCTTCAATATTAAGTATAACTGCAAGGTATGGATGTAATTTAAGGAAACTTTCTACATATTCACAAGCTTCCGTAATAAAATATTTATTACCGCCAATTCTTGTATTCCCACCTATGGCGTCAAGTTCTCCGCCAATATGTATTGTAGGGTTAAGACTTGCCTCTAACATAATCATTGATATCATGGAGGTAGTTGTTGTCTTACCGTGAGTTCCTGAAATAGCAATGCTGAAAGGATATTTTTTAGTGATTTGGCCTAACAGTACTGCTCTTTCTATAGTTGTTATACCGAGTTGTCTTGCTTTCACCAGCTCCGGATTGTTTTCTTTAACAGCGGCAGTATAAACTACCAAGTCACAATTTTGGATATTTTCTTCCCTGTGTCCTATGTATATCTTAATGCCGTCTTTTTCGAGTTTTTCGGTTATATTGGAGGATTTCATATCTGAACCGGAAATATTGTATCCAAGGTTTTTTAGTATCTCAGCAAGTCCACTCATACTTATTCCTCCAATGCCTATGAAGTGGACGTTTTTTATGTTCTTTGAATCTAATAGGTTTATTTGTTCCAATCTTAACACTCCTTATTCAGTAATAGAACAAATGATGCTTTTTCATCAATACAACTTCAAAGTATAAAGGAAGACACAATTTGCTCTAAAATAGCATTATTATAAAAAGCAATTATCATTGCTTGTAAATCACAAGTTCAGGAATAAACTGCTAAAGCAATATTATTTCTTAATCATACTGAATTATATTATAATATACATAATGTAAAAAGCGAAACATAATTTTTGTGGCATTATTGTTTTTATATTGTTAATCATTTGAAGTATCCATTTAGTATTATATGAAATTATTGACAATATTATAAATGTAATACAACATAAGGCGTAAAATTATTTTATAGTTTTTAAAAACTATATGTGAATCAAAATTCATAAATCCAAATTTTATAAGAAGGTGGTTTTAAAGTTTTTTGGAATAATCTTAACAAAAGACCTTATTTTATTTGATTATATATAGTATAATATATTCCAAAAATGCTGATAGTTATTAATACATACATTATCTTTTAACGCAGGGGGTTTAAATGGAAAAGATTAATAGGAACGAGAGAATTGCAGTGTTGATGAAATGCTTGACAGATTCGCCAGGAGAGATTATGACACTAGGGAGTTTTGCAGAGCTACTTAATTCTGCTAAGTCTACTATCAGCGAAGATATAGATATTGTTAAAAATTTATTGGCTAAACTTGATATTGGAACTATAGAAACTATTCCCGGTGCGCAGGGTGGAGTGAAATTTGTACCTGGATTTTCAAAGGCAAAGTCTGTTTCTATTCTTCAAAATCTTTGTGAAAAATTGTCCGACAGTCAAAGGATACTTCCGGGCGGTTATTTATATATGCTTGATATTATATATAACCCAAAGCTGGTTCGGGACATTGCGTGGATATTTGCCGGTCAATTTTTTGATAAAGATATAGATTATGTAATTACGGTTGAAACTAAAGGTATACCTTTAGCTTTTGCTGTTGCAGAATGTCTTAATGTTCCACTTGTTATAGTAAGACATAACAGTGAGGCTACCGATGGTCCTTCTGTTAATACAAATTATATATCGGGTTCTGCTAAAAAGGTCCAGACTATGGTACTTTCTCTTAGATCTTTGAAGAGGAATTCTAAATTACTGTTTATTGATGATTTTATGAAAGGTGGAGGAACAGCGAAAGGAATAATTGAACTGGCTAAGGAGTTTGAGTGTGAAGTTAGCGGTGTAGGAGTTCTTATAGAAACAGTTAATCCTGCTAAGAAGCTGATTGATAATTATGTATCACTTTTAACTTTAAATATTGTTGATGATGAAGAGAAAATAATAGACATAAAGCCAAGCATCCTATAAAATGCCATTATTCACTGCAGTATTATTTTTTATAGAATTTGAATTTGGCGGATTATGAGGAAATAATTTATTATGAATAATTAGATTTATAAAGGCAAATCCTATAGACAGATTGAATTATAAAAGAGTTAAAAAAAAATAAAAATTATATAAAAATAATATGAAAACGAGAAGGAATATTAAAAAAAGTAGCGAATATATAATATACATGGTTAACGAGACTAACTTTGTTATGTTACTTTTTCAAAGCTTTTTCTAAGCGTAAACAAAGAGTATCTTAAAGTCCGTTCCTTAAGAAACAAACAATTTTACGGAAGGTGGTAACATCTTATGGAAATTACCGATGTTCGTGTAAGAAAAATCGATTCTGAAGGCAAAATGAAAGCAGTTGTTTCCGTGACTTTTGACAATGAGTTTGTAGTTCATGACATCAAAGTTATTGAAAGTCAAAATGGATTATTCATTGCTATGCCTAGCAGAAAAGCTCCAGACGGTGAATTTAGAGATATTGCCCATCCTATCAATGCCGAAACTAGGGCTAAAATTCAAAGCGCTATTCTGGAAAAGTATGAATCTATCTCAAGTGCTGGTGAATTAGAAGAAAAGACATCTGAATAAGCCTAAATTTTTATCATTGTGTTTTTGTAATAGCGTTTTATTGTTTAAAAAATCGTAAAAAACAATGCATTAGTTATCTTTCAAATTATTTAATTTGGAATAATAATGCAATTATGAAATAATCCATAGAATGGATTAGCTTATAATTGTTGACTTAATGCATGTTTTTGACGGTTTTTTTATTGTGCTTTTTAGGGTATAGGAATTTGCAAAAATCCTATTTTATAATTTATGTACAGAGATTTAAAAAACATTTGCTTTTCTAGATTAATAAGGATGTCAAGATTGATTGAAATGCTGCAACAGGACTGTTTATCTATGTATCTAAAATAGTGTCAAAAGTAACTAAAATTAGGGAATGAAAATTTTAGCACCTGAGAAAATTTTCTGGAAGGTTTTTTATTTATTACATTTTGGCTATTTGATGTTGAAAAGTAAGATAAAAAATGAGAAAATATATTTGGTTTATAAAATACTAAGGATGCAGTTTAAAAGATTTGCACAAATTTGATATAAATATTTTACATATATTTTTTGTTTTGAGCGTGTAAATACAATATGACTTTTAAACTTAACTTCTACCTTTTTTGATTAAATAAAAAGAGGTAGAATTAAATATGCTCTGAAGTTTTTATTTTAAAAAATAAATAATAAAAAGATAAATTAAAGTTGAATATAATTATAAGGGCTTTATTGATGATGCTTTAAAGGAGGAAGTATTGGATGGGACACTTAATGGCAGTAATTCTTGCTGCCGGTGAGGGTAAGAGAATGAAATCCAAGAAATCCAAGGTTTTACACAAAGTATGTGGAATGACTTTGATTGATTGGGTATATAGATCTGTAAAAGGTGCCGGTGTTGACGAAACTGTTGTCGTAGTAGGCCATAAAGCTGAAGATGTAAAGGAAAGTATGGGAGAGAAGGCATTATATGCTTATCAGGATAAACAGTTAGGAACCGGTCATGCAGTTATGCAGGCAAAGGAGTATTTTGAAGGCAAAGAGGGCCAAGTTTTAATATTATGCGGCGATACACCTCTAATTACTTCTGAGACTATTTCCAAAACCTTTGAAATACATAGTAAAAGTAATAATTCAGCAACTATAATAACTGCAGAACTTCAAAATCCTGCAGGTTACGGAAGAATTGTCAGGGACGCAAACAATAATGTGTTGAAAATAGTTGAAGATAGGGATGCAACTGAAGAAGAAAAAAATATTAAAGAAATCAATTCAGGAATGTATTGTTTCAATATAAAGGATTTGGAATCGGCATTAGGACAACTTGATAATAATAACAGTCAGGGCGAGTATTATTTAACAGACACTATTGAAATACTAATAAAAAGAGGTTTAAAAGTTGGAGCAGTAAAAGTCGATGACAGTAACGAAATCCTTGGAATAAACGATAGAGTTCAGCTTTCAATAGCGAATGAAATACTAAGAAAGAGAATTTTGACAGACCACATGAAAAACGGTGTCACAATAATTGATCCTAACAATACCTATATAGATGCCGATGTAAGCATTGGAATGGATACCGTTATATATCCCGGCAGTATAATAGAAGGTCGGACAGAGATTGGTGAAGATTGTATTATCGGGCCTTCAAGCCGAATAGTAGGGTCTAAAATATCAAAGGGAGTTGAAATTAAAAACTCTGTAGTTTTGGATAGTTCAATAGAAGAGGAAACATGTGTCGGACCTTTTGCTTATATAAGACCGGGAAGTGTTATCGGTAAAAAGGTTAAAATAGGAGATTTTGTGGAGATTAAGAAATCAGTAATAGGCGATAGGACAAAGATATCCCATCTTACTTATGTAGGTGATGCTGAAGTTGGCACAAATGTTAATCTTGGTTGTGGTGTTGTTGTAGTCAATTATGACGGCAAGAAAAAGAACAAAACCAAGATTGGCGACAATTGTTTTGTAGGATGTAATGTAAACTTGATTTCGCCGGTGGAAGTAAAAGATAATGCATATATTGCGGCAGGATCTACAATTACCGATGAAGTTCCCGAAAATTCACTGGCTATAGCAAGAGCGCGACAGGTTGTAAAAGAGGAATGGGTTATTAAAAAGGGTATGTTAAGAGAAGATTAAATAAAAGCTTTGTAGATATATGTCTTACTGCTTTTGATTCATTTATAGAAAGTATGTTACAATTAAAGTGGTGGAAAATAAATTTGCAATTGATGTTTTTGAGCTTTAGTTAGTATTGTAAACATTGAATTACAGCTTATTAAAATAAGCAAGGCGGACAAAAACAGGAATAACAAGTGAATAATTCCATTGTTTATTTTGTGCGAATTTAGTGCATTAAATTACCACAGGATAAAAAGTGGAATCAATAACTTGGTTATTCTTTAACATATAAATATTTATGAGAAGGGGAACAAACAATGAATTTGCACGGAAAGGATATTAAAATATTCGCTGGAAACTCAAATAGGAAATTAGCGGAGGAGATTGCAGAAAAAATAGGTCTTCCGTTAGGGCTTGCAAAGGTAGGTAAATTTAGCGACGGTGAGTCAGCTATTCATATTGAGGAGGTAGTTAGGGGTTCAGACGTATTTATTATACAATCTACATGTCCTCCAGCAAATGACAACCTTGTTGAGTTGTTAATTATGATAGATGCCTTAAAAAGAGCATCGGCAGGTAGAATAACTGCAGTTATGCCATACTTCGGATATGCGAGACAGGACAGAAAAGCTAAAGCGAGAGATCCGATATCGGCAAAATTAGTAGCTAATCTTATAACTACAGCAGGAGCAGACAGGATATTGACAATGGACTTGCATGCACCTCAGCTTCAAGGATTTTTCGATATTCCTGTTGACCATTTGATTGGAGTTCCGATACTGGCAAATTATTTCAGGGAGAAATTCAAGGATACAAGCGATGTGGTTGTAGTATCACCGGATGTAGGTAGTGTCTCAAGATCGAGAAAATTTGCTGAAAGGTTGGAAGTTCCTTTAGCTATAATAGATAAGAGACGTCCTAAGGCAAATGTTTCTGAAATCATGAATATAATTGGGGATGTAAATAATAAGAGAGTAATTTTGGTGGATGACCTTATTGATACCGGTGGAACAATAATAAATGCTGCCAATGCCCTTGTTGAAATAGGTGCGAAAGAAGTATATGCTTGCTGTACTCACGGTGTGTTGTCCGGTTCAGCTATAGAAAAAATAGATCAATCACCTATGAAAGAACTGGTTACACTAAACACCATTCCTATACCGGAAGAAAAGAGGATTCCGAAGCTAGTATCTCTTTCTGTTGCGCCTGTATTTGCCGAGGCAATAGAGAGAATTTATGGAGATATATCCATAAGTACTTTGTTTACTCAGCAGGATGAATCGTGATTTATAGCCTTGTCTGGTGGCTTCAAAATTAACTTTTAATTTGGTTTTTAAGGCCTTATATAAAAAGTTATTGAAGTTTGCGGGGCTAGTAAAGACAGTATTTGAATCAAAAGTGCCTCCTTTAAGCCATATTAGACTTTGAGGAGGCAATGTTTATGTTTTGATAGAAAAAATTACATGCGAGAGGTGTAACATTTTGGAGGATTTATCTGTAATAATTGGTCTGGGGAACCCTGGTCCAAGATATGAAAATACTCGGCATAACGTGGGCTTTGATACCATTGACCGGCTTTCAAAGAAACATAATATTGCTATTACAAAAATTAAGCATAAAGCTATTATTGGGGATGGCAATATTGAAGGACGAAGGGTTTTGTTGGTAAAACCTCAGACTTTTATGAATCTAAGTGGTGAAAGCGTACGGGAAATAGTTGAATGGTATAAAGTTCCTGTAAAAAATATTATAATAATATATGATGACATTGACTTACCTGTGGGTAAGATTAGAATCAGACCAAAGGGAAGTGCAGGTACTCATAACGGAATGAGATCCGTTATATACCAAATTCAGTCGGAGGATTTCCCGAGGATTAGAATAGGTGTAAACAAACCTCCACAAGGATGGGATCTGGCAGATTTTGTTCTAAGTAAGTTTTCAGCCGATGAGAGAAAAGACGTGGAGGATGCAATTGAAAATGCTGCAGATGCAGTAGAGGTAATTCTAAAGTCCGGTATTGATAAAGCTATGAATAGGTATAACAATAAGTAGAGGATAGATATGAATAATATAAAAACAAAGGACTACTTGATTGAACCACTTCTTAAATCAAAAGATTATAATGATATCATTGATAATATACGAAGAGGAGAACATCATATATCTATAAATGGCCCTTCCGAAAGCCAAAGGGCTCACATTTCTTATGCAATTTGCAGCTATTTAAACAGCAAAGGTATACTAATTACATACAATGATCTTCAAGCAAGAAAAATTTATGAAGATTTAACCTATTTCTTTGATAAGGATGTAATTCTGTTTTCTTCAAAGGAAATTATGCTTCATGATGTTGAAGCTAAAAGTTACGATGCTATCTATGAAAGGATAGCAGCATTAGATAGAATCTTGAAATGTGATTACAAGTTTATAGTAATCAGCGCCGAAGCAATATGCCAAAAATTAATAGATAAAGAACTTTTTGAAGCAAGTCGTTTAAGCTTTGATCAAAACAGTAGAATAGATTTGACTTTTCTTATTCAGAAGTTGATATCAATAGGTTATGAGAGAGTTACCACCGTTGAAGGTAAAGGGCAGTTTGCTGTCAGGGGCGGAATAATAGATATTTTCCCTGTAAATAGTGAAAGCGCTTATCGTATCGAATTGTTTGATGATGAAATTGACTCCATAAGAACTTTTGATGTACTTTCACAGAGGTCTGTGGAAAAGGCTGAAAGTATTGAGATTTTGCCGGCAAGGGAAATATTGTATAACCGCTCGGAGCTTGATGAAATAATCTCTAGAATTCAAAAGGACTTGGATGAGCAAAAAGCAAAGATAAATAAAAAAGATCAACAGGATTATATAAAAAAGCTTGATGAAAAAATAAGCCATGACATTGAAAAGTTTAAAGAGCATTTCTACTTCCCGGGAATGGACAAATATATTCCTTATATTGTCCAAAATCCTGCACTGGTGACCGACTATATATCTGAAGAAGATGTTATTGTCTTTTTTGATGAACCAAAAAGGTTTCAACAGAGGATTGAGAATATTCTTAACGAAAACACGGAAATATGTAAAAGCCTTTTGGAAAAAGGACAGATTCTTCCGGGATGTTTTGATATCTATTTTGAATTTGATTATATATGGAGAAGTTTATATAAAAGGAAATCTATTTATTTCAGCACTATTATGGTTGATGAGGTGCTTTTGTCAGAAAGTAAGAAATTCAGTATTGCTTCAAAGCTTTTAAATTCCTATCAGGGAAATTTTGACCTGATGGTAGAGGATATAAAATACTGGAAGAAAAATGACTTCCGGGTGTTGGTTTTAGCCGGAACTAGAAGCAAAGGCGAAATGCTTGAAGAGACACTGAAAAGTAAGGAAATTGAGGCAGTATATATTGATGAAGTCAAAGAAAGCGTTTTACCGGGCCAGGTTATAATAACCCATGGAAGTCTAAATAAAGGTTTTGAGTATCCTGAGGCAAAGTTTGTAGTAGTTAGCGGAAAAGAACTTTTTGGACAGGACAGAAAGATTAAAAGGCAGGCAGTAAAAAAGAACAAGGGCAAGAAAATAAATGTCTTTACCGATCTGAACATTGGGGATTTTGTAGTACATCAATTCCATGGTATTGGGAAATATATCGGAATTGAGCAGTTGACTGTAGAGAACGTCAAGAAGGACTATTTAAAAATTCAATATCAGGATGGGGCTTATCTATATGTGCCTACAAGCCAGTTGGACTTAATACAAAAATATATAGGTTCGGAAGGAAAGAATCCTAAACTTAACAAGCTTGGGGGAACCGACTGGATTAAAACAAAGGCAAAGACTAAAGAATCCATCATGGAACTGGCAGGAGAACTTATAAAATTATATGCTTTGAGAGAATCATTAAAGGGTCATGCCTTTGGAAAAGATACTGTATGGCAAAAGCAGTTTGAAGAACAATTTCCCTATCAAGAAACTGAGGATCAGCTAAGGTGTATTGAAGAAATTAAACGGGATATGGAATCGGATAAACCTATGGATAGGTTATTGTGCGGAGATGTTGGATACGGAAAGACGGAAGTTGCAATTAGAGCTATATTTAAAGCTGTGATGGATGGAAAGCAAGTGGCGTATCTTGTACCGACAACAGTATTGGCTCAACAGCATTATAATAACTTCAAGGAACGTATGAAGGACTTTCCTGTTAAGATAGAGATGGTAAGCCGTTTTCGGACTCCGGCAGAACAAAAGCGTATTTTAAAAGATGTTAAAGCGGGACTTGTGGATGTATTGATTGGAACTCACAGACTTTTGCAAAAAGATGTGGCTTTTAAGGATTTAGGACTTTTGGTAATAGACGAAGAGCAGCGTTTTGGTGTTATGCACAAGGAAAAATTAAAGAACCTGCGTGCAAACATTGATGTTCTCACATTGACTGCTACGCCTATTCCAAGAACTCTTCATATGTCTTTGGTCGGTATAAAGGATATTAGTACTATAGAAGATCCTCCGGAGGAGAGATATCCGGTACAGACTTATGTTATGGAATATAACGATGAGGTTATAAAAGAAGCTATTAACAGGGAAATGGCTCGCGGCGGTCAGGTCTTTTACCTGTATAATCGTGTGAGATCAATTAACGTAAAAGCAGCGGAGATAAAAAATATGGTCCCGGATGCCAGAATTGCGGTGGCTCATGGACAGATGAATGAATCGGAGCTTGAGGATATAATGTTCCGATTTATAAATGGAGAGTATGATGTTCTTGTGTGTACGGTAATTATTGAATCGGGCATTGATATGCCAAATGTCAATACTATTATCGTGGAAGATTCGGATAAGATGGGACTGGCTCAGCTTTACCAGTTAAGAGGAAGAGTTGGAAGATCAAATAGAATGGCTTATGCTTATATTACCTACAAAAAAGATAAGGTGCTTTCTGAAATTGCAGAAAAACGCCTGCAGGCAATTAAAGAATTTACCGAATTCGGTTCGGGCTTTAAAATTGCCATGAGAGATTTGCAGATAAGGGGAGCAGGAAACCTTTTAGGAGCGCAACAGCATGGGCATATCGATTCTGTCGGATATGATATGTACTGCAGATTATTGGCCGAAGCAATAAGCGAGTTAAAGGGGCAGTCGGTCCAAGAAGAGGTTGAGGTTTCCATTGATGTAAATGTAAGTGCTTATATCGACAATAGTTATATTAGCTTGGAAAATGAAAAAATTGAAATGTATAAGAAAATAGCATCGATACAAGATGAACAGGATGTTTTGGATGTTGAAGATGAACTTATTGACCGATATGGCAACATACCTGCTCCTGTATCAAACCTTATAAAAATTGCCCATATTAAGGCTTTGGCACTAAAATGCGGTTTTTCATCAGTACAGGAAAAAAACGGTTCCATAATTTTTCAGTTTATTGATAGCAAGCATGCAAATTTTGAAGTGATTGGAAAGCTTATGGAGAAATACAAAAGAAAGCTTTTGTTCAATGCCAGCATCAAACCTTACATTACATATAGAATAACTGACATTAAAAGAGAGAATTTACTTGATAATATTACGATTTTATTACAAGACATTATTAAATTGAAGTAGTTACTACAATTTATTATAATAATATTAGGCGATAGGTAGCTAACTTAGACGTTTGGGTTTGTAAACAGCAATTAACAGATTTTTTGAAATATATTGCACGGAGTAATAATTTGTGCTTAAGCTGTACGCCTAAGCTACTTAGCCTATTTTTTAAAACATACTATATAATTTTTATTTTATATTATACTGAGGATTAATAGTATTCTATAATGTAAGGAGAGAGTACGTTGGCAAAAAAGAGAGAAGTAAATAAGAAAAAAATTATATCAATTGTATCAGTTTTGATAGTATTATTAGGGGTAATCGGATGGCTGTATTATGTAAATGCTACAAACTACGTGGCAACCATAAAAGGTGAGAAAATTACAGTCGATGAGTTTAACTTTTTCCTTGGTTCTACAAAGATTGAAATGGAGCAAAATGCTAATGTGGACAGGACAAGCGAATCAGCCCTTAAAGCGTTTTGGGATACAAAAATTGAAGGGATGGATGCAAGAGAATACGCAAAACAGCAAGCACTTAACAGTGCTAAGGATTATAAGATTCAGCTTATAAAAGCTAAGGAAAAAGGGTTAGAGTTGGATAAGGGTGAACTTGAAGAAATTAAGATTATTCTTAATCAAATCAAGCAAGATATGGCTGCAACCTATGGCGGAGATGCAAAGGGAGCAGAGGCATTCAAAAAGGATTATAATATATCTTATGAAAAGTATGAGAAAATTCTTAAGAATCTAAGACTGATATATAAGTATGTTGAAGAAGAACTTCCCACCTTTGATGTAACCGAAGCTGAGATGGAAGAATATTATAAAGAAAGTCCAAGTGCGGTTGATAAGGTTCAAGTTAGGAGAATAATGTTTGCTACAATGAATCTTAATACCGGAAAAGAATATACTTCTGAAGAGAAAAAGGATATTAAGAATAAGGCTCAAAAGGTTTTGGAAAAGATTAAAGATGGTGAAGATGCTGAAAAACTTGCACTGGAATATTCCGATGATCCATCAATACAAGAGAACAAAGGGTTATTTGAAGTTACAGCTCAGACAACGACAACTATCCCCGGTTATAAAGAGTGGGTACTCGAACATAAACCCGGTGATGCCGACCTGTTGGAATCTGATGTAGGATACTTTGTATTAAAGGTAGAAGACAGAACAACCTATGAGGAAGTTAAGGATGATGTTAAAGAAGCTGTTCAAACAAAGAAGTATTTGGAAAGACTTGAGAAGTGGGCTAAAGAGTCTGAATTTGATGTTATAAAAAATGAAAGTGTTTATAATAAAATAAATATAAAATAACTTTGAGTTTTAAAGACCGTTAATTCGGTCTTTTTTTGTGCCAAAAATATATAAATTTTTAGTTATCATAATTCACCTGTTATGTATAAAAAAACAATAAATAATTAATAATAAAACTGTACTATAAATTAACTGTAAAAGGAGGTAAAACACATTGAAGGCTACTGGAATAGTTAGAAGAATAGACGATCTGGGCAGAGTAGTTATTCCAAAAGAGATAAGAAGAACTTTGAGAATAAGAGAAGGAGATCCACTCGAAATATTTACTGATAGAGAAGGAGAAGTTATTTTAAAGAAGTATTCACCCATAGGTGAATTAAGTGATTTTGCTGCTCAGTATGCGGAGTCACTTCATAAGACAAGCGGACATATAACATGTATTTCCGATAGAGATACTATAATTGCGGTTTCAGGTGCTTCCAAAAAAGAATTTTTAGAGAAACAATTAAGCCCTGAAGTAGAAAAAATAATTGAAGAGAAAAATACTTTAGTTATAAAAGCTCCTGAAGAAAAGACCATTACAATTTTAGCCGATGAAAATGGAGAGAAAAAGTACACTTCGCAGGTAGTATCTCCAATAATTTCAGAAGGGGATCCTATTGGAGCAGTTATATTTTTATCTACAGATCCCAACGTACGTATGGGAGAACTGGAAGCAAAATTAGCACAAACAGCAGCAGGTTTTCTAGGCAAGCAAATGGAACAATAATAAATATAAAGTTAAATAATGCGAAAATAACTTTGTATTGTAAAAATAACAGGTAGACTATAAGAGTGCCTGTTATTTTTATATTATATTAATTCGAAAGTTAAATAATCTCTACAATAGTGCCGACAGGGACAGTATCATATAAAAAAATAACATCTTTATTATGCATCCTAATGCATCCATTGGAAACAGCCTTTCCTATAGATGAAGGATTATTGGTTCCATGGATTCCATAACTTCCGGATGTAGCACTGAGTCCAAGCCATCTTGCACCAAAGGGACCTCCAGGATTAGCAGCTTTGTTTTTTATGCGAAAAGTTCCTTTAGGAGTTGGGGTAGATGGTTTACCTACAGCAACAGGAAAAGATTTAAACCACTTTCCATCCTTATACAAGGTTAAAGTTCGTGCGCTTGTATTAACAACAATCTTATAGGTGGTTCTTAACATAAATGGACATATATAGGGACACATCGACAATTCCTCCTTATATTTTTAACAGTGGCAGCTGTTCGGTATATAAGAATTATGTATACTATATATTATTCAAGTCATAATAAATATGCCATCAATTTATGAATCAAAAAGTAGCCATTAATGAGTGCTGGATAAAATATGTATTGAAAATGATATATTTGCTAATGATGTTTATTAATTAGTGGTATAATTAGTTATTATAAGCTTATGAGAAATAAAGATATTGAATGTATTAAAGATTTTCTGAACCGTTTTAAAGTAAAGGTTTGGTTTGATACAAGTACTTCTTTGTTTAGAGGTAGATTGACTTTGGTTTTTCGAAAAGCAAGAAGTAATGGAAAATATTTTTGAATAACTATTCAGTGATTTTTATGGATTCTGCAGAGGAGAAAATTAATAAAAACTGATATGTGAGGAGTTGGTTTTATGTTAAAGGACAAATATACATTTTCGGATTTGCTGGATATTATGAAATTGCTCAGAAGTGAAAACGGTTGTCCCTGGGATAGGGAACAAACCCATGAAACCCTTAAAAAATACCTGATTGAAGAAACTTATGAGGTGCTTGAGGTAATTGACCTAAACGACAAAAAGCGACTTTGTGAAGAACTTGGGGATTTACTCCTGCAAATTGTATTTCATGCTCAAATAGCTCAGGAAGAGGGAACTTTTGCAATAGACGATGTGATAACCGGAGTTTGTAAAAAGATGGTTTTAAGACACCCTCATGTCTTTGGCGAAGTAAAAGCTGAGACTTCCGATGAAGTTTTAACAAACTGGGAGGCTATAAAAAAGAAGGAAAAGGGCATTGAAAGCCAGACAGATGTGCTTAAAGATGTGCCTTCAAATCTTCCGGCATTGATGAGAAGTTATAAAGTACAACAAAAAGCTGCGCAGGTGGGATTTGACTGGGATAATATTGAGGATGTGTTTAAAAAGGTGGAAGAAGAAATAGTTGAGTTAAAGGATGTATATAAAAGTAAAGATGTGGAAAGAATAACTGATGAAATGGGAGATGTATTATTTTCCATTGTGAATTTGTCCAGATTTTTAAAAGTGCAGCCTGAACTTGCTTTAACAAGTTCCATTAACAAGTTCATCAATAGGTTTGAGTACATTGAAACTGAAAGTAAAAAGAAAGGGAAAAAGTTGGAGGATATGTCGCTGGAAGAGATGGATGAGTTGTGGAACAAATCAAAAATACATAAGGAAAATATGAATAAATAAAGTTTTTGCCATTTCGGAAGTTTTTTATAGCAATAATTTAACCAATTTTACGAAATGCTTTAGTAAAAAGAATCAACAAATTACCGCACATAAGGAGGAGATTGGTGTAGAACATAGAATATAAAGGATTTATTTGTTAAAGTTGCTGAGCTGATAAATTGACGACTTAACAACTGAAATTATAAGTCTTAAGGAATAAAATAACTATTAGGAGGATTGAACTATGAATAAGACAGAATTAATTGCAAGTATTGCGGAAAAAGCTGATTTATCAAAGAAGGATGCAGAAAAGGCACTTAATGCTTTTATAGAGAGTGTAGAAGAAGCTCTAGCAAATGGAGATAAGATTCAATTGGTAGGTTTCGGTACATTTGAAGTGAGAGAAAGAGCAGCAAGAAAGGGTAGAAATCCGCAAACAAAAGAAGAAATAAATATTCCTGCAACAAAGGCTCCGGTATTTAAAGTCGGTAAAGGGTTAAAAGATTTAATCAACAAATAAAGCCAGTGTGAATAAAAACATTAAAAGTTAAAACTCTTGGTTTTCATATTTTTATTTAATTAAATAACCGAAATGCTATAGGAATTTATTGCGCGAGTTTACGTAAAGAAGGGCTGTTGCAAAGGGCCTTTTAACCGCCAGGCCAGTTTATAGTTCACTATGAATTAAGCGGTTAAATTTATTGCAACAGCCCCTTTCTGGTCTTCTAATATAAAATTTGCTTAAAATGAGTATTGAAGTTTGGATTGTTTAAAAAAGTAAAATTCCTATTTAAAAAAGTGATTTATTGACATTGTCATATAGAGGTTGGATAGGTTACTATTGAAATGGTTTTATAATGATTATCACTAAGACAGGGGGATATTTATGAGGATAGATAAATACCTTAAAGTATCAAGACTTATTAAAAGGCGTACTTTAGCCAATGAGGCTTGCGAGCAAGGTAGAGTGAAAATAAATGATAAGATTGCAAAGCCGGGGACAGAAGTCAAAGTAGGAGATATAATTGAAATTCAGTTCGGAAATGGCAGTACTAAAGTAGAAGTAACTTCCATAAGTGAGCATGTTTTAAAAGCAGACTCTAAAGAAATGTATAAAGTTCTTTAAAGTTTTTCAAAATGAAGAGTGCTGAAGGAATATTCCGCTAAAGGGATATTCTTTTTTTATAGGTATTTTTTGCTTTGTACAGGCATAAGTATTATAAGTATATATAATTGCGTTTTTTGAGTGCATATAATAAAGCTTTGGGGGGATTAAAATGAATGATGATAAAAAACTATCGAGACAAACTACTCAAAATCTTATATTGGAAAATAGAGAGAGGCTTAGCGTGTCGGGGGTACTCAAAGTAAGGAGCTTTGACGATGAAACAGTGGAAATCGAAACGGAATTAGGGCTTCTCATTATATGTGGTGAAGATTTGCACATTAATAAATTAAGTATTGATAATTCCGAACTTAGTGTTGAGGGATATATAATAAGCTGTGAATACAATGATAGTGAAAGCTCAAGATCTAGAGGCATGGGCTTCTTCTCAAGAATGTTTAGATAAACCTATCAAAAAGATATTGCTGTTGCCATTTTGAAAAATCCCGTATTATAGGATTTAAAACATAAAAGTTATATAGGATATTAAGTAATTTTAAAAAATTTGCAAATGATATTTCTTTAAAGTTATATTTCATTAACCTTATATCATAAATATTGAATATATTATTTTCAGAAATGGTCTAAAGGATAAGTGATCAAAATTGTTGCCTACTGTTGGTAATCAAGCGTATGTGTTTTTGTGTTGTGTCTTAGGGGGAATGATTATAGCCTTTATCTATGATATTTTTAGAATACGTAGGAAAACAATAAAGGCAGGAAATTTAATTGTCTATTTTGAGGACTTTATTTATTGGATTCTAGTGGCGCTTGTGCTTTTTGCCGTTGTATATGTGAGCAATGACGGAGAAATCAGAGGGTACCTATTTATAGGTGCTTTGATAGGTATTATACTGTATTCATTGCTCCTAAGTAGAATTATAATGGCAATATTTCTATTTATCACAAAGTTAATATATAAATTTTTCAGAACTGTGTTCATTATTTTGCTCTTTCCTTTTAAAGTTGTACTTAAAATATTGAAAATACCGACTAAGATAATCTATAATGGATTAAGAATAATTTTTAGAAAAGCACGCAGAACAACTAAAGTTAGAATGAGTAAGTTCTGCATTTGGAAAAAAAGGTTTAAGAACATAATAAAAAAGATATAGTTTATGCAAATATTATCCTTTATAAAATAATATTTCAAGGATATTGAAGGATTTTTTTAAAAGCTGTAGAATGAATACTAATATATACATATTTTTGGGAGACAAATATACGACATAAATTTAAGCAAATTTGTTTTAGACAATGAGTATGTTTAGTGTATTTAATTGAGGGAGAGTAACGCTATGAACAAAAGAAAAAAGTTTAGATTAGGAACCTTGCTTTTTTTGGGGGCTTTTGCATATTTGACTTATTTGCTGATAAATCAGCAAGGGATTCTTTGTGCAAAACAGGCACAACTGGATGAACTTAATTCAAAAATACAGGCAGAAGAAGAAAATAAAGAAAGACTTATAAGACAAAGTGAAGAAATAAATTCTGAAGAGAATATTGAAAGAATAGCAAGGGAGAAGCTGGGTATGGTTAAACGTGGCGAACGGGTATTTATTGATGCTAACAATTAGCACATTTGAATATATAGTAGATACTTGACTTGTAAGAATGTATGTTATATAATCATATTACTTTATATATTCAGGAGGATTATCATATTTATGCTCGTTGAGGTAGGTAAAATTGTTGAAGGAAAGGTTTCTGGCATCACAAATTTTGGAGCTTTCGTTCAACTTGCTAATGGTCAAACAGGATTAGTTCACATCTCAGAAGTTGCCGATGAATACGTTAAGGACATAAAAGCACATCTTAATGAAAATCAAATTGTAAAAGTCAAAATTATTTCTGTAGACAATAATGGAAAGATAAGTTTATCCATTAAGAAGGCTTTAGATCCAAAGCCCGTTGTGAAGTCTAGTAAACCTGATGAAATTGACTGGAATAACGCTAATAATACTAAGAATATGAGCTTTGAAGAACTTATGTCTAAATTTAAGAAAGATAGTGACGAGAAACTCTATGATTTGAAGAAGAACTTCGAATCAAAAAGAGGTGGAGGCGGATACAGAAGATCGGCTCAGTACTGATTTTTTGAGATAATACTATCGTGGTTTTATGAGAAGCAGTAATAAAATAGATACAGTGCTTCTACTTATACGTTAGATTAATATGAATTTTGATATATATATAAACGGATTTGGTCATTAGGTTAAATCCGTTTCTTTAATTAAATTACATGATGAATGTGAATTAAAATAATAAATAAGCATATAATAATTGTGATAAAATTTTGAAAAAATTTTTCGTAAAAATACCATCAAAATTATATTGACATAGTAAATGATATATATTATAATATAAAAGTCGCTTGAGTGAATGACAAATGAATTGCCGAAGTGGCGGAACTGGCAGACGCACAGGACTTAAAATCCTGCGGGACTTAAATCCCGTACCGGTTCGATTCCGGTCTTCGGCACCAATATATCGCGGGGTGGAGCAGTATGGTAGCTCG
>Ga0134092_1000179_pt1 | contig 66915 bp, 59 predicted proteins | sample 3_6taG_FD_94454 | JGI IMG/M metagenome (GOLD analysis project Ga0134092, IMG submission 94454) | Switchgrass degrading microbial communities from high solid loading bioreactors in New Hampshire, USA - 3_6_20_6_A3 metaG | ecosystem: Engineered > Bioreactor > Semi-continuous > Anaerobic >... | reverse complement strand
GGATCAAACTCTCCAATGAAATATCTAAAATCTCATTGATTTCCTTATCCTCGCTCTTGAATTGACTTTGGCATTTCGTCTCTACTGTTTAGTTTTCAAGGACCAAATCCCCGTCGCCCCTTAACGGCGACTTTTACTATCTTAGCAAACTTTCAATCGAATGTCAACACTTTTTTCTCTTCCACTTTGTGGCTTTATCCGCCTCTTGGAGGCGCGACATTCATATTACCACATCGGGCTACTTTATGTCAACATCTTTTTTAAAATCATTTATCCTTTTCTGAATAAAAATATTCTCCCTGTCTATAGCGATTCTTGACAGATTGTGTTGAATTTTGCAATAACCCTTTGAGGCGAATTTCATATTAACAAAAAGCAATGGGATTGTCAATATTCTTTTTGTCAGAACCCTCATCCATTGAATGCATATATATTCTTTTTTAGTATTCCGGTACATATTTTATTCTATTCTCAATATCCCCAAGCTTTTTCTCGAAAAATTCCTTCGGGATAACAGACCTATGTAATAAACCCATGTAAAAAAGACTATAAAAAGGGTTTTATGTCAATAATAAAAAGGATACAGCTTGTCCGTTTATAGAGAGCATCGGGCATGTTTCTTTATTTTTGTGCATATGATGAAGTGTAGGCTTGGCATATAAGCCGATAAAAAGGAAAATCGGGGGTGATGGCATGTCCATGGTAAAAGAGTTTACCATTGAAGAAATAGAACAGATGTATGAATGGTGTGTTCGCAGCAACAGGGGGAACCATCCGGTTTCCGATGTGGTAAAAAAGACCCTGTGGAGCATCTTAAGCTCCTCACTGAAATCCCATTTGAAAGGCTTTGCCAAAGTTTCAAAACAAGTGGTAACGGTGGGTTTATGGGAAGAGGAATGGCAACAAATCAAACGCTGTTGCCTGGAGAATGCCAGAGGCGATAAGAGGTCCTTAATGAGCTTGATTGAAAAGCTGTAAAAGAAAAGGATATTCTTTTGCCATGCCCCATAGATTCCGTTCTCCAGCATAAAAAAAGCCCTGCAAAAAGCAGGACTTTTTTCAATTTCTTATTTTGAAGCCTTTGAAAGCTTTTCTATTCCTATCTGCACCCTTCTTAAGGATTCCTCTTTTCCTAAAAGGTATGCCAGCTCTATTCCCCCACCCGGGGAAGCCTCCTTGCCTGAAAGGGCAACCCTCAAAGGCCATAATACCTGTCCGTTCTTTACACCCATGGACTCAATCAGCTTAAAGACAGCATCGTGAATCGTCTCTTCCTTCCAATCCTCTACGGCCTCCAATACGGGATAGAGCCTTTCGAGGCTCTCCAGGGAGTTTTCCAGGTTGGTCTTCATTTTTTTGTGGACATACAATTCAACCTCATAATCCGGCAAGGTTTCCAGAAAAGCTATGATATCCGGAATTTCGCTTAATACTTCCACACGGCTTTGCAAAAGGCTGCACAGCTTTTTAAAATCCATATCCTCCCTGGTAACGGCTTTTTTAATATAGGGAAGGGCTAATTCGTAAAACTCCTCAGGAGCCTTTCTTTTGATGTATTCCCCGTTCATCCACCTTAGCTTGTTGATATCAAAAATGGCGGGGGATTTATTGATTCCCTCAACGCTGAAAACCTCAACCAGTTCATCAAGGGTAAAAAACTCCTGCTCTCCTCCGGGGCTCCAACCCAAAAGGGCTACATAGTTCAAAATGGCTTCCTTTAAAAAGCCTTTATTGTAAAAATCCTCAAAGGAAGCGTCCCCGTCCCTTTTGCTGAGCTTCCTATGGGCGTCCTTCATGACGGGGGAGAGGTGGATATAGGTCGGAATCTCCCAGCCGAAGGCCTCATACAAAAGATTGTACTTTGGAGTGGAGGATAAATACTCACTGCCTCTGACGACGGGATTGATCTCCATTAAATGGTCATCGATCACATTGGCAAAATTATAGGTCGGAAGCCCGTCTGATTTGATGAGGACCCCGTCATCCAGGGTAGAATTCTCCACGGTAATGGTTCCAAAAACCTCATCGTGGAAGGTGGTTGTTCCGGTTGTCGGTACGTTCTGGCGGATGACATAGGGTTCACCGGCGGCAAGCTTGGCCTCAACCTCCTCCTTGCTTAAGTGCAGGCAGTGCTTATCATATTTAAAGGTCTCTCCCCTCTGCTCCGCCTCTTTGCGGAGCTTATCCAGTCTTTCCTTGGAACAGAAACAGTAATAGGCCCCACCCAGCTCAATTAATTTTTTCGCGTACTCCATATAGATGGGCTTTCTCTCGCTCTGGACGTAGGGACCGTAAGGACCGCCGATATCCGGCCCTTCATCGTGTTTCAAGCCCACCAAGTCCAGGGTTCTCAATATCTGCTCGACAGCCCCCTCTACAAAACGATCCTGATCGGTATCCTCAATTCTCAAAAGAAAGCTCCCATTGTTTTTCTTTGCAATCAAATAAGCATAAAGGGCGGTCCTCAAGCCACCGATATGCAGATAGCCCGTGGGACTGGGAGCAAAACGAGTTCGGACCTTTTTCATCCGTACAACCTCCTTGAAAATAATCTCCGAAAACCAACAGCCGATATAAAAAAGCCCTTCGATCCCGATAGGACGAAAGGCTTGACTTCCTCGATACCACTGAATCAATGATATCTTCCATTAAGACAGCGCCTATTATACCCTTTGTAACGGATGGGATCCGTCAGGCCTTCAACCCAAAGCTCCGGGGTTTCCTTTCATTCTTCGAATACCGGATTTCCGGCGCCACTTTCTCTCTTGTCATCCGGAAATCTTTTTTCTCCCTTTCATTGCTTCATTCCTGTTTAGTTAGAATCAGTATAATACTAGTATTGGCCCCTGTCAAGATTCTATATATTATCCAGCCTTGCCATGATCTCCATACAAGCCCGGCCGTTATGATAAGGGCCCTTCCACGGATCCCCCTTTGCTTCTTCCTGTATAGGCTTTCCATCCTTGGAAACCCTCCAGAACCATTCGCCCTTTTCACGGTCGATGATGTATTTCTCAATAAATTCCCAGGAACGATAGGATGCTTCAAAAAAGGCCCCATCCCCTGTCAGCTGATAGGCATTCAAGAAACCCACAGCAGCCTCTGCCTGAGGCCACCAGTGTTTATCCGTATCGACAAGCCCGGTGGGACCCCCTTCATTCATCAGGCCTCCGTCCTGATCCAGTCCTTCCTGATAAGTTGCATAGGCCATCCCTTCAGAAATTCCTCTTACTTTCTTAAGGAGCCCTTCATCTCCCAGTACCTCAGCCGCCTCCCAAAGGAGCCAGCTGCCTTCAATGTCATGGCCGTAGGAGATCAGATCCGATTTGGGATTCCAGTACTCATCAAAGAACAGAATAAAATGACGGGTATTCGGATCAATGATGTGATCTACGGTAACCTCGATGATCTCCTTTAGCTTATGCTTTAGGCTTTCGTCCTTCCACACCCTGTAGAGGTTGGTATAGGCCTCCAATATGTGAAGATGGGTGTTCATGGATTTCTTTTCGTTCATATCCTTATCGCTGAGCCTTAAATCCTCGGTCATTCTCCATTCCCGGGTGCAGGCTTCAAAATACCCCCTATTCCCGGGATCGTAGCTGTATTTTTCTATCAAATGATAAAGCTCAATGGCTTTTTGAAGGCTCTCTTCGTTCCCCGTTGCCTTGTAAAACTCGCCAAGTCCGTAGATGGCAAAGGCATTTCCGTAGATCTGTTTTTTGTCCACCAGGGGCTTGCCCTTGTAATCCAGCAGCCAATACATGCCCCCATACTCTTTATCTTCAAAATAATCCAATAAGTAGCGATAGGCCCTCTGGGCCATATCCAGATGCTCCGGATTTTGAAAAAGGCGGTAAGCGGCCGAATAGGTCCAGAGAATCCTGGAGCAAAAAACAAGGCCTTTGGGCGCGTCCCTGTGAATCGTCAGATCGTTTTCTATCTTTCCGTAAAAACCGCCGTTTTCTTCGTCCTTCATGTATTTTATCCAAAATGGCAGAATATTTTCTCTTAGCTCTTTTTCAACCCTTTGCCGGTATAAACGTTTCTTTTCCCAGTCTATCATTTCCGTCCCTCCAAATGATCAACCAAAAGTTTTCTGTAGTACATCCATCGTCTTTACAATCTCCGCTTCAAAATCCTTAAGTCCGCATTCCACACTGATTCCGCCCGTATAACCGCTCTTTTTTAGAATGTCTCCAAGCTTTTTATAAAATTCCAGATCCTTATGGGGATAGGATCGATCGCTTCCGTCCGCCAGATGAACATGGGCAATATATTCGGCATGATCCTGAAGATCCTCCGGCTCCTCCCCTTCTACCATCATGTGATAGCTGTCCACCAGCAGCTTTACATTGGGATGGTCTACCCTTTTGATAAGCTCCAGGGCTTCCTTTGTGCTGTTGACCGTATTGGTCTCCCGGCGATTCAAATGCTCAATGGCAATGGTGACTCCATACTCCCTGGCAGCCTCCCCGCAATCCCTGCTAAAGCTTTCAAGCATCTTGAGGGCCGTGTCCCGATCCACATCATCAGGACGTCTTCTGGCCCATCCGCTGCCGAAAACAATCACCTTGCCGCCTGCTTCCGCAACCCTCCGAATGGCTGTCTTGGCATAGAGAAGCACATCCTCCTTGCCTTCCATATAGCTTTTGATAATGGAAAAGCTTCCGGGAATAAAACAGTTGAAAGCCAAAACCGGCAGGGAAAGCTTATCTAGCTCCTTCTTTATTTTCTGAAATTTTTCTTCGCTCTGATCCGGGACTACCGTACCGACTCCCAGTTCAATAAAGTCAAATCCCGCCTTCTTTATGCTGTCGCATTTGTCCATACCGACACAAAAACCGAATTTCATGGATCGATCCCTCCCTTTTGATTTCTATTGACAATGCAAAACTTCTCCCCTTTGGGTCCTGGACCTTTTCTTGAATACAGACGGCTGCCATAAACGGATGGCCCTTTCCAGATTTTATATTTATTATATCAAAGCCTGCGCAGAGGATCAAAGTTTTCACCGAAAGAAACGGTATCCTTTCCATCAGCCGAAGCTTTGCCTGTCTAATGGGTCCGGGATCTTATTTATCATACCCCTGTTTTTTTTCCATTGAATGTGATATTATAAATTCTATAAAAATTGGGAATGCATTAGGTAAAAGGAGTATTGCTATGCTTGATATCAAACAAATCGTAACCGAAATTTTAGAAAAGAAAATAGAGTCCCTGGGTTATGATCAAATCTATGATATGCTGGAATACCCTCCGAATCCGGACATGGGAGATGTGGCCCTGCCCTGCTTCAAGCTCAGTAAAATTTTACGAAAGTCCCCTGTCCAAATAGCCGAAGCCCTGGTCCAGGAAATCCATCCTACCGAATACATCAGCAAGGTGGAATCCGTATCCGGATATCTCAACTTTTTTATCAACAGGGAAGCCTTCATCAAAGAAGTGATCGGCTATATATTGGAATCAAAAGAAAAATACGGTTCCCAGAATATCGGCCAGGGAAAAAACATCGTGATAGATTATTCAGCGCCCAATATTGCCAAGCCCTTTCACGTCGGACATCTGCGCTCTACCGTGATCGGCAATGCCCTGTATCAAATTTTTAAATTCATGGGCTATAACTGCATCGGTGTCAACCACCTGGGCGACTGGGGCACCCAGTTTGGCAAATTGATCGTAGCCTACAAAAAATGGGGCAACCGGGAGAAGGTGGAGCAGGATCAAATCAAGGAATTGATGGCCCTTTATGTGAAGTTCCACAGTGAAGCGGAAAAGGACCCTTCTCTGGAGGATGAAGCCAGGGCCTGGTTTCACAAGATGGAGGAGGGAGACGAAGAGGCCCTTTCCCTCTGGCAGTGGTTTAAAGACATCAGCCTGAAGGAATTCCAAAAGGTCTATGATATACTGGGAGTGACGTTTGACTCCTATGCCGGAGAAAGCTTTTATGAAGACAAAATGGCTGCCATAGTGGATGAACTGAGGGAAAAGAACCTTTTAGAAGAGAGCCAGGGCGCCTACATAGTAAACCTGGAAAAGTTCGATATGCCGCCCTGCATCATCCTCAAAAAAGACGGGAGTACCCTATATGCGACCCGTGACATTACCGCAGCCATCTATCGAAAGAAGACCTATGATTTTGACAAATGCATCTACGTGACCGCTGCAGACCAAATCCTCCATTTTAAGCAGTGGTTCAAGGTCATTGAGTTGATGGGCTATGACTGGTCCAAGGATCTTATCCACGTTCCCTTTGGTCTTGTGAGCCTGGGAGGGGAAAAACTGGCTACCCGAAAGGGCAAAGTAGTCCTTCTGAAAGATCTTTTGACAGAGGCCACCAAAAAGACCCTGGAGATCATCGAAAGCAAAAATCCCGATCTCGAAAACAAAGAGGAAGTGGCCCAGCAGATGGGTGTCGGTGCCGTCATCTTCAGCGATTTAAGCAGCAACCGAATCAAAGAAATCTCCTTCTCCTGGGATGAGATGCTCAACTTCGACGGAGAAACCGGACCCTATGTCCAGTATACCCACGCAAGGGCCAGCAGCGTCCTGAGAAAAGCCCAAAAGGACGTTACCCCCGACTTCGATCCCGGTGTCCTGACAAGCAAAGAGGAAATTAATCTGGTAAAGACATTGTACCTGTTCTCCGATAAGGTGAAGCTGGCTATGAACGAGCTGGAACCCTCCATCATCACCCGATACCTGGTGGACCTGGCCCAGGATTTCAACCGCTTCTATCATGAGCATTCCATTTTGACGGAGGACGAAAGACTGCAAAATGCCCGCCTTGCTTTGGTTCAGGCAGTGAAGATCACCCTGAAAAACGGCCTGAGGTTAATTGGTTTAGAGGCCCCGGAGCGAGTATAAGGAGGAATCCCCTTGCATAAATATGGTATATTGATGTATCCATCCTACAACCGGGTTTATTTTGAGTCCTCAAAGGATTTATCCATATCCGAGTTAAAAGCAGCCAATCCCCGCCTGAAGAATCCTGCCGGGGAGATTGGGCTAAGAAATATTGCAGGAGTCGACTATATTACCTTTATTACGCAGGAAGCTCTGGAGCAGGACGATATCGAGGTCCTCTCCAGGCTCTCTTTTGTTTATGCCCTCTTTGAGATACAGGAAAACGGAAAAACGATCCTTTTTCCGGTAGAAAAACAGGCAAGGGAGTATTTCGAGGATGATATCGTGACCATTTTAAAATATTCCGGTAAAACCAATGAGACCTTCACAAAAATGATGATCAATATCGGCTTTTTGGCCGGTGATTACCATCAGGAAAAGAAAATCTCCCTTCTGGATCCCTTATCCGGCAGGGGGACCAGCCTCTTTCAAGGATTGATCTACGGATGGGATGTTGCAGGCGTTGAGATTGACAAAAAAGCCGTACAGCAAGCCGTTACATTTCTCACAAAATACCTTCAGACCAAGAAAATCAAGCACAAGCTCTCCCAATCCAAAATGTCGGAGAACGGGAAAAAACTCTGTGAAATCTACGATTATGAACTAGCCAGGACAAAGGAGGAATTCAAAGGGGGCGCAAGCCTAAAGGTCCGCATGGTTCAAGGGGATACCCTGGATACTCCCAAGTTCTTTAAAAAGGAATCCTTTCATCTGATCGTCGCCGATTTGCCCTATGGTATCCAGCACGGGAGCAGCACTCCTCAGGGGAATTTGACACGAAATCCCGAAGAACTGCTCTCAAAGGCCATGCCCGGCTGGATCAAGGTATTAAAGCCCGGAGGCACCGTTGTTCTGTCCTGGAATACCTTTGTACTCAAAAAGCAAGTTATCGCAGAAATCATGGAAAAATTGGGCTTGAAAGTCCTCACCGATGAACCCTACGCAAAGGGTTTTGTTCACCGGGTGGATCAAGCGATTATGAGGGATATCATCATCGGTAAAAAATGAGCTGAAGGGGGGTCCTGTCTTGAAAAGAATTGTCCTAACCGGAGGAGGTACGGCCGGCCACGTTACTCCCAATCTGGCCCTCATTCCGGAGCTTTTGAAAGAGGGGTGGGAGATCCACTACATCGGGACCGAGAACGGCATTGAACACACCCTGATATCCAAAGAAAAAAATGTGATTTATCATAGCGTGAAATCCGGAAAACTCAGGCGATATCTGGATATCAAAAACTTCACCGATCCCTTTAAGGTTTTAGCGGGGATCGGCCAATCGGTCAGCCTCATCCGAAAATTAAAGCCCCGGGTAGTATTCTCCAAGGGAGGCTTTGTCTCCGTCCCTGTGGTAATCGGCGCCTGGCTCAATCAAATTCCGGTCATTGTTCATGAGTCCGATATTACGCCGGGCCTGGCCAATAGGATCGCCACCCGCTTTGCTAAAATAGTCTGCACCACCTTTCCTGAAACCGTTCGCCATTTCAAGGAAGGCAAAGCCATCCATACCGGTACGCCCATACGCAGGGAGCTTTTATCCGGAGATCCCCAAAAAGGAAAAAGGATCTGCGGCTTTACAGAGGATAAGCCGGTCCTCATGGTGATGGGGGGCAGCTTAGGGGCCGTAGCCATCAACAAGGCGATACGGAATATTCTGCCCAGGCTGACCAGGCGTTTTCAAATTGTCCACATATGCGGAAAAAACAATCTGGATCCCGGCCTTCTTGACATCAAGGGATACAAGCAGTTTGAATATGTACAGGAGGAACTGCCCCATATCATGGCCTTGGCCGATGTGATTGTGTCAAGGGCAGGAGCCAATTCCATCTTTGAATTTTTGGCCCTTCGAAAGCCCAATCTGCTGATTCCCCTGCCCAAAAGTGCCAGCCGGGGGGACCAGATTTTAAATGCCAGATCCTTTGAAAAACAGGGCTTCAGCATGGTCCTGGACCAGGAAACGATGACGGATGATCTTCTCTACAAAGCCATCTTTGAATTATATGCAAACCGCCAGAAATACATCGATGCTATGTCCAAATGGGATTCTGCCGATGCCCTTCAGAAGATTGTGAATTTCATCCATAGTATATAAATAATCCACAAAAAAAGAAGATGACCGGAATCCATTCATCTTCTTTTTTTGTGGATTATTAAAAACCTTTCCTTTCTCATCAAAATACTTGAAATCCTTCATCTTAAAGCTCAACCTAAAGTACGGTGAGAGAAGTTATCCACAGGTTTTGCCGAAAATTACCCCGTTATCCACTGAAAATCCCCATAGTTATCCACAATATCCACATACTTATCCAGAGTTTGTCCACAATTGTTGATTTTTTTATTGAACCAATACTTCATCCTCTCCATGAACATACCGGTATTGGGCTTTGCAAAGTTCATAGTACATTCCTTTTCGCTCCATCAGCTGCCGATGATTTCCTTCCTCAACAATGCCTTTATGATCAATGACCATGATTCGATCTGCATTTCGGATGGTAGAAAGCCTATGGGCAATGACAAAGGAAGTCCTTCCCTGAAGCAATGTTTTCAGAGCATTTTGCACCAGCTGCTCCGTATGGGTATCAATGCTGGAGGTGGCCTCATCCAAAATGAGGATTTTGGGGTCAGCCAGCAGGGCCCTGGCAAAGGATATCAGCTGCCTCTGGCCCACCGACAGCCTGGAGCCCCGCTCATTGACCTGGGTCTCGTACCCATTTTCCAGGGACATGATAAAATCATGGGCATGAACCGCCTTCGCTGCCTCTATGACCTCTTCATCAGTGGCATCCAGCCTGCCATACCGGATATTTTCCATGATGCTGTCGGAAAACAAAAAGGTATCCTGGAGCATAATTCCCATCTGACTGCGGAGAGAATGGAGCGTCACATCCCTGATATCATAACCGTCGATGAGGACCCTTCCCTTTTGGGGCTCATAAAACCGGCTGATCAGGTTCACGATGGTGGTCTTGCCGGCTCCGGTCGGCCCAACCAGGGCGATCATCTCCCCCGGCTTCACTTTAAAACTGACGTTTCCCAAAACCTGCTGATTCTCTTCGTAGCCAAAACACACCCCGTCAAAGACAACCTCCCCTTTGATAGGGGGCAAAGGAACCGCATCGGGCTTATCCTGAATCTCCGGCTTTGTATCCATCACCTCGAATATGCGCTCTGCCGCCGTCATGGAGGTGATGACGGTGTTATAAAAATTGCTTAAGTTTGCAATGGGCTGCCAGAACATCCCTATATAGCTGGAAAAAGCAATCAATGTGCCGACCGTGATTTCCGTTGTATTGAGCAGCTTAATCCCAAACCAGTAGACCAGCACTGAACCCAAGCCCCAGGAGAGATCCACCATGGGCCAGAAGGCATTGCTTACCCGAATGGCAGAGAGCCAGGTAGATCGAAGGTTATGAACCAGATCGATGAAGATATTCCCTGTCTCCCTCTCCTGCACATAGGCCTGGATGACCCGGATGCCGGAGAAACTCTCGTGGATATAAGCATTGAGATTGGAACTCTTTTTCCGAACCAGCTGCCATCGCTTCCTTGAGACAATCTCAACCAGGAACATGCCCACCAGCAAAAAGGGCAGGATGAGCAGGGAAACCAGGGCCAGCCTTAAGTTCATGGACAGCATGATGATGATTACACAGACCAATGTCATGAAATCGGGCAAAAGATTGGTGACGCTGTTGTTAAACAGATCGTGCAGGGAATTTACGTCCCCGATCACCCGGGCCAGGATCTTGCCAACCGGCCGGTTATCGAAAAAGGGCAAGGACAGCGTCTGTATATGATCAAAAAGCTCCTGCCTCAAATCCATGAGAATCCTCTTGGCGGTCACCGACATGATCTGAATGCGATACCGCATGCAGTAGAGGGAAGCAATATGGATCACCACCAGGCAAAGCCCCATCCATATCAATCCCGCCATGTTCTCCCTTTCAATAAAGGTATCGATCGTTACTTTCAGGAGAAAAGGAATCAAAAGGCCAATCCCCGTGGAAATCAAAGTGAGAAAAAGCGTTACGGCAACCTGCTTTTTATAGGGCTTCAGATAGGAGAAAAGCCTTAATATCAGCTTCCCATCAAAGGTTTCTTCGGTCTTTTCATCGTCGATAAATCGATTTCTGGCCATTTATACCACCACTTTCAAAAACTCATCAAAGTCCTTATATTGCTCCATATAAAGCTGATAATACTTTCCTCGTTTTTTCAGCAAGTCCTCGTGCCTGCCCCTCTCTATGATCCGTCCTCCCTCCAGGAGAATAATTTCATCTGCATTTCGGACAGAAGAGATGCGATGGGCAATGACAAAAGTTGTGCGACCCTTCATGATCGTTTTGAGGGCCTGCTGAATTCTGTACTCCGTTTCCATGTCCACGGCCGAAGTGGCATCATCCAAAATCAGGATGCTGGGATTCTTCACCAAAGCCCTGGCCAGGGAAATTCGCTGTTTTTGCCCACCCGATAAGCCTATTCCCCTTTCTCCGACAATAGTGGCATATCCTTCGGGCAGTTCCATAATAAACTCATGGGCCTGGGCGGCCTTTGCAGCCCGAATGATTTCTTCCTTCGTGGCATTCGGGTTCCCAAAGGCGATGTTGGACTCAATGGTATCGGAAAAGAGAAAGGTATCCTGCATCACCACCGCCATGGATCCCCGGAGGGTATTAAGATCGTGCTTCTTGACATCGATGCCGTCCACCAGGATCCTGCCCTCCGTACAGTCGTAATAACGTCCGATCAGATTGATCAGGGACGTTTTTCCGGCTCCGGTGGCTCCCATGATCGCAATCATCTGGCCGGCCTTTGCTTCCAGCGTAATATCCTTTAAAACCGGCTCATCCTTATAGGCAAAGCTGACATTTTCAAAGCGAACATTCCCCTCTATTTTTTCCACCTTCACCGGATTGTCCGGGCTTTTGATGGTAACGCCGGTATCCATAATTTTAAAGATCTTGCCGGCGGAGGCATTGCACTGGGCCAGCATGCTGGACAGCCAGCCCAGCATTCTCATGGGCCATATGAGCATCCATATATAACCCGTAAAGGCCACCAGGGTACCCACCGTGATGGTTTTTTGGATCACAGCATATCCTCCGGCCACTAGGAGAAACACCAGGGAGAGCCCGCCCAGGGTTTCAATGATGGGGTAATATTTGGCCCGGATCATCACTTCTTCTTTTCCCAGTTCAAAGTTTTTGGCATTCTCCGCTTGAAACTTTTTCCTTTCGAAATTTTCCCTTGCGAAGGCCTTTACAAGCCGCACACCGGCGATATTCTCCTCCGCTTTGGTATTGAGAGCCGCAGCCTGATCGCTGATCTTTTCATAGACCTCATCCATCTTTTTATCCAGCTTTATCGTTACCCATCCTATAAAGGGCATGGTGAGCAAACAGACCAGGGCCAGAGCCCAGTTGAGGGAAAAGAGGATCACGGAGGATATGGTAAAATAAAAGGCGTTCTCCAAAAACAGCATCAGGCCATAGGCCAGGACAGCCCGGATGCTGTCAATGTCTCCCGTCATCCTGGACATCAATTCTCCCGTGTTCATTCCGTCAAAAAACTGAAAAGGCAGGCTTTGAATATGATCAAATAAATCCTTTCGAATGTCCAAGCCTACATTTTCCGCCAGTTTTTCCGTCAAATAGTTCCGCCCATAGTTTAAAATACCCCTTAGAAGGCTGATGAGCAGCATCGCCCCCAGGGTATACCCTATAAGGTCAAACTCCTTACCCTTTATGATTCTGTCAATGACGATCTGAGAGAGAATCGGGTTAAACATATCCAGCCCAATGGACAGGAGCATCATCAATGACGGGATCACGAGCAGCGGTTTATATCGCATCACATAAACCAGAATCCTTCTTATATTCCCCATTCACAACCCTCTCTTTTTTGCTTCATTCATCGATTTTGGACACAAAAATAGCCATAGGTTTTAGATTCAACCTATGGCCGCCAGGGACCAATGCTTATCATCAAGACACATCGACCCAAAAAAGCAAGGCTGAATCAAACCCTATTGTTTCAAGGAAAAAATGCATTGGATGAGAATATTCCATTTCCTTTGTCATTTGATTCAGCTTCCTTTCCTTTACGAAAAACATGAACGCGACATTCATTTTACTCTGATTGAGGGCAAAAGTCAATTCCCTTTCCGTAAACTACTCCACTTAAGAAGCGGGAGCTTCCCGGTCAAGAAGGATTACCCAAGCTCAAAGGGCTTATTTCGCTTCAGCAAATTTAAAGCCCTGCATAGAAAGCTGCATAAAGGCGTATCCCCGCTCCAATCACCAGGGCGGCGATTTTAATCGGCAAGAGCACTTTGGACTGATATCCCCTGTCCTTCCAGATCCTCATCCAGAGCCGGTGCATGAAAAATCCGTAAAGCAAAAGCGGAATCCCAACAAGCAGCAAAAATCCCCATGTGCAGAAAACAGCCCCCATGACCATCACAACCCAGTGCATGATAATCTGGAACCTGGCTTGGGGCATGTTCGTCTTGATGTCCCCGTCCATCAGCTTTTGTAATGTAGAAGGATTCATATTCGCTGGCATACTGATCCCCTCCTCAGATAAAGCGATTGAATCATATATTCATTGTACTACAATATGAGTGGATTTTCCATGCCATGATCCCATTTGCTTCAGGAAATTGCCGCCGGCCTAAAGTACAATAAAAAAAAGAAAGCCAGACCCGGTGTGTTAGGCCTGGCTTTCCCTTATATCCTCTGAATCCATCCAAATCGATCTTCTTCCCTGCCGTACTGAATTCCCGTCAGCTTGTCATAGATCAGCTTTGCAAATTCGCCCATTTGGCCGCCGTTGATCTCGATGACCTGATCGTTCCAGTTAAGCACCCCAACCGGTGAAATGACTGCAGCCGTACCTGTACCGAACACATCTTCCAGCTTCCCGTCGGCGTGGGCCCTATATACCTCCTCTATGCTGATGGACCGCTCCACCACATCATAGCCCAGGGCTTTTGCAAGCTGTATAACAGAGTCCCTGGTGATTCCGGCCAAAATGCTCTTGCCTTCCAAAGAGGGGGTAATGAGCTGGCCGTTGATTTTAAAGAAAATATTCATGGTACCGACTTCTTCCACATATTTGTGCTCGCAGGCATCCAGCCACAATACCTGGGTATAGCCCTTCTGCTTTGCCTCCTCGGCTGCGTACAGGCTGGCGGCATAATTTCCCGCTGTTTTGGTGTAGCCGACGCCGCCCCTTGCAGCTCGGACGTACTTATCCGTCACATAAATCTTGACAGGTTTAAAGCCTTCCTTGTAATAGGCTCCCACAGGGGACAGGATGATAAAGAACCTGTAGGTATAGGACGGTCGAACACCCAGGTTGGGATCGGTTGCTATGATAAAGGGACGGATATAAAGGGACGTGCCCTCCCTGGACGGAATCCAGTCCCTGTCAATCTCCAAAAGCTTTCGAAGTGCTTCCCACACGAACTCCTCATCGATCTTCGGTATGCACAGCCGCTCGGATGAACGATTTAATCTCCTGAGATTGTCCATGGGGCGGAAGGTCACCGTCTCCCCGTGGATGTTCCTATAAGCTTTCATGCCTTCAAAAACGGCCTGGCCATAGTGAAAGACCATCAGGGAAGGCTCCACTTCAAAGGGGCCGTAGGGGACAATTCTTGGATCATACCAGCCTTTATCCACATGATAATCCATGACAAACATGTGATCCGTAAAATGGATACCAAAACCCAGGCTGTCCTCATCCGGTTTTGGTTTTGGTGTTTGTGCTTTGATAACTTTTATCTCTTGCTGCATATTTATTCATTCCTCCAAATTTTTTACACCATTATATCAGAATATTGAATGATTTTCCATGTGCTCTTTCAAAATTCATTGTATTACTCATCCCCATTTTGAGCCAGAGCAACGGAAACCACCTTTTCTCCTTCTTCTACCTTCATCAGGGTCACGCCCTGGGTATTCCTGCCGGTTGTAGAAATTTCTTTTGCATTAATCCGGATGATGTTTCCGGCTGAGTCGATCATCATCAAATCATTCTCGTCGGAGACCATTTTGATCGCGGCCAGTTTTCCGGTTTTCTCGGTGATATTCATGGTAATGATCCCCTTGCCTCCCCGGCTCTGGGACCGGTACTCGCCGATTGGGGTCCTTTTCCCGTACCCGTTTTCACTGATGACCAGGACATCTTTGTCCTCACGGACAAGTTCCATGCCAATGACCCAATCCTCTTCATTCAGTTCCATACCCTTCACGCCCATGGCCGCTCTGCCCATCACCCGGACATCCCTTTCATGGAAGCGGATGGCCATTCCGTTTTTGGAGGCCATGAGCACTTCTTGATTTCCGTCTGTAACCAGAACCCTTATGAGTTCATCATCCTCTTTCAGCGTAATGGCAATGAGGCCGCCCTTGCGAATATTTGAAAATTCCGTAAGGGCACTCTTTTTCACCAGGCCCTTTCGAGTAGCCATCAAAAGATAATATCCTTCTTCAAATTCTTCGATAGGAATGACGGCCTGAATTTTTTCCCCGGGCATCAACTGAAGCAGATTGATAATGGCCGTACCCTTGGCATGACGGCCGGCTTCAGGAATCTCGTAGGCCTTCATTTCATACACTCTTCCCAGGCTGCTGAAGAAGAGCAGCTTTTGATGGGTGGATGTGATGAACAGGTCCTCAATGGAATCTTCCTCCCGGGTCTGCAGGCCGGTAATACCCTTGCCTCCCCTTTTCTGGCTCCTGTAAAGCTCCAGGGGCATTCTCTTTACGTATCCGAAATTCGTCAGGGTAATGACCACATCATGCTCATCGATCAAGTCTTCTATTTCGATTTCTCCCGGAGCTGAAACAATCTCCGTTTTTCTCTCATCGCCGTATTTATTTTTGATTTCGGTTAGTTCCTCTTTGATGATGCCGTATAAAATTTTTTCATCAGCCAGTATACTCTTGAGGTACTCAATGGTTTTCTTTACCTCGGCATATTCGCTCTCGGTTTTGTCCCTTTCCAATCCTGTGAGCTTTTGCAGCCTCATATCCAAGATGGCCTGGGCTTGCCTATCCGAAAGCCGGAAATTGCTCATGAGGCCTTCCCGGGCTTCCTGGATCGTCCTTGAGCCACGGATCAGACGGATAATGGCGTCGATGTGATCAAGGGCAATGAGCAAGCCTTCCAGGATATGGGCCCTGGCCTCAGCCTTATCCAGATCATAGCGGGTGCGCCTGGTCACAACGTCCTTTTGATGATCAATATAGTGGAACAGCATCTCCTTGATGTTCATAACCTTGGGTTCGCCGTCTACCAATGCCAGCAAAATGACCCCAAAGGTATCCTGAAGCTGCGTATGCTTAAACAGGTAATTCAGGACCACATTTGGATTGACATCCTTCTTGACCTCGATCACAATCCTCATGCCGTTTCGGTCGGATTCATCCCTGAGATCCGAAATGCCGTCCAACTTTTTCTCCCTGACAAGATCCGCTATTTTTTCAATCAGCTTGGCTTTGTTCACCATATAGGGAATTTCCGTCACAATGATCCTGGACCGATTGTTCCCGATCTCCTCAATTTCCGTTTTCGATCTGGTGACAACCCTGCCCCGGCCTGTTAGATAAGCCTCCCTGATTCCTTCCCTCCCCAGAATGATGCCTCCGGTCGGAAAATCAGGCCCTTTTATGATCTCCATGAGTTCATCTACGGACAAATCCGGATTATCGATCAAAGCGATGACCCCGTCGATCACCTCAGAAAGGTTATGGGGCGGGATATTGGTGGCCATACCCACAGCAATTCCGGAGGAGCCGTTGACCAGCAAATTGGGAAACTTGGACGGAAGCACCACAGGCTCTTTGAGGGTCTCATCAAAGTTTGGCATAAAGTCCACGGTCTCTTTATTGATGTCTGCCATCATCTCCATGGCTATCTTTGAAAATCGAGCTTCCGTGTAGCGCATGGCTGCTGCAGAATCTCCGTCCACTGATCCGAAGTTCCCGTGTCCGTCAACTAAGGGATAGCGAATGGAGAAATCCTGGGCCATTCGAACCATGGCATCGTATACGGATGCATCCCCGTGGGGATGGTATTTGCCCAGAACATCTCCGACGATTCTGGCGGATTTTCTATAGGGTTTATCCGGCGTTACGCCCAATTCATACATGGAATAGAGGATCCTTCGGTGCACAGGCTTTAAGCCGTCCCGGACATCCGGGAGGGCCCTGGCAACAATGACGCTCATGGCATATTCGATAAAGGATCTTTTCATTTCCTCCTCTATTCGCACGTCTACAACCTTTTTTCCAATCAAGTCCATCGAATCCATTCATTCCTCTCTAAATATCCAAATTTTTCGCCATCTTTGCATTCATTTCAATAAATTCTCTCCTGGGCTCCACTTTATCACCCATTAGCAAGGTGAAGATCTCATCGGCAGCAATGGCATCCTCTATCGTGACCCTCAAAATCGTCCTGGTCTCAGGGTTCATGGTCGTTTCAGCCAGCTGCTCCGGATTCATCTCTCCCAAACCTTTATACCTCTGGATCTCCACTCCGTCCCGGCCAATCTCATCCAGCAGCATTTCCAGTTCCCTGTCATTGTAAACGTACCGCTCTTTTTTATCCTTTTTCACCTTATAAAGGGGCGGCTGGGCGATATAAACATGCCCGTTTTCAATAAGAGGCCTCATGTATCGAAAAAAGAAAGTCAAAAGCAGGGTCCTTATATGGCTGCCGTCTACATCGGCATCCGTCATGGAAATGATTCGATGATATCTCAGCTTGGTAATATCAAAATCGTCCCCGATACCGGCGCCAAGGGCCGTAACCAGGGCCTTAATTTCCTCACTGGCCAAGATTCTGTCCATTCTGGCTTTTTCAACATTGAGGATTTTACCCCTGAGGGGCAAAACCGCCTGAAATCTCCTGTCCCTGCCCTGCTTCGCAGAACCTCCTGCAGAGTCTCCCTCTACGAGGAATATTTCGCTTAAGGCCGGATCCCGCTCCGTACAGTCTGCAAGCTTACCGGGCAGGGAAGTGCTGTCCAAGACATTTTTTCTTCTTGCCAATTCCCTGGCTTTTCGAGCCGCTTCCCGGGCCCTGGCTGCGCTGACGGCCTTCTCCACAATGATCCGGGCGATGGAAGGATTTTCCTCAAAGAAAATGCCCAAGCCTTCTGCTACGGCTGCTTCCACCAGGCCGCGCATTTCGCTGTTTCCCAGCTTCGATTTGGTTTGCCCTTCGAACTGGGGCTCTCGCAGCTTGACGCTGACAACCGCGGTCAGCCCTTCACGGGTATCTTCACCGGATAGATTGCCTTCATTGGGTTTTAGTAGATTATTCTTTTTTGCATAATCATTTAAAACCCTTGTAATGGCTGACTTAAAGCCGATTAAATGGGTGCCCCCCTCCTGGGTATGAATATTGTTTGCAAAGGAAAAAATGGTCTCCAAATAGGAATCGGTGTATTGCATGGATACTTCAATGAATGAATCGTTCTTTTCGCATGATATATAAATGGGGTCCTTATGCAAAGGAGTTCGATTTTTATTCAAAAACTCCACAAAGGAATTAATACCACCCTCATACTGAAATTCAACTTTTTCATCCGTTCTTTCATCGATCAGGATGATTGTGATTCCCTTGTTTAAAAAGGCCATTTCCCTGAGCCTGTTTTTCAACACTTCAAAATTAAATTCCAGCTCTTCAAAAATCAAAGGATCAGGCTTAAAGGAAATCCTGGTTCCGGTTTCCTGGGTGTCCCCGACGACTTTCAGCTCTGTAACCGGTTTTCCCCTTTCATACCGCTGTTCATAAACATGGCCGTTTATTTTGACCTTAGCCACCAGCCATTCAGACAATGCGTTTACCACTGAAAGGCCGACGCCATGGAGACCTCCGGATACCTTATAGCCTCCGCCGCCAAACTTTCCGCCTGCGTGAAGTACGGTTAGCACTACTTCCAGGGCAGGCTTTCCCACCTTCGGCTGGATTCCTACAGGAATCCCCCTTCCGTTATCGATCACGGTAACGGATAAATCCTTGTGAATCGTAACAATAATTCTGTCACAGAATCCTGCCAGCGCTTCATCAACGCTGTTATCAACAATTTCATAGATGAGATGGTGAAGCCCTCTGGCATCGGTGCTCCCAATATACATACCGGGTCTTTTTCGAACAGCCTCTAGTCCTTCTAAAACCTGGATTTGAGTTTCATCATAATTGCTGATTTTGTTATTGAAATGTTCCATTTGCATCCTCTTTCTAAATCTATTCCCTATCAATGGATATAACTTCTATAAATTTGCTTCTCTTCACAAGGGTAACTGAAGAAATGGGAGACAGGAAAATGACGCTTTTTTTATCTATCTCAGCAAGAATAAACGATTTCGGCTCATCGTCGGAGATCCTTCTGATGAAGCCTTCCTCTTCTGCAATGCTCAAAAATTCCTTATTGATCACCGAATCATTGCTGTTATCCAAATCAATGATTGCAATGACATCCTTCAAAGGGATAACCACATCTCCGCCTAAATGTAATATCATATCGCCCTTCCGAACAAACGGAAACTGTCACTTCCTTCCTCAGCATATTAAAATTCCCATTCTCATATTATATCCTTTTTAGTTTAAACTAAAAGACCTGAATTTTCAACAGGACCTACGGCCTCTCCTTGATGGATCTTGATCACCTTCAGATCCTTCATGTCGGATAGAGGCAAGCTTTCAAGTTCCGTGGCAGTGATAAAGGTCTGCACCTTGTTTAAATATTGAAACAGCATTTTCTTTCTGGTTGAATCCAGCTCGGACATGACATCATCCAATAAAAGGACAGGATACTCCCCTGTTTCCTGAAACATCAGCTCCAGCTCGGCCAGTTTCAATGACAGAACTGCCGTCCGCTGCTGTCCCTGGGAGCCATAGGTTCTGATATCGATATCGTTGATTGTGAAGATCAGATCATCCCGATGGCATCCCCTTGAGGTAATGCAGCGGCTGATATCCTCTTCTTCGTTTTCTTCAAGGGACTTTAAGAAATTGTTCTGAATGATTTCCGGTTGAACGGATTTATAATCAATGGATGACTTGTATTCTATATTGAAATCCTCTGAATGATGGGAGATTTCCTGATGTATTTCCCGGGCAATATTTTTTAGTTTCTCAACAAACAAATGCCTCTGATAAATAATATAGGATCCTATTTCGGCCAGCTGCTCATTCCACACAGGCAGTGTTTTTCTGAGGTAGGGTTTTTGATTGATTTCCTTTAATAAACTGTTCCGCTGATTTAAAATCCCGATGTACTTCTGCAGATGATAAAAATACTGGGGCTTTATCTGAGAAAGCTCCATATCCATGAAACGCCGGCGCTCAACGGGCCCTTCTTTTACAAGCTTTAAATCCTCCGGAGAAAACATGACGCAGTTTAAATGCCCCATCAATTCCCCGATTCGCTGGGCAGGAATTCCGTTTATCAGTATTTTTTTCTTTTCCCTGTTTTTTATAAGGATTTCTATCATGCTTGGGCCGATTTTCTTCTCAACGAGTATTTTGACGGCTGCAAAGTCCTGGCCCCACCGGATAAGTTCCCTGTCCTTGGAGGTCCTGTGGGACCTGCCGGTGCAGGACAAAAAGATGGATTCCAGAATGTTTGTCTTGCCCTGAGCATTTTTGCCTATAAAAAGTATTAAATTAGAGTTAAACTTTAACTCTAATTTAACATAATTCCTGAAATTATGCATCGACAGGGCCCTCAGGATCAACTTCAGCACTTCCTTCCTCTGTCACCAAATACATTCCGACGCCTGAAACTTCAATTCGGTCTCCCGGAATGATTTTTCTACCCCTTCTCATTTCAACTTCATCATTTACTTTCACAAGGCCCTCCTGTATCATATGATTGGCCATGGATCCGGTCTCCGCTGCCCTTACCCATTTTAAAAACTGATTGAGCTTGATAAAGGGAGTATGGATTTTCACTTCTTGCACGAAATCACCTCTATTCTGGTTCCACTGGATTTTGGTGACAGATCTTATCTTCTTAAGTCCGGACCCCGGCTAAAAACCCAGCCCGATCCGCATAAAGGTCGGCAACTGTCAGCCGAAAATGGTTTATCCGGCAGACAAGATAACCGGTATTTTTGAATTTTAAAAATTCGAAAAAAACATACTATTCATAATTTTCTCCCACTTGCAATTAATTATTGGTTCTGACGGGAAGCAATAAATAGGTATAGTGATTTCCCTCAAGGGGCCTGACGACACAGGGACTGATGTTGGTTGTAAAATCAAGGCATACTTCCTGGTCGTCGATAGCCTTGAGAATATCCAAAAAATACCTGGCATTAAAGGCAATATCAATTTCCTTTCCTTCCAGGATCAGGGGAACTTCTTCATAGGCCTGGCCAAGTTCGGAATTGGATGTAATCGTCATCTTGTCTTCAGAAATGGACAGCTTGATCAGGTTGTTGCTGCCCTCTTTGGCCAGGAGAGACGCCCTTTCAATGCTTTCAGAGAGGATGGAAGTATCAATTTTTACCCTTGTCTGATACTCCTGAGGAATGATTTGCCTGTAGTTGATGAAATCTCCTTCTAATAGCCTTGAGATGATGCGCGTATATCCCAGATCGAAGAGAACATGCTTTTCCCCTATGGTGATGCTCACCTTCCGCTCTTCCCCGCCCATGATTTTACTGATTTCATTTAAGGATTTTCCGGGAATCACCACTTTATTTCGATTCTGATTTCCCTCAATAGGCTCTCTTCTCAAGGCCAGACGGTAGCCGTCCAGGCAAGCAAGGCTGACGGAAGAACCGTCCAGCTCCATGAGGGCTCCGGTATAGATGGGCCTGGTTTCTTCGGTAGCCACTGAAAACACGGTCTGGCGAACCATATCCCTGAACAAATCCTGCTCGATTTCTATCGGGTTATTCTCTTCAATCCTTTGAAGTTCCGGATACTCCTCGGGATTTAGGCCCTGAAGGGTGATAACGGAATTCTGGCATTCTATTTTTACCCTGAAGTTGTCAAGAAGGGTGATTTTTACGTCTGAATCGGGAAATTTACGGATGATATCGCCAAAGATTCGAGAAGGAACAACGATGGAGCCTTTCGATAAAACTTCAGCTTCAATGTAGCATTCGATGCCGAGATCCAAATCGGTGCCGATGAGTTTAATGACGTCTTTTAAGGATTCTATGTAAATGCCTTCTAAAACGGGGAGGGTGCTTCTGGGTGAAATGGCCTTTTGAACGGTGCTGATCGCTTCAGATAATTTTTTTTGAGAACAAATGATTTTCATGGAATACCTCCTGAGGTTGTTGAATATAATGATAAGTTCGTAGTAATAGTAGTAGAGCCTGTGGAAATGTGGATTAATATGTCGAAATCACAAATTCGACGAAAAGCCCTGTGGATAAGTTGGGGATAACCGAAAAAATACATAGGAAGCTTATCCACATTTTCCACTTTCGCCCCTATATCTCATTGATTTTTTTGATGAGCTCATTGACGGTTTTGCGAAGCTGCAGGTCGTTGTTCATATCCTCGGTAATTTTTTCATAGGCGTGGATCACGGTGGTATGATCCCTTCCTCCAAATTCTTCACCAATCTTGGGCAAGGACAAATCCGTCAGCTCACGGCAGATATACATGGCAATCTGCCTTGGGTAGGAAATGGGCCGGTTGCGTTTCTTTGATTTAAAGTCCTCTACCTTGAGATTGAAGTGATTGGCCACTACCTCCTGGATAAGGCCGGTCGTGATTTTACGAGGTTTGCGGTTGGAGATGATGTCCTTCAGGGCCTCATCGGCGACGGTGATATCCAGGGTGTTGTTGGTAAGTGAAGAATAGGCCATAATGCGGGTTAAGGCCCCTTCCAGCTCACGGATATTGGATTCGATCCTCTGGGCAATGAACAAGAGGACTTCGTCATCCACTTCAATGCCCTCCAGCTCCGCTTTTTTCTTTAAAATAGCAATCCTTGTTTCCAAATCCGGCGGCTGAATATCTGCAATAAGGCCCCATTCGAAGCGGGAACGCAGGCGATCTTCCAGTGTGGGAATCTCCTTGGGCGGGCGATCGCTGGAGATGATGATCTGTTTATTGGCTTCATAGAGGGAGTTGAAGGTGTGGAAAAACTCCTCCTGGGTACTCTCCTTGCCCGCAATGAACTGGATATCGTCTACCAGCAGGATGTCCACATTTCTGTAGCGGTTGCGGAACTCAATATTTTTATTGGTTTGGATGGAAGTAATCAATTCGTTGGTAAACTTCTCAGAAGAGACGTAGAGGACCTTGCTGCTGGGATTCTGAGACAGTACATAATGGCCGATGGCGTGCATCAGGTGGGTTTTCCCGAGTCCCACTCCCCCGTATATAAATAAGGGGTTATAAGCCTTGGCCGGAGCTTCTGCCACGGCAAGGGATGCCGCATGGGCGAAGCGGTTGCTGTTGCCGATAACAAAAGTGTCAAAGGTATATTTGGGATTCAACATGGATTTGACATCAGAAGAAAAAGCATTCCCGCTCGTTTCCAAATATTTATTGGCTTCGCTTGATAGAACGAAGTTGATATAATAGGTTTTGGATGCAACCTGTTTGATTGCATTGGAAATCAGGCTCACATACCGATCCTCTAAAATGCTTTTCGTAAAGTCATTTGGAACCGATAGGATGATCTCTTCTCCCTTTATGATAACAGGCTCTATGGCCTTAATCCAGGTGTCGTAGCTGACATCCGTTATTTCCGTTTTAATCAATTGTAGGGCCTTTTGCCAGATATCAAGTAGCTGTTTATCCATATTGAAACCTCCTATAAAAAAGAACCTGCTAGATTCATATTTTTGCCAAAATTTATCATCTTATTTCAACAAAAATTCAAAAATTGGCATAGAAAGTCATAAAATTGGAAAACTTTAAGTAAGTGTGGATAAGTCCTTTAAGCGAAAAAAACCATCCTCTGGATATCAAGGATGAGTGCGATGCTGAATCGATGAACTTCATGTGTATTGATGCAGACCTATTTATTCACAAAGAAAAAAGGAATCATTCACAATATCAACAGCGATAAATCGGCGAAAAATAAGAAAAAAGTCGAAAAAAATAAGGATTATCCACAGGATTATCCACAGAGTGTGCATAACCTTGGTTGAATTTCTACTATTATTATAATGAATAAGTTATCAACAGTAAAGACCAATTCTCAAAATATCTGTGGATAATCTTTGGTTCTGTTGATTTTCTTGACATTGGATAGAGCTATCGCGTATAATACTAGAGTAATCCACAATTGGAGACTGGGAACTTAGGTAAACCAAATTGAAAATATCAGAATGGGATTATTTCCTTTCTGATTTCATTATTCAAAACGGAAAGGGGGCTGTCGAATTGCTCAGAACATATCAGCCGAAAAAACGACAAAGGAAAAAGGAGCATGGCTTTAGAAAAAGAATGGCTACCAGAAGTGGCAGAAATGTTCTCCAGAGGAGAAGAAGAAAAGGTCGTAAAGTCTTAACTGCATAAGCCGGAAAAGCTGCCGGATGTTAAGAATTTATGATTGAGCTTTGTTGGAAATATAGGCCGCTGTCAAAGTGGCCTTTTCTGCCATTCAAAAAAGGTTCCTTTTGGAGGCAGGTGGATGAATAAAAAATACCGGTTAAGGAGCAGAAGGGATTTTAGTTTTACTTATCGAAAAGGAAAGTCTGTGGCAAATTCATACCTGGTCCTGGTTTACCGCAAAAATTCTTTGCCTATCAACAGGGTAGGCTTTTCGGTCAGCAAAAAATTCGGAAACGCTGTGAAGAGAAACAAGATCAAAAGGCGGCTTAGAGAAATCGTTCGTCAGAGCCTGGAATCTATTGAGAATGGAAACGATATGATTTTTATCGTGAGAAAAAATGCCCAGCAGGCTGACTTTAAGCAACTTCAGGAAGCGGTAAGAAACCTTTTTGGCAGAGCGAATTTGTATAAGAATTCAAAAAAGTAGGATAAAGTAGAAGATGGTTCTTGTTCGGAGGCAGGAATGAAAATACTTGTGTACCTGATTCGATTGTATCAGCGATTTATTTCACCGCTTAAACCGGGATGCTGCCGTTTTTATCCTACCTGTTCCCAGTATGCAATACAGGCGATTGAAAAATACGGACCCTTTCGTGGTTCCTGGAAGGCGCTCAAGAGAATGATGAAGTGCCATCCCTTTCATCCTGGAGGTTATGATCCGCTGACCTAGGATCCAATGAAAAAAACGCTAACCCAATGAAAAAAAGAAAGGCCGATGAAAAAGGTGGAATCGGCGATCGGGGGTATTCTAATAGATGTGGACAAGTTTTGTTAATTTTTTGGCCGGAGTGCTGGAATACATACACTCAGTGACAAATAACTACGGTGTTTCGATTATCCTGTTTACCATATTGATGAGGCTGGTTCTACTGCCGCTTGATCTTAAGGCCAAGGCTTCAACCAGAAAAATCAATCAAATTCAACCAATGCTCAAAGAGATCAATGAAAAATATAAAAATGACCCGGAAAAACGAAACCAGAAGACATTAGAGCTTTATCAGGAGCACAAGATCAATCCTTTCGGGGGCTGCCTTCCCATGCTGATACAGATGCCGGTCTTTTTTGCCCTGTTTGCAGCCCTTCAGGCTATTTCCAATGACCAGATTGCCAAGAATGCGGTGGAATCCTTTTTATGGTTAAAGAACCTTTGGGCTCCTGATTCTCCGATAAAGGACATAATGGGTAAGGCAATTGCCTTTTCCTTTACAGAGGGAAACGGATACTTTATTTTGCCTGTCTTGGCTGGACTCACATCCTATTATCAAATAAAGCTGACAACTCCTTCCGGCGGCGACAACCAGATGAAAGGTTTTAACACCGTCTTTCCTTTGTTGTCCGTATGGTTTTGCTCCATGTATACGGCAGCCTTTGCTATTTACTGGGTTACCGCGAATGTTTTTCAGATCATACAGCAGGCCATTTATAATCGCATATACCAGCCTGTAAAGGAAGGTGCTAAAAAATGAAAAGTGTAATCACTACCGGGAAGACTGTTGATGAAGCCATTTTAATGGCTGTTGCACAGTTGAGCGTTCAGAGGGAAAGGCTGCAGATCGAAGTTCTTGAAGAACCGGTAAGAGGATTTTTGGGGATCATAGGCAATAAGGATGCCAAGATACGGGCAACTGTAATAGAGACGGCCGGCGACAGGGCAAAGGAATTCCTGTACGGTTTATTTCAGCACATGGATGTTGATGCAAAGGTGGATTTAAAAGAAAACGATGACCTTCTTAAGATAGAACTGAGCGGGGAAAAAATGGGCCTTCTCATAGGATATCGCGGAGAGACCTTGGATGCCATTCAATATTTGACAAGCCTGGTGGTCAATCGTGACGGAGAGCCTTACAAAAAGGTGCTCATGGATACCGAGAACTACAGAAAGAAAAGGGAAGAAACCCTTGTCAAGCTGGCAAAGCGGCTGGCCAATAAGGTTCAAAAGACCAGAAAAAGACTGGTGCTGGAGCCTATGAACCCTTATGAGAGAAGGATTATACACGCTACCCTTCAAAATCATCCCTGGGTGAAGACCCACAGCGAAGGGGATGAACCGTATCGCAGGGTGATCATTACCTTTAAAAACGACAAAAATTACGCCAATTCGAAAACCCAGTAGCAATACTGGGTTTTCCTTCTTAAAATGGAATAGTTCAGCTGATAGGTGAGAAAATAGCTTCAACTACTTGAAATAAGGAATGAAGGAAGATGTACAGGGAAGATACCATAGCAGCCATTTCGACACCGCCGGGTGAAGGCGGCATAGGAATTGTCAGGATAAGCGGGCCTGACGCTGAAGGGATAATTCAGAAGATCTTCGTGGACAAAAACGGAAAAACCCACAGGGAATATAAAAACCGGTATTTTTATTATGGAAAGATCCTCGATGAGGAAAAAAGGGTCATCGACGAAGTTCTTGTGGTCATCATGCGGGCTCCCCATTCCTATACCATGGAGGATGTGGCGGAGATCCACTGCCACGGTGGGATGATTCCTGTAAGAAAAATACTAAAACTGGTCTTAAATCACGGCGCCAGGCTGGCGGAGCCGGGAGAATTTTCGAAAAGGGCTTTCTTAAATGGGAGAATTGATTTGGCCCAGGCCGAAGCGATCATGGATTTGATATCCGCAAAGTCCGAATCAGCGGCCTGGCTTTCCGTCCATCAAATGGAAGGAAAGCTGTCCGGCAAGATCAAAAACCTGCGGGAGAAAATCTTGAATCTGCTGGCCCATGTGGAGGTTACGATCGATTACCCGGAAGAGGAGATAGAAAGCGATCTTTTGGATCATTTCAGGGAAAACATGGATGAAGTCCTCAAAGAAATCACAAAGCTTTTAGATACGGCAGAGCAGGGTAAGCTGATCCGGGACGGTATAAAAACCGTCATCATAGGAAAGCCGAATGTGGGAAAGTCCTCCCTTTTAAACGCCCTGGTCCGGGAGAACCGCGCCATAGTCACGGACATCCCGGGAACCACCAGGGATGTGATTGAGGAGTACATCAATATCAAAGGGGTTACCGTCCGAATTGTGGATACGGCCGGTATCCGGGAAACCCTGGATCTGGTAGAGAAAATAGGGGTTGAAAGATCCAAGGAGAGCGTGCAGGATGCGGACCTGGTGATATTGATGCTGGATGCCTCCAGGCCCCTGGAAGAAGAGGATCGAAAAATCCTCCGGTTAATTGGCGACAGAAAGACCCTCATCCTTTTAAATAAGGTGGACCAACCGTCGGTCCTTGACAGGGAGAAAATTACAGAGCTTATGCCCGATAAGATCGTCATTGAAACTTCTTTGATTTCCGGAAAGGGAATTGAAGAAGTGGAAGACTTTATTTATAATATGGTCTATTCAGGAAGCATAACGCCGAATACGGATATACTGGTCGGCAACCTGAGGCATCAGGAAGCCCTGATAAAAGCAAAAAACCATCTTAAAGATGCCTTGCTTGCCCTGGATCAGGCGGTTCCCCTGGATCTCATATCGATTGACATCAGGGGGGCCCTGGAAGCCCTGGGCACAATCACCGGGGATGATATTACGGAAGATCTCGTTGATAAGATTTTCTCGGAATTCTGTTTAGGAAAGTAGGAACGGATATGGAATTTCATGCAGGAGATGTGGATGTATTTGTCATAGGTGCCGGCCATGCGGGATGCGAGGCGGCCTTGGCCTGTGCGAGAATGGGCTTTCGAACCCTTGTCCTTTCCATCAACCTTGATGCCATTGCCCTCATGGCCTGCAATCCTTCCATAGGAGGCACCTCAAAGGGCCATTTGGTCAGGGAAATCGATGCCCTCGGCGGAGAGATGGGTTTGAATATCGATCAAACCTTTATCCAAATCAGGATGCTCAATATCGGAAAGGGTCCGGCCGTTCACTCCTTAAGGGCCCAGGCCGATAAGAAGGAATACCAAAAAAGGATGAAGTATACCCTGGAACAGCAGGAGAACTTGATGGTCAGGCAAGGGGAAGCCGTTGAGATTAGAACTCGAGGCGGCAAAGTCCAGGGAGTTTTGTTATCCTCCGGGGAATATTATACGTGCCGGGCGGTGATTGTTGCCACCGGAGTTTATTTAAGAGGAAAAGTCATCATTGGTGAATATTCCGTAAACAGCGGCCCAAACGGGATTTTTCCGGCCAATCAGCTGTCAAAGTCCCTTTCCGATCTGGGATTTCGCCTGCAGCGGTTCAAAACCGGAACCCCTGCCCGGATAAACAAGCGTTCCATTGATTTTTCCAAGATGACGAAACAGCCCGGAGATGAAGTAATCATCCCCTTTTCCTTTATGAATGATACGATTACGCGGGAGCAGGTTCCCTGCTGGCTCACCTATACCACTGAAGAGACCCATGATATTATCAGGGAGAATCTTCACAGATCTCCCCTGTATTCAGGTATGATTGAAGGAATAGGGCCCAGATATTGTCCTTCCATCGAGGATAAGGTGGTTCGTTTCCATGATAAAAGCAGCCATCAAGTCTTTATTGAACCGGAAGGCCTCCACACCAATGAGATGTATGTCCAGGGGATGTCCACAAGCCTGCCCTTTGATGTTCAAATCAAGATGTATCGAAGCGTTCCGGGTTTGGAAAATGCGGAGATCATGCGCTACGCCTATGCCATAGAATATGACTGCATCGATCCGACCCAGCTCAAGCTGTCTTTAGAGAGCAGAGAAATAAGCGGTCTATTTTTTGCCGGGCAGATCAACGGCAGCTCCGGATACGAGGAAGCAGCGGCCCAGGGTATTTTGGCCGGCATCAACGCCGCCCAGTATTTGCGGGACCGTGAGCCCCTGATATTGGATCGATCCCAGGCCTATATCGGAGTTTTGGTCGATGATCTGGTTACTAAGGGGACCCAGGAGCCCTACCGGATGATGACTTCCAGGGCTGAGTATCGGCTGCTGTTGCGCCAGGACAACGCCGATATGCGGCTTACCGAGATCGGGCGCCGGATTGGCCTTGTGGACGAGGTCCGCTACAGGCGCTTTATGGAGAAAAAGGAGAAGATCGACAAGGAGCTCCTGCGGCTTAGGGAAGTGGTCCTAAGCCCCACGGAAGAAGTTCTCAAATACCTTGAGAAGAAGGGCAGTTCCCTCATCAAAAGCGGGATCAGCCTGTTTGATCTTTTAAAAAGGCCGGAGATCACCTATGATGACATCAGATACCTGGATCAAGGTTCTCCGGAGCTGTCAAGGCAGGAAAGGGAACAGATAGAAGTCCAGGTAAAGTATGAAGGCTATATCCAAAAGCAGCTTAGGCAGGTTGAGCATTTTAAAAAGATGGAGAACCGCCTTCTGCCTAAGGATATTGACTATAGCCAAATCTCCGGTTTGCGGTTGGAGGCAAGGCAGAAGCTGAACCGCCAGCGGCCCCTGTCCCTGGGACAGGCCTCGCGAATCTCGGGCGTTTCGCCCGCCGATATCTCTGTTTTGATGGTATACCTTGAAAAGGTCAGAAGGGAAGAAAAAAGGAATGAATGATCTCGCTCTTTTGGAAAATGGCTTAAAGGAGATGGGAATTTCCGTCCTGCCGGAACAGCTCAAACAGTTTGAGCTTTATACGAATCTGCTTTTAGAATGGAACGAAAAGTTCAATTTGACGGCCATCACAAAGTCCGAGGAGATTGCGGTGGAGCATTATCTGGACTCTGCCTCCCTCCTGACCACTCCCTTTATCCGTGAAGGCCGGAGCATCGTGGATATGGGGACCGGAGCGGGATTTCCGGGAGTTCCTGTTAAAATTTTAATGCCGGGCGTCAAGCTGGTTTTGGTCGATTCCCTGAAAAAACGAACGGTTTTTTTGGAAGAGCTGGTTTCCCGCTTGAATCTAAAGGATGTGGAAGTTGTTCACGGAAGGGCTGAGGAAGTGGGGCAGGATCCAAACTACCGGGGAAAATTCGATTTAGCGGTATCCCGGGCCGTAGCAGAACTTCGCGTTCTGTGTGAGTACTGCCTGCCCCTGGTATGCAAAGGCGGTTATTTTATTGCTTTGAAAGGTCCGGGCGCTTATCAGGAAGTGGAGGACGCGAACAGAGCCATCAGGGTCCTGGGAGGCCAATATATTGATACCGCTTTGGTAAAAGTGCCCTTTTCGGAAAGGATCCATAATTTGGTGATCGTGAAAAAAGCTTTAGATACTCCCGCGTCATACCCAAGAAAAGCGGGAAAACCCAAAAAGTCGCCTCTTTAAATGGCGACTTTTGTTTTAATATTGAAAAAAATGAAGTAAAATGGAGTAAATCGCAATAATTAAAAGCAAATAAAATATATTAAAAAAATTCGATATTTAAAGGAGGAAAAAACGAATATATGACGAAATATATTGACATAAGTATAGGAGGCGATACTTATGTTATTGAAGTTTAGAAATTCCCAGGACAAAGAAAAGGATCACTCCAAAAAGACGGTGGAATACATTCATATCAGCAAAATCAGGCCAAATCCCTATCAGCCGAGAAAGGAATTTGCGGAAAAACCCCTCCTGGAGCTTTCCCAATCGATTAAGGAATACGGCCTCATTCAGCCCATCACCGTTCGGAAAATGGCCGACGGCTTCTACGAGCTCATCGCAGGGGAGAGGCGCCTGAGGGCCTGTAAAATGGCCGGTATGGAAGTCATTCCTGCCCTCGTAAAGGAGAGCCAGGAAGAGGATTTGGCGGTTTTGGCCATGGTTGAAAACCTGCAGCGGGAAAATCTCCATTATCTAGAGGAAGCAATGGGCTTTTTTTCCCTGATCACGGACCACGGCTTTACCCAGGAAGAGCTGGCCAGAAAGATTGGGAAAAGCCAATCTACCATTGCCAATAAGTTAAGGCTGTTAAAGCTTCCTAACGAGGTCAAAGAGCTCTTGAGAAACAGCCAGCTTACCGAAAGGCATTCCAGGGCCTTATTGAGACTGTCCGATAAGTCCCAGCAATTGCGTGTGATCCATGAAATCATCGAAAAAGGCCTCAGTGTCAAAGCGACAGAAGAATTGATTGACAGCATCCTAACGAAAAAACAAAAGGATGAAGTTAAGAAAAATACAAACAAGAAGTTTGTAAAGGCCTTCAAAGATTTTCGAATCGTATTAAATACGGTAAAGGCCGCCGTAGATACGATGAAGGATTCCGGCCTTCCTGCTGAGTACAGGCAGGTGGACAAGGGAGACAGCATTGAAATCACCATTACCATTCCAAAAGGCTGAAAGGCCTTTTTATTGTTCCTTCAGATCGCTATTCTGTCATCACCTAAGCAAAAATGATTTTGGCAATCGCTGAAACCGCCTTATCTTAAAATTCACTTGATAATTGAAGTGTTTTTTCCCTGGCTTGTTTTACTCCATGGGAAATTTAATCCTGAATTTGAAGCACTCCGGCGCTTTAGATCTTTCCAAGCAGCAGAAGCAGGCCGATAACCACAAAACCAAGCCCCGCTGCAGTATGGAGGATCTCTTCCGGTACGGTCTTCGAAAGGAACCTTCCCGCAAAAACTCCGAGAAATGTCGATAACACCAGGGCAAGGCTGGAGCCTATGAATACCGGCCAAAAATGTTTGGATTTTGTTGCCATCAGCAAAGTAGCCAGTTGGGTCTTATCTCCCAATTCTGCAAGAAAGATAAGGCAAAAGGTAGTCGTAATGATTTTCCACATGGCCGATCCTCCTGAAAATGTAAAGCAGGTGTGAAGTATTCTATTCATGTATATGGCATTTATTGAGGGATTATTAATAAATATTTCATATTTTTAAAATATACAGGTTCGCCCGTAATCAATAGTTTACAGTAATATCGCTGCAGAGGTTGCTTTCTGTCCGGAATATAAACTATAATAGAGGTGATTGGAATCAAGAAGAATTTAGAAAGGATGTTAGTATGGGCAGGGTGATAGCGGTTGCCAATCAAAAGGGCGGAGTGGGAAAGACTACAACCAATGTCAATTTAAGCGCATGTCTTGCTGTTGCCGGTAAAAAGGTTTTGACCATTGACATAGATCCCCAGGGCAATACCACAAGCGGTTTGGGCATTGACAAGAGAACCATAGAAAAATCCATCTATGATGTGCTGATCAACGGGTTAGATGTAAGGGAGACCATCATGAAAACAAAGGTGGAAAACCTGGACATCATCGTTTCCAACATCCAGTTGGCCGGAGCTGAAATAGAGCTTGTACCCATGCTGTCCAGGGAAACGATTTTAAGAAGAGCCATAGAGCCAATACGAAATGATTATGACTTTATCCTGATAGATTGTCCTCCTTCCCTGGGGCTGATAACCATCAATGCGTTGACTGCGTCGGACAAGGTCCTTGTTCCGATTCAATGTGAATATTATGCTCTGGAGGGCTTAAGCCAATTGCTGAGTACGATACAGCTTGTCAGGAAGCATCTAAACCCCCAATTGGAGGTGGAAGGGGTTGTACTGACGATGTTTGACGCCCGAACCAATCTTTCCCTCCAAGTGGTTGAGGAAGTAAAGAAGCATTTTCGTGACAAGGTCTACCGCACCATTATACCAAGAAATGTGAGATTGGGAGAGGCACCGAGCCACGGACTTCCCATCATTCTTTATGACCCCAAATGCGTGGGCGCTGAAGCCTACTCCGAATTGGCGGAAGAAGTAATCGAAAATGAAATGGAGGCAATATGATATGGCAAAGAGAGGACTGGGCAGAGGATTAGACGCCCTATTCCCATCCTTAGAGAATGAAATAGCCCTGGATGAACGGGAAGGAAAAGAATTTATTCACGAGATTAAAATATCGGATATCGACCCAAGTATGGATCAGCCCAGAAAAAGCTTCAAGGAAGAATCCATCATGGAATTGGCTCAGTCCATCAAGCAATACGGTGTGGTGCAGCCGATTATTGTCAAGCCCAACGGAAAGAGGTATTCTCTCATAGCCGGAGAAAGGCGATGGAGGGCCGCCCGAATGGCCGGCCTTACCAAGATCCCCGCTGTGGTCAAGGAGTTGGACGGAAAAGAAGCCATTGAAATTGCCCTCATTGAAAACCTGCAGCGGGAGGATTTAAACCCGATTGAAGAAGCAATGGGGATCAGGACCCTGATTGAGGAGTATGGCTTAACCCAGGAGATGGTTGCGGAGAGGATTGGCAAAAGCAGGCCCGCAATAACGAATGCATTGAGGCTACTTTCTTTGCCGCAGAAAATTCAGGAATACCTGATAGAAGGCAGACTGACCTCCGGCCATGGGCGGGCTTTACTTGGAATTCAAAACGAAGAAGTGCAAATGGAAGTGGCTGAACTTATTATAAAAAATGATTTAAGCGTTCGCGAAACCGAGAGAGCTATCCAAAGGCTGAACGATAAGGACAAAGAGAAGAAAGGGAAAAATCAAAAACCAGGCTATATCATCGATATAGAAGAAAAATTGGAAGAATCATTGGGTACCCGGGTCGTTATTTCCCCGGGAAAGAAAAAAGGCAAAATCGAGATCGAGTATTACAGCAATGAAGATCTGGAAAGGATTATTGAAAAAATAAGCAAGTAAATGTTTCACGTGAAACATATTTAGGATTTAAACTATGTTTCACGTGAAACATTTTTAACAGGAAAGCCGATATTTCAGGTGAACTTTTATAGATAAAGGCATTTTCCATGGGAAATATCTTGAATTATGAGAAACTGATGTTTCACGTGAAACCTTTTTACACTTGAAGACGGAGTTATATGCAGATTCGATTTGAGCACGATGATGTTTCACGTGAAACATTTTATCGGATTTTATAGATACTCCCGTGAAGCTTCTATATAAAAAGATGCTTCTGCACAATTTGAAAAGCCTGCTGTGCAGTAGCCCAAATGCATATGCCCAAAACCGGAAAAATGCGGGAGTGAAAGCATTAAAGTAAATACCTGCTAATCTTGTTAGTTTAGACAAAAAGGGGAGTGTAGCACCGCTTGAAGTAGTATTGCTACACTCCCTTTTTTACTTGGTCAAATAATGCCTTTTACAAAATTGGTGAAGATATTGAATTCGAAGAAGAATCGGCCCAGCAGGGAATGATCGATATACTGGGTGATCAAATCAAAGGGAACCAGGGTTAGAAAAATCGGAATGACAGCAAACAGAATAAATACGATCAATATTCCCCGGACAAAACCCAGGGCCAATCCAAAGAGGCTGTCAAACTGCTTGAGTACGGGCAGGTCTGTGAGATTTTTCAGCAGCGAAATAAGAACTAAAAAAATAATTCTGACTGCAAAGAAAATGACAAGGAAACTAAATATATTCACGATAATATTGGCAATGGAATAATCAAAATATTCCCCCAGGCTCTGGGCATGTTTGATCGAATTATGCAAAAGGTTTGACTGGACCAGCTTGTCAAAGGGAGTAGGGAGCTGAACCGAATTTATGATTTCTTCTATCTGGGCCGGGTTTAAAGTAGAGACCGGGATGGCCCGCTCTTCAATGGACGTAATCTTGGAAGAGCCCGAGGTATAATAAAGGACGGATTGGTATAGCCTGGAACTAAAAATATACTGGGATAAGAGGGGATAGAACATAAAGGCCCCTATCCAGGATATAAAAAAGGAAACGATATTCATAACCGAGATCACAAAACCGTTGTACATTCCGATCACTGAGCTGATGGCAAGGGTGGCGAGAATCAAATAGTCTAGCAGATTCATCTGGAATCATCCTTTCGAGGTCTTGTAGAAAAAACAAACAGCTGGTCGTTGGTGGTGCGAAGGTAGAGATAGTCATAGTTCAACCTTGACACATAGATGTTTTGAATTTTTGTATTATTGATTCGAGTTCTCTTTACAAGCTTTCCGTCCTTATTCATAAAAACGATTACATTGTCCTCTTCAAGGCCCAAAGCACCGCCCCGATAGGGCTGGATTTGGCGAATGCCCCTCTGGACGGAGATCGTTTCAAAACTGCCGTCCAAGTGAATGAGCAAAGAATTGTTCCCGTTCGGATCTAAATTGACATCATTCATATAAAGCAAAAGACCGGAATCTAAAAATACCGCCTGGTGGTTTAAAGCCGGAGCTTTGATCTTCCATGCTTCCGTTCCGTCCATATTGTAACATAATATCTGATGAGTTCCAACCAGGATAAAGTGATTCGGCAAGCGGTAAATTCGATAATAAAGCTCATCTTCCAATGATAAGGCTCCATAGGGCAGAAGATCGTTGGTATAATGAAAAATACGGGCAGTGGGAAAGGAACCCGAGTATTCCACGGTCAATACGGAAAAATCCCCGGATTTGGGATCGGCGCTGCAATCCAGAAATTCAATTTGTTTAGGATTTTCCAGCGCCATAAACTGTTCGCTTTTGGGATTGAAGGCATAAGGCTCGCTTTCACCGCTTTCGTTTTTGACAAGCAAAAGAAGGAGATTATAGTATTCCTTCATATGCAAAACAGTACCGCCGGTGATTTCTTTCACCAGTTGAAAAGGCAACCGGGATGTATTATATAAAAAAACATCTGAAATAAGGGCATAGTTCTCGGTTGAGAATTTTATGGTAAAAGGAGTCGATACCTGCTTTATGGGATTGTTTACTTTCACACCTTCAAAGCTATAAAAATCGGTCTTTTCTCCTGAGACGGCAAAACCGCCGGAATAAAAATGGATGCTATCATCCTTTTTTATCCGGATAGGGTTTTTGGATATCAAAGTCAAATCCATAGGCATTTGGCCAGGCTTATAAATAAAAAAATACCAGTAAAGGGATCCCCCCAGAAGTAAAAGGAACAGCAGAAGGGCGAAAAATCTTTTGGATTTCATCTTAACCTCCGAAGCGTCTAAAAAACGCCAAATCTTCTTTACCCAATAATATAAAGTTCGTCAAGGAAAGGGAAAATCCTTCTTAATATTCGATTACGGATATTACATTTTTATGACTGATCGGGGCGGCAGGCTTTCATGATCAGGGAATGAAAGAGAGGCATAGTTGGACTCTGTAAGGGCATAGAATAGAATACAGGAAACATTGAATTTATCAATTCCATTATTTACATTTCCCGGCCATGTATAGCGAAAGGAATTTGGTAGAAAATGATATCATAGCAATTTAGGAGGGGCAAGATGGGATTTGAAATGGAAGATTTGACAGTCAATGTCAATGGGAAGCATGCCCTTACGGACTTCATTGAATGCTTTGGGCGAATTTTTCGGCAGGCCTATAATGCCGGGAAGTATAAGGACATCATCATCCTGTGTATTGGGACGGATCGTTCCACAGGAGACTGTCTGGGGCCTTTGGTAGGCCACAAGCTAAAACTGATCCATTACAGGGATGTCTTTGTGTACGGTACTTTAGAAGAACCGGTCCACGCCAAAAATCTTTGTTCAGTGATGGAGGAGATCCATAAAAAGTATAAAGATCCCTTTATCATAGCCGTCGATGCCTGCCTTGGAAAGCCGGAGAGAATCGGATGCATCTCCATCGGCATTGGACCGCTGAAGCCGGGAGCAGGGGTTAATAAAACCCTACCGGAGGTAGGGCATATTCACATTATGGGAATCGTAAACATCAGCGGCTTTATGGAATATTTGGTTTTGCAAAATACAAGGCTGAGCCACGTGATGAAAATGGCCGATACAATAGCCAATGGGATCCATTATAATATCTGGAAGCATATCATCTATAAGAAAAGTCAATTGAAAGAACCCTTGATGGAATTGTAAAATAAGGGGCTGTAGGTCCTGGTCCTTAAAGTTTCCAGGACTTTTTCTGGATCTAAGTTGCCGGCATTGATGAGAAGGGTGCTGTTTGCGTTGCTGTCGGCGCTTTGCCCGCTAAATAAGTGAATGGCGGAGTTTAAAACGCTATTATTAGAATTGCCCTGATAAATATAGGCGTCTACCGGCTGGTTGATTTCATCATCGTAAACCACCCTATAGCCATGTTCCTCCAGTACTTGTTTTAGATGAGCCAAATTCCTTTGAATTGCAATTGTTTTCAAAAAAAACACCTCCCCTTCTATTATGGCGGGTTGGTGTTTTTTTTATACAGGAATTAATCCTTCCTGTTTAAAGCCCTCTCGATCGCTTCCTTTTCTTCATCGGAAAGAGGGTATTTCGATTCTCCCTTTAAAATCGGTTTTGCATAGGTGGTAGAGATGCTTCTCCCAAAAAGTCCCGTCAGCACGACACCGTTTTTACGGTCATCGAGTAAGGCAATGGAATAGCTTAGATCACTGCCGGTTCCTTCGAAAGGATTATAGCGGACAACACCGACATGCTGGATGCAGTCCTTTAAATGGCCTTCTATCTCAGAAAGGCTTTTCTCTAATCCATCCGCTCTGGCAATCACTTTTTCCAGATTGTCAAACTGGCTTGTGAAAAGGGCTTCTAAATTTTTGTTATCCATCCCTCTCATCAGCCGTTTGTATTTTTTTATGATTTTATTCGTCCGAAAGTGATTCCAAATAGCGATGATGAAGGAAAAGAGGGAAAGAAAAGCGGCGCAGGCCAGTATCTCAAGAAGGTAATCCTCAATTGCTTTGTAAATAAAATCCATGAAAAAATCCTCCAATTATGCCGGAAATATGACTTCTATGGCAAGATGTCGGATCGACAGCTGAGCCGGAGTCGATGCAATGATTTCGCCGTCGCCGTTAATGACAAGCTCTTCATCGCTTTTTATTTCCAGTTCCTTGCATTTGAGATGTTCAACATAGGGCAGAGCCAGATGCTCCCCTTTTACAAATTTCTGAAAAAGCAAGATGAATTTGATCTTGGAAAGGGGACGAATCAGGATCAGATCCAAATACCCGTCTGTAAAAGAACCTTTTGGGTTCACCTTCATGCCGCCTCCATAATAGGAGCCGTTACAAATGGCCAAAAGGAGGATCTTCTCAACCCTTTCCTGCTGATCCATCTTCAGTTTTACGGTTTTGGGTCGATAGGTAAGAAGCTTGTGAAATGCAGAAAAGTAGTAGGCGGCTTTTCCCGGGATCCATCTGCGGATGCCTTCTAAGTCTTTGACAATTTCCGCGTCAAAACCAATGCTGGCAACATTTAAAAAGTAGCAATTGCCTCCTATCAGGCCGATATCGATGGACTGAGGCCTGCTTTTCATTAGATTCGATAGTGCACCGTCAATGGTCGAGGGAATGCCAAGGCCACGGGATAAGTCATTTCCCGAACCTAAAGGAATGATACCGAGGGGGACTTTGGATCCTATAAGGCCGTTTGCAACTTCTAAAACGGTTCCGTCTCCTCCTACGGCAGTAATGATGCTGTATCGATTGCTCATTTCCTTGGCTATCTCGGATCCGTGACCGGGATACCGGGTTAATTGTATATCAAAATCCAAATGAAGATTCCGGCATTGCTTTTCAATTTCGGGAACAGCCCGCAGGGCGGTTCCGTTCCCGGCAATGGGATTGATAATAAAAAGTATCTTCACGTTATACCCCCTCACACATTACTTCTATATTCTAATATAGAATAGCTGAAAATTCAATTTTATTTTCAAAAGGAATGGGGGTCAAGGGGGAATAAAAAAAGCAGCGGAGGCTGCTTTTATCTAAACAAATATCCGCTGCGCTTTTTTCTCCTGCTCCGGAACAAGTTGGAGATGATCAAGAGGAGGAAGAGCCCGCCCAGGAATACATATTCTACCGGGAGCTCATATCCAAAGAGCTCAACGCTTCTTATAAGGTTTTCCTTTTCATTTTCCTCTTCTATTGATTCATCGGGCTTTGGTATCTGCCCCGTTTCTTCCTCTTCTTCTATAGGCTCCTCCGGTATTTCCGGCGGGGGCTGCAGGCGCTCCATTTGCGCTTCCACCCATTGAAGAAAAAGGGGATTGCCGGACGAAAGGGTCGGCCGGACATTTAACAGATACTGATAGGCTTCCTCACCGCCCTTCAGGGACTCTAAAATATGAAACTTTTCATAAATGATTTTATTCCGAATGGTGTTGGTGATATCCAGGCTAAAACCGGGATTGTTTTCTATGCGCGTCAGGATATTCAGGGCCTGGACCCGATCATAAAGCCCAAGGTAGGACAGGGCTTTGACAAAATCCAGTTCATTTTTGTTGGGAAAATCAGGGCTGGCGGCCATATAGGCGTCGATTTCCGAAATTGTATTTTGATAAGCCTTGCTTTTAAAGAGCTTGATAATCTTGCCTATTCCCTTATCCTTGGGATAGCCGTTCTGAAAGAAATTGATGACCAGGGTATCAATAGGACGAAAGTAAACGATGAGATCTTCCGGTGTAAGGAGGTTGTGGAACCTCCAGGTCAGGCGGCCCCCCTCATCCACTTGATGGGGCAGGATCGAAGGCTGGGGCTCAAAGACATAAGTGGGATAAAAATCAAAATCCACGATGACCTGGGCATATTGTACCGGGCCGTTCCAGTACTTCAAAAAATGAAAGGGGAAAAAGATCTCCTCGGTCCCGACAGGATATAGCCCATTATCAATGGTAAAGGCGCATTCTATTACTTTGCTTTCTCCCGGCTTTAGGGGCACTTCCCAGGTATACCATCTGCCGGGCATGGACTCCGCTTCCGTCTTGGGATTCGGGTCCCCGTGGGGATTTCGGATTCTTGGTTCTTCCCCTTCGATCGTAACGGTGGGCTTTGATATTTTGCGTACGCTGTCGATTTGAGCGGGGATCCCTGTGAGCAGCTTCACCTCTTGCGTTCCGTCATTTTTAACCAGCATCTGGGTATTCACTGAGGTAAAGCCCGTACGAACCCTCAGGTTGGCATAAAAGGTTACCAGGGAAACCTGAGTCGTGTCCGGGATGATCACATGGTTGCTGGATTTATTCTCCAGTGGAGCAAATCCGGCAAGGGCCGTTCCTGGATAAAGAATAAAGCAAAAGAGGAAAATGAAAACAAAGCTCCTTTTCATAAGGTGCGTACCCCCAATGATTTCTCTTTCTGCAAGTTACACTTTTCTTTATATTCTGAAAATTACAAAATTAGGAAAATATACCAACTCACTTCCTATGGGCTCATTTCTTCCGGCCTGAATAAATTCCCTTAACATTTTAGCATGTTTGCAGGAAAAGGACAAGCAATACTGAAAAGAGGGGCAGCTTGCTCATATGTACATTTGAAATGGACAAAAAAGCAGAAGGATGATGGGAAGAAGAGCCATGAAGATGCGGAAAATTTTTCAATTGCATCGGATAAAAAATATGAAGAAGGATCAAAAATTTTCATGCAGTTTATTGTCGAATCCGATAAAAATGAGAAAAATGATAAGCCTTTGGGAAACTCTTGGATATCCAAAATGCTGAAAAACATAGTTTTTTCAGTTTTGGTGTAAAACGAAAGTTATGGGAATTCAAGGCAAAAAAAGAGGATTTTTTAAACGGATGTTAAATATATATCACTAAATTTTTACTTTTGTGGCCCTATAGCCTATCCGCAAGAAAGAAAAGGAAGATAAACATCATTGAACAGGGGGTCATCTTTGAAACTTTGAAATGCCGGAGGTTTGGAAATGAAGACAAAGAAGCTGGCTTTCATTTCAAATAGGAAGGATACCGTTCACCTTTTATATCGGTGGCTATTGCTCTTTACCACTGCCTTTCTTCTGCTCATCAAAAGGAATTATCATTTTGAAATCGATTTTGAATTAAGCCTCTTTCTCCTGCTTATGGTTTATAATCTGCTGATATCCCTTGCCTTTCCCCTTGTGGCAAGGCAAAAGCTCACATTGCGCCTTTTGATGCTGGCCGATACCATCATAGGGCTGTCAGTCCTTTTGATGACCGGCCAAATGCAAAGCCCGTTTCTTCTCTATATTCTGTTTCCCTTGATCTCTTACATTGCAAGAAACAGGTTTTGGGGCGCAATAGAAGTGGCGGTTGCATTAACCGTTGTCTATGTCGTTTTTTATTTATCATTGCAGGAGGCCATGCCCCCTATGGGGAGCTGGGCGGAGAATGGGAAGATCCTTGCCCTGAGTGGCAGTTTCCTTGCCTTCGTTTATGGATTTCCGGTTCAAATGATGTTAAGGCTGGAACGGAAGAACGAAGAGATGAAGGATATGGCCAAAAGGCATGAAGACCTTGAGGAGTTTAACAGAAGCCTGGTACTTCTTCATGACATTGCCTGCCGGATGAATGGGAAGCATAACACCAGGAATGTGATGATGGCGCTGATCAAGCTGTGTTGCTCCATTTTTGAATCAGAAGGGGGCAAAATCTACCTTATGACGGAGCAGGGGCCAATGGGATATGGTAATTTATCGGAGACGGATAGCATGAAGGTGGAGGAGAGCATCCGGGAGTATGTAAGGGCAAGGGAAAGCTGCCTGTTGGAAGGGCTGCCCCTTGATGAAAAGATGATCTTGATTCCTGTGGATCGGGGATCAAAGCTGCAGGGCTTTCTGGCGCTCAAAAAAGCGAAAAAAACAGACCTATCCAGAGAGAATGCGCTCCTGTTTTCGATGGTGGCCAATATGCTGAGCAGCTATTTGGAAAACCTTGAATGGATTCATGAAATAGAGCAGAAGGTGACGGAAAACGAAAGGAAGCGGATTGCCCACGTCCTTCATGAAGGACCGGCTCAGTCCCTGTTTTTCGCGGGAGCTGAAATACAAAAGTGTAGAAAGCTTTTGAAGACGGAAGGGATAGAAGACATTGATGATAAACTGGGTCGGATTCAAAAGCGCCTGCTGGAAAATGTTCAGGAGATCAGAAGGCATATCTATGATCTCAAAGCCAGCGTAATGCACCGCGAGAATGTCGTTGAAATCATCGGCAGCTTTTTAGATAGGGTCAGGACAGAATTTAACCTTGAAGTCTATTACAATTACAGGGTATATCAGGAAGTCGAACTGGGTATCTCCAAAGAGCTGTTCTCCCTTGTTCAAGAGTCTGTAAGCCATGCCATTGAACAAGCCAATGCCGGCAGGGTGAGAGTTTCCCTGGAGGTCAGGGACGAAATTGTTCTGACTGTATCGCATAACGGCAAGGCCTTGGATGTGGAGGAGCTTTCAAAGGGGAGCCTTCAAAAGGGAGACCAGAGGATTTTGGCCCTGCGGGAGCAGGTGGAAAGCCTGGGCGGAAGCATGCAAATCGAATCCTATAAGGGGAAAGGGACTACCCTTTATATCTCTATTCCCAACCGAAAGGCTGAAAAGAGCTTTGTTCTTGACCGGATGGCCTATGGAGGCTGAGATTCGCAAAGGACCGGTTCTTGGACTGAGAATTTTCATAATATTTTGCCAAAAGGGGTATAAAAATGAAGAAAATGGAGTATATTATATTATCCGCATTGTTGATACTGATATTATTGACAGGCGCCTTCCTGGGGTATGCCAGCATAGGAACTCTTTTGGATAGGGGCTTTATTCCGGCAGTGGGCCCGTATCGTCTGCTTCCTGTGTATGAAGCTGACAGCTATCTTAAGATGAAGACCGGAGATCTGTTCATTGCAAAGCCGATTGATGTCGATCTCGTGAAAACGGGTGATGTCATTGCATTCAAGCGGAATGCCTCTGAACGTGCTTATGCTTTTTATCAAGTAACCGATGTCAGAGAGGAAAAGGGGGGGATTGTGGTCACTACCCATTTGGAAAATCAGTTTGCAGGAGAAGAAGTCATGGGACTTTGCCTGTACAGAATACCTCTGATGGGCTATATTGTCAGCCTGACAAGGGAACCGGTGACTGCAGTTCTCATCCTCATTGCCCTGGCGGCTTTGCCGATTTCCTTCATGTCCGCGCAAAAAAGGATTGAAAAAAGGAAAAGGGAAATCGCAAGGAAAAGCCTGGCAATCAAGATGCGGATTAAAAGTGCATTATAGACAGGATCGGGTTTATTGTTGAAAGTATAAGTCAAAGGAGGGGTATGCATTGAATGAGGAGATATGGAAGGTTTTGAACAATATTGAAATGCGCCTTCAGCAGTGCAACATTCTTTCGCAGCTGTTGGATGTAAAGCAGAAGGGCATTGATGTGGATTATGAACGCCATTTTCGAGAGGGGTACACCCGTGATGAAGTCTTAGTTGGTGAAGACCTGGTGGACCTTTTTTTAAAATTAAAGGAAGTAAGCGGAATGAGATAAAAAATGCTGTTACAAAAAAACAGCATTTTTTTTGCCTGGGAGGATCTTTGTCAAAGAAAATATTCTACAAAGGAGGCATAAGACGGAATAGAAAGGAGTATATTATATTGTCCAATGTACCGATGGTTTTCTGTAAGACTTTCAAAATATATCGGCTGTAAACAAAGAAGCTACTATAATTTTGGAAATATTGGCAATAAATAAAGGTAGCAATTCGCATTCCTCCTATGCTTCATACAGCGGAAAATCGTCGGTTTCGGGAATTGTGAATAACGACGGAGAGGGAGGCCGGTCCTTTGATAGGTCAATTTCTAAAGAAGAGATCTTTTTTTGAACAACTGCCGGATGAGTTAAAAATGATTTCGCTATATCGCTATGTTTCCCTGATCTTTATCTCCCTCGTTTATCTTTTGAATGAGCCCGAATACTCTATTGGGAGAAAAGCCTTATTCATATTATGTATGGCTGTATCAGCCATTTTGCTCAATTATCTGTACATAAAAAGCCGGGGTTCGACCGGTAAAATTGTCTTTCTGATTCTGATAGAAACCGTCAGCAATTTTTTGCTCCTGATCCCTTCAGGGGGAGTAAAGAGCCCGTATATATGGTATTCCCTCAATACCATATTAATCGCTTCGGTAGAACTGAATAGAAAGCTCTGCTGGCTGAATCTCTTTGTCTATTTGTTTGGTTCATCATGGGTATTTTACCTTGTCTTTAATGCAGAGAAAATTGACTTTTTCGAAATGGTGCAGCGGGAGTCCAATTTGATGCTCAGCCTGGTCTTGATGACGGGGGTCATCCAGCAATTGGCGATCTATGCGAAGAAGTTACAAAATGAAAGGAACAAGCTGGCCATGGTCAATGACCGCTTAAGGTCGGCAAATGCGGCCATCAAGGAATCCATGAATTATATCATGGAACTGTATCATACCGTACATCTTTTTACAACGCAAAACAGCAAAGATGAACTGATAGAGCTGATGCTCCATTATGCAAAGAAAATCTCAAAGGCAGGGATTGTTGTTTTCTGCTCTTTTACCGGCGGTGAGAACAGAATCATCGTTGAAACCGATTCCGATCATGAAGAGATAAAGGATGCGATCAAGTTCAAAATCTCCGGCCTTTGGAAGGATATCGTGAACTCTCCTGTCCCAATCACGGTTCCGGTTCATGATAAGGTTCTTTTATTGAATACGATGAAGTCGAATTATGGGGTGTTCGGGATCCTGGGGATAGAGATCTCTTCGGAGGAAAGAAATAAAAGCTATATGGAGAGCGTAGACAAATTGACCTTTTTGTCCGATTTAAGCGCGGTTGTATTTGAAAGGTTTGAGCTGGAGCAGGTGAACGAACGGCTCCTTGTAAATGCCGAACAAAACCGCATTGCCAATGTGATCCACGACAGCGTCCTGCAGCGGCTCTTCAGCGTTTCCTGCGGAATTTTCAGCATCATCAAAAGAAATCAGGAGGTAGCCGCGAGCCAGCTGAATGAAGATCTCAACCTTTTGCGAATTTCCATCAATGAGGCGATGAAGGAGTTGCGGTCGGCCATTTACGGCCTCAGCTGGAAAAAGGACGGAGAGGATAAGTTTATCGTCGATATCATGAAGTATATCAATCAAACCCGGAGATTCAACAATATCGATATCGACTTTGCCGTAAACGGCAACAGCGAATTTTTGAATTCTGCGCAAAAAAAAGCCCTGTACCGGGTCATCTGTGAGGGAATCGGCAATGCCGTAAGGCACGGAAAGGCCAAGTGTATCCAAGTGGAGCTGAATATTCAGCCGGATAAAACAAGCTTATCCATCATCGATAACGGTATTGGCTTTGATCCGGCAATGGTAAAGGAACATAAGCGAAGCGGGCTGGGACTGACCAATATGGACTACCTGATCCACTCCTTAAGGGGCACGGTGAACCTCTACAGTGAGCCCGGAAAAGGGACGGAGATTAAAATTGCCATACCCCATTACCAGCTTGAGGGAAAGGTGGAAGTGGTATGAAGATCCTTGTTGTGGATGATCACCCGCTGGTCAGAAAAGGAATCGCCTCTGTTTTATCCTTTGAGGAGGATATTGAGGAGATGATGGAAGCATCCAGCGTGGAAGAGGCAGTCCATGTATTGACAAGATGTCCCGTTGATATTGCCATTGTTGATTTACAGCTGGGGAAAGATGACGGACTTGATATTGTAAAAAGTGCAAAAAAGAGGGGGAGCTCGGCGAAGTTCCTTGTATTGACTTCCTCTTTAAAAAGGGAGGACTTTCTAAAGGCTCAGGAGGCAGGGGTAGACGGATATATATTAAAGGAAGCCTTTGCGGAAGATCTGGTCTATGCCATTCATACCATTGTCCGCGGACGAAAGTATTTTGATCCGACCATTGTGCAGTACAAAATGAGCGGTTCAGAGGACAGCAGTCTGGAGGAATTGACTCCGAGGGAAAAGGAAGTGCTTTTCGAGCTCGGAAAAGGGCTCAGCAATATAGAGATTGCAGAGCGGCTCTTTATCTCGGAGCATACGGTGAAGAAACATGTCAGCAGCATTCTGGCGAAACTGGGCTTAAGCCACAGAACCGAAGCAGCCCTCTATGTGAACAACCAGATCAGGAGTATAAAGTAGTCTGCTGACTTGAAACGAGGTGAAGATGGCTTTGAGTAGAAAAAAAAGGAGAAATATCTTCAGAAGCAGCCATATGATTCTATTGTCAGCCATTGTTTTTATTAACCTTTTGGGAATCACCTATGCCTACTGGAATGATATTTTGGATTTTCATTTTTCCTTTTCCACCGGAAATTTAAATCCAAAATTTTCTAAAACCGCAAGCATTGACGTCATCCAGGGTACAGGGGATCTGTCGGTTACTTTTGAAGACGATTATACCATGAATATCCAGGGTACCGTGGATTCAGGATATCGGGCATTGATAAGCTATTTTATAGAAAATGGGGGAACTGTTCCTTTTAGGCTGGTTGGATTCAATCCAATTTCAGGAAATGGAATAGTGGGCATTCAAAGCTCTGCTGATGGGCAAATTTACCTTGGAAACTCAAAATTACTGATTCAAGCTCCGCAGCACCTGAAAATCATAAAGCAGGAGCCTTTGGATGATGAACGGAAAGAACCGGAGAAAAACAACGAATTACAAGTTGGTGACGCACTACAAGCGGAAGACCGATTAGAAGAAAATAACGAGCTTCAATTAAGAAGTGAAACACAGGAAGAAGAAGCCCAGCAGGCGGTGAATCCGGTAGAAACCGTTCCTTATAGCTTTGAGGTTGAATTGCCGTTTATTCAAGGGGAATAAAAAGAAATTTTTTGTGATGACTGTTTGATAAGCAGGGAGCAAACCCCTGCTTTATTGGGATTGGTTTGGAGGTATACCCATGAAGAAAAAAATCGGCATCATTTTGATAAGTATTACAGCAGCATTTATTTTCATGTCCGGAGGATATGGCTTATGGCTGAAAAGCTTAACCATAAAAGGAAACATCCAGGTTCGGCCGTTGCTGATTATTGAGCCTGCAGCCGAAGAATCTGCTGAAGAAAATCCGAATGGGGAAGAGGAAAGCCAGGCAGGAGACAATACATCAAAAACACAAAAAGAAGATCTCAAGAAGAAAAGCGAAGAGGAAACCGTGGAACGGGGATCGGTGGAAATATCGCCGGAGGATGAAGCAGGCGTCTCCGGTGAAAATGAAGCAGATGCCGCTTTAAAGGATCAAGCTGCTCTTCTCGATGCAGTCAATGAGAATAGCTCTTCTTATGCCGGCCAGGGGGATAGTATAGGGGTAGACCCGGAAGGCATTATGCCCCTATCAGAAGATAATAGGAATAATGAAGTTCCGAATCATTCATCATCGGAGGACAGGGAAGAGGCAAGCCCGGCGGAAGACGGCAGCTCTGAAGCATTGGCTGTTTCGAAAGAGGATAAGGCGTCGGCAGGAGAGCAAACCGGGACAACAAGCAGCATGGAGGATGATCATAGGGAAAGCGAAGGAGGAAACTCCGGAGAAAGCGAAATCGAAGCACAGGAAAGGATAGATGATTAGCTTTATTTTATTGAGCATGCGGGGTATTTATGATGAGGATCAATAAATATCTGCCATTGAAGCCATCCAAAAAAAGGGCTTTTCTGCTCATCTTTGGGGTTATTTTTCTTTATCTGTTGGACAATCCTTTTGTAACTTCCCGTATAGGTTCCCAGTCTTTTATTCTCTTCCTTCAGCCTGCTGCATGGTGCTGGATCATTCTGCTGTTATTGCTTTCACCGAGGATAGGATTTAGGAGCAAGTTAAAATACAAAAGCCTTGTGAATGGTTGGGCACTTAATTTTGCAGTAATATTTTTGGCCGTCTCGTTTATTGCAGGCTTGATAGACGGCCTGGGGAAAAGCCCCTATGACCACTCGGTAATGGGAATACTTCGCAATGCGTGGGCTGTAGCACCGCTATTGATAGGAAGGGAGCTGATAAAAAACGAACTGGTACACACCTTTACGAATGAAGAAAACTATTTTGTTTTCACGATGATAGCCTTTTTGATCACACTGACAACCTTTCCCCTCAATAAATATTCAAGTTTAGGGAAAGTAGAGGCTTTTGTCCAATTTGTTGCGGAATATTTTGCTCCTGAATTTTCGAAAAACCTTTTATCCACTTATCTGGCTTTTCTTGCAGGCCCGTTTCCGGCGATGATCTATATGGGCATTCTTTCGGCTTTCCATTGGTTCTCGCCTATTTTGCCTGATTTGAAATGGATTACAACTGCCTTGATAGGGATTTTGTGTCCTGTTTTTTGTCTCATTTCTATGCAGAATATTTACGGGAAGGCGGCAAAGGTGCTGAAAAAGAGTGATGAAGAGAATGAGAGCCCCTTAAGTTGGATGATCACCAGTGTCATATCCATAGGCCTCATTTGGTTTGCGGTAGGGGTATTCTCTGTATATCCTTCGGTAGTGATAACCGGCAGTATGAAACCCATGATCAATCCGGGAGATATAGTCCTGGTCAGTAAATTTAAGAGTGTAGAGGAAATTCATAAACTGCAGGTGGGCGATATTATCCAATATAAAAAAGGCGATATTCTTGTTTTCCACAGGATTATCGAAGTCATAGAAGAAAACGGCGTCAAAAGCTTTCGAACCAAAGGGGACAATAATTCCGGAGCCGATGTGGATTTGGTAAGGATGGAGCAGATTCGAGGGAGGATGGTACTGGTGATCCCTAAAATCGGATGGCCTACTCTTCTTTTAAAAAGCAACAAGGATATTCAGCTGGATGAGATTGAATTTTAATGATAAAGGGTGCGATGCCCTTTTTTTGTTTGCCTTAATATCCATAGACAACACGTCCGGTGAATCGGATCTAAGTGGTAAAAAAGTAGTAGTTTTATAGGACAAATGCACTAAGAGAATTAATAAATTCTGATGACTGAGAACTACACCTTTGCAGGGCGTAAAGGAAAGAGAAACAGCCTATAATCATAGCTGAAAAGGCTGATACAAGCCTAAAAAAAAAGAAAAGGAGAGATTAAGTATGAAGAAAACCCGCTTTATTGCCCTCGCTGTTGCAGTAGCTCTCATGTTGATGGGAGCAGGGTACGCTCTGTGGACCGACACGATTAACTTTGAATCAACAATCAACACAGGAAATTTTGACATGAAGGTTATTGCGGCTTCTACCCGCACAGGAGATGACCAGCTAAGGAATGAAGTTCATGACTGGCATAGCTTTGACTGGACTCACAAAGGTGGTTTAGAATTTAATGAAGATTCAGTTACAGTAGTGTTCGACGATTTATATCCGGGCGGAGCTGTTCAGCTTGATACGACTGTAAAGAATGAGGGTACAATTCCCGCCAAGCTTAAGAGTATAAAGGTTGAGTTCGTGGAAGGAAATAGAAAGCTGTTTAATTTGCTGAGAGCTCAAACATCCTGGAAAGCTGACATCAACGGTGACGGTGAACAAGATGCTTGGGAACACGTAGATCAATGGCGTACTTGGGATCCGCTTCAAGAAGCAATGAATAAACTTGTACAAAGCACCATAGATCGTAATTTGGTAATTGAGCCCGGTGGATGGTTCGCACTTGGAGATGGCACTGAAGATGGCTGCATCAAGTTTAGGCTTGATAGTTCCGCCGGCAATGATCTCCAAAATGAATTTTGCACATTTAGGTTAGTATTTGAATGGGAGCAGTGGGCAGATAATCCGAACAATAATCCGTATGATGCTGCAAAAGACGGATCTAAGCCGGGATACGGCGGAGACGGCGACATCCAGGATTTGAAAGATAGGGGTATAATTAAATAAAAGCCAATTGATGATTAAAAGAGTAGGAGAATTTTCCTACTCTTTTTCATTTGCGAATTTTTGGTTCTTTTTATACTACAACTGAATAAATATATTAACAGGATGTCCATAATATAAACGAGGAAGTATTTGGCATTCGATTGCAAGGCAGTAAGGCAGGTTAAAAGGACATTCTGATTAAGCAGCAACTGATATCCCACTAAAGATGACGGTAGCATAGAATTTCCTTTGTTTTTGGCATACAAGAACCAAGGCTTACCTTCCATGTAAGCGTCCGGGATTAAGGGTATTTAATGAAAGGTGCAATATTTATACTTTAAACTTTATAAGGGAGTTGTAGAGATGCGAAGGAAGATAAAGAAGAGTCTACGCCAGATATTAATGTTTCTTTCAGGAGTATTGTTCATATCCGCTCTTTTCCTGTTATATTACGAGATAAAGTATCCTGACACAAAAGAAGAAAAGGTCCCTGTCTACAGTTACATCATCAAGCCTGATGTAAAATATGCCGTATTTCTAAAGCCCAATATTTTATATGAAGAAAAAAGCCTGGGAGAGAATCAAATATACTTCACTGCGTATGTAGACTATATAGAAACAGAATGGAACTATGAATTTAATGGCGAACGTCCGGCATTAATAACCGGAGACTATGAAATAACGGCAGTTTTAGAGGGCTATACAGAAATTGAAAAACAACCTATTGTTATTTGGAGTAAAAAGTTTCCGATTAAAGAAAAAGTGAACCTAGAGGCCAAAGAGAGTTATTTTACTATAAAGGAGAGCTTTCCTGTAAACTTGGAGGAATACAGGCAATTTGCATCAAAAGTAATGGAAGAGACAAAGGTAAATACTTCTGACAGATTATCAATTTTTATGAACGTGAATTTAAAAGTGGAGACCGATAAAGGCGTTATAGAAGAAAAAGCATCGCCTTCCCTTACCATTCCTTTGAATGGAACTTACTTTACTATTACAAAGAATCAAGCGGAGGGAAAAACCGGTTCTCTTGACGAGACAAGAACAGTTGAAATACCTGCTGATCAGAGAATTATCACGATATGCGGCATAGGTCTTGGCTTATCGTTTATTGCTCTGTTATACCTTTTGTTCTTCACCTGTGGCGTAGAAACGGATCTGCTCATAAAAAACTTGAACAGGATTTTCAGAAACCACGGCAGCCGGTTGGTAGCCTTAAACAATGAAATGAGTGTTTCCTATGATAACCATTGCAAGGTCCGGTCCTTTGATGACCTTGTCCGAATCGCCGATGAAATCGATAAACCGATTATGTATGAGTACAGCTCCGACTATAAGGAAATCACCCAATTTTATGTTTTCGATAGCAATTGGATGTACATCTTTGATTTGTCCGAGGCTATAGAAATATCCAATAAGGAGAGCTCAAAAGAAGAAAATGCGAACTTAATGGAAGATATATCAAAAATCATTGAAGGCAAATCATGGAGTAAAGTCCCGCGTACTGTAGAGAGGAAGGAAAATACCAAAGACCTAAATCTGTAGGGATTTTGAAAAACGGTTTTTTCTGCAACTCATACGCAATGCTCCTTTGGTGGTACGAACAGTCATCAAAAGTAGTATGAGATAGTATCGGTTTGAAGGAAGAAAACAATGATTAGAAGGGCTACAATATAATAAAAGAACTGCAGCGCTATTCCGCCAAGGGGTGATAATATGCAAAACCTAAACAGAATAAATATGAAGCGATTGCTTAAGTTGGCCTTGATATTTATATTCATAGCTATCCTTGTAAACGGAATTGCAAGGTTGTCCTATGCTCCATCAAGGTCTGATGAACCTGATGTCGTTATTACGATTCATGAAAATGGTGCGATCACCTATGGAGAGAACAATGATCTCTTTGGCGGAGAGCTGTTTTACCCCGGGAAAAAGAAGGATGGAATTATTCGCATCGTCAATCGATTGAAAAAGGATAACATCCTGGAGCAGATAAACCCCTTTAGCACTGTGAAGATCACTTCCGTTGGTCTAAAGGTGGAATTGAATGATTACATAAGAAGCTATCCCCAGGAAATGGTACTGAACTCATTTCTAAATCATATGAAGCTTACGCTGAAAAAAGACGGCCAGCTGTTCTTTAATGACACAATCCTGGGGGAAAAGAAGTTCTTAGAATTATCTTCCGGCTATGTACTGGAAAATTCGGAGCAATTTCATATCAAGGGAAATGATTTCGCCGACATTCGGTACACAATATATATGGACGATGAGGCCGGTAATGAGCTGCAAAATTTAGAAGCCTCAGTGGGCTTTTGGATAGGCTTATCTGAATAGAGCAGCAAAACAAAAAGGGAAATGTAGGAAAGGAGCTAAATGGCAACCTATATTTCCCTTTTTATTTTTTGGCATTTTCTTTAAGCGGTTTTTTCTTTTTCTTCTTGAGATGGGACTTCTGATTCCGGCAATGGGAGCTCTATGATATCAAGGCTGCTTAATGCATTGTCGATCTTTTCCTTAAGGTCCTCTTCCAGGCGCTGCATATACTGCATGGCCTGGGCTGAAAATGCATTGGCTATGTCCTTGAGGGTATGCTTGCATCCGTAAAAGCGCTTTCGGATCTCGGAGCGGTAGGTATTGATCTCCATTTCCGCATCTTTCAGGTATCCTTCCGCTTCCTTTTGAGCCTGCTCCAGGATTTCTGCCCTTTTCTTCTCCGCTTCTTCCTGAATCTGGGCCGCCGTTTTTTCTGCCACAATCAGGGCTGATTGAACATATCTTTCCTGCTCCCGTAATCTGGCAATTTCCTTTTGCAGCAAGTCGTTTTCCTTTTTTAGCTCTTTGATATACTCCACCAGGTTTTCAATGCACGCATCCACCTTTTCTGGCTCATATCCCCTCATCACCTTGCGGAAATGAAAGCTTTCCTGCTTATTGACCGCCATATTCCTTCCCCCCGTTTCTTGAATATTGAATAGGCATTCCTCACTTTATTTATATGCCGAATTGTACAAGCTGATGATAGAAAGATGCAGGCATAAAAAAGGCGGACCCACAGGTCCGCCCGGGCAGAAAAGCCTTATGCTCTTTTATGATCCTGAATATAGATGCCGGAGACGACAGCGCCAATCAGGCCGATGATGCCGATGGCCCAAAAACCCCAATCAAGTCCGGCAGTATCCTTCAAAAAGCCTACCAGGACCGGGCCCAAAAACATTCCCAGTCCATAGATGGCCTGGAAAAAGCCCATGGCGGTGGCCCTCCTGCTGTCGTCCACGGCCTTGATGCTAAGGCCCATCAGGAGAGGGAAAACCATCCCCCGGCCGAAGCCGCCGATGAACTGGCTTAAGTACAAAAGCTCCATGCTCTTGATGAATGGGATCACCCCACTGGACAGGGCAGCGATGATAAAACCCCAAAGAATGGTTTTTCGCTCCCCAAAATGTTTGGTAAAAAAGGAACCGCTTAAGGCAGAGGCGAAAATCCCGGGCAGGGTTGCCAGGGTGGTCAGCATTCCGAGCTCCGAGGGAGTGGCTCCGATCGCCTCGGCTGCCACGGGGGTAAAACCGTAAACTGTACCGAAGGCAAGGACCTGAGCCAAAATGGCCAGGCCGGATACCAGCAGGAGATTGCCGTCCCTGGCAATCAGGAGAAGCTCCGGTATCCTTAAGGGTTTTCTGTCGATATCCTTTTTCTCCTCAATTCTTAGGCTCAAAAGGATAGCTGCCAGGGCTCCCGCTGCGGCTACCATAAAGGGCGATTGAGGGCCGAAATGCTGGGCAGCCAGGCCCCCCAGAACCATGGCAAGGACCTGGCCCAGATTGTTATAGGCGTTTGCATAGCCGATGGCTTTGGGAGCGTCAAAGCCGGAGAAGTATCCGGAGAACAGCACGGTATGGGAAACCCAGGTGGCAGCTGCGGCCCCGGAGAGGGAGCGAAAAATGAGTAAAGACAGCGGACTGGCAAAGAGCCCCATTCCCAGGCTGCTTATGAGGGCAAAGGCGGTTCCGATGATGATGAAGATCTTTCGCTTATTCACGGTGTCGGAGTAGATCCCCAGGGGGATCCTGAGGACCATCTGGGTAAAGCCGTAGGAGCCCAGGATGAGGCCTATCATTTTGCCTGAGGCGCCCAGGGCTTCGGAATAGGTGGATAAAGTGGGGACATAGGAGTATAATGAAAACCAGAAGAGGCTGATGAAGATCCCGAATAGGATCAGCGGCTTTCTGCTTGTTGTCATGTCGATACCTCCGTATGTCAAAGCATGTGAAAAGGGGTTGAGCAAACAACATATGTATGTTTTATCATGATTCGTGGAAAACATCAACAGGATTTGAGGTTTTTACGGCGAATATAATAAGGATAGGGAAGAACAAGAAACAGGGAATTACTCTAATCCTGCGATCTACACTGGAAGGGGGGATGCCGATGCCGATTCAGTGGACTCTTTTTATCGCCATTATCATTGTGATCCTTCAGTCCTGGGTATACAAACGCTGGGGGCTGCGTAAGATTGAGTATTCCCGCTTTTTCAGCGTGCCTGCCGTTTTTGAAGGCGAAGAAGTGGAGATGGTGGAACGCATTTTCAACGGCAAGCTTTTGCCCATCCCCTGGCTGCGGGTGGAATCCAGGATCGATGCCGCTTTGAGATTTGGGCACCGGGCGGATCTTGATGTTAAACATGATGAGTTTCACAAAAGCTTATTCAGCCTAAAGCCCTACATGCTCATTAGCAGGCGCCATCGCGTGAAGTGTACCCGGCGGGGCTGCTATGACCTTGAAACCTGTGCCCTAACCAGCGGGGATATATTTGGCCTTATTGAACGGTCCGTGAGCGTATCGGCAGCCTCAAGGCTTCTGGTCTATCCCCGGCTCCTTCCCCTTGAGGAGATCCCCTTGCCGTCCCACAGCTGGCTGGGGGACGTGACGGTGCGGCGGTGGATTATGGAGGATCCCTTCTTGATAGCGGGAGTACGGGAATATAGAAGCGGCGATCCTTTGAACCGCATCAACTGGAACGCCACAGCCCGGGCAGGGAAAATTCAGGTCCACAACAGGGAATTCAGCTCGGATCCCAGGCTGATGATCTATTTGAACGTAGAAACGGAGGATGATCTGTGGGATACGGTTTGGGATACGGAGCCGGTGGAAAAGGGGATTTCCTATGCGGCTTCCCTGGCACAGCTGGCCGTGGACAGGGGTATCCCGGTCGGCTTTGGCTGCAACGGACAGATCAAGGGCGAGCCTGACCGACCCGTCAGAATCCCGCCCCAGTGCAGCAATGAACATTTGATCGGCCTTTTTGAGTGCATGGCGAAGCTGGTCATCAAAAGAACCCTGACCTTTTATACTTTTTTGGAGCAGGAAATCGAACGGGGTTTAAATAATACCGATATTCTGATCATTACTCCTTTTTTCAGTGAAAGAATCCAAAACCAGATTGACAGGCTGCAAGCGCTGGACAACGCCGTGGAAGTCATAAGGGTTCACCGCAGTCCTTGGGAAGGAGGGATAGTATGATGACAATCTTCAAAAGATGGGCCCAGGGCTTTGTGGAGCTTCTGGTGGCCTTCCCGGTCTTTTTGCTTATAGGCGCCGTCTTTTTTCCCTCCGAAGTTTTGTGGATTTGGCTGTTATCTTTGCCCTTTTATTACCTTTTTGGAATGATAACCCGCCTTTTATTCAAGGAGGATCAGAGGAAGTTTCACCCCTATGCAGGCAATATCCTGGCAGCGGTGATGGCTTTTTTAATGATAGGCTTGCGCTTCTCCTTTGTGATCGCCTGGGGGATTGGCCTCTTTCTCTTTTACAGGGGCATTCGCTTCATGGAATTTCGGTGGGTGGAGCTTTTTCCCTCCGTTTTCTTCTGGGGAGGCTTGTTTCTGCATTTCTTTCTATATTTCATCTTTCGATTTTTGATTGGCCTCAATGCTTATTTGCCGGTCCTGGACTGGATCGGACTTATTAATATTGTGGTGAGCCTGGCTGCCATGAACATCCGGCAGCTGAAGGCCGCAAGCCTGCCCGGAAAGAAGGAACCGGTCCTTGCATCAGCGCTGCTTAAACAGAACTGGGCTATGGTATCGGGGCTGGTGCTCCTTATCCTCCTTGTGGCTGGATACCGCCAGATCAAGGACGGGTTTTCTTCCCTGGCAAGGCAAATCGGGATTTGGCTTTTTGAAGCCATAACAGCCTTCTTTCAGTTTCTGACTGGCATGGCAAAGCCCGGGCTTTCGGAGGGACAGTCGGAGCTTTTGGAGCAATTGCTCCGGGGAGTGGAAGGCGAGAGGCATCCAATTTTGGAGCTTATTATCGATATCGTCTCCGTCCTCTTTACGACGGCTGCCTTGGCGGTGGTTTTGTTCATCCTTTGCAAATACCTGTACAGGGGAGCCCTGGAGCTTGTGAGGCTTATCAAATGGGCCATTGAAAAGGGGAAGGGCTTTGAAAGCGAAAAAGGCTATATCGATGAGCAGGAAACCGTGATGAGCCTAAAGGACATCTCCAAAGGCTATATAAGCTCCCTGCGGGAATGGCTCGCAGAAATCCTGAAAAGGGAGCCAAAGTGGGAGGATTTGAAAAACAGCCGCGAAAGGATTCGATTCCTGTACCGGAGGCTGGTTTTACTTTGCATCGGAGACGGGTACAGGTACAAAAAAAGCCTGACCCCCCATGAGACGGCGGAGGATTTGATCAAGTGGGATGCAGAGAAGGCCAGGGGGGCGGATCGGATTGCCCGCTTGTATGAAGAAGCAAGGTACGGGGAAAGGGACGTGGAGGATGCGGAAATTGAAAAGCTCAAAGGGCTTGTTCTGCCGGATCGCCGCATATGAATGGGAATTGAGATTTGACTGCTTTCCCTGTTTCTTTTGCCTAAAGATAGAACCCTATATATTAATCAAAGGTGGTGCATACAATGGAACTAAAGAATATCCAGCAAATGGCCCAAAGGATAAAGGACAACATTCAAAAAGTCATTGTAGGCAAGGACGAGGTGATTGACCTTCTGCTGATATCCTTGATTGCATCGGGCCATGTGCTGATAGAGGACGTGCCCGGAATGGGAAAAACCCTCCTGGCCAAAGCCATGGCAAAATCCTTGAGCTGCAGCTTCAAAAGGATCCAGTTCACGCCGGACCTGTTGCCCAGCGATTTGACCGGCATCCACTATTTCAACCAAAAGCTCAGCGAGTTTCAATTCCGTCCCGGCCCGATCTTTTGCAACATCCTGCTGGCCGATGAAATCAACAGGGCCACTCCCAGGACCCAGTCCAGCCTTTTGGAATCCATGGAGGAGCGGCAGGTTACCATAGACGGAGAGACCATGAAGCTCCAAAGGCCCTTTATGGTGCTGGCCACTCAAAATCCGGTGGAGATCCAGGGCACCTTTCCCCTTCCGGAGGCCCAGCTGGATCGCTTTCTGATCAAGGTAAAGATGGGCTATCCCACAAGACAGGAGGGAATCGATATCCTCAAGCGATTCAAGGGAGCCGATCCCCTTCAGGATATAAAAAGCGTAGTGGATCAGGATGAGGTTGTGCAGGCCCAGAAGAACTATTCAAAGGTCCATGTGAGCGAGGATATTCTGGATTATATCCTGGCCATCGTAGAAAAGACCAGGACCCACAGCGATGTGATCCTGGGCGTAAGCCCAAGGGGAAGCCAGGCCCTTTTGAAGGCGGTTCAGGTCTATGCCATCCTGCAGGGAAGGGAGTATGTGATACCGGATGACGTCAAGGCCATGGCAAAACCGGTGCTGGCCCACCGCCTGATTTTAAGGAGCGCTTCCCGCATCAAGGAAAGCCAGGGGGATCGGATTATAGATCAAATTCTCAAGGAAGTCACGGTACCCACGGAGGATTTCATGGGGAGAAAGGAACGCTAATGTCTGTACAATGGGCGATCATCATAGGTTTTTTTGCCTGTGTCCTGTGGTTTCTCCAAAATCGGCTGTATAAGGCCCTGGGCCTTTTGAAAATAGAGTATACCCGTTTTTTCAATGTGCCTGCGGCCTACGCAGGAGACGAGATCCAGATGGTGGAGGTCATCGCCAATCGCAAGCTCCTTTTCGCCCCCTGGATAGAGCTGGAGTCCAACATCGATCCCAGTTTGCAATTTCACAGGGAGAGCAGTCACGATATCAAGCACGGCCAGTTTCACCGAAGCGTGTTTACCATGCTCCCCTATATGCGGATCACCCGGCGCCACCGGGTCCGGTGCACAAAACGGGGCTGTTATTTTTTGAATTCGGCTGCCATCAACTGCTGTGACCTTCTGGGTTTTCAGGTGAGCTCCAGGGAGGTGTCCCTGTCGGTGAGGCTCCTTGTCTATCCCAAAATCCTGTCCATGCAGGAGATTCCCCTTCCGGCCCACAGCTGGCAGGGGGACGTGACGGTGCGGCGCTGGATCGTGGAAGACCCCTTTATGATCTCGGGGACACGGGGCTACCAAAGCGGAGACCCCTTAAGCCACATCAATTGGAAAGCCACCGCCAGGACAGGGGTGCTGCAGGTTCACAAGCGGGAGTATACGGCCAACCCGGAGCTCATGATCTATCTGAATTTTGACATGAGCGATGACATGTGGAACGCCGTTACTGACCCCGAGTGCGTTGAACTGGGCATTACCTATGCGGCTTCCCTGGCCTATCATACCATCAGCAAGGGGATCAAGACCGGCTTTGGCTGCAACGGGTGCCAGATTGATCCTGAAACCCAGTCCCTGCGGATCCTGCCGGGAAGCGGGGAGGATCATTTCACCTTTATGATGGAGAACATGGCGCGGCTTGTGATCAAGCGAAGCGTGACCTTTTATACTTTTTTGGAGCAGGACATCGAGAGAGGGCTACATGACAGCGATATCGTCATCATCACCTCCTATATGAGCGACCGTCTGGCGGAGCAGATCGAGCGGCTTAAAGAACTGGGCAATGCCGTGGAGATCCTGTGGCTCGAGCCGGATTATAAGCGGAGGGAGGAGGGATTTCATGCTGCGGCTTTATAGAAGCAGCCTATGGGCATCTGTATTGGGGCTTATCGGAGAACCGGAAGAGGAAAAGATCGGTTTTCTGAAAAAGCTGTATCTGATTCTCTCCAGTTTTTTGGCGGAGATCCTCTTTGCCCTGTTTGTGGCCTTCCTGCTCCGGCAGCTTTATAAAAAGCGGGACAAGATCCTGGAGGGGCTGAAAAGGTTTTATAAAAAACAAATGAAGCCCTACCTGGATAAGATCAAAAAGAGCATTGGGCTGAAAAGGCCTCTTTGGATGCAGCGGCTTTTTCGCAGGGATAAAGGCTATACCGATGAGCGGGAAAGCCTGATAAAGGTGGGAGGGCTGGGAAAAAAGCTGATCTCTCCCCTCTCAGACTGGCTCCAGCGGCTCTTTTCCAGGCAGCCGGGCTGGAAGGACATGACCACCAACCGGGATCGGATCCGGTACCTGTACCGGTATTTTATCCTTGGCTGCATAAAGGATGGCTATCATTACAAGGACATCCTGACCCCGAAGGAGACCATGAAGGATCTTCTAAGCTGGGACACCCAGGGGGAAAAAACGGAACATGTAGAAGAGATCGTCTCGGTTTATGAACGTGCCCGGTACGGGGAACAGGATATCGAAGATGGGGAAGTGGAAGAGGCGAAGGGCTTAACGGGCTTTGGAAAGGGACGGGCGCTTTGATCTGCCGAAAGCCCGGATCATGGTAAGTTAGCTGTGAATTGACAGGCGGTGAAGGGAGGCAAGAGGAATGAATAAAAAAAGGCTTCTGGCATATGGCCTGATCTTTCTTTTGCTGGCGGCATCGGTCTTTGTTCTGTTTCATCCCCTATGGCTGCAGGATTTACCGGATCTCCCGATTTTTGAAGGTGAACTTGCCTTTTCGGGGGAGCGGGCTTTTGAAGACCTGAAGTTTTTGACGGAGAATTATCCAAACAGGGTGGTGGGATCTGAAAATGCCAAAGCCTCTGCCCTGTGGGTGGAAGAGCGGCTTAAAGATCTGGGAATGGTGACCAAAATCGAGGAGTTTGCCTGCAAAAGCAGTATGCTTGGAAGCGGGAAGGAGATGCCAAACCCCTTCACCCTGTCGAAGAAGGACATGATGACAACGGTAAAGGGATATAATGTCATCGGGACCCTGGTAGGCAAGAAAAAGGACATCATCCTGATAGGGGCCCACAGGGATATCTTCGGAAGCGAGTTTGGAGCGGAGGACAACGGCTCCGGCACCGTCACCATGCTGGAGCTGGCGAGGATTCTCTCCCGGGAGGAGAATGAATACACCTACCTGTTTGTGTCCTTCGACGGGGAGGAGGTTGGCCTCTTCGGTTCGGAGAACTTTGCGTCGCGCCACGGGAATCTGCCCATCAGGCTGGCTGTGGTCCTGGATATGACGGGCTACAAGGATGCCGATACCGTTGGCTTTTACCAGTATACCAGCGGACGCGGGGCCTCCCCCCTTTGGACCGTCGCCCTGGCGGAGAGCATCTTAAAGTCCAAGGGATGGACGCCCTACTACTTTGGGGAAAGTGAAGCGGCAGAATTAAAGCCCCTGCCCCTTCTGTCAAGGCTCATCAGCCAAAGGGTCCTGGGCCATGTCAACACCGATTCGGGGCCCTTTGTGGATCGGAGCATTCCGGCAATTGGGATCATGGCAGCCAAACAGGGCGAGGTCATTTCGGGTACGGGCAGCGAAGGCAGAAGGATCCATACATCCGGGGACGATATGACCCAGATCAGTGCTGAGACTTTGAATAAGATCGGGAAGTTTGCCGAGCAGTACATAAAAAGCCTTTCATTCGATGACTACGAGGGACTTCTAAACAGCACCTTTTATTTAACGGCAAAGGGAAGGTTCCTTGGCCCCTGGAACCTGTATGCCTTTATAGGCCTCTTTATCGCAGCTGCCGTCGGATTTCTGCTGCTCTCCTACAGGGAAGCGGGCATGACGCCAAAGCGGCTGGCGGCCTTCTTTGGAGAGGAAAAGTTTGTCCTTCTTGGGCTTTTGGCATTGGTTTTATTTGCTTCCGGAGCCTCCTATCTGCTGAACTTAAGGCCCTTTGATGAACTTCCGATAATCATTGTCATGCCTTTGCAGTTTCTCATTGGTGTAGGAGGGGTGATTGTCCTGACGGTGGCCCGCTTTTTCTGGGCCTTTAAGGCGGGCTTCGACTATGGGAAGAAGACCGGGGAGCAAAGGGTGTTTTTAAACCTTTTGTATACGGCCTTATTTCTAATCCTGGCAGCGGCCTTTCACCCCCTGACGGCCGTCTATGTCCTGTTCCTGCCGGTTCTCCTGATGGGGCGGGTCAGCTACAGGACCGTGGCCGCCCGAATCCTCTGGATCCTGGTATTGGCCGCCTGGCTGATCGCCCAGATCATAATCGGCTTGATCGGCAGTTCAGCCTTTGCACTGAGCAACACACCCTTTGAAACCTTCCTATACTGGTTCTTGAATGAAGCCCTTTGGGCCTACAACTTTGTCTATGTGGTGAGCGTGCCCAGGATGAATAGAGAGAAAGGGGAGGAAGTCCTATGAGATTTAAAGTCAAGCAGAAAATTTTCTCCTTCGGTGACAACTTTGTCATCAGGGATGAATGGGATCGGGAGCAATATATGGTAAAGGGCAAGGTCTTTGCCCTGGGGGATAAGCTGCGATTTTATGATATGTCGGGGCGGGAGCTTCTGTATATTGAGCAAAAGCTCTTTCGCTTCCTGCCGGAGTATACCATCTATCAGGGCAGCAGGCCCATTGCTACGGTGAAGAAGGAGTTCTCCTTCTTTAGGCCCCGTTTCAACATATGGAGCACGATGGGGGATTACCGCATAGAAGGAAACTTCTTTGGCATGGATTTTTCCATTTTGAAGAACGGCTCCGTGGTCGCCCAGGTATCGAAGAAGTGGTTTTCATGGGCCGATACCTACGGGGTGGATATTGATGACACCGAAAACTATGCCTTTATCCTTGCTCTGGTGATCATCATTGACCAGGTCATCCACGACAACAATCACAACAACAGTTAATGATGGGCCCTGGCGATGGTCAAAAGGGCCTTGGAATATTCTTGAAAGAGGAATAAAATAAAGGTGAACAAGAAAACATTCGGGGGGAGAGAAAGATGATTTTAGACTGCCATATACACATATCCGACCGGCATATTGATCACGAGGTTTTTGTGGAGAATTTGAAAAAGGCGGGAATAGACGGGGGCGTGGTCCTGTCCCTGAGTCCCCAGCGTTCCCGGAAAGGCGAAGAGCCCTGTTCCAATCAGGACAGGCTCAACGAGATGATGGCTTTAACCCAGAGCTATCCCAACCTGTATCCCTTTTACTGGCTGGATCCTACCGAAGCCGATGCCATTGAGCAGGTGGATGAGGCGGTAAAGGCGGGTGTGGCCGGCTTTAAGGTCATCTGCAACCATTTTTATCCCGGAGATCCGGTGGCCTTAAGGGTATTTCGCAGAATTGCAAAGGCCGGGCTGCCCATTCTCTTTCATTCAGGCATCCTGTGGGATGAGGGCTTTTCCTCCAAATACAACCGGCCGGGAGAATTTGAGGCCCTTTTGGAGGTTGAAGGGCTGAGGTTTGCCCTGGCCCACATTTCCTGGCCCTGGTGCGATGAGTGCCTTGCAGTTTACGGAAAGCTTCAAAATTCAAGGCGCCGCAGGGAGTATGGAATCGAGATGTTTATCGATATCACTCCGGGAACTCCGCCCATCTATCGGGAGGAAGCCCTGTACAAGCTTTTGCATGTAGGCTATGACCTTGAGAATAACATCCTCTTTGGCACCGACAACCTGGTGAATCGATATGATCCTTCCTATACCAGGAAGATCATGGATCTGGACAATGGGATTTATGATAAATTCTCCATTGGACCTGAACTTCGAAATAAGATCTATTCCGAGAACCTTCTGCGCTTTTTGAATAAGTAAAAAACCCGGAAAAGGCGGGCCGGTTTCTGTTTCCGGCCCATGTTTTTGTCTTTTTCGATGAAAGATAAAAGGAAAATGTAGGACTTTTGAATAAAAAGTAGAAGGATTTGACAAGAAATAATCGAATTACTATGGGTGTGCATAAAGGAATGGACTGCTATAGAGGCCTTTCATCATTTCATTTTTATAATACGGCCGGTCCAGGACAACATAGGTTTTCTAGGGGTTGGTGGTTCTCGGATGGAGTGGACGATAAATGCAATTTGTTTCACTATAGCAGGCGTTTCAATTCTTTTTATCCTCTATCTTTTTCTCTTTCTCATCGAAAGAAAGCCATCTATGGCGCTTTTGTCCGTTAGCTGGATTTCTGCGGCGCTCATGTATTGTTGTGTCCTGTTGCAGGTGCTATGGGGACAGCGTAGTACTCTTATCATGTCTGAATTAATGTTCCTGGCTTTATGCTCCGTATTTTTGCTGTGGGGGGTTCATGAGTTTTTGCACAGGCCAATGGAGCGGTCGTGGCTGGTAGTTTGCGGGGGTGTATTCCTTTATATGCTGGCAGCCATGCTCCTTAACTGGCCTTTGATCGCCATGAGCCTGCCCTTTCAGCTTTTATGCGGATCGACCTTTGTCTGGAGCGGGATCTCCTTTGTAAAGGTCAAGGGGTTTTGGAAAAAACCGCCGAGGCTGGTGGGCATCAGCTTCATTCTGATGGGGGTGTATCAAATCATATATCCCTTCATCAGAGAGGCCCGGTGGTTTAATCCACTGGGGCATGTTTCCGGAACCTTGCTGCTTTATGCAATTGCCTTTGGTATCATTTACCTGCATTTTGACAGGATCAGGAATCAGCTCCAGAAAAGCGAGACCTATTACAGGCTGCTGGCGGAGAATGTAAAGGATATGATATACAAAATTCGTATCAAGCCGGAGCTGGAAGTGGAATATGTCAGTCCTGCCGTGGAGGAGATTTTGGGATATTCTCCGCAGGAGTATTATGCAGATCGGGAATTAATTTTCCGTACAGCGTACCCGGAGGATTTGCCGATTATGAAAGGTGTGTTTTCCAATACTTCACTTATGAAAAAACCGGTCTCCCTGCGTTGCTTTCATAAAAACGGCAGCCTGATTTGGGTTGAAATTCACAATACCCCTGTCTATGATAAAAACGGTGAGCTGATAGAAGTATATGGGGTTTGCCGCAATATTACCCGGCACAAATGGATGGTGCAGCGGCTCGTCAAGCTCAACAGGCTCAATTTACTGCTGAGCAAGATCAGCCATGTATATACACACGTTCATGATCTTGAAACCCTTTATCAGGAGGCCTGCCGCATTGCTGTCGAGGAAAGGCTTTTAAAAATGGCATGGGTTGGGCTCCTGGATCCCGATAGCCGTATGATCCGCCCGGTTGCCCATTTTGGGGTTGAGGATGGATATCTTGAAAATATTTGCATTACTCTTGACGATGTCCCTGAAGGCCATGGTCCCATAGCGGAAGCCGTACGTGGAAAGAAATATTTCGTGGTCAATGATATTGCCAAAGATGACAGGATGCTTCCATGGAGGGATGCCGCACTGCAGAGAGGATATCGATCGGTAGCGGCTTTTCCCTTGATCGTGAATGGGAATGCCATAGGAACGATGGGTTTTTATGCAGGGGAATGCAATTTTTTCAATCATAAGGAAATAGGCATATTCCGATCCTTGGTCAATGATGTCTCCTTTGGCATTGAAGCCATCATCGGCGAGAAAAGAAGAAGGAGTATGGCTGAAGCATTGCGGGCCAGTAGAGAAAGATACCGAACCCTTATTAATGTCATGCCGGATGCCGTTTTTATTCATCAGGAGGGAAAATTGGTTTTTGTCAATGATGCGGCGCTAAAGCTCTTGGGCCTGAAAGATCGGGATGAAATCATCGGAAGAGAAGTCCTGAGTTTCATAGATCCGGGTCAGCGGCATATAGAAGCTGTGAGAATACAAAATATACTCGATAAAAAGGGGATTGATCCCATTCATGAAGAGAAGCTCATTACGGCCGGCGGAAAGACGGTTGATGTAGAGATCATCCGAACCTTTTTCAGACATGGGGATCAGCCGGCCATACTGAGCATTGCCCGCGATATTACCAGAAAGAAACGCATTGAAGCTCTCAAAAACAGGTTAAAGGAAAAGAATAAAAGGCTGGAGGAAGCGCTGGAATATGACCGGATCAGGTCGGAGTTTTTTGCCAATATATCCCATGAATTCCGAACTCCCCTCAACATCATTCTGGGCAGCATACAGCTTCTCCTCATGTATGATCGAGCTTCGGATGATAAATTGGATAGGGCCATGATCAGAAAGTATATTCATATTATGCGGCAGAACTGCTACCGTCTTCTGAGGCTGGTGAACAACCTCATCGATATCACAAAAATTGATGCAGGGTACTTTGAGATTCATTTGGACAACTACGATATCGTTAGCGTGGTGGAGGATATCACCCTGTCTGTGGCCTCCTATATTGAAAACAAGGGCATTAAACTGGTATTCGATACCGATGTGGAAGAAAAAGTGATAGCCTGTGATCCGGAGAAAATTGAGCGGGTGATGTTGAACTTGCTTTCCAATGCAGTCAAGTTCACGCCGGCCGGTGGCAATATTGAGGTGAATATCGAGGATCGGGGCGACAAGGTGTTCATTACGGTAAAGGATGATGGTTTTGGAATTCCTGAGGACAAGCTGGACATCATTTTTGAACGATTCAGGCAGGTGGATAAATCCCTGACACGAAACAGCGAGGGAAGCGGGATTGGGCTTTCCCTGGTGAAGTCTCTGGTAAACGGCCATGGCGGCAGGGTTTGGGCGGAAAGCGAATACGGAAAGGGCTCCCGTTTTATAGTAGAGCTGCCGGCTGTTCTTGTAGAGAACTCCGGCCCGAAAGTTCCTATGAATATGAGCTTTGGCAAGCAGGATCATGTGGAGAAAATCAATATAGAGTTTTCGGATATTTATGAAAAAGTGTAGAAGAAAACATGGATGATTGATGGAAAAAAACACGACGGCGAAAAAAAATATTGCATTTTACGCTGAGTATGATATAATACATTTGTTCGGTTTACTTTGGAGCAACGGCGTTCCAAACCTGCATGAGGGTTTGTTGCGCCTTTTTTTATTTTTCAGGAATAGATCCGCCCACAGGAAACCCTGTTTTCGGAAGTTAAGAAAGCGGCCTGGGAAGGCTCCTGCCCCGCCCTTTGCAGCTTTTAGGCAACGAACGGACGGCGTGAATTCCGGCCCCTTTTTGCAGCTTGCTCAAGGATTCAAGGATAAAAAAAGGAGTGATTTCAGATGCATAAATATACCAAGGAAGAGATTTTGAAAATATGCCGTGATGAAGATGTGAGGTTTATCCGGCTTCAGTTTACCGATATTTTCGGAACGATGAAAAACGTTGCGATCACCGTGCATCAGCTAAAGAAGGCCCTGGATAATGAGATCATGTTTGACGGCTCGTCCATTGAAGGCTTCGTAAGGATTGAAGAGTCGGATATGTATTTAAGGCCGGATCCCAATACCTTTGTCATCTTTCCCTGGAGGACCGGCGAAGGAAAGGCGGCAAGGCTCATATGCGATGTTTATAATGCCGACGGTACGCCCTTTGAGGGTTGCCCCCGCAATATCCTGAAGAAAGTATTACAGGAAGCGGCTGAAATGGGATACAGCATGTATGTGGGGCCGGAGGCGGAGTTTTTCCTGTTCCATACGGATCAAGAGGGAAAGCCTACTACGATTACCCATGACAATGCCGGCTATTTTGATCTGGCGCCCATTGACCTGGGGGAAAACGCCAGGCGGGATATGTGCATCACCCTGGAGGCCATGGGTTTTGAAATAGAAGCCTCCCACCACGAGTGTGCTCCGGGCCAGCATGAGATCGATTTTAAATATGACGATGCCCTGACCACCGCCGATAACATCATGACCTTCAAGATGGCGGTTAGAATCGTAGCCCAGAGGCATGGCCTGCATGCCACCTTTATGCCCAAACCCGTATATGGCGTTGCCGGATCGGGGATGCATTTGAATCAGTCCTTGTTTAGAAACGGGGAGAATGCCTTTTATGATCCCAGCGGCGAGCTGCAGCTAAGCCAGGACGCCTATTATTATATCGGCGGGCTCATGAAGCATGCCAAGGCTATAACAGCCATCACCAACCCCCTTGTCAACTCCTATAAGCGCCTGGTTCCGG